>Ga0187875_10003542_pt1 | contig 11007 bp, 9 predicted proteins | sample June2016WEW_17_1_2_FD_132978 | JGI IMG/M metagenome (GOLD analysis project Ga0187875, IMG submission 132978) | Peatland microbial communities from SPRUCE experiment site at the Marcell Experimental Forest, Minnesota, USA - June2016WEW_17_10 | ecosystem: Environmental > Terrestrial > Soil >... | reverse complement strand
TTTCCTTCGGGATGTCCCTCTCGGACATCGAGGTTCCGGCGGAGACGCTCTACTCGGAGAACCGAAAGCGGATCGACGCAACCACCGTCCGACGGGCCTTCGTTGCCGACCCGGTCCGCGTGGAGGTCGACGAGTTCCCGGACGGTTTGGGGACGGTCGAGCTCTCGAACCACCCCGATCGGCCCGAGCTCGGCCGCCGAACGGTCCCGACCGGCCCCTCGTTCTATCTGGCCCGCAAGGACCTCGAGGGCCGGGACGGCACCGAGGTCCGGCTGAAGGACCTGATCAACGTGCAACTGCCGGTGGGTCCTCTGCCGGCGGGTGGAGTCCGGGCCCGATTCACCAGCCGCGAGAACAAGCGGATCCCCCGCCTTCAATGGGTCGGTGGCGAAGGAGCCCTTCCGGTCGACATCCTCGGGGTCGAGGGGGAGCACACCGCGGGCCTCGGCGAGTCGACCCTGGCCGCCGCGCAGCCGGGCGATATCGTCCAGTTTGAGCGGGTAGGGTTCGTGCGGGTGGAGCGCGACTGGAGGCCCGGGACGAGCCCCTTGCGAGTCGTCTTCGGCCACCCGTGACCCCAAAGCGAACCTTTAGGTGCGGAGGGCCGAATCCCGCTCCGGATCCATGAAGCTCCTCCACACCTCGATCACGGTCCGCTCGATGGACGAAAGCCTCCGGTTCTACACCGAGGTCCTCGGACTCGAGTTCGAACGGCGACGTACGATCCCCGAGAACAAGGCCGAGATCGCATTCGTCAAGGACCCGCTCTCCGGAGGTCGGGTGGAGCTGACGCACTGGGACGGGAAGGACACGTTCGAGGCCGGCGAGCAGCTCGACCACCTGGCCTTCGAGGTCGAGGACCTGGACCGGTTCCTGATGCGCGTGCGGACGAAGGGCGTCCGGGTCGCGAAGGAACCGTACTCGCTCTCGGGCGGCGGCACCCGACTCGCCTTCATCCTCGACCCCAACGACGTCTGGATCGAGCTGATCGAACGGGCGAAGACCCCCGGCTGAGCCGCCGACCGTGCACCCCACCACGGTCCCACCCACTCCGGCCGAACACCGCCGACCACTCCAGGCGGTCCTCATCGCGACGTTCTTCGTCCGGTTCGGCTTCGGCCTCACGCTCGCGGTCTTCGCGAGCTACATCATCGGCCGGTCGACCGGCCTGGGCGGCGGCGATGTCGGAGCGGCCGGCGTCATCAGTGCGATGGCGCCGGTCGGAGAGTTCTCCACCGTCCTCATCTCCGGGGCCGTCGCGGACCGATACGGCCGGTGGCCGGTCCTCCTGACCGGTATGGCGGCGGCCGCCGTGCTGTTCGCGGTGGCCGCCACCACGCGCGACCGGTACGCGCTCGGGGCGATCAACCTCATCTTCGGGGTTGCGAGCGGCGCCATCCTGGCTGCCAGCCTCGCGGTCGTCGGCGACCGGGCGGACGAGTCGCACCGCGGGTACGAGATGGGTCGGTTCGACGCGATGAACCTCTTCGGATGGGTCGGCGGGTTCGCGGTCGGGTTCGGCCTGCTCGGCCTCCTTCCCAACGACCGCCTCGACCTGGTCTTCGCGGGAGGGGCGGCGGCGCTCGCGGGCGGGCTCGGGGTCACGTTCACGCTCCTGCGTGGGGCACCGGTCTACCACGGGACCACTCGGTACGATTTCGCGAACGTCCTCCGGACCGCCTTCCGTCGCAGCGTCCTGCTGGTCACGCTGCCCTGGCTCGTCATCTACATGCTCATCGGCACCGCGCTGGTCTTCCTCGGGACGGCCGCGGAAGGGATCGGGATCTCGACCTCCTACCTCGCGGTCGCGATCGGAGGGGGTGGCGCCCTCCTGGTCGTCACGCAGCCGTACTACGGCGGCCTTGCGGACCGGTTCGGCCGCAACCGCCTCATGACGGTCGGAGCGACCGGGTTCGTGGGGGCCATGGTCTGCGCCTCGCTCCTATTGGCGTGGGGGGTCTCTGACCCGGTCCTCGCCGGGCTGGGGGTGAGCGTGATCCTCGCCCTCGCCTACGGACCGGCCGCCCTGGCCGCGCTCGCGGACCTGACCCTCGAGATGAGCCGCGCGACCACGATGGCGATCTACTCTCTCACGATCTCGCTCGGGATGCTCGTCGGGCTGATCGCGTCCACGGGACTGTACTCCCACTACGGGAACCCAGGGATCTACCTGTTCTTCGGGGCGGTCTCCGCCGGGCTCATCGTGCTCACCGTCGCGCGTCTTCGCGAGCGCCCGGTGGTGGCCAGTCCGGCTACGACTCCGGTTCGATGACCACGTGGTGAACGCTCGGTCGGGCCTGCCGGATGGCGGCGGTAACCTGGTCGATCGCCTGCTCGATCTGGTCGGTCGTGAGGCCGTCCTGGAAGTTGATGCGGAGCGCGAGCAGCGCATCTTCCGGGCCGATGAGCATGGAGTGGACGTCCCGGACCTTCGCGACCCGGGGGTCCCGTTCGACGATCGAGAGGATCGCGCGGGTATCGGCGGGTTGCAACGCCCGACCGACGAGGTACTCGCGGCTCTCCGCGCTGAGTACCACCCCGGCCGCGAACAGGATCATCCCCTCGACCACCGCGGTAAGCCCGTCGACCGCGTCGTCCCCGGTTCGGTAGACGATCAACAGCCCGATGAACGCCGCGATGGCGCCGACGATCGCCACCAGGTCCTGGTAGAAGATCGACTTCAACCCCTGGTTGGCCGAGGCGAGCAGGGAGGCGAGCGTCTCCCGGGAATGGCGCAGCTCGCGCAGTGTGACATAGATCCCGGCGATGCTCGCGAGGACCGTTCCGCCGACGACGATGAGGCCGTACCCGATGTGGGTGATCTTCTCGGGACTGACGATCTGCTCAAAGCCCACCGTGAGGGCGAGCAGCCCCGCCACGGTGAACGTGACGACGATCGACACGAATGCCCAAAAGAAGCGCTCCCGCCCGTGCCCGAACGGCCGGTCGTAGTCGGCCGCCCGGCGGGAGAGGTAAAGCCCCCAGAGGAGGAAGGCACTGCCCACCAGGTCGGTGACCGTGTAGATCGCCTGGGAGAGGACCGCCCGGCTGCCCGAGAGAAGGGCGACGGTCAGGTTGACGGCAAAGAGCGACGCGTTCAGCAGGAGCGTGGCGACGATTACGACCTGAGGACGCATCCGGATCCCGGGTTCTCCTCCGGGGCAGTACCCACCGTGGGGCGGCGGTTAATCCTTCCGGGACCGACCCGTTGCCGGAGGGCGTTCTCCCCCCGGGACCAAGCATTAAATCGCGCGGCCCAGTGCCCGCCCCCGAGGTCGCAGCATGAGCGAGCCGACGATTCGGTCCCCGTCGAGCACTCCCGGCGCCGGCACGCCCCCTCCCTCGACCCGGAACCCCCGCTACGGGCGGGTGCCCCTGTCCAAACTGGGCCTCTCCCCGGGGAAGCGCACCCGACTGAAGCGGCTCCTGTACGACTACGGCCCCGGCGGCGGAACGCTCCTGGTCCTGCCGATCGATCAGGGGCTCGAGCACGGTCCGGTCGATTTCTTTGCCAATCCGGCCTCCCTCGACCCCTCCTATCAGTACGAGCTCGCGAAGGAGGGCCGCTTCAGCGCGATCGCCCTTCACATCGGCCTCGCGGAGAAGTACTTCCACGAGTACGCGGGGGACGTCCCGCTCATCCTCAAGCTGAACGGCAAGACGGGGATCCCCTCCGACGCCCAGTCGTTCAGCTCGCTGACGGGGACGGTCGAGGACGCGGTCCGGCTCGGCGCGGACGCGGTGGGCTACACGATCTACGTCGGCTCCCCGGCCCAGGACCGGGACTTCTTGCAGTTCAGCCAGGTCCGCGAAGCGGCGGACCGATTCGGCATGCCCGTGATCGTTTGGGCCTACCCACGCGGAGAAGCGGTCGCGAAGAAGGGGGGAAAGGAGAGCCTCTACGCGGTCGACTACGCTGCCCGTGTGGCGCTCGAGCTCGGCGCGGACATCGTCAAGGTGAACTACCCGGTCCCGTCGGAGAAGGACAAGGACAGCCCTCCGCCGTACAACACGCTCCAGCTCTCCCATTTCGAGATGTTCCGTAAGGTCGTCGAGAGCGCCGGCCGCAGCCTCGTCCTCGTCTCCGGCGGGGAGAAGGTCGCGGACGCCGAGCTGCTCGAGAAGGTGCGCTCCTCGATGGACGCCGGCGCGACCGGCATCATCTTCGGCCGGAACCTGTGGCAGCGGCCGAAGGCCGAGGCGCTCCGCCTGACCCGAGACCTGCATGCGATCTTCCGAGAGTACGCCGAGCCCCTCGCCTAGACCCGCGATCCCGCTCCTGCTCCTCCTCGCGGGGGAGGACCACCCCAAGGCCTGCACCGGCCGTCGTCTGCTTCACCGGGGGCTCGCCCGTTCGGTCCGACGGATCGCAAGCCTGCGACCCCCGCCGATCGTCCTCGACCCGCATGCGCCCGACCCGCTCTCCCAAGCCGACCGCTCCATGGCCCGACGCGGGGGCGTCCTCGCCGTGGACTGCTCCTGGAACCGGATCGAGAGCCGCGGAAGCCTGCCGGGACTCCCGGACGACGACGGGGGGATCCATCGGCGACTCCCGATCCTCGTCGCGGGGAACCCCCAGCACTTTGGCCGCATCGCCGAACTGAACACGGTGGAGGCGCTCAGCGCAGCGCTCTACGTGCTCGGTCAGCGTACCGAGGCCGCGCGACTGTTGGACGGGTTCCGCGGGGGAGACGGGTTCCTGACGATCAACCGCGAGCGGCTCGATTTCTATGCGAGCCGCCGGACCGCCGACGCCGTCCGGGTCGCGGAACGGAAGATCTACGGCGGAGAATAGCGCCCGACGCGGGCTGCGAAACGGGAAGAACGGACCTAGACCACGGGCTCGAAGGTCTGACCTTCGGTCGGCAGGTGCTCGAGGAGCATGTCTCGGATCGATTCGATCGGTCGGCCCAGCGGGAACCGGGCGACGAGGACCCCGCCGAACCGCTCGTAGATGCGGGTGGTATGCAGCGTGAGGCACCGCCCGTCATAGAGCGGGCGGCCGGTGAGGTCCGGGTCATGGCCCCGAAGAAACACCCGCACTCCGGTCGCCCGCAGCAACCGTTCGAGGTCCCGCCCGCCCCAGGTCGGGGCGGCTCCGCGGCGGTACCGCGATGCGTCGCACTCGGCCCAGACGAGCGCGGCGAGCTGCGTGTCGTCCAGGGCGTCGAACGCGCGGTCCCATTCCTCCTTCGAGCCGACGAGGGGGAACCCGGCGTGGGCAAGGTAGACCCCTTCGGGGAGGACGGCGGCCAACGGTCCGCGCTCGAGGAGCGCTTCGATCCGCGTGCACCGGGTCGCCTCCGGACCCCAGAGGGAATCGACCTCCTCCGGGAGGTCGTGCGGGAGCGTGGGAATGCGTCGGGTGGTCTCGTGGTTCCCCTGGATGAGGAACACTCGGTCAGGGGCCTGGGCGGCGAGGGAGAGCAGGTGCAGGGCGCTGGCGACCGAGCCCTCCCCACAGTCCGGAGGGGAGCGGTCGACATAGTCCCCCAACCCTACCAACAGTCGCCGGACTCCCCCGGCCAAGAACCGACGCTCGATCTCGAGGACCGACCGCCAGTCGCCGTGCGTGTCCCCGAAGACGATCGCCTCGCGTAGCGACGTGGTGGGAATCCGTACGAAGGGGGGGTGGACCGGCACGGTTCGCTCGAGCCGGTCGAGCAGGGCGTCGGCCCCCGGCTCGTCCAGTCGGAGGATCTCTTCCGGCGTGGGCACGTGTCCTGCCATCGCCATACTTCGTCCCCGTTCGTTCAGCGGAGTGCGGGGGGCCGGAGTTTCCGGCCGCCGGCCCCGAGGACCGGCGAGCCGTTTGAACCGGCGCATGCCCTAGGCAACAGGGTCCTAAGCCCTGCCTCGGTAGCCCCACCGGCGGACGCCGGCGGATTGGCCGAGCTGGAGCACCCCCGCACAGGAAAGAAGGGACGAAGCGCGGAGTAGCCCCGGCAGGAGTTTCGGGCCGCGGGCTCGCGTACCCCCGCGGCTTTCGAACCTGCGTCGCGAGATCCAGAGTCTCGCATGATTGGCCACTACACTACGGGGCTACAGCGCGAGCCAGCGGGGAGCCGTTGATAAAACATTCCCTTGTGCGGTCCGCCACTCACGCTCCGGAAGGTGGGTTTCGAGATGACGCTCGGTCGCGGACTCGGTGCAGTCGTCCCGACACCTCGTGGTCGGTCAGGCCGTCCACCTCGAGGGTCTTCGTGCGCGACGTGCCGGCCCGGACCCATCGGACCGAGGATCGAGGGACGTCCAGCCAATCGGCCATCAGCTCGCGGACCGACTCGTTCGCCCGGCCCGAACTGGGCGGCGCCCGGCAGCTGACGGACCAACACTTTCTCCACAGGTCCCAGGAAAGCCGGTCGGCCCCGGCGCCGGGTTTAACCCAGAGCGAGATGCGCGTCACCGGATCCCTCGCTTCCGGACAGCGCTCTTCGGGGCGCTAATCGTCGCTGGCCCCCGGCGGCCCGGGCGAGCCCCGTCGCCGATCGGGAGCCGCACGGCGACCGCGGTGGGGGGCTGGGAGGAGATTCACTCGCGCCGGGGCCGTCGCCGGGGCCGCTCATCCCCGTCGCCGTCGTCTGAGCTCTCGCGGCGACGGAATCCGCCGCCTGGGGGTCGCCCAAAAGGTCGAGATCCCCCACGGCCCCCAAATTTGCCGCGAGGGGGTCCCCGCTCGAACCGACGTCCGCCGCCACCGCCACCCCGCCCTCCTCCGTCGAAGTCGCGACGGGGTGGGAGGGTGAACCGGTTGCCGCACGAACCGCATTCACCGGAGATCGTACCGTCGGGGGCGGTCGAGAACCGGAGCGGCCCGCCGCACTCGCGGCAGGGTCGTGCATTGGAACTGCGGAATCCCGGGCCGGAATCGTCCGAGCGGTCGGGGCGCTCGTCCCGTTCGGGGCGCGGCGCGCCGCGCCGGGCGAACTCTCGGGGGGGGGCCATGCCCGCCGGAACGTAGGACGAGACAGCGCCGCACCCGGAGCAGGTCGCTTCGATTCCCAGTCCGCCTGCCGAGCGGAAGGTGAGCGCCGCACCGCAAGCCTGGCACGGTGGCCCCACGGGGGCGGCAGCGGTCTTCCAGGAGCGCGCGGGCTCGGCCGCAGGGCTCCCCTCCGACTCCGCGACCCCGACCGTGGTCGGGACGGCCCCGGCCTGGAACACGGCGAGTTGGTGGCCGCATCCCCCACAGGTGCCGGATTGCACCGTCGTCGTTCGAGTCTCGAATTCCATGGCCGTTCCGCAGTCTGGACAGGTGCCCGTCATGTTCGTGAGGGAATGTACGGACGTCGGGCCCTCATTACAGCGCCCCCAGCTCCCCCGGAGCGCCCGGACGTCGTTCCGGGCGCGAGGGGGAAGGCCTCTCCCCCTCCCCAGGTTGGACCGGATTCTGAAGCTCTGACGGGGTCGCGTTCGACCAAATGTCACAAATAGGCTGGCTTCGTCCGCGACTCGTCCATGTCCGGGGGGACGCATGGCGCTCGACACTTCGGATCGCTCGCTGCAGAAGGAAGATCGCAGGGTCAGCGAACGTCGAGGGCGCGGACCGGCTCGCTCCGCGGCTGACACTCCCCCGGCCCCGTCGGCCTGGTGGCAGGGGACCCACCGCTCCGCTCTGCTCTACCTGCTCACACCGATCCTGGCCGGCGGGGTGACTGCCGCCACGCTCGGGATATCGCTGGGGGGCGCCGTCGGGTACCTCCCCACGGCCACGGTGGACCTGCTGTACTCGTTCCTCCGAATGTGCGCGGCCTACGCGGCTTCCCTCGGCTTCGCGCTCGCGTACGGGTACTACGCCGCCACCCGTCGCCAGGGAGAGCGCGTCATGATCCCGGTACTCGACATCCTCCAGTCCGTTCCGATCCTGGGATTCTTCCCGGTGGCGATCGTCGCCCTGGCCAGCCTGACGCCGAACAGCTGGGTCGGCCCGAACATCGCCTCGGTCTTCCTGATCTTCACCTCCATGGCCTGGAACATGGTCTTCGGCGTCTACGAGTCGGTCAAGACCCTCCCCATCGACTTGAGAGAAGCGACCGACTCGTTCGGGGTTCGTGGAATACAGCGGTTTCGTCAGGTACTGTTCCCCGCGATGGTCAACCGTCTCGTCTACAACTCGGTCCTCTCCTGGACCGCCGGCTGGTTCTTCCTGGTGGAGGCAGAGATCTTCACGACCAACAAGGGCGGCGCTCTTCCCGGGATCGGGAGCTACCTTTCCTTTGCGGCCGGCAACCACAACGGCACGGCCTTCCTCACGGGCCTCGTCCTCCTGGTCATCCTCATCGCGCTGCTCGACTTCGGGGTCTGGCGGCCGCTCGGCCACTTTGCGGAACGGTTCCGCTACGACCAGTCCCCCTCCGGCGAGGGGGAGGTGGACAACATGGGCGCCACCCGGACCCGATTCCGCCGGGCCGCGGCCTACATCACCCGGGGCGTACGCTCGGGGGTCACCCGAGTGAGCACCCCACTGGTGCAGCTCGCCGCCATCCCGTTCCGTTCTGCGACCGGTCGCCGACGGACGGAGGGCAACCGTCCGGTCCTGTACTACGGGATCCTCGGGGGGATCCTGGTCGCGGTCTGGCTGCTCCTCATCGCGATCATCGTGGCCATCTTCGACGTCTTCTCGACGCCCATCGTGGGTTCCGTCCGGTCCCAGATCCTGGACCTTCCCCTCGCGATGGGCTCCTCGCTCGTCCGCGTCGTGGTCGCGTTCGCGTTCTGCATGTCCATCGCACTTCCCCTCGCGATCCTGATGTCGCGCCGCCCCCACGCGGCCCGGGTCGGTCTACCGATCGTCGAGGTGGTCGCGTCGTTCCCGGCCACCGCGCTGTTTCCGGTGATCATCTTCGAGCTGCTGCCGTACATCAGCGGGGAGGGGGCCGCCGTGCTCATGCTGATGACGGGGATGCTCTGGTACCTTTTCTTCAACCTCCTCTCCGGGATCCGGTCGCTGCCGCCCGACCTGGAGGAGGCATCGCGGTCGTTCGGGGTGAAGGGCCGGGGATTCTTCACCAAGGTACTTTTGCCCGGGATCTTCCCTGCGCTCATCACCGGCTCGATCACTGCGTTCGGGGGCGGGTGGAACACGCTGATCGTGGCCGAATACCTCAACGTCGGAACCTCCCAGAAGTTCCAGCTCCTGGGCGTCGGTTCCTCGATCGACATCGGCTACGCCGAACCGAACGGGCTCCCACTCATGGTCGCCGCCCTGCTCACGCTGGTGCTGACGGTCATCACCATCAACGAACTCATATGGAAGCCGCTGTACCGCCGTGCGGTCGAGAAGTACCGGTACGACTGAGGGGCACCGGGACCGGGGGCCGCGGGAGAGGAACGGATGGCGCTGATCCGTCTGGACCACGTCAGCAAGAGCTTCGCCTCCCGCCACGGCTCGATGTCGATCATGGAAGGGATCACGTTCGACGTCAAGGACGCGGACTTCCTCGCCATCGTCGGCCCCTCGGGCTGCGGCAAATCGACCCTCCTCCGCCTCATCCAGGGCCTGGACCACCCCTCCTCGGGCCAAATCTACTTCCGGGACAAGCCGGTCGAACGCGTCTGCCACGAGATGGCGATGGTCTTCCAGAACTTCGCGCTGCTCCCATGGCTCACCGTTTCCCAGAACGTCACCTTCGGCTTGGAGGCGCTGGGCTGGGCACCGGACCGGATCCGCGCGCAATCGGAACGGTACATCTCGGTCACGGGACTCGAGGGGTTCGAGGAGGCCTATCCCCGGGAGCTTTCCGGTGGGATGCGTCAGCGGGTGGGCCTCGCGCGGGCGCTGGCGGTCGAACCGGCGGTCCTCCTCATGGACGAGCCGTTCAGCGCCCTCGACCCCCTCACCGCCGAAAGCCTTCGGGAAGAGATCCTTCAGTTGTGGAGGGACCCCCAACTTCCCCCCGAAGCGGTCGTGCTCGTGACCCACAACATCGAGGAGGCGATCCAGCTCGCGGACCGGATCGTGGTCATGGCCCGCCGCCCCTCCCACGTGCTGGAACAGGTCGATGTCAACCTGCCGCGCCCCCGCGACCGGAAGTCCTCCGCCTTCTACGACCTCACGGACCGGGTGTACTCGCTCATCACCGAAAGTGGCACCCTGCGACCGACGGCGGGCGCAGCTCCCGGGGCCGCTCCCTCGTCTTCACAACCCTTATAGGGTGCGTTCCCGGTCGGTTTCTCCTCCGAGGAGCAGCGTTGGCAACGAGCTATCCGAAGTGCAGCCCGACCGAGATGATGGGGCTGCTGGTCCTGGTGAACTCCCACAACGGGTCCGAGGACGTGGCGCGACTGGCGGACGACCTCGACCTCGAGATCGACGAGATCCTTCCCTCCGTCGACTACGCCGCGGTGCTCCAATTGGTCAAGGTCTCCGACGGGAACGCCACCCTCACCGACCTCGGCAAGAAGTTCTTGGCGGCCACCATCCGCGACCGGAAGTCGATCCTCCGGGATCAGCTCTCCCGCACTACGCTCTTCCGCACCCTCCTCCGGGCGCTCGACCGGGCCCCGGACCGCCAACTGAGCGACGAGGAGCTCGGTTCCATCGTTTCGCTCGCGCAGGCCCCCCTCGAGGACGCGGTCCAGAACATCGTCAACTGGGGTCGGTACGCCGAGCTGTTCCGGTATGACTCGGACGAGCACCGCCTGACCGCGATCACCCACCCTCCGGTCAAGTCCGCCGGCGGGTCGCGGCCTCCCCCCCCATCTTCGCCCTCGGAGCCCCGGTCCCGTGCGCCCCCGCCCCGAACCCCACGGAGCGGGTCGGACGCCGAGACCCGAACCGCGCCGCTCGCCGCCATGGCCACCTAGACTCTTGGCTCACCCGTTCGTTGCGACGGGACGCGGTCGACTCTAGGACCGGAGACCCGGCGGGGCCTCCGCCAACCGCCCCGCGGTCAGAAGTCCTTAAAGTGGGTCGGCCCTCCCTCGCGCCGCTGGGCACGTAGATCAGCGGAAGATCGCTGCTTTCGCAAAGCAGAGGTCGGGGGTTCAAATCCCCCCGTGTCCATA
>Ga0187875_10003541_pt1 | contig 11008 bp, 7 predicted proteins | sample June2016WEW_17_1_2_FD_132978 | JGI IMG/M metagenome (GOLD analysis project Ga0187875, IMG submission 132978) | Peatland microbial communities from SPRUCE experiment site at the Marcell Experimental Forest, Minnesota, USA - June2016WEW_17_10 | ecosystem: Environmental > Terrestrial > Soil >... | reverse complement strand
GCATCCCGCGCAAGCGCCGGAAAACTCGAATAGCGGCTGCAGCAACTGGTTGTCCTTCACCAGTCCCTGGCTCAGCAGTCGGCGGTCGGTCTCCGGGATCTTCAGGAAGAATTCCCAATTGGCGGCTTCCGGCTCGCGCAGCGGAGCTTGCGGCGCCATGTTGATGGCCTTGTGCTTCACTTCGCTCTTGCTCTTGGCCGGGCACACCGCCACGCACAACGCGCACCCGGTGCAATCCTCGGGCGCCACCTGCAGCGTGTACTGCATGCTCTTGAAATCCTTCCAGCGCGCGGGCACGTGCTTGTAGGTGGCCGGCGCACCCTCGGCGTGCGCTGGCTCGAAGACCTTCGCGCGGATCACGGCGTGCGGACACACCAGCACGCACTTGCCGCACTGGATGCACAGTTCCTCGTCCCAAACCGGAATCTCCAGCGCGATGTTGCGCTTTTCCCACTGCGTCGTGCCGGTGGGGAAAGTGCCGTCCAGAGGCATGGCGCTGACCGGCAGATCGTCGCCCTCGCCGGCAATGATGCGCGCCGTGAATTTCTGCACGAAGTCGGGCGCGCCGGCCGGCACCACCGGGCGCATATCGAAATTCGAATTGGCCTCCGCCGGGACCTTGACTTCGCTCAGGTGGCTCAGCGTAGCGTCCACGGCGGCGAAGTTCTTCTGCACCACGGCCTCGCCCCGCTTGCCGTAAGTTTTCTCGATGGCGTGCTTAATGGCGGAGATGGCTTCCTCGCGCGGCAGCACACCGCTGATAGCGAAGAAGCAGGTCTGCATGATGGTGTTCACGCGCCCGCCCATGCCAGTCTTCTTCGCCACTTCGTAGCCGTCGATCACGTAGAAGTGCAGTTTCTTGGCGATGATCTGCCGCTGCACGGTGCGTGGAAGCTGGTCCCAAACTTCGTCGGGCCCGAAGGGGCTGTTCAACAGGAAAGTCGCGCCCGGCTCGGCCCACTTCAGCATGTCCAGCCGTTCCAGGAACGAAAACTGGTGGCAGGCCACGAAATTCGCATTAGTGATCAGGTAGCTGGAGTGCAGCGGTTGCGGTCCGAAGCGCAGGTGCGAAACCGTGATGGCGCCGGATTTCTTCGAATCGTAAACGAAGTAACCCTGTGCGTAGTTCTCGGTTTCTTCGCCGATAATCTTGATGGAGTTCTTGTTCGCGCCCACCGTGCCATCCGCGCCCAGCCCGTAGAACAGCGCGCGCACGGTGCCTGGCACCTCGCTCGAATAAGCGGGATCGTAATCCAGGCTGGTGTGGCCCACATCGTCCAGAATGCCGATCGTGAAATGATTCTTGGGCTTCGGTTTCGACATTTCGTCGAAGATGCCCTTCACCATGGCGGGCGTGAATTCCTTCGACGAGAGGCCGTAGCGCCCGCCGATCACGCGCTTGCCCGTTACCATTGCCTCGCTCAGCGCGGTGACCACATCCAGATAAAGCGGCTCGCCGGAGCTGCCCGGTTCCTTGGTGCGGTCAAGCACCGCGATGGTCTTCACCGATGCCGGCAGCGAGGCGATGAAGTGCTCGATCGAGAAGGGCCGGTAGAGGCGCACTTTCACCATGCCGACCTTCTCGCCCGCGGCGTTGAGGTGCGCGATGGCTTCCTCGGCCACTTCCGCGCCGGATCCCATCAGCAGCACCACGCGATCCGCATCCGGAGCGCCAAAGTAATCGAATAGGTGATATTGCCTGCCAACCACCTGGGCGAATTTGTCCATCGCCTTCTGCATGATCGCAGGACAGGCCGCATAGAACGGATTGGAGGCCTCGCGCGCCTGGAAGAACACATCCGGATTCTGCGCCGTGCCGCGGATCACCGGATGATCGGGCGAGAGCGCGCGGGCGCGGTGCGCGCGGACCAAGTCGTCTTCGATCATCGCGCGCATGTCGTCGGGCGTAAGCTGTTCGACCTTGGCTACCTCGTGCGAAGTGCGGAAACCATCGAAGAAGTGCAGGAACGGAATGCGCGCTTCCAGGCTGGCGGCCTGCGCGATGAGCGCGAAATCCATAACCTCCTGCACGGAGTTGGAGGCCAGCATGCCGAAGCCGGTGGCGCGTGCCGCCATCACGTCGCTGTGGTCGCCGAAAATGGAGAGCGCCTGCGAGGCCAGCGTGCGCGCCGCGATGTGGAAGACCGTGGCGGTCAGTTCGCCGGCGATCTTGAACATGTTGGGGATCATCAGCAGCAGGCCTTGCGACGCGGTGAAGGTGGTCGTCAGCGACCCCGTCTGCAGCGCGCCATGCAGCGCGCCGGCCGCCCCGCCTTCGCTCTGCATCTCGACCACCGTGGGCACCGTGCCCCAGATGTTCGGCTTCAGCTCGGCGGACCACTGGTCCGCCCATTCGCCCATGGGCGACGATGGCGTAATCGGATAGATGGCGATGACTTCGTTGATCTGGTGGGCGACGTAAGCCGCGGCTTCGTTGCCGTCGATAGTCACCTTCGGTCGCGTTATGCTGGATGGACTGGTCAAAACTTCCCCCTCTTCCTGGATTGCGGATGGCAGTTGCTTAAATCTTATTATAAGGCCTCTTTGTCGTAAAAATCTACACCTGTTTTTTAATGTGGGGCAGGCCCTCGGCCTGCGGCGGCCTCTCAGGCCGCCCGCTTTTCATGCCTGCAAAGGTTATCTATGGTTAACCTTGCTGCCCAACCCGATTAGGCTCAGAATGATGGGTGGCCCAGCCCGCACTTGGGCCAGGAGGCCTGGAAGGACTTTTATGCCCCTACGCCAACTCGCCGCTTTGCTCATCTTCGCTTCTTTCGCCGCCTATGGTCAGGCGCCGCTGGACAACGCCACCATCGGAAAGCTCGTTAAGGACGGCGTCGCCGAGTCAACCATCGTGGCGGCAATCAACCAGCAGCCGGGACGGTACGCGCTCTCATCCGACGACATGATCGCGCTCAAGAGGGCCGGCGTTTCCGACAAGATCCTGGCTGCCATGATCGTGCGCAATGCGGCCGCAAGCCCATCCACCGCTCCCGTGGCGCTGGCATTGCACGATGGCACCCCCATCCGGCTGCGCCTGGCGCGCGATCTCACCTTCACCAACATCAAGCCCGGCGAGTTGGCGGATTTTGAAATCCTCGACGATCTCAGAATCGACGGCCTGCTGGTGATCGCGCACGGTGTCAGAGTAAACGCAACCATCACCGAGACCGAACCGAAAACGCGCATGGGACGAGGTGGAAAGCTGGGCGTGAACCTCGACAGCATCCCCCTGTTGAATGGCGTCACGGTGGCCATTCGCGCGGCGCAGCAGGTCCCGGCACGCGGAAGCACGGAGGCAACCGGCGGCGCGGCTGCGGCCGCGGACATGGTCAAGCCGGCTGCACCCGCGTTGCTGTTCTCGTACGGCAAGGACGAGGTGTTCCCCTCAGGTACCGGTATCTCCGTCTACATCGACGGTGACTTCAAACTCGATCCCGCCCGATTCCTGGTGGATATCGGGTTTACTTCGAATCCTCCAGGCGCGCTGGTCACTATGTACGGCACGCCCGTTGGCCGGACGCCTTTCACCACCAAGCTGGCGCCCGGCACCTACCAAGCCGTATTCTCAGCCGTCGGGTATCGCGATTTGCCGCAGGGCATAACCGTGGGGCCGGGGCAATCCAACACCGTGCATGCCGCGTTCGGCCAGAAGCCGTAATTTGTCTGAGTTGGTGGCACAGGCTTCAGCCTGTGATAGCCTTTTCCAGCACCCTGCTAGACCCAATACTGTTCACCGAAACATCATTAAGTGAACAGCATTGCTGCTAGACCAGACTAGACTAGGGACGGACCCCAGCCTTGCGACGGACAAAAAACAGCGCGGCCAGCCCGCAGCCCAGCAACGCGAGCGTTCCCGGTTCCGGGACACCCGACGGCAGATTCGTTGAAATGGAGCCAACCACTGTACCGGTGGAGAATTCCCCAATGTTCCCCGTGGTAGTTGTGCCCGCGCTGTAAGAGACCCAATCGGAGAGGATCGCCGGATCCGAGAAGAAGGTCAATAGAGCCGCCGTATTCGCGGTTTGAAGGTCGGTTATAATGCTTGCCTCGGACGTCGCGAAGGGCCAGGGACTGCCGGCAATGGCAACGTTACTCGCGAGGCCAACCACCACATCCGTTCCGGTAAGATTGAGCCCGAGGACGCTCAAGTATCCGGAAACGACGGAACCGGGGACCGTCTGCGGGATCGCGTAATTTGTTACCGCCGGCACCGGATTTCCGTGATTTATAACACCAAAATTCACCGAGCATGGAGCGGTCCCAGTGCACTCGGTGTAAAAGAAATAGTCGTCCATGGTGGGGATGCCGATAGTTACGGTGGTATCCAACAGTCCAGCGGACAAAAGGGCGGGCGTCACGATCGCCAAAGTCGCCAGCAGAATCTTACTACGCATTATTACTCCTTCGTATCTTCTAGTCGGCATTTCTATTCGACATATATAAGGGTACCTCTCTTCGAGGTGCTAAGTAGGATAGAAAGAGGAATTATGAAAAGCGTAACTGCCTATGTGTATAGATCAGTACGCGCGTGCATGATTGTTGGTGAGAACCAGTCCGCGTGGAGCGATTTATCTGCCCTTGGAAAGCCATTACGGCCAGTTCATTTCAATTCAAAACTGATACTCCGCGCTTTCGCCGGGTAATCGCTGGCTCCGGTCTTGGAGGGGCGGTCCCCCTGGACCGCGCGGGACGCCCCCGTCCCGCTGCCGGACGCGGAGGTGCAGGCGGAGGCCGCGGCCTTCGCGCACGCAAGGTGCGCCCGCTCTCCACCCGATTGCTGCTATTTTAGAAAGAGCGCAATCGTTTCGAAATGCCATTTCGTATCCAACCTGTTCATGAATTCCTGGTTCGCCCGGCGCTGCCCGAGCAACTGTCCCGCATGCCGGAGTTGGCCTACAACATCCTGTGGGCCTGGGAACCCCTGATCCGCGCTCTGTTCCGCAGGCTGGACGCAAATCTCTGGCGGGAGTGCAATTATAATCCCGTGCTGATGCTCGGCCGGGTCTCGCGCGCGATCTTGCAGCGCTCGGCGGCCGACCCGCGCTACCTGGCGCTCTACAACATGGCTTGCCAGCGCTACGATGCGCACGTCTTGGGCGGCAAGCCGCGCACCGACGGCAAAATGATCGCCTACTTCTCGGCCGAGTACGGCCTTTCCGAGTGCCTCCCCATCTACTCCGGCGGTCTCGGCGTGCTCTCGGGTGATCACCTGAAATCGTCCAGCGATTGCGACCTGCCGCTGGTCGCCGTCGGCCTGCTCTACCAGCAGGGCTATTTCCGCCAGGTGTTGAACCCCGACGGCTGGCAGCAGGAGCGCTATCCGACTAACGATTTCTACACCCTGCCCGTTACTCCGGTGCTCGATGCGCAGGGTGAGAACCTCAAAGTCTTCGTCCGGCTGCCCACCGGCAAGGTCATGATTCAGGTCTGGAAGATGGAAGTCGGACGCGTAACCCTCTACCTTCTGGACACCAATATCCCTGAGAATCAGTTGCCCCAGGATCGCAGCATCACCGACTCGCTCTACGGCGGCGATACCGACACGCGCATGCGGCAGGAGTTCGTGCTGGGCGTGGGCGGGTTGCGTGCGCTCAAGGCCGTGGGCCTGGAACCCACCGTCTATCACATGAACGAAGGCCACTCCGCGTTCCTGGCGCTGGAGCGTGTGCGCGTGCTCAAGCGCGAACATGGATTGACTTTCGAAGAAGCCCTGCAGGCCACCCGAGCCAGCAATATCTTCACCACCCACACGCCTGTCCCGGCCGGCATCGACCTCTTCGACCCCGGCTTGATGTATCACTACTTCAACGCTTATTGCACCGACATCGGCATCGACTTCGACCAGTTGATGGCGCTGGGCCGCCGCGATCCGGCCAATCGCGAAGAGCGCTTCTCCATGGCCATCCTGGCGCTGAAAGCCTCCGCCCACCGCAATGCCGTCAGCAAGCTGCATCGCGATGTCTCGCAGGAAATGTGGCACGACCTGTGGCCCCAATTGCCGGTCTGGGAAGTGCCGGTCAGTTCCGTCACCAATGGCGTACATCTCACAAGCTGGCTGAATGGAGATCTGGCCGCGCTCTACGATCAGTATCTGCAGCCGGACTGGCGCGATCGGCTCGCCGATGCGGCCATATGGGAGCAGGTCAAGGAGATCCCGGACGAAGAACTGCTGGAAGTGCATCGCCGCCGCAAGCGCCGCCTGGTCAATTTCGTGCGCGAGCGCCAGCGCTGGTCGGCGCTGCGCAGGCAGGCTTCGGCGGCGGAGATGCGGCACACCGAAGAGGTGCTCGATCCCAACGCGCTGACCATCGGTTTCGCGCGCCGTTTCGCCACCTACAAACGCGCTACGCTGCTGTTCCGCGACGTGGAGCGCATCAAGCGCATCCTGTGTAATAAGGATATGCCGGTGCAGATCGTCATCGCCGGCAAAGCCCACCCGCGCGATAACGAAGGCAAGAATTTCATCCGCGATATCGTGCAGCTCTCGCGCGACCGCGATCTGTGGAAGCACGTGGTCTTCATCGAGGACTACGATATGAAAGTCGCCCGCGAAATGGTGCAGGGCGTGGATCTGTGGCTGAATACCCCCAAGCGCGGCCAGGAGGCCTGCGGCACCAGCGGCATGAAGGCCGGCATGAACGGCGTGCTGAACCTGAGCATCCTGGATGGCTGGTTCGACGAAGCCTACGAAATATCCGGCGGCTGGGCCATCGGCGACCGCGAGCATTATTCCGACGAGCAGGACTCGCTGCACGCCAGCGAGATTTACTATCTGCTGGAAAACGAGATCGTACCGCTGTTTTACGAGCGCCGCGACCAGATTCCGCGCGATTGGCTGAAGCGCGTGAAGCAGTCTCTGATGGCTCTGACGCCGCAGTTCGATTCGCGCCGCATGGTGTCGGAATACGCGCGCGAATTTTACGATCCGGCGCACTCCGACGCCGTGCGGTTGAGCGCCAACGGGTACCAGGAGGCCCGCGCCGAGGCCGCCTGGAACCAGCGCGTCAGGCTGATCTGGGACCGCGTGCGCTTCGTCGAGACGGGCGCGCCGCCCGTGGGCACCATCCTGAGCGAACGCCCGGTTCCCGTGCGAGCGGCCATCGATTTGGCCGGTTTGCATGCCTCCGAGGTGCGCGTGGAAGTGGTGATGGGGCGCGTCGGCACCGATGGCGGCCTGGAGGACACCGAAGTGATGGTGCTGCCCTCCACCGGGCAGGACGGAACCGTGGCCGTCTTCGAGAAGGAGATCGTGCCCGAACGCACCGGACGCCTGGGCTACGCGCTGCGCATCAGCCCCAACCATTGCGACGACCCCCTGACAAGGCCCTGCTCCAGCCTGCTGAAGTGGAGCGGCATGTAGGTAGCACAGGCTTTAGCCTGTGACTGGACTTTGGCTATTTGCCGTGGGGCAGGCTCTCAGCCTGCGGCGGCCTCCCAGGCCGCGCCGTGGTTCCAGTTTTCGACCATCATGCCGGCCGGCAAAGTGGCGGCGTAACGGCGTACTTGACCGACATAGGATTCGCCATGCGCTTTGAAGCATCGAGAATCTCGAAACCGACCATATTGCCGCCGGCGTCGTAGTCCAGGATGACGGCAGGTTTATCCTGATCGCTTTCCGCCACCGGCGCGTCGTTCAGCAAGACGCTGAGCACGTCAACTTCAGGGTCGTAAACTAATCTCATTCGGCGCTCCAGTACTTCTCAATCTTGCTGGTCCGATAGGCCGTTACCATCGCACGACTCAGCAACAAATACATTCTCCCACCTGCGAACGATCACCGCGGCTGACAAAATCCAACGGCACGCGGAACTCGTCGACAAGCCGTTTCTCCGGATGGTCCATGACAACCGGGACTAGCGCCAGCGAGATGCCGCGGCGGCTCATCTCCCATTCGGCATGGCGGCACAGTCGGAACTCCAGGGTCGGCCTACAGCTTTCCCCGAAAGGCGCGGCCGGGACCGGTCTCCACGATTGTATGTCCCTTCCGAGCCGGTTGTCCCGCAACGTGCAGCTCAAGCTCCTGTTGGCTGTGCATATAATCATATGTACACTGGAGTCGTGCTTTTTGAATGGGACTCGCACAAGGCTGCGGCAAGTGTTCGAAAGCGCGGGGTGCAGTTCTCGGAAGCGTCCGGCGTATTCGACGGCGACTATGCAATCACGATTCGCGACGATGAAAGCGATCCGGATGAGCAGCGGTTTGCGACACTCGGCGCGGGAATCAAAGGGCGCATGCTACAGCGGCGAAAACATTCGAATCGTTTCCGCTCGCACGGCGGGGCGGTCCGAGCGCCAACAGTACGAGGCACAACGATGAAGGATACCTACGACTTCAGCAAAGGTAAGCAGGGCCGCGTCCTGGCCGAGCCACCTTCGGAACCCGAAAAAGTGAGAATAACCATCCGCCTGGATGAGGACCTGATCGACTATTTTGGCGCCATGGCCGATCGGTCTGGCGGCAAGGTCGGATACCAAACCTTAATCAACTCGGCGCTGCGCGAATACGTCGAGGGGAAAACCCCAAAGTGGGAAGAGACCCTACGCCGCATCATCCGCGAGGAAATGAGTCACAACAGCGCCGCCTAGCTTCGGACGCCCACATTCAATCCGCGCGAGTCACCCAAGTTCGTTTCGCCATAACCCACTGAAAACAACAGCAAAGCACGACCGGCCCCTCCGATCTCAAGAAACTCCCGTGCTACTCTAATGCCGGCAAAGAATATCCAAGCCCTCCGAAAAGGGCTCTCCGCACTCGCCGTAAGATGTTCTGCTGGGAACCCCCTCGTTCTTTGACAATTCCCAGTCGGCGGCGATTGGGGCCAGCCAGTCGTCTCCAATGTTGGAAGAGCGCGGCCCACATCTCCCGTTTCCGTACGGCAGCAAAGTAAACGGATCGCGTCACTCCGCGATGCGTAAGCTCCGCGTGCAACACCAGGGCCACCCGTACCGGGGGATCTGCATTTTCGATCCTCGCCGCGTGGCGCTCTTGCCGGCTGGCGGCGACAAGACGGGCGTCGATCGGTGGTACGAAAAGAACGTGCCGCTGGCAGACTAGACTTACGACAACTACGTTGCCGGGACGGAGCGGGAAAACAATGCCAAAGACGACAAAGCTCAGCGAACTTCGGGCGATGATGTCGCCGGAGGCCAGGGCCGAAGCCCGCCGCCTCGCCGACGAGGATCTTAAAGGGATGCCGCTGCACGGATGTGCGCCGCCCGCCACCTGACAACAGCAACAACTCGCGCAGACCCTTGACATGACGCAAGCGGCGGTTTCGCAGTTGCAGCAGCGTAGCGATGTCTATCTCAGCACGCTGGAGAACTTCGTCGAAGCGATGGCTCGGACCTCATTGCCGGACTGCGGATCGTCCCTAATAAGGGAGACCAAATGTTGTCTCCCTGCCGACAACAATCAGGACGGCTTGCAAACGCGCGCGAAGGCAAGCACTGGGCCAATCCACCTGTGGAGTTCCAGAGTCCAGGCGGGGCCCAGACTGTGAAAACTCCGTCTGTGGCGCCCACTGGCGTCCAAACCGCCCTTCGCTAACCCATTTGTCTCATTAGCGAGTTTCTTAAGGCATCGAGGTGGTTGTAAGTTCGAATCTCACCGGGGTCCACCAGGCCTCCTGCCTCCGTGCGAACTGAGCGCGGTTCAGGTGCCCCGAATGCCGCCCCCATTCATCACCCGCCCATCGCCGTCTGACAAATTCACGTCGCCCCGTAGAACCGCCCGCTTTTTCGAACCTTTTAGAATCATCATCTCGCGGAACACTCCATTCCGGCCATCCGCGTGCCCGATACCTCATGCGGATACCAGGCACAAAGCCTGGCCGCCTTATCACCAGGAGGTATACTATGCTCAACGGACTTACAAGAAAATCGATTTTCGCAACCCTGATCCTTTCGTCCGCGGCCCTCGCGCCGCTCGTGCGGGCCGCCGATGGCGACCCCGTGGATCCGAAGATCGCTAGAAATATCAGCATTACCGGCTGCCTTCACGCCGGCGAGCACTTCGCCCAGTTTGTCCTCGTCGGGGTAACCGAACTCGCACCCGACGGGAGTGTCATACCTGTTCCCTACGCAATCTACATGCTGAACTCCACCAAAGATATGAAGCAACTCGTGGGACAACTGGTCGATGTCAAGGGAGTGGTCGTCAGCCGCGATAAGAGGGAGGGCATCATCAAAATCAATGTGGGCGCGGATGCACAGGCCACAACTGATGTTACGGTGGAAACCGGCGAGAAAAAAGACACAATCACGAAACCCTTTGCGGGATGGGCCGGCGCGGAATCGGTTGTGGAAATCAACCGGCCTGTCTATCGGATCGGGGTTGAGAGCATCACGGCCGAACAGCCCAGGCAAAGCGGCCCAGCATGTAAGTAACCGGTGGGCACAGACTCGATCCTCGCCGGTTGTGTTCCGCGGCCCCCGGGTGGGGGCATTATCCTTTCAGGAATGTTGCCTGCTTCATCAGACAACATTCCTCTAATGCCGTAGGGTCCTGCATCCGCCCGGAGACTGGGCCCAAGCCCTCGCGAATGCAAAGATGGCGGGCATAACGATGCTCAACCTCGCGGACCAGTCCCTCACCCACGACGGTTTTCGCCCTCTGACCGGTGCCGAAAAACACGATTTCACCATTGGACACTTGCGCGAGTAGGTCAAGAACAGCGCAGCTTGGGATGGCGGACTTCCACTGGCAAATTCGGACGACCTTCGATCCATACGATGATCCCGTCGTGACCTCCGAGGCTCCCCGATTCGTCAAAGGCGACGGCCCTCTGGCGAGCTTTGCTGGCAGGCGTGCCTGGTTGGTCGGGCTGGACCATTTCAAAGCGACCTCGAGCCGTTCTCGAAAAGCGGATATCCGCCGGCAATCCGCGAGTGAACTAAACCGCTGCGCGGTAGTCCCGCATCGAGCACCTTCCCTTTTGCCAACGTAGCGTGGAGCGAGGCTCCTTTGAAACACTGGATTCGGTTGTCCTCACAACGACCAATTCAG
>Ga0187875_10003539_pt1 | contig 11016 bp, 7 predicted proteins | sample June2016WEW_17_1_2_FD_132978 | JGI IMG/M metagenome (GOLD analysis project Ga0187875, IMG submission 132978) | Peatland microbial communities from SPRUCE experiment site at the Marcell Experimental Forest, Minnesota, USA - June2016WEW_17_10 | ecosystem: Environmental > Terrestrial > Soil >... | reverse complement strand
GGGTCCACGCGATGCTGGTAATACAGATCAATCGTCGCGATACGCAAGCGACGCAAACTGGCTTCGCAGCTCTTCTGCACATATTCGGGACGCCCGCTGACGCCGCGCGCGGTGGGATTCGCGGGATCGCGCACGATTCCGAATTTTGTGGCGATGATCACTTCGTGGCGGCGCTGCTCAATGGCTCGCCCCACTAGCTCTTCGTTGCGTCCGATGCCATACACGTCCGCGGTATCCAGCAGGGTAATGCCATGGTCCACGGCGTAGTGAATCGTGGCGATGGATTCGGTCTGGTCCGCCGCGCCGTAGAATTCGGACATACCCATGCAGCCGAGTCCCATCGCGGACACCACGAGCGAGCTTTTCCCCAGCCGGCGGAATTGCATACACGATCCCCTGAACGGGCGGTATTCTTTAACTAACTGGTTAGTTTAATGCCTCCAGGCTTCGCCGTCAAGCGTGCCGAGTCATCCATGCGATACCTCGCTTCTTAATACGCAGCAGGAAGGGAGTTTATTACTAGGGGTCCAGCGCCCCGCCGGAACCGGCCGGCAGTTCGATGGAATATTTCGTGCGCGCTTTTTCGGCATGTAGCTCGAGCGCCAGCTCAATCAGTCGATCAATCAGCTTCGGATAGGGCAATCCTGAAGCCTCCCACAGCTTCGGATACATGCTGATGGACGTAAATCCCGGAATCGTATTCAATTCGTTCACGTAAATCTTGCCGGTTCGCTTTTCCAGGAAGAAATCGCAGCGCGCCATTCCCGCGCCGTCAATCGCGCGGAAGGCCCGCACCGCGTAGTCCTGAAACGTGGCCACCTGCTCTTTGGTCAATTTCGCCGGGATCAGCAACTGCGTCCCTTGTTCCAGATATTTAGCCTGGTAATCGTAATACTCCCGATGGGGCACGATTTCGCCCGGAATGGACGCCCTGATGTCATCGTTGCCCAGCACGGAAACTTCGATTTCCCGTCCCACCACTCCGCGCTCGACGATGATCTTCAGCGCGAACTCCGCCGCATGATCCATCGCCGCGGAAATCTCGTGCGCTGCTTTCACCTTCGTCATGCCGACGGACGATCCCAGCGTCGCGGGCTTCACGAACAACGGAAAGCGGAATTTCTTCTTGATGGCCTTCAGTACTTTCGCGCGCTCGTGCTCCCACTCCGAGCGCCGCATGGCCAAAAACGGCACGATCGGCAACCCAGCTTGCTCGAACAGCCGCTTCTGCACGTCCTTATCCATTCCCACCGCTGACGCCAGCACGCCCGCGCCCACGTAAGGCAATCCAGCGAGCTCAATCAGCCCTTGCACCGTGCCGTCCTCGCCGAACGTGCCATGCAGAACCGGAAACACCACATCCACGCCCACGCTCGGCTGCCCCGCCGCAGGCCCCAGCGGAACCAGAGTCGCGGCGCTAGGGTCGGGCGGCAGCACCACGCGGTCGCCGGATTTCAACACGTCAGCCAGCAGCTTGATCGAACTGGTTCCCACCAGCCATCGGCCGTCCTTCGAAATTCCGATCGGCACCGCTTCATATTTTTCGGGGTCCAAAGCGCGGATCACAGACGCAGCGGAAGCCAGCGAAACTTCGTGCTCACCCGAACGTCCGCCGAAAAGCACGCCGATGCGCAACCGCTTCATCGCGCTCATCACAGGATTTTCTTCCCCAGGCCCGAGAGCACCAATTCCACTCCCAACGTCGCCGTAGTGTTGTGCAAATCAATCACCGGATTCACTTCCACCACTTCGAACGAAACCATCTGCTTGCTGTCCGCAATCATCTCCAACGCCAGATGCGCTTCGCGATAAGTCACGCCGCCGCGCACCGGCGTGCCCACTCCCGGCGCGTCGCTCGGGTCCACAAAATCCATGTCCAGGCTCACCACAATTCCTGCCGTATCGTCTCCCGCAAAGCGTAGCGCCTCGGACATCACTTCCCGCATGCCCCGCTCGTCAATATCGCGCATCGTGAAGATGTGCACGCCGGAATCTTTCACCAGCCGCCGTTCTTTCGCATCCAGATCGCGAATTCCCACCAGCACCACGTTCCTCGGTTCTACCATCGGCTTGATTCCCGCCAGATCCGTAAGCTCCGGCGGCCCGTAACCCATAATCGACGCCAGCGGCATCCCGTGCACGTTGCCCGAAGGCGAAGAGTCCGGCGTATTCATATCGCCGTGTGCGTCCAGCCAAATCACGCCCACGCGTTTCGATTCCTTATTGAAATGCGCAGCTGCGCCCGCCGTCGTGCCCACCGCAATCGAATGATCCCCGCCCAGCACCAAAGGGATCATGTCCTCATCCAAGGTTTTCTTCACCGCATCGGCCAGGCCTTTGCACGCCTGCGAAATTTCATCCAGATAACGCGCGCGCTTCTCGCCGTAGGGCTGCTCTTCGGGCTGCGGCACCTGTACGTTGCCGATGTCTTCCACCTGGCGCCCCAGTTGTTTCAGCCGCGCCTGCAGTCCCGCCACGCGCAACGCGGACGGACCCATATCCACGCCGCGGCGGCTCGCTCCCAGGTCCATCGGCACACCGATAATGCGAATTTTCTCAGGCATATTTTTTGCTTTCGCGACCCCGGTACGGGGGAGGGAACCTTAAGGATAAACTCGATACAGCATCCGTGGGAAGGGGATGACCTCGCGAATGTGCTCGGTTCCGCATATCCACGCGACGGTGCGCTCCAGTCCCAAACCGAATCCGGCATGTGGCACGCTGCCGTAACGCCGCAAGTCCAGGTACCACTGAAACGATTCTTCCGGCAGATTATGTTCGCGCAAACGCCGCACCAGCGTGTCGTAATCCGCCAAGCGCTCGCCGCCTCCGATAATTTCGCCGTAGCCTTCCGGAGCAATCATGTCGAAACTCAGCGAAAGTTCCGGTCGCGCTACATCCGTCGCCATGTAAAACGCTTTCATCGCCGCCGGATAACGATGGATCACCACCGGCCGGTCGAATTCCTTGGAAATAATCGTTTCCTCGTCGCCGCCAAAATCATCTCCCCACTTAGCGGGGTTCCCGGCCTTCTGCAGCACCTTGATGGCGTCGTCGTAGGTGATGCGCGGAAATGGTGGCGTGATTTTCTGCAACGATGCCACGTCCCGCTCGATCATGCCCAGCTCGCGCGTGCGATTTTTCGCTACGGACTGCACCACCGCGCTCACCAGGCCTTCGGCAAGCACGATCATGTCCTCAAGATGCGCGTAAGCAGCCTCGGGCTCGAGCATCCAGAATTCCGTCAGATGCCGGCGAGTCTTCGATTTTTCCGCGCGAAACGTGGGACCGAACGTATAAACCTTACCCAGCGCGGCCGCCAGCGCTTCCACGTAAAGCTGCCCCGACTGCGTCAAGTAAGCCTTCTGGTCGTCAATGTAATTCACTTCGAAAAGTGTAGTGGTGCCTTCGCAGGCAGCTGGCGTGAAAATCGGCGCATCAGTCAACGTGTAACCCTGCGCGTCCATGAAATTCCGCGCCGCGCGCACGGCCTCCGCGCGGATACGCAAAATCGCCGCTTGCCGTGGCGTCCGAATCCACAAATGCCGCCGGTCCAGCAAAAAATCAACGCCATGCTCTTTCAGTTGGATCGGGTAAGGTTCAGCATCCGCGACGCGCTGCACCACTTCGATCGTGCCCACGCCCATTTCAAATCCGCCCGGCGCCCGCGGTTCGGCGCGAATCGCGCCCGTGGCAATCACACTGGATTCTTGGGGCAGCCCCTTGAGGGCGCTGAAAACTTCCGGATGTTCCTTCTGCGAGACAACTCCCTGCAGGATGCCCGTGCCATCGCGGAAGATCGGGAACAGCAGCTTTCCCGATTCGCGCAGGTTGTAAAGCCAGCCGCGAATCGTCACAGTGCCGCCCGCATGCGCCCCCGCTTGCTCAATTGTGATAATTGGAACCGCCGCCTGTGCTTCCTGGGTCATGTAGTCTTTCCGTTGGATTATTTGCCGCGAATCATTACGGCCTGGACTTCATGGCATGTAGTTCGACATCAAGACATCAGCCCGCGCGCTACTTCTGCTTCTCGAATTTTTCGTCCAGCTTGTCGCAAGCCTCGCGAATCTGCTCCAGTGTCGGCCCAGCCGCGCCCGCCTGTGCCTTGATTTCGAATACAAACGGCAACTCCGCCGGCGCTTCCGCGAGCCCCGCCAGCGTCGCGTCCCAATCAACGGATCCTTCAAAAGGCAGCAGATGCTCGTCCTTGTCGCCATGATTATCATGAATATGCGTGGTCACCACGCGCTCGCGCATCGCGTCAAAGCTGGCCTGCACGCCTTCTTCGATGTGCGCATGGCCGATATCGAAGCACAACTTCAAATCGTGCAAATGCGTATCGGTGATGAAATGCTGCAGCGAAGCCGGCGCGCCCAGCTCATCCGGCGTATTTTCCAGCGCAATCGTCACGCCGCGCGCTTTCGCAAACATGGACAAACTTTCCAGCGATGTGAAAGCCGCTTCGAGCTTGCGTGGATCCGCCGACTGCCTGCCATGCCCTATATGCTGGATCAAATATTGGAACGGAACCTGTTCCGCGACGTCCAGCACGCGTTTAATCTCATCCACCGCATCCAAGCGGCGAATGCGCTCGGGATCGGATATGGAAATCACCACACCGCTCTCTCGGCCGGGCGAACGGTCGCGGTCTGTCGGCGAATGCACGGAATGCAGACCCAGGCGATATTCGCCCAGTGCATCGCCGATTTCGCGCACTCGCTGCGCGTCGCGATAACTGAAATGCTGCGAAGCGCAGAAAATCTCCACCGCGGAAAATCCGGCCTGCGCGATTTCCGCCAGCAGAGCCGCGCCCAGCGGCTGGTTCACAAACCGGTAAGTGGAAAGAATTCGCCGCATTTGGCCCTCGGAGCAGGAACACTATGGTCAATGGAAATCGCGATTCCGTCAATAGCGTAGAGGCACGTCGAACGCGCGGAGGCCGGCGCAGCAGTTCGTCGCAAGAAAGCGTAGTCAGTCGGAAGCAATTCCCACGAGTATTAAGGCGATTAATCCGCCCAGCAATAACGCCGCCAGAATCCACACCGCCACGTGCGGGCGTTTGCGCATCAGCCCACGAGGCGGTTCCGCGGACTCGGCAAAGTCCAGCGAATCCTCCCCTGTGTCTTCGACGGGTTGGCGTGCACCTCGCTCCGCAGCAGGCGCGCTGGCCGAGTCGTGTGGGTCGTCGTTGAATTCGGGAGGCACTGTCACGATGCTAGCACCGAAGAAAAGCGCACGGCAAGGTAGGCTATCTGAGACAGGCGGCATCGAAAGTGGTTCCACTTCAGCTATCGAAGATGCGAGACGGAAGAAACCGGCAGAGCGAATCTCGCGCTAGCGAGCCAAAATTCCAATCAGCGTAAGCGCCACGATTGCGCCCGTTAGAATTGCCAGCGCCACCCAACGGCCCAACTGCGGATGCGATTGCGGCAAGCCCAGCATGTGAATCGAAGGGTCGGGACCGTCAAGGATCTTAGCTCCGGCTGCTCGTTCAGCGGCGGAGAGCACATCCGCTAACGGCGCAGGCTCCGTCGAACGCGCCTCGGCGCGTTCCGCAATTTGGCTGGGCATTGCCCGCATACTAGCACCAACGACTAACGACCGAAACAAAATTTCCAAAGAGTTAATGATTTTTTGCGCGGTTCCAAACTGGCACAGCGCGTCAGGGCTGCGAGGCGAGGCGGGAAGTGGATCCATCAACGAACCGCGAATTGCACCATCGCGAGTGCTACCACGGCTCCGGCGAAAATGGCTAGAACCAGCCAACGCGAAATGCCCTGATTCCGATTTCGCAGTTGTCGAACGTGCGCGGAAAGGCCCGGTGTGGCGCTGGCCTGGCGCGCGTATTCTTCCATACCGGGGTCAAACTCAGCCAATTGAGCAGATTCCGCCACAGATTCGGAAACTCGATGAAGCTTTCGCTGTGTCATGGCGCTGATGTTACCACTAGGAATACCAGCTGCCACGCGAGGAAGCGGCGCCGGAGTCTATCAGCTATTGTCGTTTCGGGAATATAGCTTCGCGGTACTACTGTGAGTTAATCGGCTGGCAACATTTCGATTTGGGGGTCCGTGTACCGTCGCGGAACAGTTTTTGTTCGCGATGCGCTTTCTGCGTTAACAGGCCTGGGCGTTAGCCGTTCAATTCCGCGAGTATCTTGGGCAGTAGCGCGAATTTCGCGAGCGCCGCTTCGGCGGTCAAATATTCCAGCCCGCAAGAAGGGCCCAAATAAGCTCGGCCTCCCTGGATGCGCGGAAAGATGCGCTGCACCAGGCGCGCTAAATCCGCGGTCTGTTCCATCTGTTTGTTGCGTCCGTCCACCAGGCCCAGCGCCAGCGGCTTAGGCGACCCAATGGAGATGATCATCTCGCCCAGCTTGGGGCTCGAAACCAAGTCCAGGCCCACAATATCCACTGGAAGTTGCAGCAGTTTTTCGTATAAGGTCGCGCAGTCGTCAAAATATACATACAGCGCTAGCTCCAGTTTCCGATTGGTTTTCTTGGCCTTGTCCCGCGCTTGCAGCAGCGGCTGGAGCGCGCGCTCGAAGATGGCCCAATCGCCCGGATTCCGCAGAATCGCCGGTTCGTCAATCTGAATCATTTCCGCGCCGCATTGCGATAGCGCTTCAATCTCCGGCGCCAGAATCTCGCCGTAGGCGATGGCGCGCGCTTCCAGAGTGGCGGGGGTGGCGGCGCCTCCATTAACCGTGCGTCCGGAGAGCGAAAACTTTGCGAGCGTGTACGGCCCGGTCAAGACTGGCTTGATCGCCAGTTTTCCGGCTTTATTCGCCGGCGTCGGCAAGTGGCCCAGAGCATTGCGCGCAAAACTGTACTCCGCCACCACCAGGTTGCCGCGCCGCAGCGGCACGCCAGTAAAAAGCGGCTGCCTGCAAAGCTTTTCGGTATCGAAAAAGGGAACCGAGCCTTGCAGTTCAATATTGTCCAGTTTCGCAGGCAGGTAAGAGATCGGGTCGTTCCAGCGAATCTGCCCGTCGGTTACGATATCCAGCCCCGCCTTCACTTGGTCGGCGATCGCTCCGCGCGTCACGTTATTTTGCGCGTCCAGCAAATCGGCGGTGGTGCGCTCGCCGCGGTCCAGCGCCGCGATGGTGTGCTGCAAGACTTGCAATTCAGGAGCGTCTCCGACGCGCGGATAGCTTCCCGTGCTCGAAAGATACAATCCTGGTGCGACACTACCCATAGAAGGACCCTCTAAATCGGCGCGAGAAACTGGAAGAAACTTAGTCGAAACGCGGAAAGGCGTCAAGGGCAGCGCGGAAGTTCGCCCGGGGAAGGGCCTCAAACAAGGCGCGCTCAAGAACGCAGCACCGAAGAGCCGCCTTTCTCTGCGTCCTTTGCGCTTCTGCGGTAAATGTTGCCGACATTTCTGCTGAAGTCGTGCGGAACTATTCCCCGACGGAAAAGTAAGTGCAATCGGGATGATGGAAGACGAGCGCGCTCACGCTAGCCTCCGGATCCATCATCATTCCTTCCGTCAAGTGCACGCCGATCGCTTCCGGCCGCAAGAGCATCCAGATTCCGGCTTGATCTTCGAGGTTAGGGCAAGCCGGATAACCGAAGCTGTAGCGTTTGCCGCGGTAGCGCGAAGTGAATCGGTCTGGCATGGTCATCGTTGTCGGATCGGGGAAGCCCCAATCCTCGCGGATGCGGCGATGCAGCCATTCGGCGCAAGCCTCCGCCGTCTCGATCGCGAGCGCCTGCAAACCGTGCGAATAAAGATAGCGCCCGGCCGCTTTTGCCTCTTCCGATTTTTCGCGGATCCCCGCGCCCGCGGTAACTACGAACAGCGCCACGTGGTCTCGCGCGCCGTTCTGCGGCGGGAGTACGTAATCGCTCAGGCAAAGCTTGTCGCCCAACCGCTGCCGCTGAAAATGGAATGTGTGGACCGGCGCATTTTCCCCCGGAGCGAATAGCGCGATGGAATTCCCGCGCCGCTCAGCCTCGAAAAATTGCCACGCCGCCCCAATCTTCATGAATTCGGCGGCCTGCTGCTTTACTTCCTCCATGTTCTGGTTCAGTTCGATCGCGCGCGCGTCGTGTTCGGCTAGCGCCTTCTCGAAATTTCCGCGAAAGCCCAGGTGCCGCCCGAATAGCATGAACGGATTGATGTAACTCCACACCTCATTCAAATCCGGCACGTTGCGAACTTTCCGTTCAGTGTAGGCGACCGGAGGAATCGGCAAATCAATGCGTATGTGCGGCGAGCGCTCTTCGCCCGCGGGCGCCAGCGGCTCCGGCGCCGGTTCGTCCAGCACCGCGGTTCCCACATGCGTGTGTTGCTGCAGCACGTTGTCCCGGCGCACCGGATCGCTTAGCTCGTTCATCAAACGCAAACCAGTCATCGCATCCTTCGCGTAGCAGACCGCCTGGCTGTATTGCGGCGCGATTTTCAAACGCGTGAATTTATCGGAGAGCGCCGCGCCACCCACCAGCAGCGGCACCGTGATACCGGCTTCGCGCAAGTCGCTCGCGGTAATCACCATCTGCTGCGCGCTCTTCACAAGCAATCCCGAAAGTCCGATGGCATCCGGCCGGTGCTCGCGATGCGCGCGAATCAATTCCTCGGGCGGCACCTTGATTCCCAGGTTGATCACGTCGTAGCCGTTATTTTTCAAAATAATCTCGACGAGATTTTTCCCGATGTCGTGCACATCGCCCTTCACCGTCGCCAGCATCACTTTCGCGCGCTTATCCGTGTCCGCCTTCTCCATGAATTGTTCCAAATGTCCCACGGCGGCCTTCATCGCTTCGGCGGACTGCAATACCTCTGCAACGATCAGTTCGTTGTTGTTGAACAGGCGCCCCACTTCGCCCATCCCGGCCATCAGCGGGCCATTGATCACGTCCAGCGGAGCAGCGTTTTCCGCGAGTTTGCGATTCAGGTCGTCGACCAGCCCGTCTTTCGAGCCTTCGATAATGTAATTCGCGAGCCGTTGGTCCAGCGGCAAATCCGCCGCGCGCTCTTTCTTGCGCGCTCCGGTCCCGCGAAAATGTTCCGCGATCGCTGCAATGTGAAATTGATTGATCGCTGCTTTCTGCCCGAGCGTCTGTTCGCGCCAATCGGCCGGCGCTCCCCTTAGTAGCTCCGCATCGGCTACCCCTTCGGAGATTTCCGCCGGAGGCTTGTTGAAAAGCAAATCCTCCGCCAGCTTGCGTTCTTTCTCAGGAATGGATCCAAACCGCTCGATGCGTTCGGCGTTCACGATCGCCAGATCCAACCCCGCCTTGGTGCAGTGATACAGAAAGACCGAGTTCACCACTTCGCGCGCGCCCGCCGGCAGTCCAAACGACACATTCGAAATGCCCAGCACAGTGCGCACGAACGGAATGTGCTGTTTCACCAGCCGTATGCCTTCGATCGTTTCCACGGCCCCGCCGATGTAGTTCTGATCGCCGGTAGCGCAGGGAAATACCAGCGGATCGAAAATGATATTCTCGGCATGAATGCCGAATTTTTCGGTCAACAATTTATACGATCGTTCCGCCACTTCCAGCTTGCGTTCGCGCGTGAACGCCTGCGCCTGCACCGGATCCTCGTCAATGCAGCCCACAATCACCGCCGCGCCATAGGACCGCGCCAGCGGGCAGATCTTTTCGAATTTTTCTTCGCCGTCTTCCAAGTTGATCGAATTGATGATGCTCTTGCCCTGGCAATACGTCAGCGCCAGCTCCACACCGCGCGGGTCGGTGGTGTCAATCATGATTGGCGCTTTGATCTTGCGGATCAGCTGCTCGTAGAACGGTGGAATATCGTTCAGTTCCTCGCGGTCCGTGCTCTGCAGGCACACGTCCACAATGTGCGCCCCGCTCTTCACCTGCCGCCGCGCAATTTCCGTCGCCTCTTCCCATTGTTCAGCGGCCACCAAATTCTTAAAGAGCCGCGAACCAATCACGTTCGTCCGTTCGCCCACTATCAGCGGCCGGGTGCTCTCTTCGGCCTCGATAATCTCAATCCCGGAATAAACCGCCCGGTGATTCGGCTCCGGCGCCCGCCGCGGTTTTTTCCCCTCGGCCATCTGCACGATCGCGCGAATGTGCTTCTCGGTGGTTCCGCAGCACCCGCCCACAATATTCAGCCACCCGCGGTCGATGAATCTCTCCAGTTGGTCCGCTAGCGAAATCGGCGTCTCCTGGTACAAACCTTCTTCGTTCGGCAGCCCTGCGTTCGGATAGCAGGAAACGGCCCGGTTGGTCAGCGCCTGCAGCGTGCGCACGTCGTCCGTCATGAATTCCGGCCCCGTGGCGCAATTCAATCCCAGCGAAATCACATCCACGTGATCGAGCGAAGCCCACAAAGCCTCGATGCCTTGCCCCGCCAGCATCGTGCCCATCGCTTCGATCGTCACCGAAATCATCAGCGGAATCGGCTGCCCCAGCCCGCGCGCCAATTCCTGAATCGCCAGCAATCCGGCCTTGATGTTGCGCGTATCCTGGCAGGTTTCCAGCAGCAGAATGTCCGCGCCGCCTTCGATCAGTCCGCTGGCTTGCTCGAAATAATTATTGCGCAGCTGCTCGAACGTAATTCCACCGGTCACGCTGATCGCCCGCGTCGTCGGCCCCATCGAGCCCGCCACAAATCGCGGCTTGCTTGGCTTGGAAAATCCATCCGCGGCTTTGCGCGCGAGCTCCGCGGCCACGCGGCTAATTCGGCGAGCTTCTTCGCCTAATCCGTATTCCGCCAGCACTACCGGCGTGCTGCCAAACGAATTCGTCTCGATGATGTCTGATCCTGCGTGCAGATATTTGCGGTGGATTTCCAGCACCACGTCCGGCCGGGTCAGCACCAGATTCTCGTTGCAGCCTTCCAGGTCCGGCCCTCCGAAATCCTCGGCGGTCAGATTGGCCTGCTGCAGCATAGTCCCCATCGCGCCATCCATAATCAGGATGCGTTCACGGAGCAATTCGCGAAGGGCCACGCCCCTTTGGATTAAGTTGCTCATGGGTTCGATAATCTTACCTGAATGTGTCTGGCCGGAAGGGCGGGAGCATTCTTTCG
>Ga0187875_10003534_pt1 | contig 11026 bp, 4 predicted proteins | sample June2016WEW_17_1_2_FD_132978 | JGI IMG/M metagenome (GOLD analysis project Ga0187875, IMG submission 132978) | Peatland microbial communities from SPRUCE experiment site at the Marcell Experimental Forest, Minnesota, USA - June2016WEW_17_10 | ecosystem: Environmental > Terrestrial > Soil >... | reverse complement strand
GTGCCGACCGGGGTCAATTTCCGAATGGTGCTGTTGTCGGTGTCGGCGACAAACACGTTGTCTGAACTGTCCACCGCGATAGCCTGCGGATTGTAGAACCGCGCGGCATTGTTGGTGCCGTCAGCGCTGCCGGTGCTCGTGACCGTCCCGGCAATGGTAGACCAGTAATAGTTCAGCGGTGTGCCCGCAACCGGTGCGAAAGTGGCAACCAACGTGCGGTTGGTCGTCGCAGTAAACGAGTAACACATGGATGTACTGACCTGGCTGCCGCTCTCGGTCCAGTCCACGAACTGGTAGCAGGTGTTGGGCGATGCACACACCGTCACGTTGGAGCCGCAGTTCACCACACCACCGCCGGTCGTCCAACCGCCATCCAAGGGCGAAGAACTGGTGCCGACTGTATAGGTGACCTGGCTGAAGTTCGCGACCAGTGTCCGGTTGGCGCCGGCCGTGAACGTGTAGCTGGCCGAGGTGCTGACCACCGTCCCACCTTCCGTCCAATTCACGAACTGGTAACACGCGTTTGCCGTCGCGGTGACCGTCACGTTGGAGCCGCACGACACCGTCCCGCCACCACTGGTGCTGCCGCCACCCGTTGGCGAGGAACCGGTGCCGATCATGTATGTGGTTGGTGTGAAGTTGGCTGTCAGGGTCTCATTGCTGCTGGCTGTGAACGTGTAGCTGGCCGAAGTGCTGACCACCGTCCCACCTTCCGTCCAATTCACGAACTGGTAACAGGCGTTCGCGGTCGCGGTGACCGTCACGTTCGAGCCGCAGTTGAAAGTGCCGCCACCGCTGGCCGTGCCGGCAATAGCGGGCGACGCGGTCGTGGTGATCGTGTCGCTGTTCAGGCTAAAGTTGGCCACCAGTGTCTCATTGCTCGTTGCGGTGAATGAGTAGCAGGCTGATGTGCTGACCACAGTGCCGTTCTGCGTCCAGTTCACGAAACCGTAGCAGGAGTTTGGCGTGGCGCACACCGTCACGTTGGAGCCGCAGTTCACCGTACCGCCGCCGCTGGTTGTGCCGCCAGCGGCCGGTGAGGAACTGGTGGCGACCGAGTACGAGCCCGCACAGCTGACAATCAGATTCATCTGACCAACCGAATTGGTACTGATTGTATAAGTGAAACTGGAGCTGGGGACGGAGCCGATGGTCCATCCCTGGTATGACAAGGTCCCGCCGTAGGCGAACAGCGTGTACGTGCCGGGTCCGAACCCACCGGCGGCGGTAATGTTCAGGGTGCCGTCGCCCTGGATCGTCAGGTTACTGGCGGTTACCGCGGGGAACGTGCCGGCGGGACTGCCCAGACTGACTTGCATGATCGCGTTGGTAAGGAGATTGACGTTATTGGAAAAGACCAACGAGGCAACCGTATTGCTGGTCGCGAGCACGCCGTTGCTGGTCACATCCAGGGTCGCCAGAACAGTGCCGTAGCCCTGTACCGTTCCTTGATTACTCACCACCCCCCCCAGCAGCATAAGGGAGTTGGTGAAGATACCGATAGACCCGTTGGCGTTGCTCAGAATCCCTCCGACCTGTCCGCCTAGCAGATCCAACGTGTTACTTGCGGTAATGGTCAAGAACGAGACACTATAGACCTGACCGCCCGACAGTACCCGAAGCACATTGTTCGAGGCCGGCAAGCCTGTCGAAGAGCCGATGAATAGCGCAAGCGAAGCGCCATTGCTATTGCCGCCAGCAAAGAAGGTCCCGCCGCTACCGACGATGAGGATATTGTTGAACGATCCATCTCCCGGCTCGGTGAACGTGGATGAGTTGCCGATGGTCATCGTCGCCGCACCCGAGATGAATTGTGCGCCGGCACTGATGATCATCACATTGTTGCTGGTGTTGCATTGGTTGACTGCGCTTCCGAACCGGAACGAGCCGCGGTTGACGTTCGTGTTGCAGAGCACCGCCCTGTTGGTGACGATCACGGTGTTGTTGAAGCTGTTGGAGCTTGCTGGGACCGCGAACTGGCTACCGTTCTGGCCGTAGGCCAGGATCGTATTGGGTCCGCTGAGTATCAACGTCCCGACCCCACCCGCCCCCCCCTGGCCGTGGCCAAAGTCAACAGCCGCCACATCGCAATGTCCGTTGGTGATGATCAACGCGCCGTGCCCATTACCACCCACATTGAGGTCATTCGTGGTCATTTCGAGTGCCATCGGCGAAGTGGCGGGAGAGGAAAGATAAACCGTCGTCTGGGCGCCCGCGATGTCGCCGACTGTAAAATTGTAAGACGTGTTGAGTTGGAACCCTGCCACGTTCAACGTGACCGTCGCGCTGGTGCTCGAAACGTTCTGGAAGATGTTACTGCTGTCCGTGACACTGGCGGTCAGGGTAATCGCATAGGTAGCGGCGTTGGTGAACCGTGCGACATCCGTAGGGCCCCCCAGACCGGGGTACCCGTTGTTGGCGACGCCGTTGGAAACCCACGCGTGCGAGTCCTGCCAGATCCCCGCAGCCGCCTTGTTGGTCCACGTGAAATCGCCCTGTGCAAAGCAGCCTTGCGGGAAGTTGACCGATAGAATGAGCGTCAGCGCGGCCAACGCCGGTGCGAGTGAAAGTACCCTGTGTGTGACCCCGTTCATAATGTCTCTCCTCGCGCAGACAGGGCGCGCATGTTGGGCCGTGGACAGAAGGCCCCAAACGGGGGTGGCAGACTTGTACGCCTGTGTGTATCGGGACTGCAAGACATTTCCGCAATAATTTTGCAGGGGAAAACCTTACAGGACCGGTCTCTCTCCCGTCACCGAAACTCGGAGACCGCTGGGCCGAAACTCAAACCTGCTCCGAGAACCGCGTGTCCTCCGAGCAAACCGATCTTCACCTACCAGTCTATGCCGGTTGCGGTCCCGACGATGCGCTGCCAGCCTCCGGAATGTTCACACGCTCCCTGCGGGACAAGCCGCACGCGGTAGTCGCGGGCGGGCTTCAGCAGCGCCATCCTCGTTCAAGCCGTCCGCTCAGGAACCAACCGCAGCCCACGTACTCCGTCAGCCGGATACGCCGCATGCGGCGGAGGCCACTTCTACTGCTGGTAAGCGCCGATGGCCCACGGGCCCGATGCCGGCCGCGGGTTGCCCGCAATATCGGCGTTGAGTCCCGGCAGGTCCAGGCCGCTGAGGTTGACGCCGGCGCCAATGGCCGGTGAACCGGACTGCAACTGGTAGTTGTTGTTGGCGGAGTTCGTGCTGGAGCCGAACGCGAGGCTGGCAAACAGCGGGTCACCGGTGATCCCGTGCGTGTCGAACCCCACGGATTGCTCGACAGGCAATCCGCCGGTGAGGTTGAACCCGGGCTGATTGTTCCACCAGAAATACGGGCCGTTGGCGGCGTCGTGCCAATCGTTGTAGTCGACCGTCCACTGCGGGACCGGGTAGGCGTTGGTCACCACGCCGAGGACGAGGAGCGTGCCTTGCTGGCCCGTTGTCGTCCACGAGTAACCCAGGTTGTTCTCGACCTGGAGGAACGCGTTCGCCGGCCACACGTACGGCAGGAGGTTGCCGCCGCTCGCGTTGTCGCAGCCTCCGCACACGCCCCACAACAGGGCCGCACTCTGGGCCGACCCGGGCAGATTCACGATCATGGTATTGTTGAGAATGCGGATCGTGCCACCCTGGTTGAGTTCGTAGGAAATCAGCACGGGCGGCGCGCCGCCGCCGCTCCAACTGTTCGTGGTGATGATGCCGGTCGAGTTGATGTAAATGTTCTGACCCGTCGTCGAGACGCCCGCATTCGCGTTGTCGAACAGATTGTTGTAGATGTTCACGCTCGGCGCATATTCCAGGTACATGTCCGCCGTGAACACCTCGTTGGGATGCGTGGTGTGAAACTCGTTCCCGTAAATGTTGTTGTGCAGGCCGCAGGTGACGCTCAGGTCGCTGGTCCGGAAGAAGATCGGGTCCTGGTGTGGACTGCCCGCCCAGCACGTCGAGCACGTCGCGGGGATGGTGTTGTACCCGGTCCAGTTCGGCGGTGAGTAGGCCCAGCCCATGCCGCTGAAGTTGTTCCCGCTGATCGTCAGGTAATCCAGGTTTCCGGCGATGCCCGCGAGGTCGACGCCCCAGACGATGAAATCGTAGAAGCGGCTGGCGGTGATCGTGATGTCCGACGTGTCGGCCTGCCACGCCAGGTCAATCGCCGTGTGCATGTGGGTGAAGGCGCACTTGGTGATGGTCACGCCGCTGCCGCTGCCGTAGAGCTCGATGCCCGCGCTCGACAGCCGCCCGTCGCTCTGGCCCAGCGAGTTCCCGTCCATCGGGATGGTGTTGAAGGCGTACCCGAGATTGTGGAAGTAACAATTCGCCACGGTGATGTTCTGGAATGTCCCGCCGCAAAACACGCCGTAGCCGTTCCGCGAGGGCACGCCGGTGCCGGGATCCGGCGGGAGCGTGGCCGAACCGCCAATCGGCCCGATCTCCAGGTTGCTGATCACGATGTTCGCCACGGCGCCCGGCGCGTAGAACGCCGCGATGTACTTGGAGGTATAACCGTCCGTGAAAATCACGCGGTTGGTGTTGCTGCCGTTGCTCCAGTCCGCACTGCAGGCGTAGGTGATTGGCGCGGCGCTCGATCCCGACCAGTCCAGGCCGATGCCGGTCTGATACAGCGGATTGCCGTCGCCGGCCAGCGTGTAGGTCGTCCCCGCCTTGAACCACACCGTGTCGCCGGGATTGAGCGCGGTGCCGGCGGCGACGCCGGTGGCCGCCGGATCGCCGGGGCAATGCTGCCACGCCGACGCCGGGTTTGTGCCGACATTGGAATCCGAGCCGCCCGCGTAATCCACGAAGAAACCCGCCAACGCGGAAGGAGGAGGTGGTGGTGGTGATGGTGGTAGTGGTGGTGGAAGAGAACCCGAGGCCGACGATACCACGGGCACGGTGATGCTGCCCGATCCGCCTGGCGCAAAGTTGCCGGGGAACTGGGCCAGCAGATTATTGTAGGTGTAGGTGCCCGGGGTCAACGCCACACCGTCGATGGTCACCGCGCCGAACTGGCAATCCTGATGCAGAACCATCACGCTGCTGCTTCCCGCCAGTGTGAGCGCGCCCGGCGTCTGGATGTCGTAATCGACTTCCAAAGTGGCCCCGTTAAAAACCGTGATACTCCCTGTCCCCAACGATCCCACACCCGATCCCAGCAAATAACCGTGTTGAACCTGCCAGGCGCCACTGTACGGATTGTTTGCGCTTTGGATATCCAGCGGGGCCGACAGGGTGCCGTTGACCACCGTCAAATCGCCGGCACCGGTGATTTGGGCCCTGATCACGAACCCGCCAGCAAACCAGAGGTGATAAATAGTGGAAGGCGCCACCACCGCCATTCGCCCCAGAATGGTGAAGGTTGAACTATTACCCGATTGCAGCCCCTCCTCCAAGAATCCGCCGTTGAGGATCAAACACGGGTTCCCATCAGGTCCGGGGAAAAGCAACGTCTGGTCAGACGAACTGGTGACGAAGAGTCTGGCGCCCTCATCCAAGGTGAGTGAATTACCGGAAAACACCATAAATGTAGCCGCAGAGGGGGCACGAACGACACCGCCACTGAGCACTTCGTAGGTGTTGCCACGACTTGGCGATACCGGCCCCGGCTCCCAGACGGCATCATTCCATGTTTGCGTTGAATTCTCTTGAGCGCTCGTCGTGAAATTGTCAGCGCGGCATACGGCCAGAGGCGTTGCGAGGGCGAGGAGGAGGGCGAGGGAACTCAAGGCCGGATTCCGGCGGCCACGACGGAGCGTGGCCCTCCAAGCAGTGCAGTCAGTAAGTCTTCGCGGCGAAGAACCGTGGCGAAACTTCATGGTACCGTTGTTCCTTCCATCTCGTGGCTATCGAGAGGATCATTCCCTGGACAAGACGCTAACACACGACTGCATCGTGACCGCTTGTCCGGGGTGAAGAGAACAACAGCGGTAGCAACAAAACAGCAGCGGCGACATGGCCACTGAGGGTATGATACCCCATCTCCTTGTACTATGTTATCCCAACAACCATTCCTACGTATACGTCCCCCACATGTTCCGGGCGCCTAGCGCCCCAGAAACGTTGGTAGAGTAGACATCTCGCGCGGATTGTCAACACATTTGTTGCCTCCAACCCAATTTTTTCCTTGGCCGGAGGGTTGGGGTGGAGGAGGTCTGGTTATTGCCCCCTCACCTTAATCCGTTGCCGCCTCAGCACAACCAGCGGCTTCTCGTCCGACTCGATTCCCCCTGAGGGGAGAGGGGACCGGCACACACACCTCACTTTGATCCTTTGCTCCGAGGGGGGAGGAGAGCGGGCCAGGCACCCGACAACTTTGTGCTTTCTTCCCGGTTTCATCAGGGGTTTAATGAGCGGGCTGCAGCCTTGACCGGCGTGGAAGGAAGAATAGAATATGATGATAATGAAATGGCGCGGCTTTTTATTCGCGATGATATCAGCCCTGAGCCTGATTGGATTCGGATGTGGACGCGCCGGGTCCAACGCCCCAGCGACGGAAACGCAGTCCAAGGAAACGAACGCGGCGGGCCTGGTTTCCACGGGCGCCAAGCCTGCCGACGGGTCCACCAATGATTTTGTCAAGGGCCCGTTCAACCTCGCCATGAGGGATTGGTCGGGGCAGGTGCGCCGCTTCGTCGAAAGCACCCAGAGCAAGGCCCATCAGGTGAGATCCTTTAGAAATCGACAGGGGACAATGTTCCTCGGCGAAATCGACGATCAAGACAACGGTGAATGGGGGTTTGTGAGCACGCAGGCGGGCACGCGGCAGGTGGGTGAATGGCGAGGCGGGCAGCCGTACCGCGTGGCCGGGGTTTACGTGGCAGCGGATGGGACCCGGGAGGAAGGGACTTGGAACGATCCGGCAACGCCCAGTGGAGGGACGATCAATTGGAAGGATGGGCGCACGTACAAGGGTGAGTGGAGAGTCGCCATCGGGTCAGTCGATTTGCCGGATGGCATGGGGACGATGAACTGGCCGGATGGGCGACGCTACACGGGGCATTTTCTGGACGGGAAGATGGACGGGGTGGGGAAAATGACCTATCCGTATCCGGACAACAGGGTCGAAGAAGGCATGTGGATGCAGGGCACGTTCATGGGCGCGAGCCCGACCTCGGGGCCGGCGGCAACGCCAACGACCGTAGGATCTGACGGCGGAGCGTCACAGAAGTAACTGCTGCGGTTTTGCGACGCCCCCTCACTTTTTCGCAGGCCCCCCTCACCTTGACCCGCCTCCGCCAGACGGCAGGCTTCCTCCTTCGCCGAGGCTACGGAGGACGAGATGGCGGGCAAGCCCTTTGCTCCGAGGGGAGAGGAAACAACCCGGCAACCGCTACTCGGAAAGTTTCTTTTCGGCCTGCTTGACGGCGTCGAGGATGAGCGAGGCGCGGACGGCGCGGGCGAGGCCGGCGTTGTAGGGGAAATGGGCTGAGAGGACGCCGTTTTCATCGAAGAGCGCGATTCGATCCATCACGATCGAGGTGATCATGCCCGCCAACCGGTCGTCATTGTAGCCCAGCGTGACCACCGGCGAGCCGCTGTTGCCATGGCTGGCGGTGCCATCGATCAGGAAGACGCTCCTGCCCGTGTTCTGCGCAATCATGCCGAAACGAACGATCGGATGGTTCCGGTCGTCTTCGGTCCCGAGGGAAAGCGGGTAGCCGGCGATCAACACTCCCTTTCCCTCGACCAACGACGAACCATCGTCAAAGATCTCCAGCGGAATGGGCAGGTTTTGGATCTCGCGGTTTTCCCCGGCCCCATGCACCGGAAACAGAACGGCAATATCGTTGGCGGCGTCAACGTAGAGGACCCGGCATGGGGTTCGACGGAATCCGGTCGCGGTATTGATTCCCGCGTACAGCGGCTTGTTGAGTTTGGCGGCGGCCTCGACGACGTGATCGCACGTGACCCCGATGACCGCCGTCTCCGCCGTCCGGGTCCCACTGACATAAAAGCCGCTGCCGACGGTCTGCCAATCATTGGAATCATCGCCCGGGAACTGGACGACAAATACCGACCTGATCAAATTGGCGGCGGCCTGTTCTGCGCCGAAAAACGGGATCGCGTCTGGATGAGGCGGTCCTCTGACATCCGAAACAACGTCCGCCCGCGCCATGAGAGAAGAAGCGAGAATGAAAGTCAAGACGCGTACCGGCGAATGCATGGTCGTTTTCCATACCATGGTGGGGTGGTAGTTGCAAGGGGGGATCCGCCTTCGCTAAAGCTATGGTGGACAAGTCCGCCTTCGCCGTCCGCCTGCGCCGAGGCTACGGCGCGAGGAGGGGGAAGGGGAGCAGCAACGGCGGCGAAGAGGAACCCTCACCCTGACCCTCTGCCTTCTCAAGGGAGAGGGGACCGTCCTCTCTCCTCTGGGAGAATGAGCCCTCCCTCACCCTGACCCGCCTCCGCTAAAGCTCCGACGGAGACATCGGCGGGCAGGGGATCATCCCTGATCAAGCGGAGAAATCGATTTGGCAGCTTTCCTCACAGGGAATTGGACGGTGGTCCGCCGGGCGCAGACAAAGCTGGCCGCGCACGGCAAGCTCGGATAGACTCTCCGGGTCTTGAAGCCGCGTCCGTTCATCCTGTTGCTGTTCGTCGCCACGGGGTTGCTGGCGTACCAGAACAGCTTTCGCGATGGGTTTGTTTTCGACGACATCCAGCACATCGTGCAGAATCCCCGCATTCGCCAACCATGGCGGCCATGGGAGGTCATTACACACAGTTCGCGTCCGGTGGTGGATCTCTCGCTGGCGGTGAACGACGCGATCGGCGGGCTCGACCCTTGGGGATACCATGTGTTCAACCTGGGCGTTCACATCCTCGCCGCGCTGACGTTGTACGGAGTGGCGCGGCGGACGTTGGTCTCGGAAACTTTGCGGTCCCGATTCGGCGGGGCCGCGCCGTTTCTGGCGGGAGCGATTTCGTTGATCTGGCTGGTGCATCCGCTGCAAACGGAGAGTGTGACGTATACCATCCAGCGCGGCGAATCGCTGATGGGGTTGTTCTTCCTGCTGACTCTCTACTGTGTCATCCGCAGCAGCGGGTCGTCGCGACGCGTTTGGTGGGAGACGGGCGCCGTGGTCAGTTGCGCGCTGGCGATGGGCTGCAAACCCGTCGCGGCCAGCGCGCCGGTGGTGGCGCTGCTGTATGAGCGGGCCTTCCTGGCGGGATCGTGGCGCGAGATCTCCCCGCGGCGTTGGAAGATGCATGCGGGGCTGGCGGCCACGTGGTTGCTGCTGGCGCTGTTGCTGGCGAACGGGCCCCAAGAGTGGAAGGGAAGCGCCGGATTTGACTACGCGAAGATCACGCCTGTCCAGTACGCGCTGACACAGCCGGGGGTGATTTTGCGTTACCTGCGCCTGGCGTTCTGGCCGCGTCCGCTATGCCTGGATTACGCCTGGCCAGCGGCACGGACGGCAGCCGGGGCGTGGCCCGGGTTGATCGCCGTGGGCGGGCTGCTGGTCGTGACGGCGTGGGCGTGGAGACGCAAACCGGCACTGGGATTTCCCGGCGCGTGGTTTTTCATCATTCTGGCGCCGACATCGAGTTTCATTCCCATCGCCGATCCGGCCTTTGAACACCGCATGTACCTACCACTGGCCGCCGTGGTGGCGGTGGTGGTGCTCGGCGCGTTCGAGATCGGGAAGCGACTGTTCCAGCGGGAGCAAGGCGTTGTGCTCGGGTGTGTGGCGAGTGGGTCCGTGGTGGCGCTGCTCACCTTCCTGACCATCCAACGCAACCGGGACTACACATCGGCGTTGACCATTTGGCAGGACACGGTGGAGAAGCGTCCCAACAACCCTCTGGCGCATCGCAACCTGGGGACGGCGTTGGAGCACGCGGGCCGGATTGAGGAAGCCATCGCCCAGTACGAGCAGGCCCTGCGGCTCCAGCCCGATGACGCCGAGGCGCACTACAACCTGGGGAATGCCCTGGCGAAACTGGGCCGCACGCCCGAGGCCATCGCGCAGTACGAGCAGGCCCTGCGGATCAAGCCGGATTTGGCGATGGTCCACAGCAACCTGGGAGCCACCTTAATCGGACAGGGCAGGGTACAGGAGGGAATCGGGCACTACGAGCAGGCGCTGCGGATCAATCCCAATTTGGCGATAACCCAGAACAACCTCGGGCTCGTCTTGGACCAACTGGGCAGACTGGCGGAGGCGATTGGGCACTACGAGCAAGCGTTGCGAATCCAGCCCGGTTACGCCGAGGCGCACTACAACCTGGGGAACGCCCTGGAGAAACTGGGCCGCACGCCCGCGGCCATCGCGCACTACGAGCAGGCCCTGCGGATCAAGCCGGATTTCGTCCAAGCCCGGAATGCCCTGGCGCGAGCGCGGGCTGTTCCGTGAGTTGAATTGGGAAGCGGGTGGCATCGGGCAGGCGGAGTACGGCAAACGGACCGGGAACTCAAGGCAGGATTGTCACCGCGCGTTCACGGGTGGTAGACTGGCCTCGTGAGCGAGCTGAAGCCAGCCGACCTGATGAATACATCTCGCCAACGGCAACAGGCCATCTTGATCTGTGTGTGTCTGGCGGTGTTGATCGCCGCCGTGTACTGGCCGGTGAGGCACGCCAGATTCGTCAACTTCGATGACGACCAGTATGTGACCGCGAACCCGCATGTGTTGGGGGGATTGACGGTTCCGACCGTGGTATGGGCGTTCACCGCGTATCACTCAGCCAACTGGCATCCGCTGACGTGGCTGTCGCACGCGTTGGACTGCCAATGGTTCGGGATGAACGCGGGCGGACATCATGCGGTGAATGCGCTGTTGCATGTGGCGAATACCGTGCTGTTGTTTCTGGTGTTGCGGCGGATGACGGGGGCGACGTGGCGGAGCGCGTGGGTGGCGGCGGTGTTCGGGGTGCATCCGCTGCATGTCGAGTCGGTGGCGTGGGTGTCCGAGCGGAAGGATGTGTTGAGCGGGTTGTTCTGGATGTTGGCGCTGGGGGCGTACGTGCGCTATGTCGAGCGGCCGACGCGGGGGCGGTATGCGGTGGTGGCGGGATGCTACGCGATGGGATTG
>Ga0187875_10003531_pt1 | contig 11035 bp, 9 predicted proteins | sample June2016WEW_17_1_2_FD_132978 | JGI IMG/M metagenome (GOLD analysis project Ga0187875, IMG submission 132978) | Peatland microbial communities from SPRUCE experiment site at the Marcell Experimental Forest, Minnesota, USA - June2016WEW_17_10 | ecosystem: Environmental > Terrestrial > Soil >... | reverse complement strand
CTTGCTCGGCGAGGGCGCGGGCGTTTTCGACATCATTGCGGGTGGAGTCCACGGTGCGGGCCGCAACATTGGTGAGCAGCTCATGAGCGCGGGCTTGGCGCAGTGAGGCTTCGGCTGCGGCGACGTTCTCGCGGGCCGCATCGACGGCGGCCTTGGTGGCTTGGAGGCTGGTGGCCGCGTCGTCGCGGGCCTCGGCGCTCATGACGCCCAGTTTGGCCAGCACGACGGTGCGGCTGGTGTCGGCCATTTGGTGATCGTAGTTGGCCTGCGCCTGTGCAAGCGTTGCCCTTGCGGCTTTGAGGAGAGACTCGGCGTTAATAGTGGCGCTGCTGGTCTCTCCGCGATCCTGCCGCTCGGTCTCGACGCTCCCGCCAAGCTTGCCCTTCTGACTGGCGGCGTTGGCCTCGGCGGCCTTGCGCGCCGCGGCAAGATCCTCGCTCTCGATGATGGCGATCAACTGGCCGGCTTTCACGTCCTGGCCTTCGTCGACAAACAGCGTCTGAATGCGTCCGGGAATCTTGCTGCTGACCACCACCTCATTGGCGTCCACCGTGCCGATCATCTGCAGATCGGCGGAGGGCCGTACCGTGACCAGGTACCAGATGAGTGATCCCACGGTCAGCAGGCCGAGGAGCAGAAATACTCGATTGCGTGCGTTCACTTGTGCCTCACTTCTTCAAAGACGGTTCATGCAGCTCTTTATTGCACGGCGGATTGTTTCCGATCTCGATCGCATTGATCTCAGGCATGGGCGTTGCCGCCAGCACCCGCGCGGCCACGCGCGCACCGTGCTCACGGTCGGTAAAAATGGTTTGTCCCAAATACTCGACAGACGCCTTGCGGCGGATATCCAAAGCTCCCGGCTCCAGGGGGTCTGTCCCGAGAATCATCCGCATCAACGGCGCGGAGAGAAAGTAGAAGACATTGGCCCCCAACGCAGCATACATAATTTGCAACTCGTCCACTGGAACCAGTTCTCCAGAACTTCTGCCCTCCGCAAATAGCTCGCGCAGTCTGAACATCATAGGCCGAAAGATCTTGTCCACCAAGCGCACAAGCGCGTTCTCTTCGCCTCGGTGCAAGCGGATCATTTCCTGCTGCATCAAGCTCTGGAAAGCCCTCTGCGAGTGAATGCGGTCAAAGTGATTGAGCGCGAAATAGACTAACCGCTCGCCGGCCGAGCACTCCGTGCCCATTGCGGCCATGCTGCTGGCCACAACGCGATTCGCGACCGACTCCAAGGCGGCGTCGTAGAGGTCTTCTTTGCCCTTGAAGTAGTAGTAGAGCAGCGCCTTGTTGACGCCGGCTTCCTCGGCAATCTGCTCGGTGCGAGCCCCGGCCAGGCCGTTATCGCTGAACTGCTGGACGGCGGCGTCAAGGATGCGGGCGCGGGTCTGATCGGCACGCTCGGTCTGGGTTCGGGATGGGGTCGATACGGTCATTTACTAACTGGTTAGTAAATTAACACAACAACAGAATATTTGCAACCTCATCGAGAGATAAAATTACATAAAACTGCCTTAGTATCCTATTCCGAGGGGAAAAGTATGTACTTGATATGCTCGTAAGTGTCACAGAATCAATGTATTATTAGCTACGTTCAGGCGAAGCGGCTGATCGTTCCTAACTCGGCAGGCCGCACCCTTGGTTCCGCATCAAGGTCGTCTTCCAACTCGTCGAACTTGTCCTCTTCCTCTTCAAAGCCGCTGGCAGCCTTTGTGCCGCTGGGAATGTATATCTCATCGCCGGTTCTTGTTGTGCGTTCGACCTCATACACGTCTGTCATCCCCAAATCGGCCTCCTTGGGCCTGATCATGGGAGCGATGCGAACGCCGGGTACTGGGCTGATCTCCATTTTTGTCTACTCCGTTCGGGAACTACCCTAACGGTACCTATCGGCAGGATGAGCGAAAACATTAGCCAATCCGGCAAATTATTTGCGAAATAATTCCACTCCGCGCAAACGTCGCATAAGTCCTTTTGTTTCATCAGTATAATTTCAGAGAATGGAGCAGATTAGGTTGCTTATGGCATTATTGTGTCCGAATTCGAGCCAGTATGCCCGGAATTCAGGATCATCCTTCACGGATGCGAGGGCTCGCGATCCATGGAAAAACTGGCTGCTGAAACTTGGGCGCTTTCAGGTTCAATCTGATAGAGCAGGGCTGCTCCCTTAACCAGGTCCAGCCCCGTAGCCACAGGAGCAAAGCCGCTCCGGAATTCGCTGATCTCTTGAGTGATGATTTTGAAGAGAATGGCGCGACCGTTCATGTGCAGTTCGAATCGCTCAGTCTTCCAGTCGGTGGAGCTGACCTGGGTTCGTTGCAGGCTGAACCAGCCGCCCTGGTAAAGACGGCCCAGGATGCCGAAGCCGAAGCTCACATCTTGATTGAGGCGGCCGTCGAGGCGAACCATCCTCTTGTACTTGGTATTAACCCAAAGTTCCCCACTCATGGCGTGGATGATGCGGGCCTCGATGGAATGGGCTGGATAATCCGGGTTGGGGCGGAAGCGCAAACGATAGCAGCCGTTCTCCTCCCCGGCATATTTATAGAGGAATGCATCCGGCAACAGCGCGACGATGCGACCGATGCGTTTTTCATTGTCGGCATAATCCTGACGGCGGCGGGCCTGCTCGGCGGGGGAGCTGAGCAGGCGGTGAAGGCTTGCCTGCTCCAGTTGGCGACCCTCGGCATCCAGCGGATGGCCGTTGCTCAGCTCGATCCGCGAGATGGGCCCCTCGGCAGTCTCCAAAAATTCTTCGCGGAGCGATTCCTTTGGCGTATGGCTCTCGACCCAATAACGCCAGTAGCCGTGGCTAACGTGGTCGTTGAGTTCGTTGTAGACGACCTCATGAACCAGTTGGCCGGCCGGCATCGGCGGCTGAGCATGGGCACAACAGGTCCCTTGCGCTACCGCCAACATCCCAGCCATCACCCACGGCATACGCATTTGGTTACCCTGCCGGACTTGTTACACTGTCGCTATGTTGGACGAACTGGAGTTCCGCCGTCTGGCCGAAATTGCTCTCGACTCGCTGCTGCATCACTTAATTGCACGCGAGGAAGAGGCGGAGGCCCGTTTTGAAGTCGATGAGCAAGGCGGCGTGCTGAATGTTGCGTTCGAGGAGCCGGCGGGCAAGTTCGTGATTACGCCGAACACGCCGGTGCGCCAGATCTGGATTTCGGCTCTTTCAACCAGCTTCAAGCTGGACTGGGATGAGGCGTCTGCGGCGTTCACACTACCGCGCACCGGCGAGCCTCTGATAGCTCTGGTTGACCGTCTGATTGCAGAACATTTAGGAGGCTAGGGACTGGTTCGCAGCAACCCGCTCTAACGCTCCCTCTTCCCTGTTCCCTCATGTTCGGGTATACACTCATCCCAAGCCTATGACTGCCCATCTCTCACTCGCTCTGATGTTCGTCGCCGTCCCAGCGCTGGTTTGCGCCCAGTCCCCATCTAAATCGGCCCACAATATGCCTGCCAAAACACAAATCTCCGCTGCTGTACATCGCTCCGCCCTGGTGATCGACACTCACGCCGACACCCCGCAACGCTTTGTGGATGAACACTTTGATCTGCGCGATCCTCTGCGGGGCGGTCAACTCAATTTGGATTCCGCGCGGAAAGGCAATCTGGGCGCCGAGTTCTTCTCCATCTGGGTCGATCCCGAGCAGTACAAGGGGCAGTACGCCCACCGAACCCTCGAGCTAATCGACTCGGTCAAGCAGCAGGTTGTCCGGCACCGCGACAAGCTAGAGTTCGTGGCCACACCGGCCGGCATCGATCTGGCCCACCGCGAACGCAAATTAGCCGTGCTGATGGGCATCGAGGGCGGCCACTCCATTGAAAATTCCATCCCGCTGCTGCGCCAGTATTATGCCCTCGGCGTACGCTACATGACCCTCACCTGGAGCAACTCCAACGGCTGGGCCGACAGCTCCGGCGACATCGACGATGCCTCAGTCCCACACACCAAAGAGGGCCTGACAGAGTTTGGCAAGGACGTGGTCTACGAGATGAACCGGCTGGGCATGATGGTAGACATCTCGCACGTCTCCGACCGCACCTTCTTCCGGACGCTGGTCATCAGCCGTGCGCCGGTCATTGCCTCTCACTCGTCGGCCAGGGCGCTGTGCGACGCTCCGCGCAACATGACGGACGATATGCTGCTAGCCGTGGCCCGCTCCGGCGGTCCCAACTCCAGGGGCGGCGTCGTCCAGGTCAACTTCTACTCCGGATTCCTCTCGCAGGCCTATCGCGACGCTGCGAAAGCCCTGGAGCCGGAGATGAACAAGGCCACACAGGCGCTTAAGGACCAGGCCAAGGCGGAAGGCAAACCGGTTCCCTATGTCGAGATCGAAAAGCTCCAGCGCCAGTTTGGCGACCGCATCCCCCGCCCGCCGTTCTCGGTGCTCATCGACCACATCGACCACATCGCCAAGGTGGCCGGCGTGGACCACGTAGGCCTGGGCTCGGACTTCGACGGCATCAACGGCCAGCTTCCCGAGGGAATCAACTCGGCCGCCGACCTGCCCAAAATCACCGAAGCCCTGATGGCCCGCGGCTACTCGGCCGAGGAGTGCCGCAAGATTCTAGGCGGCAACCTGCTCCGCGTCTTCCGAGAGGTGGAGCAGGTGGCCAGGACTCTGCAAGCCGAGAACCGGCCTAGAATCAGCGAGAAACAGCCGTTCGACAAGGTGCAGAAGTAGAAAGCCGAATCGATTCGTGAAGGAGGAGGAGTGCAGGAACAGGCCGAACAGGAACTCAGCTGGTCGCAGAAGAGGGCTCTCGACGATGCATATGATCGAAACAAGAAATCGATGGTGGCGGCCTATGCGCTGGCCGTGTTTTTTGGCGCACTCGGGGTGCATCGCCTCTATTTGGGGCGAAACCGCTCCGGCTATCTGATGCTGGGACTATGGTTAGCGGGATTTATTTTGGCTGTAGCCGCTTCAGCGGGCTTTCAAGACACTGATGTGGGCCTCATCTGCGATTGTACTGCCGGCCTGATGATGATCTCCGTATGGATCTGGGTTGTCGTGGATCTGTTTCTGATCCCGGCAATGTTGCGCACGTTCAACGCCGACTTGGCTGAGCAGTTACGCAAGGACATCACCGCCGGAACTCCGCTTTAACCTGCATGGAGCCGAAGCCCGTTTCCGCCGCCGTTTGTGTCCGTGGAAATCTAAAAGGGAGACTGAGATGAAAGCTCTTGTTAAATCCCGCGCCGAGCGCGGTCTGTGGATTGAAGATGTTGAGGAGCCGCAAACAGGCATTAATGATGTCAAGATCCACGTTCTGCTGACGTCAATCTGCGGTACTGACCTGCATATCTATGAGTGGGACAGTTGGGCGCAGCAGACGATCCCCGTTCCGTTAGTGATCGGCCATGAGTTTGTCGGCGAAATTGTAGAGATCGGCTCGAACGTGACAGACTTCCAGATTGGCGACCGGGTCAGTGGGGAGGGGCACGTCGTCTGCGGACGATGCCGCAACTGCATGGCCGGCAGGCGGCATCTTTGCGCGCACACGCGCGGAGTGGGAGTCAATCGCGCCGGCGCTTTCGCGGAGTATATCGTCCTGCCCATGACCAACATCTGGCGCCATGCGGACGATATTCCGCTGGAAATCGCAGCCATCTTTGATCCATTTGGCAACGCGGTGCATACGGCTTTGGCTTTTCCTGTGCTGGGCGAGGATGTTTTGATCACCGGCGCAGGCCCAATCGGCATCATGGCAGCCGCGGTTGCCAGGCATGCCGGCGCGCGGAAGGTTGTGATTACAGATTTGAATCCCTATCGGCTGGAACTGGCGAAACATGCAGCCCATGTCACAGAGGCCATTAATCCCCGCGATACAACGCTGCAAGAGGTGCAGAAAAAACTCGGTATGCAGGAAGGATTCGATGTGGGAATGGAGATGTCCGGCAACGTCCATGCCTTTCGCGAACTGCTGGCCAACCTGAGCCATGGCGCAAAGGTCGCGATGCTGGGCATCCCTTCTCCCTCCGAGATGTGCATTGACTGGGCCAAAGTGATCTTTAACCAGTACACGATTCGCGGCATCTATGGCCGCGAAATGTACGAAACCTGGTACAAAATGACAGTCATACTGCAGTCGGGTCTGGACATCAGCAAGATCATCACGCACCGCCTGGCCTGGAATCAATTTGAAGAAGGATTTGCTGCAATGCACTCGGGAAACTCGGGAAAGGTAATCCTCGATTGGCGGAACATATCCTGAATGAAGCGCTTACGCAGTCTATACTGGCTTTTCACCTCATTCCCTTTTTTGGAGATTCTCGAATGTCCCATTTCCATCGCTTCCCCGCCGCCATGCTTGCGGTTTCTATGTTCTTTGCGCCAGTCCTACTGAGAGCCGACGACGAGACGCCCGCCGCCAAGTCCGCCACTGCCGACAAAGCCTCCAGTCCAGACAAGAACCCAGAAAAAGCTCCGCCCGTTGAAGTTACGACCCAAGGCACGGTCACTGTGGCGGGTGAGAAGATCGCCTACACAGCCATTGCCGGCACGCTCACCGTGGGCTCGACCGACGCCCAGGACGCGCAGTTGGGCCTGGACGGCAAGCCGCAGTCCGGTAGCCAGCTTGCCCTCGACGCGCCCAAAGACCCTAAGGACACAACCCCTGTTGCGCGTATGTTTTACGTCGCATATTTCAAGAAAGACACGAAGGCTGAGGACCGGCCCATCATGTTCTTCTTCAACGGCGGACCAGGCAGTTCGACCGTCTGGCTGCACATGGGTTCACTCGGCCCCAAGCACGTGGTTACCAGCGGCGACCAGCACCTCCCCGCCGCACCTTACAAACTCGTCGATAACGCCTACTCGCTGCTCGACACCAGCGACCTGGTCTTCATCGACATGCCCGGCACCGGCTTCGGCCGCCTCACCGGCAAGGATGCGGAGAAAGCCTTTTGGGGCGTGGATGAGGACGCCAACGCCTTTGCTCGCTTCATTGCCCGCTTCATCACCAAATACAACCGCTGGAACTCTCCCAAGTACATCTTTGGCGAGAGCTACGGCACCACGCGCTCCGCCGTCCTGGCCAACATCTTGGAGAATCGCAAAAGCATCGACCTGAACGGCATCATTCTGCTCTCGCAGATCTTCAACTTCACCACCGACATCGACGTTCCCACGGGCAATCCCGGCGTAGACCTGCCCTATGTGCTGGCGCTGCCCACCTATGCGGCCACGGCCTGGTATCACAAGAAGCTGTCCCAGCAGCCGGCCGCGCTGGAGCCCTTTCTCAAAGAGGTCGAAGATTATGCCATGGGCCCCTACGCTCACGCGCTGGCCCTGGGCACGGATTTAAGCGAGGTGGAGAAGCAGCAGGTGGCCGAGAAGCTGCACGGCTATACCGGCCTTCCCGTTGTCTACCTGCTCAAGGCCAACCTGCGCGTGAACGGCGGCGAGTTTGAGAAGACCCTGCAGGACGACCAGGACCTGACCACCGGCCGGCTGGACACGCGTTTCTCCGGACCCAACCTCGACCCATTGAGCCAGGGCGCGGAGTACGACCCGCAAAGCTCGGCCATCTCCTCGGCCTACGTCTCGCTCTTCAACGACTACGTGCGCCGCGATCTAAAGTACGGCGAGGGGCAGACCTACCTTCCCCAGGCGCTCTTCGGCGGTACACATTGGAATCTGGTTCACCATGACTTCCCGATCAACCTCAACGTCTCCAATGATTTGGCAGAGGCGCTCAAAACCAATCCCCGCCTGAAGATCATGGTCAACGGCGGCTACTACGACTTGGCCACTCCCTTCTTCGCCGCGCAGTACGAGGATAAGCACCTGCCCATTCCGCAGTCTTTGGCCAAGAATATCGAGTACGACTGGTACGAGTCGGGACACATGGTCTACGTTCTCGACGAGAGCCTCAAGCAACTCCACGATCGCGTGGCGGCGTTCATCAAGAACACGCAGGCGGACGCGAAATAGAAGCCCAAAGGCCTGTTCCGCAAGCTCAGACAGGGGCTTCTTCCGTTTTCTGGACTAAATAGATGGGGCAGCATGGTCACCTGCCGTTTTGGGTGCTAGAATCGCTCGCATCGGAATAAGATGACAGAAATTGACCTCAAAGACGGTTGCCCCGCGGATTTTACCCCCGAAATGATTCGGGCGCAACTCCAGTTGCTCACTCGGGATGAGATCTTCCGCGCCAGCAAGAGGTCCATCGCGTTCCTGAAGTTTGTCGTTGAAGAGACATTGAAGGGCTCCGAGGATCAGATCAAAGAACGTACGATCGGCATAGAGGTGTTTGGCAGATCTTCGTCCTATGACACGAATCTGGACCACATAGTCCGCACCGCCGCGACAGAACTTCGCAAGAGGCTGGCAATCTATTACGGAGACGAAAAGCATCGCTCCGAATTGAGAATCAGCCTTTTGCCAGGCTCATACATACCCAGATTCATGCACGCACATCAGGCAACCCATGAGGCTGCCGAAGACGGGGTGTTCCCTAATCCCCACCCCATTCCGGGCCAGACTCAGCATTTTGCCTTGGAAACAGCCGCGGATCCCAACAATGAATTAATCATTGAGTCAAATCGCAAGGCGCATCGGCGAAGGAATTGGCGTGTGGCCTATCTATTGTTTGCAGTGATTCTGGTTGCCGGAGTTTGTGGATGGTTCTGGCTTCATACGGAGACCCCGGTATATCTGTTCTGGAAGCCGGTGCTCGATACCCCTGGGCCGGTTCTGCTGGCGGTCGGCGACGTTCCACATGGGCCACCCCAGCCCATGGCGCCCGACGAGAATCAGAATGCCCCCCTGGCAATCCCCCAGTCCGATTCGTCCCGATCGGTTCCATTTGCTGATGCGGTGACCATCGCCAAGGTCGTGGGAGTGCTGGAATCCCATGGCAAGAAGGTGCTGATCCGCCGGGAGAACGCCAGCTCCTTTTCGGATCTGCGGGAAGGCCCGGTTGTATTGATCGGGGCCTTTAACAACGAGTGGAGTCTGCGTCTCACTCGTCAGTTGCGCTTCACCCTCGCTTTGGATGCCGAGAATCACCTTATCTATATAAAGGATGGCAAGAATCCCTCCTCCCGGGCCTGGAGCTGGGGGACCAATCAACCGACCGATCACGTGGGAGGAGCGGGCGGGCCGGTTCTGCACGACTATGCATTGATCTCGCGTATCCGGAATTCCGAGACCGGCCATGTATTGGTTGTGATCGGGGGGCTCTACACCTACGGAACACAATCCGCCGGGGAATTTTTGACCGACCCGCAGTTGATGCAATCCATCGGCGAAGCCGCGCGGTTGGGCGCCGGCAACCAGAATCTTCAGATCGTGTTGGGCACCACGGTTACCGACGGGACACCAGGCCTCCCCAGGGTCCTTGCGGTATCTCAGGAATAAATGCTGCATCCGGTGCCGACTGCTTGCCACGGACTGCAAGTAATTCAAAATAAAAGCGATATATAGATTCCTGACGGTCAGGGACGGTATCTGTCTTTGCAGTCGGACTCTGCGCCCCGTACAAACCTCATGGATAAAAAAACAGGTGAATTAGCTCAACCCGGCTTTTACGGGCCAAATGGGGGAATTCGAGCTGGTCCCACAAGCAAAAAGTATTAGGAGGCTGAAATGAACACCTTTCTCAAAGTGATCGGTAGCCTATTGGTCGTTTGGGCTGCCTTGATTTGCGTTTCCAGCGGAGCTTGGGCGCAAGGATACGGCAGCATCAGAGGTACGGTGACGGACGCGACTGGTGCGGTCGTTGCAGGGGCTACGGTGACGGCAACGCAAGCCGGCACCGGGCTAGCGATGAAAACATCCACAAGCGGGGATGGAATCTACGTCTTTCCCACGCTGGCGCCTTCGGTTTACAACATATCCGCCAGCCACACCGGCTTTGCAACGTACACGGAGCAAAGCGTGGAAGTACGCGCGGATGCGGCGGTGACAACCAATATCACCCTCCAGACAGGCAAAACGTCTGAGACCATCACTGTGACCGCCGATACGGCCCAGGTGGACGTGACAACCGGCACGCTTTCTGAGGTGATCGGCGGAGTGTCGGTAAACGAACTGCCTCTGAACGGCCGCAATGCTGCCTCCCTCACGGAAGAGGTCGCAGGCGTCACCTTCGCGCCCGGGGGACAGGCTGACCAGGGTAACACCAAGACCTTCCCGGCAGCGGTTACCATTTCGGCCAACGGCACGTTTGTGGGCCAGACCAACTACATGCTCGACGGCGGCAACAACGTGGACGAGTACACCAACGTCAATGAGCCGTTCCCCATGCCCGATGCGCTGCAGGAATTCAGCGTGCAAACTAACAACTACAACGCTCAATACGGCCAGAATGCCGGCGCCGTGGTCAATATCATCACCAAGAGCGGAACCAACAAGTATCATGGCGACGCTTTTGAATTTGTCCGCAACCGCGCTTTCAACGCGGCTAATCACTTTTCCACCACCGGTGTCGATCCGCTCCACCGCAACCAGATTGGCGGCACGGTCGGCGGCCCGCTCGAGATTCCCCATCTCTTCCGTAGCGGCAAGTCATTCGGCTTCTTCGGTTACCAGAAGACGATCAATCATGCGGCCGCGAGTGCCGGATCCAACACTATTCTTCTGCCGACCATCAACCAGGCGGGCGCGAACTCGTCGGGCGGAGCGCCGGGAACCAACAACCTTATCTTTGGTGGCTCCAACCCCACCGCCTCCAACTGCGTCATCGATCCCTTCGATCCTAACGGAACCACCTACATGGTCGCTGACGCGTCTTGCCCGGCGCAGGGCTCACCGTTGCCCGGAGGGGGCACTGTTGTATACGCCAGTTCGCACACCTGGAAGCCGTCTGCCATGAGCCCGGTGGCTCAGAAATTCTTTAGCTATGTCCCCGCGTTGTCCGCCACTGGCTCCGTTGCCCCCTTCTCAAGCCCTAACAATTTCACGGAGGCGGAGATCACGGCGCGCGCTGATCAGGAGATTACACCGAAAGACAAATTGATGGAGCGGTACTTCTCCGACGCGTTCATCCTGCAAGGCGT
>Ga0187875_10003527_pt1 | contig 11043 bp, 9 predicted proteins | sample June2016WEW_17_1_2_FD_132978 | JGI IMG/M metagenome (GOLD analysis project Ga0187875, IMG submission 132978) | Peatland microbial communities from SPRUCE experiment site at the Marcell Experimental Forest, Minnesota, USA - June2016WEW_17_10 | ecosystem: Environmental > Terrestrial > Soil >... | reverse complement strand
ATGATGGAAGGGCCTTGGTGCCGAGTCCGAAGAGAAGCGCGAGCCCGCGAGAGACATCGACACTGCAGCGGTGGATAGTCTGATAAGCGCTTGACCCAGAACGGCCGATTAGAGAAGCGACCGACAACCATCTCAGCTGCTGGGGTCAATAGCGGAAATAGGTGCGCGGCCGAAAGCGCACAGGCAAAATCGTCTTGCCTTTTGCGCCCTATTGCAGCCGTCGACCAAACGACTCCGAAAGCATTGGTCATGGCCGCAACATATCCCCCCGCGTCGGGCTCGATCCGTGTAGCGGGCCGAGCGGCTGCCAGATTGGTTGAAGTGCTCGCGACGGCTCCTTTGATGTTTCCTCCGTAAGAAGTCCTAATTTCGCAAGTGAGCAATTTTATACAGACTGTTGGTGCGAATGGGCGCACCCTCGCTCAATGTCCTATGAAGCACCGCTAATTATAATAAGCCCATTCTCACTTTTTCGGCGCGTTTGGCCGTCGGCACTCATAATCCTAGGATTAGGGATCAGCGTGGCTTGGACAGCCCTTCTGGGATACGGATTCGTCGAGCTAGTTTATTTCGTTTTGCGGGTGTCGGCATAAAAGAACCCCAGAACGCTGGGGGCACCCGCGCCTCCGGGTTCCAATCAAGCGAGCGCCTTTCAGGAAGGCGGGCCGCCGTGATAGATTTTCTCATCATCGCCGCATTTGCCGGAATAATGCTCGGATTGCGTTTCAAGATCTTAGTTCTCGGTCCAGCGACATTACTTGTAGCGGCCGTGAGCGGTATCGCAAGTGGCCGTGAACCCAGGACAATTGCACTCACTGTGTTTGGAGCCGTGGCGTCGCTTCAGATCGGGTATTTCGTGGGCGGCATTCTTCAGGTCATGGCGCACCTGTTGACACGGACCACAGTACGCTATCGACCTCCCAAAGTCGGGATTGTCGCGGCCGATGTTGAATTAGAGCGGGCAGGCGTTGCCCACCTTAAGCCGCTAGGCTCGGGGATCCGGGAAGGAGAGCAACGTCATGACTTGACCGGCAAACTTAACCCTAACCACTAGGATTAACGCAGGACTTATCGTGGGTTGCGGCGTACGAGAATTGCACCGTCTACCGCGCCAAGGGTATCTTTAATCGCAAAGGAGGCACCCGAGCGATCATATCCCGACGTTGCTTCCGTAACATTGAATAGCTATGGCACTTTCGCAGGAACCTCGTGGCGCAACGCGTTCCTTCCAGATTGTCGCAAAACGCCTATTCGACATCATAATCGCAGCCACAGCGCTGATTGTTATTTCGCCCCTGTTCCTGCTTGCGTCGCTGGCGATCAAGCTTGGCTCACGCGGGCCTGTCTTCTCTGGCCAGATCGAGTATTGCTACAACAATCAGAAAATCAAAATCTTCAAGTTTCGATGCAGTACCTTCGGCGGGCTACCGACGCATACCGGCCGCTTCTTGTTTCAAAGTGGGCTCGACCGGCTTCCGATGCTAATAAATGTTCTGCGCGGAGAAATGTCGATCGTCGGTCCTTGCTCATACATCGCTCCTCCCTCGCTGCCGCCTGCTGAGCATCTGTCAGACGCGCTGCGGCGCAGTACATTAAGACCGGGAATTTTCGGGTGGGCCCAGATTCACTTCTCTCAGGATCGCGATGCCCAGTCAGATATGAGGCAGCAAATCACGCACGACTTATTTTATATCGTAAACTGGTCGCTCCTTCTCGACGCAAAAATCATTCTGATGAGCGTTTTTCCAAAGCGTGCACGATAGCACGATAGATTGTCGCAATCACGGATTGGCCGCTTCTCAACGACTCGCACTGACGCACTATCGAGAACGACTCTGAAAGCATTGGTCATGGCCGCAACATATCCCCCGAGCGTGCTTCGCGCATCACGAGCAACCCGAAGGCTTCAGCAGCCCACCGGGACAATCGGGCATCTCGACGAGAGGCCGCGCGGCATGCACGAGCGGACGTATTTGGGCCTTCGGTCGCGCGCCGAGGCTGCCGAGCAACTTTCGCCAAGCTGCCGGAGTGGTGCGTCGGTCGTAGAAGGCCTCGTGCTGACTCTGGCGTGGCCGCTGGTGCGTTTTGCGGCTATTATCGCTCCCGATCGCAATAGCCGCCCGCTGCCCGCCGCTTCCCGCCACCCTGGACGCTCGAAGGAGAACGATGGGTTGATTGGTCAGTTGGCTAAAAGGCCGCCAGAACCTAGGGCGCGCAAGAACAAAGAATAACTACGCCGCCGGACTCCGCTCTCACTAAGCTCGCCAGAAAGGGCCTCGGTAAAGGCCAGCATGAACGCCTTCGCGCCGGCATACACGGCTCGGTAAGGCAACGGGTTGGGTGGTAGTGCGCCACTGAGCGCAAGGAGCGATGCGACGTTTACAACGGCCCCTTTTCCGCGACGGACCATGCCCGGCACCGCCGCACGGGTGAGGCGCGCCACTGCGCGGACATGCACGTCGATAAGCGCATTGATGACCTGGGGCTCAACCTCGATGAAGCGCCGGTATCCGCCGAAGCCAGCGCTGTTAACGAGAAGGGCGAGCCCCTCGTCCACCGCGACCCGCGCCTCGAGCTGCGAAAAGGCGCTGGCGTGGTCGACCGCAAGCGGCTCGCACTCGGCCCCGGCCTCGCGCCCCAGCCGCTCGGCCAGCAGCTCCAGCCGGTGCCGCCGCCGTGCCACCAGGATGAGGTCGTAGCCATCTTGCGCGAGGCGCTCGGCATATGCCGCGCCAATGCCCGATGATGCCCCGGTCACCAGAGCAATCGGCCTTGCTCGAGAACTCGCCATTTCTTCCTCATCAACTTCATTAAAGCCACTCGCAAACGCCAATGACGGTTTCAGCGTGCCACGAGCAGGGATCGCATTGCTGGATTGGTCAATTTATCCACCGCCTTTCGCGCCTGTATAGAATGCATACGGTCGTCGCCGAAGTTTGCCTCGACGGTTGCGTCCGGGAAATTCTTGACCGGCCGCCATCGCGCGCCAGATCGCCTCGGAGCGGATCGGCATGTCGAGATGACGCACGCCGTATTCGCGCAGGGCGTCGACGACCGCCGCGACAATTGCGGGCGGCGTACCGACGACTCCACATTCGCCGGCACCTTTGGCGCCGAGCATATTCGTCGTCGCCGGCGTGGAGAGGTCGGTAAAGCACTGAAAGAGAGGCAGATCGTGGGCGCGCGGCAGGCAATAGTCCAAGAGGCTGCCGGTGATGAGTTGTCCCGAACCCGGGTCATAATGGCACAACTCAAGAAGCGCCTGGCCGACTCCTTGAGCGCTGCCGCCATGAATCTGGCCGTGCACGATCATCGGATTGATGACAGTTCCGACGTCATCGACGGCAACGAGGCGTACCAGCTCGGTGGCGCCGGTTTCCATATCGATCTCGACCTCGGCGATACAGCAGCCGTTGGGAAAACAGAAAGGCGCCGTTGCGGTGTCTTCGGCGACAAGGCGGCCCGATTGGGTCGATCCCGCCAGTTCGGTCAGGCTCACGCTCCGGTCCGTGCCGACGATCGAAAAACGCCCGTCGGCGAATACGATGTCCTGCTCGGCCGCCTCAAGCTGCTGCGCCGCGATCTTGCGCCCCTGCTCAATCAGGCGCTCGACTACCCGCGCGACCGCTGCACCGCCGGTCACCAGCGAGCGCGAGCCATAACTACCGACACCTGAGGCAACGCGATCGGTGTCGCCCTGCAGCACCGCGATCGCGCCGAGCGCAAGGCCCAGGCGCGCCGCCGCCATCTGCGCATAGACTGTCGCGAGGCCTTGGCCCATCGCCTGCGTTCCCGACAGAAGTGTAATCGCGCCTCCCGCGTCGGCCTCCACAGTAACCGTTTCGCTGGGCTCTAGCCCGCTCGTGGTGTCGATATGGCAGGCTAACCCGCGCCCGAGCAGTCGGCCGCGCTGCCGAGCCGCGGCGCGTCGCTCGGGGAAGCCCGCCCAATCGGCGACGCTAACGGCGTTGTTGAGGACTTCGATAAAATCTCCGCTGTCGTAGGTCGCGCCCGCGGCGGTACGATAGGGCATGACGTGGCGGGGCACGAGATTGCGCCGGCGTAATTCAATGGGGTCCATGCCAATCTCGGCCGCCGCGACATCCAGCAGACGCTCCAGCCGATAAATTGCCTCCGGCCGGCCGGCACCACGATAAGGGCCGGTCGGCACCGTATTCGTTAGGATGCACCGCACGCGGATATGCAATGCCGGGACGTGGTAGACTCCCGTCGCCACGCGATTTCCGGTGTGCGTGGCGATTGCCGGGCCGAAATAGGAAAGATGGGCGCCCATATTTGCAAGCACATCCGCTCGCAGCGCAAGAATGCGGCCGTCGGCGTCAAGCGCCAGCGCGCAATCGCTCTCATGATCGCGGCCATGATACTCGGCGAGGAAGAGCTCGCTGCGTTCGGCTTGCCATCGCACCGTCCGCGCGAGTTTCCGCGCCGCATAAAGAACTAGTGCTTCTTCCGGATACGGCGCGATCCGCGCGCCGAAGCCGCCGCCCATATCGGAAACTAGAATTCGAAGACCGTCCTCCGGGATGTGCAGCACTTCATTCGCGAGCAGGCGCCGCATCAGATGCGGCGCCTGGCAACACGCATGCAATGTCAGTTGATCGCTCTCCTTATCGTAAACAGCAACCGCAACGCGCGGCTCCATCGGGTTAGGCACGATGCGGTTGTTGACGAGCGCGAGCCGCACGACATGCCGCGCGGTCGCCATAACGGAATCGACAGCGTCGCCGTCGCCGATCTCGAAAACTCCTGCAACGTTGCCGGTAGCCTCCGGCCAAAGCGAAGGTGCGCCGCACCGCGTGGCCTCGCGCAAGCTGGTCACGGCCGGTCGCGGCGTGAACGTGATCACCACGGCTTCGGCCGCATCCTTGGCTTGATCGATCCGTTCGGCGACGACGATCGCGACCGGGTCGCCGACATAGCGCACGCATTCCCGCGCCAGGGCAAAACGCGGAGGCGCTGCGAGATGTCTTTCATTTACGCTGCCGAGGATCGCGGTGAAGCCCATCGCGCCAAGTCCGTCGCGCGCGAGATCTTCGGCGGTGAAGATGCCGGCAACGCCCGGCATGCCGCGCGCCCCCGCGACGTCGATCGCGCCAAGCTCGGCATGGGCGTGAGGCGAGCGGACCACGACCATTTCCAGTTGTCCTGGGAAGCTCCTATCCCCGATAAACTGTCCACGGCCGGTGAGCAGGCGCGCGTCTTCGACTCTGAGAGGAGACTGTCCCGCGCCGAAACGGGCCGCGGCTTCCGGCGCGCTCGCGTCTGGCTTAGGCCACGTCATTGCGTCGACCTTCGTTTCGGCGGCGCCGCTCGACGCGAGGCCGGATCAGCTCAGAAGCCGTACAACGCCGCGGGATTGTCCACCAGGATACGGTTCCGCGTCGGCTCATCCGGGACCCATTCCGCGAGAAGATCGAGAAGAACGCCGTCGTTCGCCATGGGGCCCTTGATCGCAACATGCGGCCAGTCCGAGCCCCAGACCACGCGCTCCGGTCGCGCCGCAACCAATGTCTGCGCGAAAGGAATCGTGTCGCGGTAGGGGATGGGTTGCGACGAAATACGGTTTGCGCCCGAAATCTTGACCCAGCAGTCGGCCTCTTTCAGCAGCTTGCACAGCTCTTGAAAGCCCGGGTCGTCCAGACCGCCAGCGGTCGGAATATATCCCATGTGATCGACGACAAAGGGCACCGGCAGGCGCACCAGCCGAGCGGAGATGATCGGCAAACGCCGCCCGTCGATCAGGAGCTGAAGATGCCAGCCACGGCGTGCAATGCGTCTGGCCAGACTCTCCATCGCTTCCAGCCCAATACCGCCGCCGAACAGCTCGTTGCAGCGCAGACCGCGCACTCCGGCAGCATCGAGGACGTCGAGCTCTGCGTCGGCAACGTCGGGCGTGACGACAGCGATGCCGCGCAGCCGCTCCGGATGACTCCGCAGCGTTTCGATAAGCAACCGATTGTCGGTGCCATGCACGCTCACCTGCACCAGCACGCCGCGCTCGATGCCGAGCGCGCGATGCATAGCGAGATAAGCCTCCTCCGGTGCCGGCGGCGGAGTATAGCTTCGCTCAGTCGTAAAGGGATAATGATCGGGCGAGCCGATAACGTGAGCATGGCAATCGCAGGCGCCGCGCGGCATGAGAAAGTGCGGCGAACGGGGGTGCGGATCTGGTTCCTGGCATGGCGGTGCCTCCGGAGCGGCCGTGGAAGACTTGGACATCGGAGCTTTCTTGTTGCAGCGTGGACTGAACAAACGATGACATCGCGCCTACCGGCGCCGCGGAGAACTAGCGGGGAGTCGCCCGATAAATCGGGCCGCGCGCCACCACGCGCTCGAGCATGCCGTCGGTAAGATAGTTGGGCGTCGCGTAAGGGTCGTAAGTGACGCTTTCCTGTCCGGGATAGCCGAGCAGCTCGCGCACGCCCGGCGACATGTAATAAGCGCCAGACACAGCAAGGCCGAGCGCGTTGAACGCCGCAGCGTCTCTACGCAACAGGTCATTCGCCGCAGCGCGCGGCTCCTTGCCTTGGGCCGCAGTCAGCGCACGTAACAGGTCGTCGCGAATGTCGGGGCGGTGTTTGAGCACGTCGTCGAGCAAGGCTTCATGCGCACCGACAGCGGTCGCCGCCGGCATCTTGCCGTGAGCGGGGACAAGAACATCGGCGAGCTGTTGAAAGACGGCGCGCAGCTCCGCGGTTAGTCGGCTGGGAGTTGAAGTGGACATCAGGCTGCCTCCTGATTGCGGCGCTCGGCGGCAAGGTGCTTGGTCTGGCGCAGCGCCACCGACATGATCGTTGCGGTCGGATTCAGGCCGGCCGACGTCGGGAAGGTGCTGCCGTCGAAGATGTAAAGGTTCGGCACGTCGTGGCTTTGGCCCCAGCGGTTGACGACCGACGTCTTGGGATCGTCGCCCATCTTGCAAGTGCCGAGCAAATGCCAACCGGTGTCGCGGACTTCATGAACCACAACGGTCTCGATGGCGCCAGCGGCCTTCACCGCCTCGACGCAGCGGTCGACATGGAATTTGAGGAGCCGCCGCGTGTTCTCGGAATTGCGGTAGTGGAGCTTTGGCGCCGGGATGCCGTCGCTGTCGGTGACCGCCGGATCGAGCATCACGCGGTTCGATTCCTCCGGCAAGTCCTCGCCAATGATGCCCCAGACGATGCTGTGGCCGAAGCGCCGACCGACCACCTCGTGCAAGCTCGCACCCCAGGCATCGTCGATCGTGGCTTCGCCTTCAGAGAAGATCTTGGTGCCGACGAAAGACATCGCACCGAGCGGGCCGCCGGTCGGCATGGCGCCCCACTTGGCGCCGCGCACAAAACCGCGCTTCTCGTTGGTTTCGTAGAACTGGTAGCAGTCGATGGTCTGGCCAAACGGTCCACGCCAGGATTCGAGATCCTCGTCATAGACTCCCAGCACGGCGGAGAAGGGATGCATCATCAGCCGCTTACCGACTAAGCCCGACGAATTGGCGAGTCCGTCGGGGAAGCGCTTGGAGGCAGAGAGCAGCAGAAGGCGCGGCGTGCCAATGCCGTTGGCACAGATGATCACCACTCTCGCCTTTTGCCGGCGCTCCCGGCCGTGCTCGTCGATGTAGACGGCGCCGGTCGCCAACCCGCGCTCGTCGACTTCGATCTGCCGCACGCGCGCGCCGGTTACCAGACGAGCGCCGTTTTTTATCGCATGCGGCCAGAAGGTAATGTCGGTCGTGGATTTGGCGCCCTCGGGACACCCGGTCATGCAGGTGCCGCGCAGCACACAAGCATTCAGGCCGTTGTAGGGAATAGAGGGAATCGCGTTGGTGCCGGGCCACCAGTGCCAGCCGAGCTTGTCGAGGCCGCTGGCCGCCTTGCGCCCGACCTTGCCGATCGGCAGCGCCGGCGTAGGGAAGTTGCCACGGGGCGGATAGGCCGGGTTGCCCGGCATACCAGAGACGCCCACCTCGCGCTCGATCTGGTCGAGGAACGGGAACAGTTCCTCGTACGTGAACGGCCAGTCGTCGGCGATACCGTCTAGCGTTTTCACCCGGAAGTCGGATGGCGTAAACGGCGTCCAGTGACCTGCATAGAGTGTGGCACTGCCGCCCACCCCGGCGAACATTAGCGGGTTGATGTCGGACTCACTGGTCTCGACCGGATAGTCGCGAGGCAGATCGCGGACATTGGGATTGGGATGCCAACGCTTCTGGCTGACCAGCTCCCACTCAGGTCGCCGACCGGGATAGAGGTCGCGGTCAGGCATATGGCCCTGCTCCAACGTGACCACCGAGAGTCCGTCGGCGGAAAGATGTTTGGCCGCAACCGATCCCGACGGACCGGCGCCGATGATGAGCACATCGACCACTTCGTCTCGCTGCGGCCGCCGCGCGGTGGGGTTGCCACTGGCTGTCATGTGTTCCCTCCTGAATGACTTGTCGCCGCAGCCTTGAGATCGCCGCTGCGGCGCGCGCGCCACGCTATTTTGGTGTCGGCTTGAAGATCGGACCGCGATCGATTACTTGTTGCAGCATTCCGTTCGCGACATATTCCGGCGTGACGTCCGGATCGGCGGGGCGGCTCTCCTGCCCGGGATAGCCGATCAGCGCGCGCACTCGCGGGCTCATGTAATATCCTGCCGACGCCACCAGCCCGATGGCGCCGAGAGCCGCGGGGTCGTCGCGATTGAGCGTCTCGGCCGCAGCGGCGGGCGGCTTGCCGGCGGCGGCGCGCAGGCCGCGCAGAAATGCTTCGCGGAGATCGGGCCGTAAAGCAAGCATACGGTCGAGGATCTCGCCGCCAATGCCGACTTGGCTGGCCATGGGCATGCCCTCCGCCTCCGGGATCAACACGTCGGCGATCGCGAGGAAGGTGCGGCGCAAAGAGTCATCAAGCTTGGTGCTCATGCTGCCACCTTTTGGTTGCGCCGTTGCGCGATGAGATGTTTCACGCTGCGCAAGGCAATGGCGCAGATCGTTCCGGTGGGGTTGAAGCCCGAAGAGGTGACGAAAACGCTGCCGTCGTAGACGTAGAGGTTGGGCACTTCATGCGCTCGGCCCCATTGGTCGACCACCGAACGTTTGGGGTCGACGCCCATGCGAGCGGTGCCCATCAGATGCCAACCGCAATCGCGCATCAGCGGCGTCACCGACATATCGACGGCACCCGCCGCGAGCGTTGCCTCCTTGGCCCGTTCGAGGTGGAAGTCGATCAGCTTCTTGGTGTTGTCGGAATTCTTGTAGATGAGTTTCGGCGCCGGGATACCGTCGCTGTCGCAAAGCTTGGCGTCAAGTACGACCTGGTTCGTCTCGTCAGGTAAGTCCTCCGCGATGATACCCCATTCGAAAGCGCGGCCGAAAACCTTTCTAGTGTTGCGGTGAAGGTTGGCGCCCCAAGCTTCCTCGAGCGGCTTGCCGCCATAGGCTGCTCGCATGCCGAGCGGCCCGCCGCTCGGCATCACCTGCCATTTGGCGCCGCGGACGAAACCGCGTGCCGCGTCGGTCTCGTAGAACTGCATCGACTGGATGGTCTGCCCGGCGGGCCCCAACCAACTTTCCAGCGACTCATCGAAGTAGCCGGTGACGGCGGCATAGGGATGCATCATTAAGTTCTTGCCGACGAGACCCGAGGAATTGGCAAGACCATCGGGGAACCGGGCCGATTTCGAGAGCAGAAGGAGGCGCGGCGTGCCCACGCCGTTGCAACAGACAATAACCACCTCGGCCCGCTGCTCCCGCTTGCGCCCGTTACGGTCGATATAGATGGCACCGGTCGCCAGCCCTTCGGCATTCACGGTGATCTCAAGCACGCGGGCGCCGGTAATCAGCGCGGCACCGTGCGCGAGCGCTGACGGCCAATGGGTGTGATCGGTCGAGGCCTTGGCCCTGTCGGGACATCCGGTCAAACAGGTGCCGCGGCGCACGCATTGGTTCCGTCCGTCGTAAGGCCGGGAAGGAATTGCGTTCGGTCCGGGCCACCAATGCCAGCCGAGCTTGTTCATGCCCTCGGCGGCTTTCATCCCGATCTTGCCGATTGGCAAAGGCGGCAGCGGCGGCGCCTTGCCTGGCGGGTAGGCGGGATCGCCGCCAAGGCCCGAGACGCCCATCTCGATGTCCATGGCATCGTAGAACGGCTCAAGATCCTCGTAGGTGAAGGGCCAATCATTGGCCACGCTGTCGAGCGTCTTCACGCGAAAGTCGGAGGGCATGAAACGCTGCCAATGCGCGGCGTAGAGAATCGTGCTGCCGCCGACCGCGTTGTACATCAACGGGTTTACATCGGACTCCGAAGTGTCGACTGGGTAGTCGTTTTCAAGGTCGCGGACGTTGGGGTTGGGATGCCAGCGCTTCTGCGCCATCAATTCCCATTCCGGCTTGTCACCCCAGAACTCGCTGTTGTCGACCTTTGGACCCTGCTCCAAGCAGACCACGTCGATACCGGCCTCGGCGAGATGCTTTGCCGCTACCGAACCCGATGCGCCGGCACCGATGATCAGCACGTCGGCGACCTTCGCGCCCTTCTTTATATTAGCCATGGCCGAAACCCCTCTTGCCGTTTCTGTGCGCGGCGGTCCTCCCTTGGCCTATTCGGACCGCCGATTTGCCCCAACAGGTGAAAAGTGCCACAGCCCGGACTTGCTTACAAGATAATTGACAATTTCATTGACATTCGTGTTTACGTATTGAGCAGGTCCGCACATCGTTGATCATAGGCGGACCGTTCCGCGTCACTGAAGGGCCGCGGCGGGGGCGGAGAATCGCGCCCGATTCTGAAGCACTTGGACCGTGCGCACTGGAGGGATCGTATGCTTGTCGCGGTAGTACTACGGCTCGTGCCAGACCTCAGCGGGGAGTTCGAGATCGCCGACGACGGCAAGGACATCGATCGCGAATGGGTCGGCATGAGGCTCAACGAATTCGACGACCACGCGTTGGAGGAAGCCATCCTCCTCAAGGAAGCCGAAGGTGCTACCGTCATTGCGTTGGCGCTGGCCGGCGAAGGTGCCGACCGGATGCTCCAGAGCGCGATCGCCCGCGGCGCCGAT
>Ga0187875_10003519_pt1 | contig 11062 bp, 9 predicted proteins | sample June2016WEW_17_1_2_FD_132978 | JGI IMG/M metagenome (GOLD analysis project Ga0187875, IMG submission 132978) | Peatland microbial communities from SPRUCE experiment site at the Marcell Experimental Forest, Minnesota, USA - June2016WEW_17_10 | ecosystem: Environmental > Terrestrial > Soil >... | reverse complement strand
TCGGCGGGGACGACCAGATGACTCAATCGCGTTGCAAACCGGCTGATACCTGCGCGAGAGCGATCCCAATCGCCGACGCTGCCGCCCTCGACATAGCGGCTGCCGACGACGATGTCGACATTGGAGTCGCGATTCAGCACCGCGAACATGGGCGCCAGCAGCTTCTCATCGTGCTGCAGGTCCGCGTCCATCACCGCGAGAACCGGAGCCGCGCTCGCCAGCATGCCTTCGACGCACGCGGAGGAGAGTCCGCGGCGGCCGATGCGCTGCAAGCAGCGCACACGAATATCGGAAGACGCCAATTCCCGGACGACGTTCGCCGTGCCGTCTTTGGAATCATCGTCGACGAAGATCACTTCCCATGACAGCCCGTCGAGTGCGAGGGCGAGACGGCGCACCAATTCGGGAACGTTGTCGCGTTCATTGTAAGTCGGGACTATGACCGAGAGTTCGGGTCCGGAGGTAATTTCGGCTCTCCGCGCGGCGTAACGGAAATCTGAACGCAATGTTCGAGGCATACTACCAAGCCATCCCGCGCAACGCACAAAGTCCTCGCGCGTCTTCGCTCGGCCGCGGCAGCGTTTGGCGTGTGCAAAAATCGAGTGTATATTGTCAATTCGACGCCGTTCCTCACCTGCGAACAGCTAAGGTATAAATTCCAAGAACGAAGAGAATGGGGAGCCGCTACGCGGTGATCAATAGCACGGAGAGCGTCGGATCCTCGATCCCTGTCGATCGCAACACCGCAAGGAGCCGTGTGCGCGAAGCCCCCGCCGAATCCCTGGCCGTCACGTTCAAGCGGGACGGATTTGCGCGGATCGAATCCCTGGCCAGCACCGACGACATCGCACAAGTCAGATCTCTGCTCGACCCACTGTTCGACAGGTTCGAGTCGCTTGGGCCTAACGCTTTGGACGTTGCCGGGCCGCGAGAGCACGGTACGCCTCCGCGATCTCCGGAGATCAACGAGGCGATTCACTTTGCGCCCGCGCTGCGCAGGACGCAGGTCTTCCTGCGCTGCCGGGAGTTGGCGCGGCGTATCCTCGGCGTGCCGGTGGGCTATGTTTTCGATCATGCGATCTACAAGGCGCCCCACAACGATAGGGCCACGGCGTGGCATCAGGATGAGGCGTACAACACTCAGCCGATACCCCTGTGGGCGCTGCATTTCTGGATTCCGCTGCAGCCGGCGACCGTTGAAAACGGATGTATGTGGTTCGTGCCCGGCTCGAACCATATCGGTTTGCTGCCGCATCACGTGGTGCACGTACGACCCGGGGGAGCGACGGCCGACAGCGTGGGGGCCACCATCGCCACCAGTAGCGTCGATGCCTCGCGGGCGGTAGCCTGTCCGCTTGAAGTGGGCGGCGCGACCATACACCATCCGCTGACGCTGCATTACACGGGACCCAATCAGTCCGACGACTATCGCAGGGCATGGATACTGCATTTCGCCGCATTCGGCTTCTTTCGATTCCGCCTGCACCCCAAATGCATGGCGAGGAGAGTGCGCGGCCTGATCGCCGCGAGACGCAAGCTGCCGTGACTTCGAGCGTGCTGAGCGGCTCACCGGAGGCATGGCGTGAGCGCCTGCGCGGGCGCGTGGTGGTGGTGTCACCTCACTCGGACGATGCAATCATGTCCTTGGGCGCCACCATCGCGTGGGCGGCGCAGGCTGGCGCAACGATCGATGTGCTGACGGTATTCGCGCTGATACCCTCTTCAGTCGCCCCCACGGGTCCTTGGGACGCCAAAAGCGGCTTCGTCACCGAGGGGCAAGCGGCCACCGCGCGGCGCGAGGAGGATCGTCGAGCCTGCGCGGTGCTTGGCGCGAATCCGCGGTGGCTCGACTTCGGCGCTGAACCGTACGAGCGGCGCGGCTCCGACGATGACATCTGGGGCGCCGTGCAGGCGGCGACCCAGGGCGCGGATCTGGTGCTCATTCCAGGCTTCCCGCTGCTGCATCCTGACCATGCCTATCTGAGCGAGCTCTTGCTGCGGCGGGGCCTCAGCGGCCGATGCACGGTGCTTTACGCCGAGCAGCCCTATGTGTTCACGCACCGCATGGCGCCATCCGGTGCGTCGGTCGCAGCGGCTCTCAAACCGCTCATTGGCGCTGACCTCTCATGGACGCGAGTGCGAACCGAGCGTGCACACCGCCAAGCCAAGTTGAAAGCCGTGCGATGCTACCGGACCCAGCTGCCGCTGCTCGGATTGCGGCATATCGGCCTCTACAGAATGCTCTGGCGGGAAGGTGCGCAGGGAGGCGAAGCAGTCGCGTGGCTGTCCTGATGCGGCCGGGGCCGAGCATGCAGCCCGCAGCTGCCGCGGCGCTTCAGCGCGCGCGCGGCACGAGCAGAACGCCCAATTCGGACGCGGCGATCGGCCGGTAGTTTTCGCTGATCACCCGGCCGCAGGCCTCCGGCAACAGCTCAATGCCGCGGCGATCGACGGATTGCAGCTGTATCAGAGGAGCGCCCGGATTGCGGAACACGGATTGGCACGAGGCGGGTGCAAGCACGCCGGTCTCGAGCTTCTGGCCATAGATATATAGATCCACCGTGAACGAATTGTTCGCCCAATAGCAGAGGCCTACCATCTCGCACACGGCGTGTCCTTGGCCCCGGCTGCGGATCTGGCTGATGTAGCTCAGCGAGGTCTTTTCAAGCGAGTCCAGGTTTCTGACGGAGGCGACTTCGCCGGGAAGCTTCGTGGCGGCGTACGCCGCAGAGCAGGTGGCCAGCAGCACAAGAGCTATCGGGCCCAATCCAAGCCCCAACTTCGAATCGCCAGCAACGATTCTCTCCGGCAGCCTTCCCGACCACAGCATTTCGATGGCGAGCGCCGCGCCCAGGCTGGCGGCGATAATCAGGTCGAAAAACGCATTGACGTCGACCCCTGCACCGCCGGAGGCGAGGGCGCCGATCGCGGCGGCGGCGACCAAGTACGCCGCGATGAACGCCGCACGCTCGCTGCGCTCGGCCGCGCACAGCAGCAGCGACAGTCCCACGATGGGCGCTAGACATTTCAAGGCCGTGGCGGTTGCGACCCATGAGTGATGCAGCGAATACACTCTGGCCGTTCGCAGGCTGTCGAAAAATGCTGCTCCGTAAGCCGACCACAGCAGGAGACACGCCATGGTCAACAGGATGCCGGAAGATACCATCCAAGTGATGAAGTCACGCCGCGAACGCCGCATGAGGTAGAACGTCACCGCGATCGGTATTGGGATGAGGATGTGCTTCGTCAAGCCTGCCGCGACCATTAAAGCGCAGGCGACGACGATGGCGCGCGTGCTCGCCCGACCGCGCCAGAGCACGACGAGTCCCGTCGTCATAAGGGCGTGCGCCAGCCACTGCGGATCATCCATTGCGACGTAGGCCTGACCGTAGGTGACCGCGAACGCCAAAAAAGTCGCTGCGCCCAGCAGCGCGATTCGAACCGCTGCGCCGGCCGCGCGCAGCCAGCAGTAGAGATTTCCCGCAACCACCAGCATGCTGATCAGCGCGACGATGCGACCGGCGAAGATGTTATCGCCGGTCACGAGGCCGCCGAGCCCGACCACGTAAAACGATAACGGCGGATAGTTGTTGGTGATCAGGCTTGCGCCCGCGGGGTACAGATCACCCCCCGCCATGGCGATCTTACTGAAGAATGCGTTCCAGCCTTCATTCGGATCGAGGGGTATCCAACGCCGCAGCATCAGTAGGGGCTCGGCTAATCCGGATAGGATGGCGGCAACCATGAGCGCGAGACAACACCAAAATAGTGTCTCCTTCCCCGTCGGGCTGCGCTCAACTGGCGGATTTGCCACTGCCCACCATGAAATTATTCTGTGAGCTCAGGATGGAACACGGGAACGGTCAGTGTGCGCTTAAAGTGATCGCGCTCCCCGTAAAGCTTCAAGAGCACGTACGCGCTCCCGAGCTCGGATGCGTCGATGGCGTAATGAGTATCGCCATAGCGATCGTGCAACGGCAAATCGACGGCATACACGTTCAGCGCGTTGGACAGCGTCGGCCAGTGGCGTCGGTAGTCCGGGTTGCATTTGATTATTTCGGGGTTATGACGCCCATCCGAACCATACAACGTTGCGCTATAGCAGAATGGCGTCTGCGCTATCGTCGTGCAGCGCACGCTGACCACATTGCGATCGTGCGTCGTAGCGCAAAGACCCATGTCGGAGGAGCGTAGCTCACCGTCGAGCGCTGCAATCTTATGTTCCGCACGCACCTTCACGAGCGTCAACCAATAATCTATCTGTAATCGCATCGCCGTGGCCGCGGCCTGTCGATAGACCTTGGCCGGAATATCGATGGGCTGTGAGATCAGCCCCGCTGAGGCAGTTGCATCCCCGGGAGAAGAGGTGAGCAGTCCCGGCGAAACGCCGGCATTCGCGCCCCGGTAGCTCAAGCGACGGTCCGCGCCAAAGACGTAGACTTGCGATCGATCCACCAAGATCAACTCGTCCGGCGAAACCCCGTCGGTGCGCACGGGAAGATCGAGCGTCACCGGCGCCTCTCCCAAATGCGCGCGGCGGCGCAAATACTCAAGCGTCTGATCGACTTGACCGCGAAGGAGCAATTGCCTCGATGGGGCGCGGCCGCCGGTGCTCTCCCAGTCCTGACTCGACGGGTCCCGCCCGAGCTCGAGCGTAACCGCCGCCGCTGCACCCCCAGGCCGAGTTAACCACTCTTCAATAGCGAAAGCGCTGGGCCACGACAACTGCACAAATACCAAGGCTACTACACCGATGACGGCTAATCCGCGCGCCTCTGCGGTGCGCCGCCCGTAGTACTGCAACGCGAGGATAGCGCCTGCCCCCAACAGGATACCGGCGTGCTGCAAGGCGTGCTGTAGCCAGGACATGCCGGTTCCGCAGGTCGGACACCAGCTCGGCCCAAAGAAAAACGCAGTCAAGCTCAGGCTCGAGGCAAATATCACGAGGAGCGCCGCCCCGAAGGCTATGAGTTCCGTCATGTTGCGCGTGCTCGAGGCGAGAGCGGCCACGGGAACGATAAAGCACGCAAACACGAACAGTTCCTTGGAGAGAACTGGCAGCACCGAGGAGGCAACCGGCATTTCCATCAGCAGTGCGTGCGCCAGATTCAGACCGAACATCGGCACACAAACTGTCAGCGCAAGAAACGTGAGCTTGGCCAGCAGCAACTGCGTTCTGGTCAAAGGTCGGATCAACCAATCCTGGTCCACGCCGGGAACCGGATCCTGGTGAACCACGGCAGCTGCCAGGGCTGCAATGCTGATGAACCAGGCCAGGTTCAGGGGGTGCAGCAGGACTTTGGCAGCCGGATCGTCTTCGAAAATCTCCGACCTGTATACGACCCACTCGAAACCGATCTGAATGGCCGCCACCAGGGCGACCATAGGCCACAACAGCTTCCAATCCTTCTTTAGAATATGCCCGATCAATTGAATTGCGGTACGCTCATGTTGGGGCTCTGTCTGGCGGCCCGGACCATGGCGACAAAGATGTCGCGTAATGAGGGGAGCTCGGCGGCAGGATCGCGACTGTGGAACAGAGGCCGCGCATGCTCCGCCAGCTCGCCCACTGAGCCCTGAAACAGCAATCCCCCCGCATGCAGCAGACCGACATGTGTTGCAAAGCGCGCAACCTCATCGAGTTCGTGCGATGAGATCAGTATGGTCGTCTCACCCGCTTGGCGCATGAATCCACCAATGACTTCGTCGCGGGCCAATGGGTCAAGCCCGCTGAGCGGTTCGTCGAGGACCAACAACTGCGGGTGGAACGGCAGCGCGCAAGCCAGCGCCATTTTCAGCCGCATGCCGTGCGACAATTCTCCAATCCTGCGGTTCGGCGGCAAGTCGAATTGACCGCGTAGCTCGTCCTCAAGCTGCCGATCCCAGTTCGCATAGCAGGGGCGCAAATACGCGAAGAAATCCGCGACCCGCAGCCGTACCGGCATGACCTGATTCTCCGACACATAGCCGATTTTGTTGAGCGTCGCGGGGCCGACCGCCCGCGATTCGACTCCCAATATCGTGGCTTTGCCTCGTGTCGCGGAGATCATGTTGAGAAGAATTTTGATGACCGTCGTCTTGCCGGCGCCGCTCGCACCCATCAGCACGAAAACACTGCCCTCCGGTATGGACATGTTGAGCCCATGGAGAGCGACGAAACGACCATAGCTCTTCGAAAGATCCCGTGTTTCAATGATTTGCGCCATTTTTCGCAGCTGCAACCTCTTACGCGGGCGTCGCTCTTCACATAACATAATGTGGCGGTGTGCGCGCGTAATCCTGCACGTCATGCGTTTCTGTCATAAGGATATAACAAAATGCATCTACAATAGTGCGGTGGACAAGTGGTCGCGCTGCGTAATCATACTCTCGTCGAAGTCTTCGGGATCGAGCGCACTGCAGAGACTTCTCTGCAGCGGCACCAATGCGAGGCATGTCAAACACACGCGGCACGCCGAATACGAAACCCTCTATTGGACCAAAGCTGCGTCGATCCTCAGATTGCCGCAATCGCCACTGCAGGAAAGCGAAGTTCCGCTGGCGCCTCGCAAGGCGAAAACGGATCTCATCACTCTGCTGGCGCAAAACGCGCCGGAGTTTGTGGCGCCGGCTGACGAGCGGGCTCTGGTATTTGCGGGATGGCGCGCGCTCTGCAGCCATCATGCGCCAGTGTTCGTGGAAAAATCTCCTCACCATCTTCACCAGTGGTCGTGCCTCGAGCTGATGACGGACGCAGCCGCCCTGTTGCCGGAGATCGATTTTCAATTCGTCGGTCTCGTGCGAAATCCGATGGACATGATTTACTCTGCCTGGAGCCGTTGGCGATTGTCGCCCCAAAAAATCCAATTCGAGTGGCTCGAGGCGCATCAGAACCTTCTCCGCTTCAAGGATCTGGTCGGCGATCGACTGACGGTTGTCCACTACGAATCCCTGGCGACGGAGGAGACTCTGGCAAGGGCGTTATGTCGCAGGTTGGAGATCGAAGGCATCTCAGCGAGGGCCGCCGGATTGATGCATAGGAACTCGATGCTGAGGTGGAAGAGCGACCGGAGTTATGGCTTCCAGCTCGATTCGAAGGTGGCGGCGGTTGCGGCAAAATTCGGCTACACGCCCGAACAGCTCACCAACCATCCAACCTACCGCTGGAAGCTGCATTACTCGCTGACAAGGGCAATGAAGCTTGCGTGGTCTCGGCCCAAAGAGCAGCTGAAAAAATCATTCGCTCCCGCGCGGGCTCGCATCAGCCATGCGAGGCTTACCAGGGCGCGCTGATTCATGCGTGTGCCAGCGGTTTCCGCAGAAGAAACAGCACACTCGAGCAGATACCCCGCAAATTCCTGGTCGTCGGAATGAGGGGCCACTCGGATGGACCGTAGAGCAGCAATGGTTTTTGCGCGACGACGGAAAATCCGTGATCACGAAAAAGCTTGCTCCAGCTCGTGACCTTGAAGCTGCTGTAACACTTGCCGAAATCGGCGAGAACGCCGTGGCCGCTCGGCAGCAATTGGCTCCTCAACGAACCGCGGCGCCGTTGCGTGCGATCGCGTTCGGCAACGCCATTTGTGGACTTCGGCGCGGGCGGTTGCTTAGATCCTGGCGGCGCGGCGCCGATGAACCGACGCAGTTTTCCACGGTACTGCTCGGGAATCGTCAGCATAAGCCAAATGTTGGTCGGCACCGAAAAAGCGTACAGGCATTCGGGTTGCCCGATTCTCTTTAGTTCGCGGAAGGCGGCGGACAGGTTGTCCAAGTGCTCGATGACGTGGTTGGAAAAGATCACGTCGAATTGGCCCTCATCGAAGTCGGTGTCAGCGATGCTGCACTGGACGAAACGGATGTCCGCCATGCTTTTGATTTCATTACTCGTGTAGAGGTCGCAAGCAAAGACGTCGCCGATCGCCTTCAAATAGGGGATTTGATAGCCCCTGCCGCTACCGAATTCGAGAACCTGAATTGGCCCATTGCGCGGCGCTCGAACTGGAAGCGCATCAGCAATTAAGTCGACCATGAGGCTGACTTCGATGGATCTCTTGTGCTTTCGATGCGCCGCCGCGCTCCGAGCCGTTTTCGGAAACATGCAGCCATTCCTCGATCAGTATTTGTGGCGAGCGGGACCGTCGATGGGCATTGTCGCACGCGCACCCCCGTGCGTCTCTTTTGAAATAGCCGGACCGGCTGGCGGGCCCGTATACTGGCCCTCGCGGCAGCCAGAGCGGGGGAGGCATGAGCAAAACGTCGACTGACAGCAAGACTTCGGGCCACAAGGTCTATCCGGACGCCGCGAGCGCGTTGCAGGGTATTATCAAGGACGGCGTCATGCTGATGTGCGGGGGGTTCGGATTGTGCGGCGTCCCGGAGCGGTTGATCTCCGCACTGCACGATTCGGGCGCGAAGAACTTGACCGTGGTCTCGAACAATGCCGGGATCGACGGCGCGGGACTCGGACTGCTTCTGCAGAGCCGCCAGATCCGCAAGATGATTTCCTCCTACGTCGGCGAGAACAAGGAGTTCGAGCGGCAATACCTCGCGCGGGAGCTCGAGCTCGAATTCAATCCGCAGGGAACGCTGGCCGAGCGCATTCGCGCGGGCGGCGCAGGGATATACGCTTTTTTCACGAGGACCGGCGCCGGCACCCTGGTCGCCGAGGGCAAGGAGCAGCGGGTCATCGACGGAGAGACGTATGTCCTCGAGACTGGACTCGTCGCCGACGTGTCGCTGGTCAAGGCCTGGAAGGGCGATACCGAAGGCAATCTCATCTATCGAAAAACCGCGCGCAACTTCAACCCGAACATGGCGACCGCCGGCCGCATCACGGTAGCCGAGGTCGAGATTCTGGTCGAGGCGGGTGAGCTTGATCCGGACCAGGTGCATACCCCGGGCATTTTCGTCAAGCGCATCATCGACGGCAGTCCCTACCACAAGCTCATCGAGAAGCGCACGGTTAGAAAACGCAAGGAGGGCTCCCATGCCGTGGTCGCGTGAGGATCTGGCGGCGCGCGCGGCGCGCGAGCTTAAGGACGGCTACTATGTGAACCTGGGGATCGGCATCCCGACCCTGGTTGCAAACTACATCCCCCCTGGCGTCAACGTCGTGCTGCAATCGGAGAACGGCCTGCTCGGCATCGGTCCGTTTCCCTACGAGGGCGATGAGGATCCCGATCTCATCAATGCCGGCAAGCAGACCGTGACGGCATTGCCGATGAGCTCGTATTTTTCCTCAGCCGACAGCTTCGCCATGATCCGCGGCGGGCACATCGACATGGCCGTGCTCGGCGCCATGGAAGTTGCCGAAAACGGCGATCTTGCCAACTGGATGGTGCCGGGAAAGGTAGTCAAAGGGATGGGAGGGGCGATGGATCTGGTCGCCGGCGTGCGGCGCATCGTCGTGGTGATGGAGCACACCTCCAAGGACGGGGAGCCCAAGTTCAAGTTCCGCTGCGATCTGCCGCTCACGGGCGTGAACGTAGTCGACACGTTGATCACCGACCTCGCGGTGTTCACGCGCGAGACGCGCAAGGAACGATTCAGGCTGATCGAGATGGCCCCGGGCGTGAACCGGGAGCAGCTGCGCCGGAGCACCACCGCCGATTACTTGGACTAGGCGCTACTGCAGCAGCCCATAGACGGTGAGCGTGCCGGCCCCACCGACATAGACCTTGCCATTGGCGATGGTGGGCTCGGTGAACTTCGCCGCATTGCCGGCGGTATCGCCGGCGAGGATTGCGCTGCTATAGAGCGTCGTGAGATTGCGCGCATCGTAGGCGCGCAGGATTGCCGGCCCCAAAGTGGTGGCCACGCTGTCGGTGGCGGTGCCGTTGGCTGCGGTGTCGAGGACCCAGACGATGGCGTTGCCCGCGGGGGAGGCGGAGATTGCCGGCGTGGGGCCTGGGTACTGATAGACCTCGGCGCTCGCTGAGGACGGCGTGGCGATGCCGTTGGCGGCGCTGAAGAGGCCATTCGAGAGCGTGTAAGCCATCAGGGAGCTGGAAGTCATGCCGATGTAGACCGTGCCGTTGTAATAGGCCGGAGTGGAGAAGGTGCAGTTCAAAGAGCAGGCCGCGATGTTCGGCAGCGTCAAGTACTGCACGGTATTGTCGGCAGTTGGGCTGAAGTCACTCATCAGGTCCCGGTCAATGAGCCAGAGATGACCCTGCTTGTCCGAGGCGATCAACATATTCGGGTGTCCCGCGGGGCCGAGACCATCCGGAAGTACGGTGACGCCGCTGGAGGAGAGATCCTCATCCTTGAGAGTCCAGCGCGCGTTCTGCGACGGGGTGTAGTAGTCCGTGACGGTGAGGGCCGACGGGTCGAGCCTGACGAAGCTCTCGCCGAAGTCGTTGTTCGGAGCCATCGGCGGCACCAGGTCGGCGGTATCATCAAATGTGCCATTGCCCGTGCTCAGATAAAGCGCGCCGCTGCTGTCGACGGCGATGCCCCCGTCTGACATCCAGATGCCGCCTTTGATGCCATTCGGCGTGTCATTCCAGACGGCCACCTGCGCGAGCGTGCTTGCGTCGTAGGCCATGACCCAGCCGTTGTAGGTGCCAAGGTCGCCATAGGAGGCCCAGGCGATACACACCGCCATGCCGCCTGCGTAGCTGGCGAGGAGTAATGCCGGACGCTGATTCTGAGTGAGCGGGGTGAAGCTCAGCGGTCCGCTGTTGGCGCTCACCGTGGCGGTAATGTCGACCGGGGAGTTCGCTTGGTCGCTGCCGGTGGTGAGCGCGAGCGCGTGTAAACGGTCGTGGTAAGTGATATTGCCGCTCGGATCCGTCTCCTGAGTCTTCGCCACCACATAGAGCGTGCCTGCGGATGCGTTGATGACGGGCGTGCCCGTGATGCCGATTTCGTTCAGGATGTCCCAGTTGAGGAGGTTCGTGGACTGGTAGGGGATCGAAGCCGGCACCGGCGTGATGGTGGTGCCGTTCACGAAACTTTCGTGCCAATACGTCACACAGGGAGCGGTGTCGGCGTCGAAGGCGTAGACGCTGTCGTTCTCGGTGGCCACGAAGACGACGTTGTGCACGCCGCCCGCGATCGACAGGTTGGCGACGTAGAGCGG
>Ga0187875_10003515_pt1 | contig 11076 bp, 10 predicted proteins | sample June2016WEW_17_1_2_FD_132978 | JGI IMG/M metagenome (GOLD analysis project Ga0187875, IMG submission 132978) | Peatland microbial communities from SPRUCE experiment site at the Marcell Experimental Forest, Minnesota, USA - June2016WEW_17_10 | ecosystem: Environmental > Terrestrial > Soil >... | reverse complement strand
CGGGAATGTCGATAGCTGCATTACGTTGCGAACGGCATTGCTGAAGGGCGGTATGGCGTACGTTCAGGCCGGTGGCGGCATCGTGGCCGATAGCGATCCGAAGTACGAGTTTCAGGAGACGGTCAACAAGGCGAAGGCCATGCTGAAGGCGATTGCGTTGGCGGAGACATTTCGATGAAGTCCACAGAATTGAATGGCGCATCATGCTACGACTAGAACCATCATTCATCGACGATCTGCTTAACCAGGCAGAATCGGGGATGGGCTATCAAATCGTTCAGGCCACGATGGACGATGACCAGACGAAACGCGGCATGGCTTTCAATTCCGAAGTTCTCCTATTCGACGACGAATCCTTCGGAGATTTCTCGCGGCACTTTCAGTTGTTCGAATACACGACTGCCTTGGGTGAGCTGCGGCCATCCGGGCAGTGGGTCAAAGCGTTGCGAGTGATCCCGCAAGCAAGTGGGCGACAGCAAACAGCGTCAGTGAACGAATCGGCTCCGCCATATGACAAACAAACGGGCGGCGCTGCAGATGCTCCTCGGGAAGAAACGAAAGCGGGGGAGGCGTTCCGCCGTTTCTCTGCTTTTCCGAACGACAGGAGAATCAGGCCCGATGGTGGCGTCTATCCCGGCACCTATGCGACGACCGCGGAAGACGGCGACAAAGTGAAAACCGGTCAGGAGGCGGTGGCGCAGTACGCCTTGCCGAACCCGATGCCGGCCTCCTACAAGTTTACAATTGAACCACATGAGGATACTGTAATCCAGAAAGGGATTGTCCAACCGGCCTACGGTCAGCCTGGCGGCGGCGTGGAAGTGATTTTCACGACTGGGACGGACGCCAACACGGTGAGCGGGCCAGAAAAGATCCCCGACAAATAGCGATGAGAATCAAACTCGAACAGCGCTGGACGAAACGCCTGTTGCAACTCCCTGAATCCGGCATGGGGTACCAGCGCGTGGACTTACAACTCGCCGATGGCCGCGAACTCAAGGACGTGCTGGTGTTCAATGCCGAGGAATTAGAAGTGTCCGAGGAACTCGGTAGCGCCCAGATTAGAGACATCCGTCCGCACCGGAATTAGCTGATTTGGATGCCCAGGCCGGCGGCGGCATCGTGGCGGATAGCGATCCGAAGTCTGAGTTTCAAGAGACGGTCAACAAGGCGAAGGCCATGCTGAAAGCCATCGCGTTGGCGGAGACGTTCCACTGATTCGCAACTTTGCATAACACACTCGCCGGGCGTATTTTGAGGGGACGGCAAGATGGCCGGGTTTTGGTTGCAATGAAGAACGGCGGTCGCTCGGCTTTTGGTTCCGTTAAACCGCTGTTATTGAACAAAATATGCAATCATCCTGTCAAAAGAGGTAGGGTATAGTGAAGGGACTCTCGTTATATCGGACCTGGGACGTGCGGTTTTTCGGTTCGCGAAGAACGATTGATCTGCCGAAGCCAGTCAAAGTCTCCAAGACGGTCGACGTATCCAAGCCGGTGCTCGCGCTGCCGCAGCAGAAGCGGAAGCGAAAGCGAGCGCTCGTTCTTGCCTACGGATTCGATGCCATCGGCTTTGACATTAACGGCGCACCGAGGCACCCCGCGGAAAACTTTGACGTAGAGTTTTGCCGCTTTCCAGACATCCCACGATTGGACCAGGCAGATGGCGTTATCATTCCACAAGGAATCTTCGAGAAGTTCGTGGACGGAAATTCGTGGCCTGCGTCAACGACGGTCAGGGTGCACAAACAGCAGCTACTGGAATGTGAGCGGCAAGTCATGAAGCTGTTCAACGAGGGAAAGTGGGGGTGCTTCCTCGTCGATGCGATCACGGACTTTGTCCCGTGCGGCTACGGGTCTCGGCGGTGTGATGACACGGATTTGTGCAAGAGAATACTGAACCGGTTCAGAATCGGCCGCTCCCTGATTCGGGAAACGCCGTGCAGTTGGACAACGGTCGGCGAGTTCAGCAAGTATTTTCGCGAGTATGGCGTTGCCAAGACCGCATTTGACATTCGAACGTCGGAGCATTCCGAAGGGCAAGTCCTTGGTGAAGTCGATAAGACAACCGTGGCGTTTGAGCTTGGCAGTCGTCTGTTCTTTTTGCCGGTCCACTCCATGCGGCATGACAGGAACGGCGCGATGGAACTGGCCGAAACCGTGTCCTCGGCAATCATCGCGTATCGGAAAACGCACCCGGTTGGCCCGCCCTTTCAGGCAGACGGCGTTGAGTTTGGCGCGGGGCAGAAATTGCCGTCAGAACCGCCGGAGCACCTCAAGCAAACCGGTCTACGACAACCGGAGTTGCCGGCGCGGAAGACCTATCAAGCCGTGCCCAGCGGCTAGCCCGAGCATAAGTTGACGCTCAGGGGGTCGAGGCTGGATTTTAATCCTAAAGTGCTAAAAAAAGTTGTTGACATACTGTATATATAGGCTATATACTGTATAAACAGATGTCCAGTGAACCCAGACCGTTGTTGATCGGGCCAATCTCACCCGCGGCGGACGGCGCGCTATACCAGCAGATCGTTGACCGGCTCAAGCGCGAGATTAGCGAAGGGCGCCTCAAACCCGGTGCGCCGTTGCCATCCTTCCGCCAACTCGCCGAGGACGTTCTCGTGAGCGTCATCACGGTCAAACGCGCCTACGAAGAACTGGAACGCGAAGGCATTATCTACCGTCGGCAGGGACTGGGCACGTTTGTTTCCGAACACGGCCACAACCGCAGCTGTGAAGCCAAGCTGAAAGCGGCGGAGGATTTGCTGCGCGCCGGTTTCCGTGAAGCGGCGGAAGCCGGACTCAAGCCCCAGGAGATTCTCGATCTTGCCCGCGAAATCGCGAAAGGAAGGAAATAGCATGAAGGCCAATGCCATCGAAATCCGCGGACTGACAAAACATTTTCCGACTTTCACGCTAGGCCCGCTCGACCTGACCGTGCCGCGGGGCGCGATTTACGGCTTTATTGGTCCGAACGGGGCAGGCAAGACCACGACGATTGACCTCATCTTTGGCATGGGACGCAACGATAGCGGGGAAATTCGGGTGCTCGGCTACGACCATCGGGCGAGTGAAGTGGACCTCAAACGGCGCGCGGCGTACGTCGGCCCGGATTTGAATTTCCAGGTCTGGGGCACGGTTGTGCGCACCGTTCGTTTCGTACGCGGTTTTTATCCCGATTGGGACAACGATTATTGCGTGCGCCTGATGAAGGCATTCCGTTTGAGCAGCGCCGACAAGATCGCCACGCTGTCCTTTGGCGCGCGAACCAAATTGAGCCTGCTGTTGGCGCTGGCACGGCGACCACAAGTGCTGATCCTCGACGAGCCGACGACCGGGCTGGATGCCGTCACCAAGCAGGAAGTCTTCAGCGAACTGCTGAAGGCCGTGGAGGACGGCGAACGAACCGTGCTGATTTCGTCGCATGGCCTGAGCGACATTGAACGGTTTGCCGACCACGTCGGGATGATCAAGGATGGAAAGCTATTACTCGAAGGCCGGATGGATGAGGTCGTGGACCGGTTTCGCATGGCGGAATTCTTCACCGACAACGGCGTGGAATTACCCCATCACGAAGGCCTGATCATCGTGCGGCGCGAACAGAACCGCTGGCACGCGCTGCTCGACCAGAAGCTCGGTGTGCACGACTGGCTGCGAGAACACGGCGGGAAACAAATCTCTCTTACGCGTGTGACGCTGGAAGACATGTTCGTCGCGTTGGTCAAGGAAGAGGAGGCAGTATGAAACAAATCATCCTCGATCATCTATGGCGAAAATCGCGGATCATTGCCTCGTTATTGCTCATCGAGCTTGTTGCGGTGAGACCGTTTGGGACGACCGCACACTGCGATATCCCTTGGCTTGCTCTTCTGCTGTCGATATATCTTGGTCCCAGTCTGTTGTCCTCCGACCAGCGGCGCGGTCTTACGCGTGCGCTGATGGCACTACCCGTGACTGCCAAGCAGATCGGTCGCGCCTGGTGGCTGTCGACAGTCGGTGTGCCCGCGCTATTGCTCACGGCGACCACTGGATTATCCGCGATCGTGCCAGTAGAGGGCGGACGAACTGGATTACTGTTCTTGAACTGTCTGATGCAGATTCTGTTCCTCGGCTCGTTATTCGGCTTGTCGTCGCTGATGGTGGCCGGCGACCAGGGCGGTTGGCATGAAAGAACTCGGAGAGGGTTCTGGAGAGGGTTCTTTGGTACGATCTGGAGATTGGCAATTGCTGCTGGAATCCTTCTGTTGTTATTAGATTTCTCGTGGTCGGATCCTTTCAGAGCGGGCATCCTTGTGGCCGCGGGGAGCGTTTTAACGATCACCGGATGGTTTCTCGCCGAGCGAATGGTCTGGCGGCGTGGCGCATACCGGCCGAACGCTCAAGCTACGGCGTCAAGATTGGCGCAGTACAAGGCTCCCGCAGGCTGTGGGGGATTACCGTTTCTGTGGCAGGGCCTGCTCATCCCGCTGGGCTGGTTAGGGCTGGCATTTGTTGGTTGGTTAGTTCTGGCGGGAATGTTCCAAGGCCGATCGTTGCGGTTTCCTCCGCAGCTCGTTGAGGTCAACGTAATCCTGTTTAGCCCCATTTCCTTTCTTTTTGTTTATGCTTTTGTAGTGGTCCCCGTAGTGACGCAGCTACGTTTCTTGCGAACACTGCCGATTTCAGCATCAATCTTCGCCGCTACGCTGGTGCTTATTCCCAGCGGTTCAATCATCTTCTTCGGCTTTGTATTCGCCGCGCTTGGTGGAGGTGATCTGGTTCTCGGAAGCCTCCTGACTGCGGCTGCTGCTGCCGTGTTTGTGCCGTTATTCGTGTGGCGGGGTTTGGGCACGGTAACATTTCTTCCTGTAGTTCTTTTGGTCATCATGGGTGCCATCACGTTTCCCATATTGTTTATGTTTTTTGAATTAACAGACGGCCCACCGATTTGGACTGTGCCCTTTTCGATCATTGTCATAGCCATTAGCTGGGAGATCACTCGCCGGGTGCTTCGATCCAGCAGCAAGGCGTACCGCGTCGACCCCTTAGTGACTAGCGACTGGGGCGGCGGGATGCGTTGGTCGTAGCCATCCGCGCGGCGGAATATTTAGCGAGATTTTGATTTGACAGGTGTATCGGGTTGCGATATGATGCGCGGTATTGTTAGTGTTCTTTGACATAGGGGAAGTGGTTCATGGTTCGCGGTTCATCGTTCAGGGTTGAACGGGGATGGAAGATGGTCGATGCTGAAGTGGAAAGGGGCCCTTCGTACCTCAGGACAAGAGGGACGCCAAGAAAAGTGAAATCTGTCAAACGAAGCCAATTTCCCGGAGTGTTGTGCGATGTGGATTGGCTTGAGGGGCAATGTGTTAGGAGTTTAAGTGCGCCAATTTGTCACTTGGCTTCGTTTTTTCCGGAATGGCTTCGTTTGGGAGGGGCCGGGGAGGATTTGGCTATTACCGGTCACGGATTTTGGTCGAGCCAGTGGCGGGTCTCGCGAGCGAGGGGCGAGTCGGGGGACAGTTTCAGGAACTCCTGATAATGGTTGCGGGCTTGTGGGAAGGTGGCGCGGTCGCGGGCGTACAAGCGACCGATCAACAGATGGCAGGTGGCATCGTTCGGGTTCGCGGCGAGGAGTTTTTTGAATTGGGTGATGGCGTCGTCGGTGTAGCCCGACGTTTGCAACTGGAGAGCGTAGTTGAAGCGGGCATCGAGGTAGTTGGGGTCGGCCATGAGGGCGAGTTCGTAGTTGTCCAGCGCGCGCTCGGACTGGCCGATGGCGCTGTAGGCGATGGCGAGGTTGTAATAGATCCTGGAATACGAGGGATCGGCGGCAACCGCCTTGGTGTACTCGGAGATCGCGTCGACGGCCTTGCCCTGACGTTGCAGGGAGGCGCCGCCGTTGAAGAAGACCAACGCTTTGTTTCGATTTCCCGGTTTAAGCGTCCGCGTAGCGATGGCTGTCCGCACTTTTCTGGGCGCGAGCGGCGGTGGCGGCGGTTGGGAAGCCACTGCGGAAACGACGGTTGCGGTCACGACAGGCGCCGGTGGAGGCGCGGCCGGTTTGGGCGCGGCAGCTGGCTGCGGCGGAGCGGGCGGCTTCGGTGTCGGCGGAGCGGGAGGCGGCGGCGGTTCGGGGGCGCGTCCGGTTTGCTTGGCGGAGGCCGCCAAATCCTGTCGGACCTGGAGCATGGCCAGGCGAACGTCCTCGCGGGGCTGGGTCTTGGCGAACAGGTCGATATAGGTTTCGTAATGGGCGAGCGCTTCCTTCTTCTGGCCGAGTTGCTGGTTTTCCAGGTTGGCAAGGTTCAGATAGGCGGTGGCGAATCCCGGCTCAGCGGCGATGCACTGTTCAAACCAGCGTTTGGACCCGAGGAAATCGCGTTTGCGGGCGGCGACGATGCCGAGGCAATTGAGCGTCTCGGCCGGATTGGGGTTGCCCTGGAGATAATGTTTGAAGGCTTCCTCGGCCTGGCCCCAGGCGGCGACGCGCATATAGGCCAGACCGAGTTGGTAGTACGAATCGGCCGGGGCGGAACTGCTTTGGACGACAGGTCGAAGATTGGCGACGGCATCTTGGCCCTGGCCGCGCTCGAGTTGGGCGAGGGCGAGATTGTAGCGGGCGGGGATGTAATTCGGATCGAGGCGCACGGCGGTTTGGAGGTCGCGCAGGCCAGCCTCGGTATCGCCCTGTTGGAGGCGGCAGACGCCGAGGAAATTCAGCGCGAGGGCGTTGGTTTGCATCACGGCCAGCGCGCGCTCGAAATCAGCGGCCGCTTTCTCGTACTTGCCGTCTTTGTATTCGGCGAGACCCCGCGCGAACTCTTTTTCGCCCGTGGTCTTGCGGCCGCAGCCCGAAGCGAGCGCGGCGAGCAACGCGAGACAGAAAAAAAACCTCCTCATCAAGAAATCCATCCGACACGTGACAAACAGTCGGGTGCATCTTATAATCATGCGCAGATTTGGCAACAAAAATGACGGAATGGGACATTCAACCGCGCGCCGACGCATGTACGGCTTGTCAACGGCCGTTTGCGGGCAAGGAAGCGTACCACACGCTGCTGACCATGGACGCGTCGGGCTACGCGCGACGTGATTTGTGCGGCGCGTGCTTTGCGAGCGCGGTGCGAGACGGCGTCATTTCGTACTGGCAGGGAGAATACAAACTGCCGCTGCCGCCTCCGCCGGAAGCGATACAGAAGGAGACGGCGGAAACGTTGTTGAGGAAGCTGGTTGAATCGACGGATCCGTCGCACGAGGCGACCCGGTATATTCTGGCGGTGATGCTGGAGCGGAAACGCATTTTGAAACACCGCGATACGGTGCGCGGAGACGACGGGTCGGAGTTGCTGGTTTACGAGCACGCGCGGACGGGCGAGTCATTCACCATTCCCGATCCGAAACTGCGCCTGGATCAACTCGCGCACGTGCAGGAAGAGGTGGCGGCGCTGCTGCATCCATCCGCCCAAAGCGCCGAGGCCGAGCCCGTAAACGAGCCCGGCCCCGGTGTGTAATGCCATTGGGCCGTTAGCTGACCTTGACTTCGATCTGCTTCGGCTTGGCTTCCTCGGTTTTCGGGAGCGTGACTTGCAGCACGCCGTCCTTGAACCGCGCTTCGATTCTGGCCGCGTCGACCGCGACCGGCAACTCGATGACGTGCGTGAACGAACCATGCACACGCTCGCTCAGGAAGTAGTTGGTTTCCTTTTTTTCCGTCTCCTGCTTCTTCTCGCCCTTGATGGTGAGATAGTTTTCCTGCAGGGTGACCGAGACGTCGTCCCTGGTCAGACCTGGCAGGTCAGCCTTGATGATGACATTGTCTTTTTCGACGGCAACGTCGATCGCCGGGCTGAAAACGCCTTCCAAGCCAGTTTGAGAACGCAACGACCGGCCAAACAACCGATCCATCTCGTTGTGGATTTCGGTGAGACTGTCAAACGGATCCCACACTTCCCGTCTTGGAGTCCAACGAATCAGTGCCATGATAAACACCTCCGTTTCTATTCATCTTTTTTTCCGACGTGGTTGTTTAGCACCGGGTATGCCGGGTTTTTCGCTGTATGGGGAACCCACGCTGGCCCAACGGATTTTGAAGACCCGCGAAAAACAGACATCGGCGATTTGTGCCAGCTTGGCCCAGCGGCAGTGTGACAGCGGATAGTTGGCTGGGACAAGCTGACCCGCAACCTTGACACTCTTTCGCGTGTGCGATAGAGATAGAGGCCGCTTCGCGCCAGAAAATTTCCGGTGGCTAGGTAGCTCAGTTGGTAGAGCACTGCACTGAAAATGCAGGTGTCGTCAGTTCGATTCTGACCCTAGCCACCAGATTCATCTCGTCTGGCCGGGGCGACGAAGGAGGCATCGGGATTTGCTGAGCTGTTTTAATTTCCTCGCCGGAATCGCGTTGATGCTTCTCGGCATCCGCAATTTGCGCGTCGGCTCGGACCGCGCGTTTGGGGCGAAACTCCGGCGATGGATGCGGACCGCAACCAAGGGAAACACCCGCGCGATGGTGGCGGGTTTTTTTGTATCGGTGTTGCTGCCGAGCACCACGGCCGTGTCGTTGCTGGCCGTGGAAGCCATCGACGCGGGCTATGTGACCCTGCCGCACATGCTGGCGTTGATGCTGGGGGCCAACATCGGTTTCACGGTAACAGTCCAACTCCTGGCGTTCAAATTCTACATTTTCAACGCCATTTTCATCGTCACGGGTGCGCCGCTGTATCTGTTCAACCAACGGCAGAGCACTCGCGGGTTGGGGCAGGTATTGCTGGGGATCGGTTTCCTTCTCCTGTCGATCGGGGTGCTGACCGACGCCGTGGCTCCGTGGAAGGACAGCAGCGAACTCCGCCAGGTGCTCCAACTTTTGGAGAATCATCCCTGGTGGCTGGTGGGCTTCACCGTTTTGCTCACGGTCGTGTTGCAAAGTCCAACAAGCGTCATCGGTATTGCCATGGCCTTGTGCGCCCAACAAGTGCTGACGCTGAATGCCGCGGTGGCCATGGTTGTCGGGGCCAATGTCGGCGTTGCGGTGACGGGACTGATCGCCGGTTACGCGCGCACCGAGACGCGCCGCATGGCGATTGGCAATCTGCTGTTCAAGCTGGCTGGCGCGGCGGTGTGCACGCCGATTCTGGTGTTGCTGATCCAGGCACTGAAGCCCTTCAGTCCGTCTGGCGACTCGCAGATCATCGCGAACGCCCACTTGTTGTTCAACGTGGCGCTCACGGTGGTGTTCCTGCCGATGGTGGCCGTCGCGGCGGGCCTGTTGGAAAAGTTTGTGCCGGAGCGGGCTTCGGCAACTGGCGAATTTGGCCCACGGTATCTCGACCAATCGGCCCTGGCGAGTCCGGCGCTCGCGCTGGGTCAAGCGACACGAGAAATCCTCCACATGGGAGACGTGGTGCGCGAGATGTTGCACGATGCCTACCGTTGCTTCCACGAGAGCGACGAGACGCAGTGCGAGAAAGTCCAGAAAGAGGACGACAGGATCGACCTGCTCAACAACGCGATCAAGGCCTACATCACGCGCGTGTCCGAGCGGGAGCTCAATCCAGACGAGTCGCGCCGCGAAGTCGCCCTGCTGACGTTCGCGACCGAACTGGAAACCATCGGCGACATCGTCGACAAGAATCTCGTCGATCTGGCCAGGAAAAAGATCACGTCGCACGTGGACTTCTCGAAGGAAGGGGCCGTCGAGCTGGACGGGTTCTTTCAGAAGGTACTGGAGAATTTCGACATCGCGATTTCCGCATTCGCCAGCCAGGACAAGACCCTCGCCAACCAATTGCTCGAGCGCAAGCGCGAGGTCAACGAACTGGAACGTGATCTGCGCAACCGCCATTTTCAACGCCTGCGCGACGGGCTTCCGGAATCATTTGAGACCAGCGCGATTCATCTCGATGTGTTGACCAATCTGAAGGCGATCAACTCGCATCTCACCGCCGTCGCCTACCCGATTCTGGAGAACGGCCAGCCGCGCTGACCGCCGGCTACGCCGCGCCACCGCCCGGCGCCAAGCGGGTGAATCCGGATCAGGCGCGGGCGACGACAGACGCGGCTGGTTCCCTACAGTTGTGTCGGTTGGAAATCGATCACTTCTTTTTTCCAGCCCTTCGGGCAGAGAATGGTTTCGCTGGGGGTGGTGCGGGCGACGATTTGGCCGTTGCGCATAACGAGGAGGCGCGGGGCGATGCGGCGGAGGGCGTCGAATTCGGTGTCGGCGTCGAGGAGGACGAGGTCGGCGGGATTACCGACGGCGATGCCGTAGGATTTGTCGGTGGCGCCGAATGCACGGGCGGGATTGGTGGTGATCATGTCCCAGACCTGCGGGATTTCGGATGCGCCGCTCATCTGGCCGTAGTGAATCCAAACGAAGGCGACTTGCACCGGGTCGCCGACGCCGAGCGGGTACCACGGATCCATGATCGAGTCGTGACCGATGGCGACATTGACGCCGGCGGCAAGGAGTTCTTTCACGCGGGTGTGGCCGCGGCGTTTCGGGTAGGTGTCGAACCGTCCCTGGAGGACGGAATTGTCGCAGGGGTTGGTGACCATGTGCAGCCCGGCGCGTTTGATAAGGCGGATGAGTTTGAAGGCGTACGCATTGTCGACGCTGTGCATCGACGTGGTATGACTGGCGGTGACGCGACCGCGGAGGCCGCGTCGGATCGTCTCGGCGGCGAGAACTTCGGTGAACCGCGAGTTCGGGTCATCGGTTTCGTCGATATGCAGGTCGAGTTTTGCCTGAAACTGCTGGGCGAGATCGCAGGCGAATTTCACGTCGGCGACGCCGTCGTCGCGGGTCATTTCGTGGTGGGGAATGCCACCGACGATGTCGCAGCCGAGTTCCATGGCGCGTTCCATGAGCGATTCGCCGTTGGGGAACGCGTAGATGCCGTCCTGCGGAAAGGCGACGAGTTGGATGTCGACAAGCCCCGCGAATTCCTTTTTCACTTCGAGCAGGGCTTTCACGGCGGTGAGTTCGGGATCGCAGACATCGACGTGGCTGCGGACGCGGGTGACGCCGTGGGCGAGTTCCCATTTCACGGCGAGCGTGGCGCGGCGTTTCACGTCGTCAAAGGTGAGCGTCTTCTTGCGT
>Ga0187875_10003506_pt1 | contig 11092 bp, 10 predicted proteins | sample June2016WEW_17_1_2_FD_132978 | JGI IMG/M metagenome (GOLD analysis project Ga0187875, IMG submission 132978) | Peatland microbial communities from SPRUCE experiment site at the Marcell Experimental Forest, Minnesota, USA - June2016WEW_17_10 | ecosystem: Environmental > Terrestrial > Soil >... | reverse complement strand
CCAGGTGCTGCGCTGGTCCGCAATCCACCAGGGCCCGGTGTACGTCCGGCTGGTGCGGGATGCCACCCAGCACCTCTTCGATGCCGGCTACGCCTTCCGGTTCGGGGCCGCAGTGGTCCTGCGCGACGGGTCCGACGTGAGCCTCATCTCGACCGGGGCCCAGACTCCACGGGTCGTGGACGCCGCCGACATCCTCGCGGCCCGAGGCATCCAGGCCGGGGTCCTCCACGTCCCCACCATCAAGCCCCTCGACGTCCAGGCCATCGTCCAGGCCGCCGAGCGCTCGAATCTCGTGGTCACGATCGAGGAGCACACCGTGATCGGAGGTCTCGGGGGGGCCGTCGCCGAGACGCTCTCCGAGCACCGCCCGACCCGGGTCTTGCGAACCGGCCTCGCCGACGTCTTCGGCGAGTCGGCAAGCAACGACGATCTGCTCGAAACATACGGGCTCTCGGCGAACCGGGTTGCCGACCGGATCACCGCCCTGATGACCTCGGGCGCTGGACGGAGTGGACCGGCGCAGCCGATCGGCACAGAGGAGCGCGAGCGATGAGCGGATTGGGGATCTTCGATCTGAGCGGCCGGGCAGCCGTGGTCTGGGGCGGCGGCGGAGCCATCGGTTCGGCCATCGCGGAGACGCTGGGCCGGGCCGGAGCCTCGCTCACGCTCATCGACCAGGACAAGGACCGGGTGGAGGCGGCGGCCGCCCGACTCCGCGAGGTCAGGCTCGAATGCCTCGCTCTGGCCGGAGATGCGACCGATCGGGAGGACTGCGACCGCCTCGTGGGCCTGTCCGTGGAGCGATTCGGGCGCCTCGACATCTGCTTCAACGCCATTGGGGGCGGCGCCGGCAAGGTTCTCCATCCCGCCGAGGAGTATCCGATCGAGGCTTGGGACTGGATCCTGGACCTCAATCTGCGGAGCACGTTGTACGGTACCCAGGCCGCGGTCAAGGCGATGATCCGCTGCGGACATGGCGGCCGGGTCCTCAGCATGTCATCGGTGCGCGGCCAGCTCGGCATCAACGCCGGCTACTCAGCCTACGTGGCGGCCAAGGGGGCCATCAACTCCCTGACCCGGCAGTGGGCCACCGAGTGGGCCAAGTACAACATCACGGCCAATGCCATCGCGCCGACGTTCGTGGACACCCCCCAGGTGGCGATGCTCCTGGACGACCCGACCTTCAAGGCCAACCTCATCGCCCGGGTTCCGCTGGGCAGGGTCGGCAGCCCTGATGACCTGGCCGGCGCTGTCCTCTTCTTCTGCTCGGACGCGTCATCCTTCGTCACCGGCCAGGTGCTCACCATCGACGGCGGTCTGACCGCAACGCAATAGAAGCGAGGGGGAGATCCCATGGAACAGCTCACGCCCAACGTCTTCACTGACACGACGTTGCGCGGCTGCAATCCCAGTTTCGTGACCACCAGCGAGGGGGTGGTGGTCATCGACACGCCGCAGCTGCCAACCCGGGCGGTGGCGATGCGCCGGCTCGCGGAGACGCATGGCCCGATCCGCTACGTCATCAACACCGAGCATCACGTCGATCACATCTTCGGCAACTACTACTTCAAGGGGGCCGGCACCGTCGTCCACCACCAGGGTGTGTACGACAATTTCATGCTTCCTTCTCCGGACCTCGACCCGTTCGCCTACGCCGCCGAGGCGATCCCCACCGACGATCCCGACGGACAGAGCCTCTTCCCCGATCGCGATGAGTACTTCAGAGACCCCAACAAGGCCACCGTGGTGTTCACGGGAGACCTGACCCTGCACGTCGGCCACCACACATTCAACCTGCTCCACACCCCCGGGCACACCCCCGGCCAGGTGGCGGTGCACGTCCCTGAGGAGCGGGTCGTCTTCACCGGGGACACCGTCTTCTGCGAATGCCAGACTTGGTTGATGACCTCCGATGTCCGCCAGTGGCTGGCCTCGCTGACCCGGGTCGCGGCCCTCGACGTCGATCACGTCGTCCCCGGCCACGGCCCGGTCACCACGAGCCTGTACCTGGCGACCCAGCGGGCCGTGCTCCTCGAGTGGGTGAACGCAGTGGCCGTCGCGATCGCCAAGGGCTGGTCGCGCGAGGAGACCATTGAGCGGGTGGACTTCGCGGCCCGCTACCCGGTCGACGTCGGGCAGGGTTACATGATGGGTCACATACAGGCCCAGAACGCGGGCGCGCTGTACGACAAGCTGGCGGCCGGACTGGCCGGCCCGGTTCACTGATTTGAGCGGCACACGGGAGAAGTCATGACCACGGAGCACCACGTGACCGAGGAGCTGTCGGTGGGGCCGGCCCGCGTGAGGGTCGACTATCACGGTACCGCGGCGCGAACCCAGATCCTCGAGGACCTGGACTTCTTCGTCTACCGCCTGGCCGATGTCCACATCTCGTCGGATTCGACGTTGACGCACCCCGACATCGTGTGGAACCTCGATGCCGATGTCTCGGTGAGCTACGACGGCCATACCATGACCTTCAACGGAGAGTGGGCGCCTGGGCCACTGCAGAAGGCGGGTGTCGCCATGCTGGCGCTGCGCCTCGAGGAGCATGGACTGCACCCCTTCCACGCATCAGCGGTCCGCTACCACGACCGGACCATCATGTTCCTGGGCGGCGAGTCCAATCACGGGAAGAGCATGGGCCAGATCGAGGCCTGCCGGCGCGGCGCGTCGCTGATCTCGACTGAGACGACCGTCGTGGACGAGGCCGCCCGGGCCGTGATGGGCTCCAAGACGGTGTTCATCAAGAAGCGTGCTCAGGGCACCGAGCGCGCCGACAAGGCCTCGCCCGACCGGGCCGTGGAGATCTTCTTCGGCTCGATGCCGACCTGGGAGATCCACGAAGGGCCCACTCAGGTCGATGTCGTGGTCGTGCCGTCGATCGACGGCAACTACGAGCCCAGCCTGGCGGAGATGATCGCGTTCGAGAAGCAGTTTCAGGCGCTCCACTCGGTGCAGAACTACTTCCTTCTCAACGAGCTGCTCGCACCCGGGTGGGCCATGCCGATTCTCGACACCAGCGATCTCCGCCGCGCCCGGGCGAAGTTCGTCGCCAAGTTCTCGGAGCGCCCCTTCTACCTGGTCAGGGCCGCCACCCCGCAGGTGCTGATGGACCAGCTTGACGCGGTGCTCTGACGAGCGCCGGTCATGCGTCCCTTCGCGTACGCTCGACCCGCCACCCTGAGCGAGGCGTCGGCCCTGCTCGACGAGCACGGCCCCATGGCGGCCGTGCTCGCGGGTGGCACCGATCTGGTGGTCGCACTTCGCAGTGGCGCCATCGCGCCGCAGGTGGTTGTCGATGTCAAGCGCGTCGCCGAGTTGGCCCCGGGCGTCACCATGGACGGGGTCCGGCTGAGAATCGGCGCCACCACAGTGATGGCCGACGTCGAGCGCGACCAACGGGTGAGGGCAGCGTTCCCGGCCCTCGCCGACGCGGCGGCAACGGTGGGATCGGTGCAGATCCGCAACCGCGCAACGGTGGTCGGCAACATCTGCCACGCTTCCCCCGCGGCCGACACCGTCCCGGCCCTGCTCATCTATGGGGCGGAGCTGAACATCTCAAGCGCCCGTGGAGCCCGCCGGCTTCCGCTTTCGGAGTTCCTCGTCGGGCCCGGTCGCACAGCCCTCGAGCGCGGGGAGCTGGTGACTTCGATCGACCTTCCGGTCGGGCCTCCAGGCCATGCAGAGGCGTTTGGGAAGGTGACGCGCCGGCGCGGCGTCGATCTCGCAACCGTCAACCTCGCCTGCATGGTCGATGCCCGGGGACGGACGCAATTCGCCTGTGGCGCGGTCGGTCCACGTGCGTTCCTGGTTGCCGACGAGAGCGGCGTGCTGGCCGATCCCAGCGCCGAGGAGGCGGCCAGGCAACAGGTCCTCGGCGACTTGCTCAACCATGCGTCGCCGATCTCCGACGTGCGCGCGAGCCGGGAGTATCGGGAGGCCATGCTCCACGTCATGAGCCTGCGATTGCTTCGGATCTGCCTCAGCCGTCTGGCCTCGACCTGACCGCGGCAAGAACAGCCCGCCAGGGCACCGCGTACTCCGCCATCGCCCATCAGGGATGGCGCGCACGGTCGCACCCCCAGGGTATCGCCGGGCACCGTCCTCCGGGCCGCCGGCTGAGGTCAGAAGCCGGTCGAGGTTGCCTGGGTGAGCTGTTGTCGCACCCAGTCAACCATCAACCCGTGATCCTGCAGGGAGGGTAGGACGAGAATACGCTCACCACCGTCATTCAACTCCTCGGAGCTGGTGGAACCGCTGGCGACTGCAACGATCAGCGCACCAACGGCGCGAGCGCAGGCGACATCCCGGGGAGTGTCCCCAACGATCACCATCTGCTCTCGTCTGCCCCCCTTCTCCTCCCATACACGCAGGGCATTATGGGCGAGCTCTGGCCTCTTCAGGACATGCTCGCCAAACTGGGAGAGGCCCAGGTCAAAATAGGGGAGCAGGCCGACACTCTCCAACTTGAGGCGAGCCCTCTCGCGGCTGTTCCCGGTCAGCAGTGCCTGCTGATACGACAGCGCTGAGAATGCTGAAAGGCAGCTCTCGACGCCCGGCAACGCCTCCACGGTTCCGGCGCTCGCCTGGATCCTGGCCCTGGTCACCTCATCGAGGGCCTCGATGGCTCGCCCACGCACCGAGGCGAAGTCCTTCTCGGGAAAGCCCTGAGCGTACGCCAGCGCCAGCAGCGAGCAGTCCGTTTGGCCTTCGATGGTGACACCCTCGAAGGAGACCGACCCCACACCCAACCGCGCCATGGTTTCTGCGTAGACGTCCGCGGCTGACAGGCTGGTCCTGACCAGTGTGCCGTCGATATCCCAAAGGATCAGAGGGCCTGTCGATGGATGGGTCATTCGCGGAAGCCCAGCACCATTGCGATGTCACTTGAGAGAACGTCCACGAGCTTCACAACTGCCGGAGTATAGTCGCTCCCCAGCAACCAGCGTCTCGAGGAATCCCGGGGCGGTGCGGCCGCCTGGAGGACTTCGGATCAGAGCGCCCGGCCAGTAGAGAATGCAAGAGTGAGCGGTCACGCTGTCAACCGGCGACGGGTGGCGCTGTTCGCGACCAGCCACGCGGTCGACGACATGTACCAGGGGGCGGTTCCGGCGCTGCTTCCGTTCTTCGTCGCCGACCGCCACTACAGCTATGCGGCGGCCGCCGGGCTGATGTTCGCGCTGACCGCGATGTCGTCGGCCGTCCAGCCCGTCTTCGGCGCCCTCACCGATCGGCTCCACCTCTTCTGGCTGGTGCCCGTCGGCCTCACCATGGCCGGGGTGGGGATCGGGCTCTCCGGCTTGATGCCGAGCTACCCGCTGACCTTCCTGGTGATCACGTTCTCCGGCCTCGGGGTGGCCGCGTTCCACCCGGAGGCGGCGCGCGCCGCCCGCGCCGCCAGTGCCGACAGCCAGCAGGCGATGAGCTTCTTCTCGGTGGGGGGGAACGTGGGCTACGCGATCGGCCCGATGCTCGTCTTCGCGGTGCTCTTCTTCATTCACGGGACCGGCGGGACCGTCTTCCTCGCCGCGCCGGCCCTGGTCACCGGGGTCGCGGTCTTCGTCGTGCTCCGGCGTCATCCCGAAACCCATCTCTCCCCGCAGGCGAGTGCCCGCCGCTCCCATCTCATCGACGATTGGCGCGGCTTCATCGGGCTCACCGCGCTCGTGATGCTCCGGTCGATCGTCTACTTCGGGCTCACCTCCCTGGTGGCCCTCTACGTCGGCACCGCCCTGCACGGCGGCAAGGGGATCGGTGAGGCGGCGCTCACCACCATGGTCGGGTGCGGCGCGGTCGGCACCATCACCGGGGGACGGCTCGCCGATCGCTTCGGCCGGCTCCCCGTGACCCGGGCCTCGTTGCTGGCGACCGTCGTCGGCCTGCTGGCCGTGGTGCTCACCCCCCTGCCCTGGGTCTTCCTGCCGATCGCGCTCACCGGCTTCGTGCTCTTCCAGTCGTTCAGCCTGACCGTGACCCTCGGCCAGGATTTCCTGCCCACCCGCATCGGCACGTCATCGGGCGTGACGCTCGGCCTCGCGATCAGCGTGGGCGGGCTGGTCGCGCCCGGTCTCGGCGCCCTCGCGGATGCGACCAGCCTGCGGGTCAGCCTGCTCGTCCTGCTCGCCTTCCTGCCCGCCGCGCTCGCGATCGCCTGGCGGTTGCGCGACCCACGCCCGTCCCGCCGGGGGAGCCCCGAGCGACCCGGCGACCCGGCGCCCGACCCGCCGTCGGCGCCGGCAATCCCGGTTCCACGGTCCGACCCAGCGTCGCTCATACCACGGAGCCCCACCGGGGTGGGCAAGGAGCGATAGATGAAGGGCGCCTCCGTGATGTTGGCGAGGTCCCACCTCGTCCCTCCGGACGCGGGTCGCGGCTGCGGTTCGGGAGGCTGACGCTGCGGTGGTAGATGCCGGGATCGTGCTGGCAGCCGGCTCGTCGCAGCGGATGGGCACGCCAAAGCAGCTGCTGCCTCTCTGGGGCCGTCCACTCCTCGAGCACGTCATTGCCGCCGCCTGTGGCTCCCGTCTCGAGAGGGTGGTGGTCATCCTCGGCGCCGACCACGAGCTGATCCGGCAGCGGATTGGTTGGGGTCGAGCTCGGGTGGTGGTCAACCCGGACCACGCCACGGGGATGAGCAGCTCGCTGCGCACCGGGCTGGCCACTCTCGATTCGGACGTCGAGAGCGCCGTCGTCATCCTCGGCGATCAGCCGGGCGTCAGCCCAGAGCTTGTCGATCGGATCCTCGACCTGCATGCCGAGCGCCACCGACCGGCCGCGGCGCTCAGCGTCCACGGCCTGCTCCAGCCGCCGGTGGTGCTGCGGCGCGAGCTGTGGGCTCAGCTGACGGCCCTGTCGGGCGACACCGGCGCCCGCGGTTTCCTCCGCACCCACCCTGAGCTAGTGGCACCTCTCGTGGTCGACGCCGAGGCCGAGCATCTCGCCGACATCGACACTCCGGACGACTGGCGACGCTACCTCTCGTCGTTCTCCAGCCCGCCGTCGTAGGCGGGAATCCGCCACCGCTGCCCGGCCACGAGCAGCCCACCGTGGCCGAGGCCCGCGAGGAAATCCCGATCGAGGGCTCCCCCCGCGAAGTGCCGGATCAGCAGCAGGTCGAGGGCGCTGCGCCGGGCGAGCACGCCGCACGATGCCACTCCGATGATCGGGGTGCCGTCGAGCGTGACCAGCCAGTAGGTGCTCCCGGGATGCACCGGCAACCCGCGGCGGATCACGGACGCGCCGGCCTCGATCAGGTCGCTCCAGGTGCTCTCAAGGGGGTCCACCGAGGCCACCCCCATGAGCAGCACCAGGTCAGCATCGGCCACCGCGCCCAGCAGAGCGGCGCGAGCAGTGGTGCGGTCGTCCGGATAGTCGACAGACCCCAGGGACCCACCCAGCCAACTCACGCGGCTCCGCAGTAACGCCTCGAATCGTCCCCGGGCGGCCTGACTGAGCGGCTGGCGGACCACCGCGCGGACCCGGAGGGGAAGGAAGGGGCGCACGCACAGCACCCGGACGCTGGCTGCTGCCCGGGCCAGGCCCTCGGCTTCGCCGAGGATGCGGCGCGGGAGGGCGAGAGGGGTGATCTTCACACCTGCAAGGGTCGCGCCCGAGTCCACCGGAGTTCCATCCGGGACGGTGAAGATGGTCACACCGTCCAGGGTGTTGAGTGCCGCGAGGGTCGCCGCATCGACCTGGACCAGGCCGCGGTGGCCTGCGCTCAGGCGCACCTGCGACTCGACCGGAGGGTGAGTCTCCACCCCGGGGCCCGCCACCGCCTGGGCGAGCAGGGTGGCCGCGACGTCCTCGTGGACGTCGTCATCGTCAAGCCAGAGCAGATGCAGCTCCGTGGGGGCCGCTCTGGAAAGCTGCCATGCGTCGGCGCTGGTGAGGCGGTGACCCTTCGGGAGCGCCGGGCCGCCCTCAGGGCCCGGAACATCGCGGCAGAGCACGGCGCCCGACCATCGCGACACCTCGTCAGCGGAGAACGCGACGATCTCCAGCCTCACACCGGTGCCGGTGCCGGGGGCCGGTCGGAGAGCGCACCACCCCGCCGCCCATGCCGCACGGCGACGATCTCGGCGAGGATGGAGATCGCGATCTCCTCAGGGGTGGCCGCCCCCAGGTCCAGCCCGACCGGAGCGTGAAGGCGGGCGATCGCGTCCTCGTCCAGCCCCGCCTGGAGCAGACGGGTGATCCGCTTCGCATGGGTACCGCGGCTGCCGATGGCGCCGACGTAGCCGAGCGGGCTCCGCAGCAGGATGCCGAGGGCGGGATCCTCGAACTTGGGGTCGTGGGCGAGGCAGACGGCCGCATCGCGCGGGCCCAGCCCCACATCCGACAGGGCATCCTGAGGCCATCGGGCGATGAGCTCATGCGCGTCGGGGATCCGCTCCGCGGTGAGGAACGCCCGCCGCGGATCGATCACCACGACCCGGTAACCCGCGGTCCTCGCCAACCGCGCGAGCGGGATGGCGATGTGCACTGCACCGACGATGATCAGCCGGGCTGGCGGAACGATCGGATCGATGAAGATCGGCGAGCCGCCGGCGTCGTCGATCCCCGGCAGCCCGGAGAACAGGCGACTCTCCGCCGCCGGGAGCGTGGCGGCCTCCGTTGAACGGCTGCCGAGGCTCCCCACGAGGTGGGCATCGGCGTCGACGGCGGCGCGGGCACCGGCGTGCTGCCCGGCGATCACGCTGACCAGTGCCGTCGGGCGCTGGTCATTGACGGCCTCCAAGACTGCGACCAGGGCCGGATCCGATCCGTCCCAGCGCAGCGTCTCCACGAAGACCGAGACGCTGCCGCCGCAGGCGAGCCCCACCTCCCACCCGAGCTCGTCGCTGATCCCGTACTCGAGGACGCGGGGAGGGGCCGAGCCCGCCAGGGTGGCCTGGGCCTCCTGGATCACCGCCGCCTCCAGACAGCCGCCGCTCACGGAACCCGCGATCCGGCCGTCACGGCTGACCAGCAGACGGGCCCCGGGCGGGCGCGGAGTGGACCCCGAGGTGCGCACCACGGTGGCCAGGGCCATGAGCGGATCGGATGCGGCCCACTCGTCGAGAGCTGTCAGCAAGTCGAGCATCGGCCGAGTATATGGCGCCGTGGCCGAGCGCCCGGCCAGCCCGCGATGCCTCACCCCGAGACCCGCCCGGCGGAGAGCACGAGGTCACACGCCCTCCTCGGCACGCCTCGACCGCTGCGGCGCCCACCGCCGCGGCCGCGGCCTGGCGATGCGGGCAACCGCGCCGCCCGTCCGCTCCAGGCGCGGCGCCGGGGTGCTGCCGGGGCGCGGCGCCGCCCCCTCGTCGGCGGGGAAGACCGGGGCTCCGGGAGCGGCGAACACATCAGCTCGCCGATCGTCGCAGACAGATCGGAGGTACAGCGGAACCGGCCGCGCCAGCGTCCCTCCGCCTCGAGCTCCAGCTCGATCCTGGCCCCTGGGGAAGGACGCGGATCACCCGCGCCGAGATCTCCCATGCTCGCCGACGCCGACCGGATGCACCCGCTCGGGGTGCAGGGCCAGGGTCTGGGAGCCGTAGCTGAGCCAACCTCGGTAGCCGATCAGCTCGGCCACCCTCCGGCTGCGCGGTCGGAGCACCACCTCGCGCATCTCGCTCACCGATCGCTGCAACTTCCGCTGCCCCTACTGCATGCCCCGCAGCCATTTCGGATCCGGTTACCGATTCGTGCGTCGGCGAATTGGCAGCGGCGCGCGACGGCACCTGGCCCACGAGCCCCCTCCACAACCGATGTCGCCGGTTCACCGTCGCCAGGATCTCCTCAGCCGTGACCAAGTCGTCGCGGCGCCAGCCGTTGGAGGAGCATCGAGCACATCGAGATGTCCTACATCGGCGCGTGAGACGACGCTGAGGGGCGCTCAACTCCCGCCGTGAGCGGTGTCGCCGGCCACCAGTCGCAGCGCATCGGGGAGGGCTTCCTGATCGCATCGAGGCCCTCGCGAACGGCCCGCGGGCTGCCCGGGGGGCGAGCACCAGCCGCCCCCCGAGACGCCGCTCGGATCATGGACGCTGAATGGCGCCGCTGCGACCGCCGCTCTTGCGGAGCAGTCGCACCGCCTCGATGGTCACCCAGGGGTCGACCGACTTCACCATGTCCACCACGGTGAGCCCGGCGACCGAGGCCGCGGTCAGCGCCTCCATCTCGACCCCTGTCGACGCGGTGCAGCGTGCCGAGCTCACGATGCGAACCCCCGGCGGGAAATCCTGCACCTCCACCTGCACATCGAGGTGGGTGATGGGAAGTGGATGGCAGAGTGGGAGGAGCTCAGGGGTGTGCTTGGCGCCCATGATCCCGGCCAGGCGTGCGGCGGCGAGCACGTCGCCCTTGGCTGATCCCTCTCGCACGAGGGCCACGGTCGCAGGGTTGGCGAACCGCACCACCGCCTCGGCCACAGCGGTGCGCAACGTCGTCGGGCGGTCGCTGACGTCCACCATGTGGAAGGATCCGGCGCGGTCCAGGTGGGAGAGGCGAGGCTGCTCAGGTGCACTGTCGTCGTCGCGATCACGGGAGTCCGCACCCCTGCCCGCCGACCCGGCTTGGGCTCCCGACCCGGAAGCCTCAGCGGGGCCCCCGGGCTCGATGACGCCGTCAGGCTCGCGAGCGTCCACCCAGAACGCGCCGTCAGCGTGGTGCTCGCGCTTCCATACCGGCAGATCGCGTTTGAGGGCCTCGACCGCCTCCGAGCATGCGAGCAGCGCCGCTCCTCGATGCGGCGCGGCCGCCACCACCACAACGCTCACCTCGCCGACAGCCAGCGTACCGATGCGATGAACCATGGTCAGGGCGCTCAGGTCGTGATGCTCGGTGACCTCGGCGGCGACCCGGAGCAGCTCCCGCTCCGCCATGGGCAGGTACGCGTCGTAGTCCAGCGCCTGCACCGGGCCACCCGGGCTGCGGTTGCGAACTACGCCGATGAAGGCCGCGATCGCGCCGTCGGCATCGCCGCGCGCCTCGGCCACGAGTCGGTCGACCTCGATGGGATCTGCGACCAGCGCGGTGTGCACGCGGCGTCTCGGCTCGTCGTCAACCGACCCGCCGGCCACCGGAGGCATGAACGCGACTTCGT
>Ga0187875_10003501_pt1 | contig 11097 bp, 11 predicted proteins | sample June2016WEW_17_1_2_FD_132978 | JGI IMG/M metagenome (GOLD analysis project Ga0187875, IMG submission 132978) | Peatland microbial communities from SPRUCE experiment site at the Marcell Experimental Forest, Minnesota, USA - June2016WEW_17_10 | ecosystem: Environmental > Terrestrial > Soil >... | reverse complement strand
GCATTCGTGCGGCGTCCCCGAGGCCGCGACATTTCTGCCGCCTGCGGACAGTTGAAGCGGACAGTGGAAGGCTGAAGATTTCTAGCGGGTGTGTCGTTGAGGTCCAATTTTCAAGCGTGAACCTAACCGCTCACCGCAGCCTTCCGACGAGAACTGCGAGAGCCGGAGCGACCTTGCGTACTAGAACGGCCAGGCAAGCCGGAATGAATCCGCGCTTTTCGGTGCGCGGAGCCAGGGCGCACCGTGAGCATGGTCTTCATTTTCAGCCGATCGGAATAGGTCAGCAGCTTCTCCACACTCACTTTTGCGATCTTGCCTCGTGTCAAATTGCTTATCGAGGGTTGATATTCGTCGAGAATCTCAACCAGTTGGTTCTGCGTGTAACCCTGCTTCTCGATTTCCCCGAGAATAGCGTCGAGCAGTGTCGCTTTGATCTTTAGGGCGGACGCCTCGGAACGCGACAGGCCGAGGTCGTCGAAGACATCCCCCCGGGTGACATGGCTGGGTTTATTCCCTGACTTCATTCGTTTTTCTCCTGTTGAACCCGGCTCAGAACTTGTTTCATTCTGGCCCGCGCGGTCGCGACATCTCGCGGGTCCGTCTTTCGGCTTTCCTTTTCGAAGCAGTGCAGTACGTGAATTACGCTGCCTATCTTCGTTAAATAAATGATCCGGTACCAAGCCCGTTCATCCGATTCCTTAAGCTCCCAGACGCCTTTTCCAATCGATGGCATCGATCGCGTTTCGCACGCCGGAAACTCACCGTTCTGTAGTCTGCGTAAAGAGTAGCCTAGGCTCAGTTTCACGTCTCTTGGGAATCCGCTCAAAACTTCCTTCGCGTCTCCCTCCCAGTGAATCTCTGCCGGCATGCGCCGACCGTAGTTTCGTGCACGCATAGATATTCGTTCCGGGTGATCTCATTATACAATATTTACTATAATGTGCGAGACGGAAAGTCAAGGGTTTCAAAGAAAAGATGTATGTCGTTGAAGGCGGACCTTGAAACTCTGAAACCTCGATCCTACGAGCCGCTGCGAGCCGCCGTTCGGCTGGCTCCGACAAACGTCGCACGCATGCCGGCACTAGTCGCGACTCGCAGTTCCATCCGGTAAGCGGTGCGACCCGGCGTCGCTGATTGCAGAAGCCGGCCGCCGTGCTCTTCCACGATGCGGCAGCACGCGCTCAGTGAAAGCGTAGCCGGCTTGTTCGCGCCTTCGGAGTGGAGCGGCGAAAACAGCGAAAGTGGCAACGAACCGGGTTCGCAAGAGGAAAAGTCAATCTGAACCAGTTCGCTGCTCTTGCTGTGCGTGCCCACGAAGAGTGTGGGATGGTTTTCGCGGTTGAGGCAAGCCCGGATCTGTCCGGCAAGGTGAATGCACACATGGAGAATCTGGTTGGAGTCGGCGAGCACGAGCGGCAGTGAAGGCGAGAGTTCGAGGCGAATCGAACCGGCCTCCGCTTCCAGTTGCGGAGCCAGCAAACGCACCGTGGTTTGCATCACGGAGTTGATGTCGACTGCGGCCAGTTGCGCCGGAGCCTGCCGGGCAAACGTCAGCAGGCTCGCCACCAGCGCAGTGGTGCGTCTCACCTGTTCGCCGATTTGTGCGGCTTGCACTTGTTCTTGGCCAGGCAACGTGGAGGCGCTCAGCAGGTCGGAGTATCCCAGCATGGCGGTGAGCGGGTTGTTGATTTCGTGCGCGGCTCCGCCCACCAACTGGCCGAGCGACGCCAGTTTCTCCGACTGAATGAGTTTTTCCTGCAGGCCTTTGAGGTCATCGAACGAACCGCGCGACCTTTCAAGCAACAGCGACAGTTCGTCGCGCAGCAGCCGTTGGCGCCAGAACACCACAACTCCCATCACAACCATGGCCAAAAGACTTACGGTAATGCGAAAGGCTCTCACCGCGGATGGCACGTCTGTATCCAGGTCCGCGCGCATGGCGGCCCAGAGCAGGCTGAACAGAGCCACCATACTCAGCCGCGTGATCCAGATGCCCAGCATGGGCCGGGATGGTTTCGAGTCCGACAAGTGCAGGCGAAGCGCCAGTAAGGGAGTCGCGGCCATCCACGCGATGGAAACGGTCAGCGGAATGTCATACAGGCTGCCGCTGTAGTAAAGCTTGTGACCGATAGCCCAATTGGCAACATACGAACTGGAAGCGTAGAGTGCGCTCGCCCCCAGCAACTGTCCGTAAAGCTGCCGCCATCCGCCCTCCGCCGTGTAGGCGAGCACGGCAAGCGAGCCCAGCAGAACCAGTTTCTCGGTCAGATACGCCAGGTTGAAATTGGCGCTGTAAGTTGCCTCATCCACTTGCACCGTTTGCCACGGGATCACGGTGTACACATAAACGAAAACCCACCACGTCAGCAGAAGCGTAAAGTCGAGCATGCGGATCCGTTCATCGCGCTCATCTTCCCGCAGATGGGGAAGCACGGCGAGCGCGGCGATCATCGGTACCAGATGCAGGAACAGAACGATATCGCCCAGAAACGGATCGGGCACATCCACCCGCCGGAACACTTCAAAGTAACTCCACATGCACTGATAAATCAGCCAGAAGAGCATGCCCGCGCTCATCAGGATCCAGAAGAGCCGGATATGCAACGTGGGGCAGCGCGCGCGAGAGAGATTGGGCAGGAACGCCGTGGTGGCAACCAGCAGTAGACTGCCCTGCACCAGGTCGCTGGCAATGGTGAGCGCCGCTCCCCTGTGCATGAGCAGAGACATTGCAATCTGGGCGACCACCAGCGCAATCAGCAAAGAGACCCAGAGTTTGGTGCGTGCGGCCAAGGCAGACTGCTCCGCATTCATTCTAGAGGTTGATGCGAGGTAGGAGAAGGATTACCAAGGTAACCGCTGGCCGGAGGATTCCCACTACCAAAAGACGCGGCTTGCCACGTCTCCTACCCGCCGACAAAAGACACGGGTCGAGCCTCGCTTTTACCAGCCACCTCATGGAGTTTGTTCACGATTGCCTCATTTCGAACAAACCTAAAACCACCAAGGTCACGAAGTTGCACGAAGCTCTTGTGTGTGGCTTTTCCTTCGTGTGCCTTCGTGACCTTGGTGGTGGGGCTTTTTCTGGGGGCGCATCGTCAAATTGAGCCACTATTAGTTTGTTGACGATTGCCTTTAAAGTGGGCGCTTCCATTTACAATGTATTGCTTAACCATACAGCTCCATCATGATCGCGTAAGCTGATCGTGTAACTTGATCGCTGAACGAGCGAGAGCCTATTGTCCGGAATGTTCCCTCAATACCGTGATCTCTGGCGCTTCCGAGCGCCGCTCAGTGTGGGCGAAATCCGGCGCACCGAGCGTTGGCTGGCGACGGCGCGGGTGGCACTGGCGATTGCCGCCGAAGTGACCCTCTGGATGCAACCGGTGCGCGGCTTTGCGCATTCGCGCTGGCTGTTCTGGTTGCTCACGGTGTACTTCGTGCACGCCGTCGTGGTGATGTTGCTCCTGCGCTTCCGGCCGCAGTCCACCAGGGCTTTCCGTCTGGTGGTGCACGCCGCCGACATCGTCTGGCCAGTGCTGATCTATCTGTTTGCGACCGCGCAGCGCGGCCCCTTCGTGCTCTTCTTCGTGTTTGTGCTGGCCGCCGCCGCCTACCGCTGGGGACTTTGGGAAACCGTGGCCACCGCCGTCTCTGCCGTCGTCCTGCTTTGGATCGAGGCGTTCCTGGTGCGAGCGGAATTGCAGTGGACCCACTTCCTGCAACTGGGCGTGAGCCCGCACGAGCTCGATTCCCAGCAGTTGGTCATGTTCTCCGTGTACCTGATAGTGCTCGGATTTTTGCTCGGCTACATGTCGGAAAACCAGAAAAAAGTGCGGGCCGAGCGCGCCGTGATCACTCGCATTCTCAGTTCCACGCGGGTCGAGGCCGGACTCACCGGAACCATGCAGCAGATTCTCGGCGAGGTGATGAGCATCTACGGCACACGCCGCGTGCTCAGTGCCTCGCAGGAAGTGCACAGTTACCGCGTATTTCTGGCGGAGATGACTCGCGGCTCCGAGAGTCCTGAAACCCTGCGCTGGCGCGAGGCTCTGCCCGAACGCGAGAAAGTGTATCTCTTCGACTCGCCTGCCGATGCCATTTACGCCGCGCGGCGCGCCACTGGTTTTCAGGCCGTGTTGCTCGATCGCGACGGCGGCCGGCTGCGCGACGGGAACGCGGAATTTCTCGCTGCCCTGGCGGCCGTCGAGAAGTTTGACGTCGTGCTTTCCGTGGGCTTGCTGTTCGGCGCCGAGTGGTCGGGCCGCGTCTTCCTCTTCGATCCCGCCATCATGGGCGATCCGGAGGAGGAATTGCGTTTCTTGCAGGAATTTGCCCACCAGGTGGCGCCCGCCATCTACAACGTGTACCTGATGCGCCGCTTGCGCGAGCGGGCTGGAGCGGTCGAGCGGGCGCGCTTCGCCCGCGAACTTCACGATGGCGCCATTCAATCGCTGATCGCCGTCGAAATGCAGATCGACGTTTTGCGGCGACAGTCGGGAGAACACTCGCCCGTAGTCAAGGCGGAGCTGGGGCGAATCCAGAAACTGCTGCGCGAAGAAGTGCTGAAGTTGCGCGAACTGATGCAGGCCATGAAATCGTTCGAAGTGGATGCGGACCGGCTCCTGGGTTTCCTTTCCGACACGGTCGAGCGCTTCCGGCGCGAGACCGGAATCGCCGCCGAATTCGTCAGCGAACTGGAACGCGTCGATCTCGCCCAGAGGGGCTGCCGCGAACTCGCCCGCATTGTTCAGGAAAGCCTGGTCAACGTGCGCAAGCATAGTGGAGCGCACCATGTCCTGGTACGGCTGGCCCAGCGAGCCGGCAATTTGCAATTGACGGTCGAGGACGACGGCAAAGGCTTTTCTTTTTCCGGAAGACTCTCCAACGCGGAGTTGGAGTCGTCCGGCAAGGGGCCGGCCGTGATTCGGGAAAGAGTGCGCCTGCTGGCGGGCGAACTCGCGATAGAATCAACTCCGGGGCACGGCGCACGCTTGGAAGTCCGGATACCTCCGGCGAGGAAGGCAAATCATGGATAGGCAGATCATGGATAGGTCAACCGCGGATCGGCCCACCACCGATAAGCCCATCACTGATAAGACAGTGATGGACAAGCCAACGATGGATAAGCCTATGATGGAAAAACGAACGCATCCCATACGCATCGTGATTGCCGACGATCATCCCATTTTCCGCGACGGCCTGCGTCGCCTGCTCGAATCCGAAGGCGACATGGAAGTGGTGGGCGAGGCCTGCGACGGCCTCGAGGCGGTAAAACTGGCCACTCAGATCAAGCCCGACATTCTGCTCCTCGATCTCGCCATGCCGCACCACACCGGCCTTGATGCCTTGCGCGATCTGAACACCCGCGGTGCGGGCGCGGTCCGCATCATCCTGCTGACGGCGGCGGTAGAAAAGAAACAGATGGTGGAGGCGCTGCAGTTGGGAGCCCGCGGCGTGGTCCTCAAAGATTCCGCCACCCAACTCTTGCTCAAGGCCATTCATGCCGTGATGGCCGGGGAGTTCTGGGTAGGCCGCGAGAGCGTCTCCAACCTGGTGCAGTACCTGCGCAACCTGATGCAGAGTACCAACGAAGAAACCAAGCAGAAAAAATTCGGCCTTACGCCCCGCGAATTGGAAATCGTATCCGCCGTCGTGGCCGGCTATGCCAACCGCGAAATTGCCGAGTACTTCAAAATCAGCGAGGATACGGTGAAGCACCACCTCAGCAATATCTTCGACAAACTAGGAGTTTCCACCCGCCTGGAGTTGGCGCTGTTCGCCGTGAACCAAGGACTGCCTCTGAAAACGATCGTGTAAAACAAAGTCGAGGGATACGGCATCTGGCCGAGTAAAGCGGAGTCGAACGGTGGCGGCCCTTCGACAGGCCGCTTCTCGAAAGGCGCGAGACTCGAGGCACTTGCTGCCGCCGATTGTCGGGTGGGGTCCACAATCCGGAGTTGTACTTTCGAGTTAAGATGGAAACCTGCCCTCAGTTGGGTCAACCCGAAAAAGGAGGAGCAAGAGATGGCAAATGTGCTCGCCGTAATCGGTGACTCCCACACACATAAAACATCGACTATTCGTGCGCTTACTGGCGTAGGGAGGGTCACGCCGAACTGGAATGTCGCGTATACCCACGGCAGTGCCTCGACTTATGTTTAGCCACGAGGTCTTCAGGAGATGGGATTTTTGCCGGAACCTTTCATTCAAGGGGTCAATGCAGCGGGTGTTGATTATGTCATCGTCGCCCTTCGTTACAGCGGGGTGGGCGTACGCCCTAATGCAGCCGCGTACCTAACCGCCTTCCAAGAAAACAATTGGACCATCGTGGGGCACGCTGTTCTGGGCCCCGGCGATCTGTTGTCCAATGGAGGGTTTTCTACAGCGATCCCAAACGCGAATGCCATGCCAAGCAACGCGATCGCTGCGCAGCTCCGCCAAGGATGGGGAATCATCTGAAAGAGGAGAGGGCCCGAAACGGAATGGGCAGACGCCCGTCCGTTGCGCAATGGGGCGGTGCTAACACTGGTATTTCGAGCGAAACCATGGAATCATAATGGCCGGGAGGTCGCCATGGCTCCACAAGATAAGATCGACTGGTCAGGATGCCCGTTAGTCGAAATCAAGCCGGGAGTGCAAGGCGGCGCTCCTGTGTTGCTCGGCACACGGATGCCGGCCAACGCGATTGTCGATAACTTCGACTACGGCATGCGCGTCTCCGAGATCGCCGAACAGTTTGAATTGCCGCCCGATCGCATCCAGGCGATTCTGACTTACGCACAGAGCCACCGCGTTGCGCATCCTGTTTGATAAGAACGTTCCTGTGGGCGTGCGTCGCTTCCTGTCCGGGCACGAAGTGCGCACGTTCGCTGAAATGCAATGGCATCCCCAACTCGAAAACGGCGAGCTTCTCACGGCTGGCGAAGCGGCGGGGTTTGACGTGATGGTTACGTCCGATCAAAACATCAGGCATCAGCAAAACCTGACGAGCCGGAAGCTCGCCTTGGTCGTGCTCGGTTCCAATATCTGGCCCATCGTGCGGGATCACGGGGTGGCGATAACGGCCAAGATCGATGCAGCGACAGCGGGAAGTTATGACTTCATCGAAATGCCGCTGCCGCCGAGACGTCAGAGAAAGAACGATTGAAATTGACTCGCCGTATTTATCCCAGATCTCACGGGCGGTGATGTCTGGCTCTCCACCATCGCTCTCATGCTGCCAAAGCGCCACCGACGCCCCTCCCGCCAGATCATCCAAACCAAAACGCTCATCAGCACGACGGAGATTTGCACATGCGTCCAGCGGGCAATGGGCCCACCCGCGAGCGGCGACAGGTATGCCAGGTAAAGAACGACTCCCATGTAGGAGGCGGACCCCGGCGGCTGCGCGATCAATGATGACGAGTGCGAGCGATCGATAAGCCAGTCCGAGAGCAACAGAAATACCGGAGCAAGAATCACCAGGTCATACACGATCAAGTGCGGCGCCACCAGCACGCTGGCAACGAGCAGAGATGAATAGCGCAGCCCCAAAGGAAGTGTCGGCCGGTGGGCCCACACTGCAGCCGTCAAACCCAGTATCACCACGGAACTCACGACGTAGACGGCGAATGGTACTGTGCGTCCGGGAATGATCAGGCTCCAGAACACTCGCAAGGAGTGCGCCTGATACGGCTTGGGCTCGAGCACCGGAGTGTTATAGACCACGTTGCGCAACGTGCGCATCCATGCGCGCACGCACTCCGGGCCATAATAGCTCGCTGGCACAGCCAGTTGAGCCGCTGCGGACAGTATGCCTCCCGCCATGACTCGCCATGCACGCGTGTAGGCGAATACGAAGGCCGCCGCAATTCCCAGCTGCGGCTTAAAAATCAGGCATCCCAGCGCCAATCCTGCCAGAAACGGACGTTCGTCTCGCAAGCAGAAAAATGCCGCCGTGAAGCATGCCAGCGCCATTGCCGACGTCTGTCCCCATACGATCAGGTGGAAGAACCCGGGAAATGCGATCGCCAGCAGCAGGACGGTTAGGCGTTCATTCCTCAGGGTTGGGCACGCCCGCCACAGCGCGAAGCAACAGAGGCCGTAGAGCAGCGCACTTAACACCAGCCAGACGACCAAGGCTGCGCCGTAGGGTAGAGCCGCCAATGGCGCGAAGAACATTGAGACCTGGGGCGGGTACATGGGGATATACCTGATTCCGGCCGCGGCCGGAATGCGTCGCGCCGTGAGTTCTGCCTGCGCGTCTGTGTCGTATAAGTCGGCCGTACGATGCGCAAGCCCGACCGATCCCAGCGTATAAAGATGCGAAAAGTCGGTCCCCTTCAGATTTCCGTTACGGTCGAGTAGGCCAGGCGCGGCGACGTTCCAAACGTAGACTGACCATAAGCAGAGCGCCAGAATCATCCCGTGAGCGCGCAACCGCCTGCCGTTAATCCAGGAAGTCCAACCGGTGGACATGGGGCAAGCCTACAATGTAAATCAAGATTGGGTAGTGGCTCACTTCGTAGTAGCTCACTTCAACGATACGCCCTCAAAGACCCTGAACCACGAACCACACAAAGTGCCACGAAGGTCTTAAATTCTACTGCTTTTTCCTTTGTGTACCTTCGTGCCCTTCGTGGTGGACGTTTTGGCGAAATGAGCCACTACCCAAGATTCTGCGTTCAAAGCTCGCGCAATCATCGCGTAATCAATAGCTTGGCCAGATGTAAGGGGTATCCCCGAGGACTTAGCACGATAGTGCCATAGCAGGCACGCTTGTGCTATTGGGGAAGGCTCGCGTTTACGATAGTTTAACAATTACACGGTGGCGAACGACTGTCCGAGATCGTGTCGGAAGCCCGAGTAGCGCCGTTGATCGGGGGCAAACGTGATCAAAAAAATCCGTCAGCTTTGGACTGAAGAGCACGGTCAGGACGTCGCGGAATACGCCGTTATGCTCGCGGTCATCTTAGTCATCGTGATTGGCACGGTGAAACTGATTGGCAGCAATGCCAACAACGTGTTCTCGCAAGTCGGCAGCAGTTTGGGTACGCAATAGCCTTCCCGAGAACTCAGTTTTTGTGTCGAGCAGCGTTCCCCTGATTTGCCCGCCGGCCTTTTTTCCCAAAAAGGCCGCGTATAAACCTCGCAACCTCAAAGTTTCGATCAGGCTCCCTCAGCGTGCACCGGAACGTATGCGTTCGCCTGCGCCTTGAGATCTCGCTTCTTCCTACTGTCCTGATGGAGCAACCGCCGTTTTCTCCGCCGCGGGAGCCTCTTTCCCCGGAACCGCCGTCCCCAGCCGGGTGAGGAATGGGAAGAACGGCGTCACTTCAAAGGGCATCTTGTCCGCCGCTGCCGTGACCGCGACAGGCTTGGTCTTGATCAGTTCCAGTTGATCGTTCCAGGGCTCAATCTTGACCCGCCCGCCCAGCGGAAGCGCCGCGATCTGATCAGTCTTTTTAGGGTCGAATTGCGGCGAGGCCGTCATCAATGACGACATACGAGTGGCATCCCCGTTCAGCAGGCTGTCGCCGAGATGCGCCCGGATCAGATTCTTCAAAGCCGGAGCCCGCGCCTGCACCGCTTTGAGGAACAACCCCGCATTGCCGAGCTTGTCCTTGTAAGGAGAATTGTTGAGCAGTTCGATGGCTTTCTTGTCGGCGGCTTCTTCTTCACCCTTATCGCGGGCAAAATCCAAGCGCTCGAAAGTGCGCTCATCGGGAAAGAACATGCGGTCATTGAAGGCAAGCTTGGTATCGAGGTGATGACCGAGCACGATGTGCGCCAACTCGTGGCTCAGAATCATGGCCAGCGACGCTTCGTCGGGTAACACATCGATCATGCCGCGGCTCATCACGATCGTGTGACCAATGGTGAACGATTCCAGCGGCGTCGTCATCAGTACCCGGCACCTGATCTCCGGTTGAATATCCAGGTTATTGGTGACCATCACATTGTTGACGACGGTCGCTAGCACTTTGTCGATTTCGCCTTCCGGCGCCAGCAGCCCGATCTGCTGCAACCGGTCCAGCACGTTGATTTCCGCCTGCCGTTCCCACTGCCGCTGCGCTTCGATGGGCGTGGCATCCTGCGCCTTCTGACTCTGGTCCTGCACCGCCTGGGGAGCGTCGACTGTGATCTCAGTGAACTCCGAGTTGCGCCGGAGATCCCTCAGGTTATAGCCCCAGAGCCGCGTCTGCGCCTTGTAATCCAGCGTCTGCCCCAGTCGATATTTCAAGTCCGATTCTTCGGAATAAATCATCGCCGGCAACCACACTCCGGGCCGCAGATTCTCCCGCCAGCTGTCAAAGTGCAGGTAATAACTGGCCCGCGGATGAGGATAGTAAGTGCCATTGAAGCGGACAATGTTGTAATCTTGGTCTTCGATCCAGATCCGGCCCAGAAATCGCCCTTTGCCGGCGTCCTTCTTCGGAGCCACATCCATCACGATGCAGCGTACTTCGCCAAGAAATTCACGGCGCACAAACGTGAAATCGTAGTACTGACGCTGAAAATCCTGATCGAGTATCACCATCTGCGCAAAGCCCAGCGGCAGGAACCTCATGGTATAGACGTTCTTCAGCTTGCTCAGCATCCGTTTGCCCAGGCCCGCCGTCGTAGGCGAAGTGAAAGCGCGGTCCGCCGTGCCCTCGCTCATATCCAGGCGCCCCAGAAAATATACGTCGCTGCTGGGGACGGCGGCGTCGAGTTGTTTGTCTTCCCTGAGATTCTGGAGATAAGTCTCCACCAGCGGATGGAGCTGCTTCATCTGCGCCAGAAAGAAATGTTCGCGCTCGACCGCTCGATCGATAACCTGATCGAAGCTGGCGGCGGCGCTGGTTTGTTGAGCGGCCGCGTCTCGCGTCGCGAGTTGGGGTTGCGGGGTGGTCTGAGCGGGTGAAGTTTGCGCAAACAGTGCCGTGACGCTGCAGGCCACGACGCAGCAGCTCACGAAGAGCGCAAGAAGTGCTAATGGGGGGCGCAACATTTTAATTTGTTTCATTCTCTCTATGATGCAGTCTCTCTTTGTCGCAATCTATGATGCAGTTGCTACGACGCCAGCTGAAACTCGATGTGCAAGATCGCGTCGAAATCCGCGGGGTGTCCGTCCTT
>Ga0187875_10003495_pt1 | contig 11116 bp, 7 predicted proteins | sample June2016WEW_17_1_2_FD_132978 | JGI IMG/M metagenome (GOLD analysis project Ga0187875, IMG submission 132978) | Peatland microbial communities from SPRUCE experiment site at the Marcell Experimental Forest, Minnesota, USA - June2016WEW_17_10 | ecosystem: Environmental > Terrestrial > Soil >... | reverse complement strand
GCGCGGGGCCCCCACACGACGGGCGACCTGCACCTGTCCTGGGACGTCACCTACGAGCCCGGCACCGTAAGGGCCGTCGGCATGCGGGCCGGCCGGGTGGTGGCCGCCGACGAGATCGCGACTACCGGGGAGCCGGCGGCGGTCAGGCTGACGCCCGACAGGGCGTCCCTCGTCGCCGACGGCCGGGACGTAGTCCATGCGGTCGTCGAGATCGTCGACGCGGAGGGTCGGGTCGTCCCGACCGCGGACAACCTCGTCGAGTTCGAGGTGCGGGGCCCGGCGAGGATCATCGGCGTCGACAACGGGGCCCTCTCGATCGACGAGAGCTTTGGCGGCGGCGAGCGCCACGCCTTCCGCGGCAAGTGCCTCGCGATAGTGCAGGCGGGCCGGGGCGCGGGCGAGATCCACCTGGCCGCGCGCTCGCCGGGGCTCGTGGAGTCCTCGGCCGACCTGGCCTCTGCGCCGTGAACGCGCGCGGGCCTGCGCCATTCTTGGCGCCCGCGCGGCGGCCACTGTGCCGAAATGGCCGCGCCCCGGGCGCTAACCGTGGGGATTCCCCATGCGAACCAACGGGTTGCGCTTGTGGCGCGGCGCATGCAAGATAGCGACGGAATGGACCTCAACAATTTCACGCAGATGTCGCGCCAGGCCGTCTCGGACGCCCAGGCGACCGCCAGGCGCCTCAACCACAACGAGGTCGAGACCTGGCACCTGCTCTCGGCGCTCCTCGCCCAGGAGAACGGGCTGATCCCCGGCATGATCGACAAGATGGGCCTTTCCGCGAGCGCGCTCGCCCTCGCGGTCGACCGCGAGCTCGAGCGGCTGCCCAAGGTGACGGGCAGCGTCGACACGTCGAAGGTCTACGTGACGCAGGCCGTCAATGACGTGCTCACGAGGGCCGAGCAGGACGCCAAGGCGCTCAAGGACGAATTCGTCAGCGTCGAGCACCTGTTCCTCGGCCTGATCGAGGTCGGCCGGCCGGACTCGCTGAAGAAGCTGTTCAAGGGCTTCGGGCTCGACCGCGCCAAGGTGATGAACGCCCTCAAGTCGATGCGCGGCGGCCAGCGCGTCACGACGGACAACCCCGAGGCCACCTACCAGGCCCTCGAGAAGTACGGGGTGGACCTCGTGGACCGCGCCAGGAAGGGCAAGCTCGACCCGGTCATCGGCCGCGACGACGAGATCCGGCGCACGATACGGATCCTTTCCCGCAAGACGAAGAACAACCCGGTCCTGATCGGCGAGCCCGGCGTAGGCAAGACGGCGATCGTCGAGGGCCTGGCGCAGCGGATACTCCGGGGCGACGTCCCCGAGGGCCTCAAGCAAAGCACGGTCTTCGCGCTCGACATGGGGGCCCTGGTCGCGGGCGCCAAGTACCGGGGGGAATTCGAGGAGCGGCTGAAGGCCGTCCTGAACGAGATCAAGCAGTCCGACGGCCGCGTCATCCTCTTCATAGACGAGCTGCACCTGATCGTGGGGGCCGGGAAGGTCGAGGGCGCGATGGACGCCGGCAACCTGCTCAAGCCCATGCTCGCGCGCGGCGAGCTCCACTGCATCGGCGCGACGACCCTGGACGAGTACAGGAAGCACGTCGAGAAGGACGCGGCGCTCGAGAGGCGCTTCCAGCCGGTCCTCGTCGAGCAGCCGAGCGTCGAGGACGCCATCTCGATCCTCCGCGGGCTCAAGGAGCGCTTCGAGCTCCACCACGGCGTCCGGATCCAGGACAACGCCCTCGTGAACGCGGTCGTCCTGTCGAACCGCTACATCTCCGACCGCTTCCTGCCCGACAAGGCCATCGACCTGGTGGACGAGGCGTGCGCAATGATCCGCACCGACATGGACTCGATGCCGCAGGAGCTCGACGAGCTCACCCGGCGCTCGCTCCAGCTCGAGATCGAGGAGACCGCGCTCGCGAAGGAGAAGGACGACGCCAGCAAGGAGCGGCTTTCGGCCCTGCGCAAGGAGCTGTCCAATGTCCGGGAGAAGGCCAAGGGGCTGAAGCTCCAGTGGGACAAGGAGAAGGCCTCGGTCGGTCGGGTCCGCAAGCTGCGCGAGGAGATCGAGGCCAGCCGCCTCGAGATGGAGAAGGCCGAGCGCGCCTACGACCTTAACAAGGTGGCCGAGCTGCGCCACGGAAGGATCCCGCAGCTCGAGGCCGAGCTGAAGAAGCTCGAGAAGGCTGGCGGGACCGCGACCCTCTTCAAGGAGGAGGTCTCCGGGGAGGAGATCGCCGAGATCGTCGCCAAGTGGACCGGGGTGCCGGTCACCCGCCTGCTCGAGGGCGAGAAGGACAAGCTGCTGCGCCTCGAGGACACGCTCCACAAGCGCGTCATCGGCCAGGACGAGGCCGTGACGCTGGTCACGGAGGCGATCCTGCGCGCGCGCAGCGGGATCAAGGACCCGCGCCGGCCCGTCGGCAGCTTCCTCTTCCTCGGGCCCACGGGGGTCGGCAAGACCGAGCTTGCGAAGGCGCTGGCCGAGACGCTCTTCGACACCGAGTCCGCCATGGTCCGCATCGACATGTCGGAGTACATGGAGAAGCACACGGTCTCGCGGCTGCTGGGCGCCCCCCCGGGCTACGTGGGCTACGACGAGGGCGGCCAGCTGACGGAGGCCATCCGCCGCAAGCCCTTCGCGGTGGTGCTCTTCGACGAGGTCGAGAAGGCGCACCCGGACGTCTTCAACGTGCTCCTGCAGGTCCTCGACGACGGCCGGATCACCGACGCCCAGGGCCGCACGGTGGATTTCAAGAACACGATCGTCATCATGACGTCCAACATCGGATCGCGCTTCCTGCTGGAGGGCGTCGTCGGGGACACGATCCCCGAGAGCGTGAGGGAGAGCGTGATGGCCGAGCTGCGCACCACGTTCCGGCCCGAGTTCCTGAACCGGATCGACGAGACGGTCCTGTTCAAGCCGCTGACGCTCGAGGAGATCGGCTCGATCGTGGACCTGCTGCTCGCCGACCTGAACCACCGGCTGGCCGAGCAGCGCGTGACCGTGGCGCTCGACAAGAAGGCGCGGGAATGGGCCGCCGAAAAGGGCTACGACCCGGTCTTCGGCGCGCGGCCCCTCAGGCGCTACCTCCAGCGCCAGATCGAGACGCGGCTCGCGCGCGGACTGATCTCGGGACAGATCGCGCCGGGATCCACCGTGACCTTCTCCGTCAAGAACGGGGAATGGGTGGTCTCCTGAGCCGGGCGCGGGCGGCCTATGCGGCCTCGCGGAGGATCCTCTCGACGACCTCGGGCGTGATGTCGCCCCTCTCCCCGATCGCGAGCATCCCGCGCTCCCTGAGCCGGCCGGCGACCTCGGATGCGGTCTCGGCGCCGAGGTTGTAGGCCTTGAGGCGCGTGGGCAGCCCCAGCGACTCGTAGAATTCGCGCGTCCTGGCGATGGCCGCCGCGACGCGCGCGGTGTCGGATCCCTCTTCGATCTCCCAGACCCTCCCGGCGAACTGCACGAGCTTGGCGCGCTTCTTGGCGCGCTGGACCTCCAGGAGGCTGGGCATCACGACCGCGAGCGTCCTCGCGTGGTCTATGCCGTGGAGCGCGGTTAGCTCGTGCCCGATCATGTGGCTCGCCCAGTCCTGGGGGACGCCTGCGCCGATCGCGCCGTTGAGCGCCCAGGTGGCCGCCCAGACGACATTCGCCCGGAGGTCGTAGTTTGACGGGCTCCGGACCGACCTCGGGCCCTCGTCGATCAGCACGTGCATGACCGACTCGGCGAAGCGGTCCTGGACGGCCGCGCGGGCGGGAAACGTGAGGTACTGCTCCATGACGTGCGTGAACGCGTCGGCGACCCCGTTGGCGATCTGCCGCTCCGGCAGCGTGAAGGTGACCTCGGGGTCGAGGATCGAGAACCTCGGGAACGCGACCGGGTGGATGAACGCGAGCTTCTGCCTAATGGAGCGGCGGCTGATGACCGCTGCGCCGTTTGCCTCCGAGCCCGTCCCGGGAAGCGTCAGGACCGCGCCGACCGGCAGCGCCGACTGGAGCTTCGCGCCGCGGGTCGTGAGGATCTCCCAGGGGTCGCCGGCGTACGGGACCGCGGCCGCGACGAACTTCGCCCCGTCGAGCACGGACCCGCCGCCCGCGGCGAGGACCCAGTCGACCTTCTCGCGTCGGCAGAGCTCGACCGCCTTCATGAGTGTGTCGTAGTCGGGGTTCGCCTCGACGCCGAAGAACTCGAAGAGCGTGCGGGCCCCGAGGGCCTTTCGCACCTGGCCATAGACGCCGTTCGCCCGGATGCTCCCGCCCCCGGCGAGGAGGAGGATCCGGGACTGTGTCGGGAGCTCGCGGTCGATGGCGGCGATCTGGCCGCGGCCGAAGTGGATGCGTGTCGGGTTGAAATACGTGAAGTTTTCCATGGCGAAGGCCCGGAATCTGCCAAAAATGTCTGAAAACACAACGACGCCTTGCCCCAGGAGCCCATACGCTACTTCGACCGATACGACCGGGCCACGAAGACCGAGAAGGTCTTCGGGGAGCGCTGGCTGCGGCTGGCCTACGAGAACCCGGTCGGCCGCTTCGCGGTCTGGCTCGTCCTCAGGCGCGCGCTGTTCTCGTGGTACTACGGGCGCCGGATGAACGCCCCGATGAGCGAGATGCTGATCATCAAGTTCATAGGGGACTACGACATCAACGTGTCCGAGTTCGTGAAGTCGCCCTTTGACTTCAAGACCTTCAATGAGTTCTTCCGGCGCGCGCTGAAACCGGAGGCGAGGCCGATCGCCCCCGGGCCAGGGGTCGCCGTGTTCCCGGCGGACGGCAGGCATCTCGCTTTTCCGGACATCGACAGGGCGGAGGGGTTCTACGTGAAGGGGGCAAAGTTCACCCTGGACGAGCTCCTGGGAGACGCCGAGCTGGCCGGGCGGCTTTCGGGCGGCTCCATGCTGATCTCGCGACTTTGCCCCAGCGACTACCACCGCTTCCATTTCCCGGTGGCGGGCATCCCGGGCGAGCCAAGGCTCGTCAAGGGCAGCCTCTACTCGGTGAGCCCGATCGCGCTCCGCCGGAACATAAACTACCTTGTCCAGAACAGGCGGTTCGTGACGCTCGTCGAGTCGACGATGTTCGGGACCGTGGCGATGGTCGAGGTGGGCGCGACCAACGTCGGCAGCATCGTCCAGGCCTTCGTCCCCGGGCGGCCGGTGCTGAAGGGGGAGGAGAAGGGCCTTTTCGCCTTCGGCGGCTCCTGCGTCATCGCGGTGTTTCCGAGGAGCCGGATCGTGTTCGACGCGGATGTCACCAGGCAGAGCGCCTCCTGCATCGAGACCTACGCACGGATGGGTGACCAGATGGGGATCGCCACGAGGTGATTCTAGGGGGCCGCGCCCGCCCTTGTCGCCCGCAGGGTCCCTTCGCAGGCGAGCTTCCGCGGGGAAGGACACTGAGCGGCGCGCGGCAGAACTTGCCACCCGGCGCGGCCGTCCGCCAGATTGAAGAGCCGTGCCGCGCGAAACCTCCCCCGACCAGTCGCCGACCGCCCGCAGCGCAGCCCTCCGGTACTCCGTCCTCATTCTTTCGCTCGCCGCGGTCATTGCCTTTTATGCGTGGGCGGTCGCGCCGGGACGCCCGTTCATAACGAAATTCGACAGCGGCGTTGATTACTACAACCTCCTGGTCAAGGGGTTCCGCTCCGGGCACCTAAGCCTCCAGGCTGAAGTGCCGCCGGGCCTGCTGAAGCTCAGGGACCCCTATGACCCGCGGCAGAACGCGCAGTTCGGGATGCACGATATCAGCTTCTACAAGGGGAAACTCTACCTCTACTTCGGGGCCGCCCCGGCGCTTGTGCTCTACTGGCCGTTCACGGCCATAACGGGACTCTATCTCGACGATCGCCAGGCCGTGTTTCTGTTTTGCGTCGGGGCGTTCCTGGCGGGCTGCTTCCTGTTGAACAGGGTCAGGCGGCGGTTCTTCCCGGACACCGGCGTGGCCGCGGAGGCGGCCGGGATTTTCGCGATGGGATTGGCCGGCATGGTCCCGGTCCTCCTGCGAAGGCCCCAGTTCTACGAGGTCGCTGTGTCCTCGGCGTACGCGTTCTTCATCCTCTCGATGCTCGGGCTGTTCCAGTCGCTCTACGGGGCGCGGAGGCTGGGATGGCTCGCCTTCGCGAGCCTGTGCTACGGCCTGGCCATAGCCTCGCGCCCCACGTACGTCTTCGGGGCGGCTGCGCTTCTGGTGCCGGTTCTTTTCCCTTGGGGGAAGAGCGGGCCCGTCGGCTGCGGCCCCGCTCGCCTCGCGCGCGCGTGCGCGGCGGTCGTTCCCGTGAGCCTGGTGGCGGCAGGGATCATGGCCTACAATGAGCTGCGCTTCGACAACCCGTTCGAGTTCGGGGTCACATGGGCGCTCTCGGGCTTCAACGAGACGAAGATCACCCAGTTCAGCCTGTCCTACCTCTGGTTCAATTGCCAAGCGTACCTGCTCGCGCCGGCGCAGCTGAGCCCCTATTTCCCGTTCGTGCGGGTCGTTTCGCTGCCGCCCCCTCCGGCGGGCCACTACGGCGTCGAGGACCCCTACGGCATCCTTCCCAACATGCCGTTCGCGGCCCTCGCACTCGCGGCGGCGCTCCCAGGGGTGCGCCGGCGGACGCTTGGGCCATTCGCGCTCGCGGTGGCCATCGCATCGTTCGCCGTCGCCTGCGTACTCTTCTCCTTCCAGTTCGCCACCAATCGCTACATGGTCGACTTCCTGCCCGGGTTCATGATCCTGGCCGTCATTGGATTCTGGGGCCTCAGGGAGCAGTTTGGCGGCCTGGCCGGGAGGATCGTCAATGCGGGATGCTGGCTGCTGCTGACCTGGTCGGTCCTGTTCAACCTGTTCGCGTCGTTCGCGCACAACGAGCTTCTCCGGGTGAACGAGCCCGCCGTCTTTCGCCGCCTGGAGCACGCGTTCAATTATCCCCGTTTCGTCTTCGACAGGGTTGCCGGGCGCACCTACGGGCCGCTGGAGGTCACCGTGAGATTCCCGACCGGCAGGAAGGGCCAGCTGGAGCCGCTCGTGATCACCGGCCTCGAGTTCCTGTCGGATTACGTGTACCTGTTCTATGCCTCGAACGACAGGGTTGTCATCGGATTCGAGCACGCCGGCTATGGAGGGCCCGTGACGGACCCCATTCCGGTCGACTACAGCCGGCCCCACCGCATCACGGTGGACATGCCCCCGCTCTATCCGCCGATCGGGGATCCCTACTTCGACGGCATTCCCGCGAGGGCGGTCGAGGCATTCGGCATGCGCCTGAGGATCAGCCTCGATGGGGTTGCTGTGATCGACACGGCGGAGCAGTTCCACCCCCCGTCCTCCGTGCGCCCGTCCATCGGTTCCGGTGCGCCGACCCAGAGGGCGCTGGGTGGCAGGTTCACAGGCGAGATCTTGGGGGTTCGGCGCCTGGAGCCGGATTGGGGCGCGGCGCAGAGGGCGGCCGAGGCCGGCCCCCTTGTCATCTCGCTGGAGTTTCCCACCGGCCAGACCGGCGTCAGCGAACCCCTGGTCTCCAGCGGAAGCACGGGCCGGGGCGACATCCTGATTGTCAACTACATCGACTCGAACCACGTCACCTTCTCCCTTGATCACTGGGCGTACGGCGGGCCGACAAGCGGCCCCGTGGAGATCCGGCCGGGCGCGCGCCAGAAACTGGGGGTGAGCTTTGGCTCATTCTTTCCGGCCTCCGAAAGGCCGGCCGATGTCCCGGCATCGCGATGGGCTGATGCCGCGGGCAAGCTTGAGGTCGACCTCGACGGTCGCAGGGTGTTCGAGGCCAGGACGCCGTTCTACGACGCCCCGTCCGAGACCGTGGTCGTAGGGAGAAACCAGATCGGCTCAACGGGTTGCGGGGCGACGTTCAGCGGTCGGATCATCGCGCACGTTCGCGGGGCCCTCAGGTAGCGCAACCTTCGGAGGCCCCGGGCGAATGCCGTCTGTTTCCCGTTCAATAAAGGCGGCTGGATTGGTGCACAGATCCCCCCCGTTGATGAGCAGGCTGCGAAGACATAGGCTTGGCACCGGACCATGATCTTTACGACCCACTGGTTTGGCCTGTTTGCCGTCGCCTTTTTTCTGCTGTATTGGATGGCCTGCCTGCACTGGCTTCGGCTGGGCCTCCTGTTGATCGGCTGCTTTGTCTTCTATGCCCACTTTGCAGGTGCGGCCGGGATGCTCCCGATTGTCGTGCTGGCGGCCACAACATACGTCGCGGGCCTGTGGCGCAGAAAGGCGGTTCTCGTCGGAGCAATGATCCTTCCGATGCTCGCCCTGGTGTTCTACAAGTACACCCATTTTGTGGCCCTGAGCGTGGTGGCCCTCGTCAACCCTTCCTGGGGCCAGCAGACCGATCACCTCGCAGGCATCGCCCTGCCCAATGGACCGCCGCTAGCCGTAAGCTTTTTTGTCTTCGAATTCGTCCATTATCTTTACGATGTCAGCAAGGGTTCCCCGTCGATCCGAAACCCGGCCCACTTCCTCGCCTTCGCGTTCTTCTTCCCGTCGCTCGTGGCCGGGCCGATAAAACGGTACCAGCCCTTTCTGCCCTCTCTTCGCTCGGGCCTTTGCTCAGTTACGGCGCATGACGTAAAGTTGGGCCTGATGCGCGTTGCGCTCGGGTTCTTCAAGAAGCTGGTGATAGCCGACAACGTGATGGCGGGCCTGCAATATTGGCAGCCCAGGTATGCGAACCTGACCATTCACAGTCGATGGGAGTTCCTGGCCGCGATCGGCGTCCGCATCCTCTTTGATTTTAGCGGATACAGCGACATTGCCATCGGTCTGGGCCGAATGATGGGGGTGACGCTGCCCGAGAATTTCCGCTGGCCCTATTTGGCCACAAGCGTGACGGAGTTCTGGCATCGGTGGCATATTTCGCTGAGCACGTGGATCCGGGACTACGTCTACATCCCGTTGGGGGGTAGCAGATTCGGCCTTACGCGAAAGATCTTGAACGGGTTCTTCGCGTTTGCGCTCTGCGGCCTGTGGCACGGGCCGGCGTGGAATTTCGTCTTTTGGGGGCTGTACCACGGCACCGGCCTTGTAATCAGCTCGAACTATGAGGCCGCGCTTGGGCGCCCCGGGAGCATCATGGCGGGATTCTTCCGGCGCTTTCCCGTTGTCGGCTGGGGGCTCACCCTGGGCTTTGTCCTGATAGGCTGGCTCTATTTCTTTTATCCGGTCGCCGAGGCAAACCAGATGCTTAGGCTGCTTTTCGTTAGGAGACTATGAAGCCGAAAACTGAAGATACTCGATTGAGGCGAATATTGCGCGTCGCCGTGTCCCTTGCCCTGGGAGTCCTGATCGGCGGCCTGTTCCACTATCTCCTATACCGGTTTTCGCTGCCCTCGAAGCCCTTCATCTATGTCACCTTCTAGCACTAGGGCCGATTGAATCCGCGGGCTTTCCCAATGAGTGAACCAAGAGACAAAGACGACTTCCTTGCCGCAGGGGCCAGAGACAGGCGCGTCTACATCGGCTGGTGGGGGCGAGCCGCGCACCTTGGCGGAACGGGGCTTGGGATGGTCGCCTCGCTGCCCGCTTGGCCGCTGCTGCTTGGAGTCGTTCTTGGATTCGGTCTCTGCAGCTTGGCTGGCAGGATCGTGAGCGATCGACCGATGTTCGAGCATTTCGTTCGTTTTCACGGCGCAATTTCGCCGTCGAACTACTTTTACCCGACAGCTTCCGAGCTGGCCTCGTACGTTAGAAACACGGTGCCGCGCAGCAAGTACTTGGTCGTGGTTGGAGGCGCCTCCTATTTTCGGGGAACCGGGCAGAATCCGGATGAGCTTTGGACCCTCGAGCTCCAGCGTCTGCTTGGAGACGATTATGCCGTCGTCAACTTTGCGATGGACCAATCGGGGGTCACCTCCTTCGCAGGAGTCGCGTTTCAGATCCTGGCCCGGGAGTACCCCAGGATTGCCTACGTGGCCAACGCGAGCCCCGTGGTGGTCGACCCCATCGACGGAGGGGAAGTCTACCGATACGTATTCTGGGATGCGTATTACAAGGGCATGATCCCCCTTCCGGCCCCCTGGTCGGAGCGCGTACGAGAATTGGCGAGAGAGGAGCGCGCGGACCCGGCAGGTCTTGAGCTCCATCTTGGGAAATGGATAGATCAGTTTACGCACGCCTGTGACCTGTGGACATATGTCGGCTACAAGTACATTTTCACGGTCTGGAGCGACGGGATGCCCGACACGCTGACCAGCGCGCGAGGAGAGTACATCGACGGCAGCGATCAGGACCTGGCGCAGAGACAGCGCGACCTTAGACGGAACCTGGACTACAGGCAGCGCTACGAGGAGATGAACAGGGATTTCGCCACGAAGGGCTTCGTTCGAAACAAGAGCGGCAATTGGGAGCTCGACCCCGTTGCCTTCGATATCATCTCGCAGCTAAGCGAGACGATGTTCCCCGACAGCGTTAAATCGAAGTGTTTTCTCGTCCTTGTCCGAGCGAATCCATTCTTTGAGCAGGCATTCACGGCTGACGATTGGCGGCGCCACGAGACGATGTTCCGGCAGGGCCAGCTTGCGTTTGAAAAGGCCGGCTACCGGGTCGTGCAATTGCCCGAATCCGACTTCACGCCTGATGACTTCGTTGACGGTGGTCATTACATGGTTTCCGGCGGCCGAAAGGTTGCACGGGCGGTTTCCATTGCAATCAAGACGCCGGCTCCGCCGGATAGGTCTTCAGGGCCCTAGGGATCGGCCGCAGCGCCTTTGCCTGCTCACCTAGGCTTAGGCGTTCTTATGCGCCAGCCGTTCAGTCCCGTTGTTATTCAGCGGCCACACGCCACCCCCTTGGAATTCCCTTGGCCAAAACCCTGCGTTATCGCGGCCCTTTCCTCCGAAGGCGGGCTAGCTCTGGGGACGGAGCGTCCAGCCCAGCAAAAAGCCCGCCGTTTCGGGCGGGCTCTTCAAGCACCCTGGACAGAACCTTACCTCGCGAACCGGCGGCGAAGCGCCGCGAGACCGGCGAGAACGCCGCCCAGCATGGTGAGCGTTGCGCCACCATCGGGCACTCCACCATGGACCTGCACCGTCTGGTCTGTGACAAAGATGCTGTCTTCGGGCTGCCACATGCTCCCCACGCCGGTGATCGTCGCCACGTCGCTGCCGTTCAGGGAAATG
>Ga0187875_10003489_pt1 | contig 11131 bp, 10 predicted proteins | sample June2016WEW_17_1_2_FD_132978 | JGI IMG/M metagenome (GOLD analysis project Ga0187875, IMG submission 132978) | Peatland microbial communities from SPRUCE experiment site at the Marcell Experimental Forest, Minnesota, USA - June2016WEW_17_10 | ecosystem: Environmental > Terrestrial > Soil >... | reverse complement strand
CCAGGGGCAGTTCACCGCCCGTGCCGATCTGTCCGGGGCGCCTCGGTCACAACCTCGACGACTACGAGTCCGGCCATCACACGGTCAGCTCTTCGCGCTTTCCGGGCTCGGTCGGCCTGGTCATCGCCTCATCGATCAAGACGGTGATGTCCCGGACGCTGAGTCGGTCGTCGGCTCGCGTTGTCTTGACGGCGTCGGAGAACATGGTGACATCCTTGGGGCACGCGACCACGAACTGTCCCACGTCCAACCGGAGCGCCTCGGCGATGCGGCTCTCGCTCGGCCGCTCGGCGAGGAGGCTGTCGTCCATCCAGATCCGGCCTCCACCCGCACCGCAGCAGAACGTGTCGGCCCCGTTGCGAGGCATCTCGACCAGCTCGCAGCCGAGCGCCCGCACGATCCGCCGGGGCGCGTCGAGCACGCCGTTGTACCGGGCCAGATAGCACGGGTCGTGGTAGGTGACCCGGTAGCCCAGAGGGCGGACGCTGATCTGACCGCTCTCCAACAACTGAGCCAGCAGTTCGGTGTAGTGCCAGACCTTGTACCTCGCGCCCAGCCGTGGGTACTCGTTGCTGAGGGCGTTGAGCGTGTGCGGGTCGGTAGTGAAGATCTCCTCGAACTGTGCCCCTTGCAATGCCTCGATATTGTGCTCGGCGAGCATCTCGAACAGGCCTTCCTCGCCGGCCCGGCGCACGTCGTTGCCCGAGTTGTGCTCAGACTCGTACAACAGGCCGAAGTCCACGCCGGCGTCGTGAAGAATCCTGGCGAGAACCCGTGAATTCTCCTGCAACCGCTCGTCGAAACTGGCGAAGTCACCGACGAACCACAGGTACTTCACGGGCTGTTTGCGGGCGTCGGGGATCTCGAAATCCAGCTCGCGGGTCCATCGCGCCCGCATCCGGGCCGACTTCCCGAAGGAGTTGCCTTGGGTTGCCAGGTTCTGAAGTGCGCTTTGGAGGGTCGCGTCAATGGTCCCCTCGTCCACCGGGCTCCGCCGTAGCTGGACGATGGTGGGCACATGCTCTATGCCCACAGGGCAGACGTCCACGCAGTGCATGCACGTCGTGCAGGACCACAGCGTGGCGGCGTCGATCACGTCGCCCGCGATCTTGACCCCCTCACTTTTCGCGAGCGGTCCGGTGCGGTCGGGCCTCTGCTCGCGGTCCAACAGCGTGAACCCCCCGGTGGCGGTGTCCACCCATTGGCGCAGGTCGAGGATCAGGTCGCGGGGCGAAAGCGGAGCCCCGCCAGCGCGCGCCGGGCATACCTCGTGACAGCGGCCACACTTGGTACAGGCGTCGAAGTCGAGCAGCTCCTTCCAGGTGAAGTCCGAGATCTCCTGATAGCCGGCATGGCCGGCCGCGGGAGCAGGCAGGCTGAGCGTCGTCGAGCGGTCGCTTGCGAGCACGTTCACCGCGTCGGCAAGCATGTGCATCGCCTTGGAGTAAGGGATGTAGGCGACAAAGCACAGTGCTAACGCCGCGTGCACCCACCACAGCGTGGTGTGGGCGGTGACCGCCTGATCCGACGTCATGCCAAGGCCGGACAGGAGCTCAGCCACGGTCCGCCCGAAGGGGCTGAACACCGTGAACCACGGCATGTGCTGGCCAAGGATCCGCAGGCCGGTGAGCAGATAGGCAGTGAGGAGGATGGCGATGAGCAGCCCTAAAAAGAGCCAGTCGCCTTCCACAAGGCGCTTGCGCGAGTAGCCGCCGACGGGCACGGCCGCCCGCCCGTAGCCGAGACGCCACGGCCTGCGCACGCCCCTGCGCACGGCCATGTAGATCAGGGCGACGAGGAACGCGAACCCCATGGTGTCGACCACAAAGGTGAAGACGATGAAGAAAGTGCCGTGGAAGAAGCTGTCCTCGTGCCCGACGATCAACTCCGAGACCTTCCGGACGATGTCGGTGTCAATCGTGAGGATGACCGTCGCCAGGAAGGCAGCGACGAATCCCCAGAAGATGAAGAAATGCGCGATGCCCGTCGTGAGGTTGCTCTTGGCTACTGACGAGCCGCTTGTGAGAGTGCGCAGGCGGCTGGCCAGCGCAGACTTGATGATGGGCCAACGCTCAGCCGCGCGCCCCATCCGGTACTTGCGCACCCGGAGCCAGACCCCCCAGGCGAACAGGACCGTCGAGATGGCGGCCGCCGCGTAGAAGATCGCCTTGCCGGCCGGACCGATACCCTCGAAAACAGGCCTGGACACCGCCGCGGCCATCTGGTCGAGCCTGGTCATGGACAGACGCGGCTCTTGTTCACGAGCTCCGGGACGAGATCGAACGGATCGACGGTCGTGCAGAAACGGGCGGCGCCGAAGATCGGTGCTCCCGCGTCGGTGTTGCACGCAATGATCAGCTCGGCGTTCCGCATGCCTTCCAGATGTTCCGGAGCTCCTGAGATGCCGAGGGCAAGGTAAACCCTGGGCTTTACCTTCAGACCGGACTGGCCGACTTGGCGAGTCTTCGGCAACCATCCAGCGTCGACAACCGGCCGCGAGGCCGAGAGCGGGACGCCGAGCGCATCGGCAAGCTCCAGCACGATCTCCATGTTGTCCTGCGACTCGATACCACGGCCCACCGACACGAGCATGTCCGCCGCGCTGATGTCGATGTCTCCGGGGTCGGGCTCGAGCACCTGGCGAAGCGACATCCGTAGCGAGTCGAGCCCGGCCGGTGGAACGAGGTCGATGACCTCCGGGGTACCACCGAGCTGGGCCGCCGAGGCGCTCAAAGCACCGCCCAGCACGGTGACGATCCCGCGCTCGCCCTTAAGCTCGACCTCGGCGAGCACCTTCCCACCGAGAATCTTCGCGGTGGCGGTCACCGCACGACCGTCGACGTCCAGTGCACTCACGTAGGCAACCAGCGGCGCGTCCCAGCGCGCCGAGAGCGACGAGCCGAGGTCCAAGCCGATTGTCGCGTTGGACATCATCAGCAGCCTCGGGGGCCGTTGCACCAGCACCTCGAGCAGTGCTCGCTCGTAGGCCTCCGGCAGGTACTCGATCAGGCCCGGATGCTCCATGCAGACCACGATGTCGGCACCGCTCAGTTGGCCAGCCAGCTCGCGCGAGCCGAGCAGGATCACCTCGGTCTTGCAACCCATCGCGGATGCCAGCTCGCGCGCCTTGCCGATCAGTTCGAAGGTCCCCTCGGAGACCTGTTTGCCAGTGTGCTCGGCGAGCACCATCACATTGCCGCTCACTTCGTCATTCACCCTTTCACCAAGCCACGGGCGCGGAGCAAGCCAAGGATCTGGTCCGCCACCTCGCCGGCGCTTCCCGCCAGCATCTCGGCATGACCGGTCTCCTCCGGCCGGTGCATCCGGCGCACGATCAAGGTGCTCCGGGCCGGCGGCAGCGTCACCGTCACCTCTCGGAGGCCACCGGCCTGCATCGCCTGCCTGATCCGGGTGATGGGGGCATAGCGCGGCGCCTGCCGCGCGGACTGGACCCCGATCACCGCGGGCAGCTGCACCTGCAGCTCGTGCGAGACGCCTGCGGCGAACTCCTGGCGGACCGTGACCGAGCCGGCGGCCTCCTCGACGCTGACCGCGACCGACACGTGTGGCAGGTCGAGCAGGACAGCGAGCGCAGAAGGCAGCTGCCCGTCGAGGTCGTCGGCGGCCTGCACGCCTGTCATGACCAGGTCGGCAGGCTGGGCGGCAAGATAGCCGGCCAGCACCGCGGCGCGATCGGCCGTGCGAAGCCCGGCCGATCCGGACGACCCGGCCGCACTCGAGTATGTGATCTTCACCGCCGCGTCCGCGCCCTTTGCCAGCGCGGTGTAAAGGACCTGATCGATCTCAGGGTCGTCGGCCAGGCCCACAGCGACGACCTCTGCGCCACTCGAGTCTTTGAGTAAGAGGGCCTCTTCCAGGGCTTGGGCGTCCCATTCGCTCAGCACGAATGTCAGGTACTCGCGGTCGATTCCGGTCTCGTCCGCGGTCAGCTCGATCTCCTCGACGAGGTCGGGCACGGCCCTCATCGGCACTACGATTCGCACTTCAGGTCACCTCTCTCAGCCTTCACTTGACGATGTCGTCCAGGAGCAACTGCTCTCGGATCTCCTCGAGATCGCTCGCCGCCGGCGCGAAGGGGTAGTCACGGAACACCTCTGCAGGCCGGTAGGAACCATAGGGCCGGGTGCATCCGGGCTCACCATCACCGCCCGGACAACCGTTGGTCGTGAATGCCGTGCCCTTCGCCACGACTTCCTCGATCGCCGCACGGCTCGCCCGCACGCTGGCAAGACCACCATCGCAATCGAAACCGAACCGCTCGAGTGCGTAGCCTGCGTCCTCGATGAGGTACCTCGCAAGCTGTACCCTGCGCCAGCGCCGGAGCGAGGGTTGAGGTTGGGCGGCCATCCGCGAATCAGGCTCCGGGTTGAAGCAGAACAGGTAGGAGAAGACCTGGCGATCCGCCAACGCGGCAAACAGGGAGACGAGGTCCTGATCGGTCTCGCCCAGCCCGACCAAAGTGTGCACGTTGACTTTCCACGGCCCGAATATCTCGCGGGCGTCGGTGACGACCTCCCAGTACTTCTGCCACTTCAGCCCGCCCGCCGGAACCTCCGTACGCAGTGTCGCGAACAGCTCCTCGGTCACGGCGTCGAGCCCGATCCCGATCATGTCGACACCGATCGACTTGAGGTGCTCCAGCCGCTCGCGTCGCAGCGTCGGCGGCGCGACGAGGACGGAGATCGGCGTACGAACTCGCTCGGTGATCCTCTGCGTCAGGTCGCAGGTATCGCGGTACGCGCGACCGTGGGTGACCATGGAGATGCAGAGACGGGTCAGGCGCGGCTCAAACGCGGCCATCCGCTCCACGAGATCGTCGGTGCGCACGAGCGGCCACTCGACCCTGATGAAGGACTTTTCCTCATAGCTGCCCGGGCGTGTACGGGCCAGCCCGCAGTAGCCGCAGTCCGACCGGCAGCCTTGGTCGTAGCTGAGCAACACGTTGATGCCGCCGAACGCGAAGTCACGACTGAATCGACCTGACCGCATCCGCAGCGCGATCGCACTCGCCATCGAGATACGCAGGTACTCGGGGCTGGTCTGAGCCGCGAGGTCTCCGGCGGGCGAGAGTGAAAGCTGCGGGGCCGCCATGTCGTCTCGTTTCAGCTCGGCTCGGAGACGGGCCGTTGACCCTCGACTCCGGCAGGCTCAACCTGGGCACGCCGGAGCGCATCGCACCCGGCCTCCCGCACGGCGGCGACGATCCGTTCGGCCGGAACGCCGAGCGCTTCGGCGACCTTCGAGTCGGCGACAACGGCGGCGATCACTTCTTCGTCCAAGCGCCGCCAGCGCAGGCCCGCCTCCATTGCCACAACCGCTGGCGGCAGCACGTTGTAGTCCCCTGCCATCACCGCACTCTTCACGAGGTCGCCACTGGTCGTGAGATAGATCCGGGCCAGTCCTGCCGGCGTCTTGATCACAGCCGATCCGCCTGCGTCCCCCGCGACGTTCCGCTCGCTCAGCCACGACTGCGACCTGTACCGCTCGGTGGCCAGCCAATCTGCGCGCTCCAGCTCGCTCTCATCAGGGACACCCGGCTCCATGACCACCCCGAACGCAGCCGCGAATCCGCTGGCGATCGCGGGCCGCAGCGTCGCGGCGTCGTGACTCCGGCCGGTCTCGGCCGTGACCGTCGTCAAGCGCTCCGCGACGGCGGCTGCGGCCCGATCAGCCAGCTTCGCGGCAGGTATCTGCAGCACTTGGAGCATGAACTCGACATCGAGGTCACCGAGCACGCTCGCATGGAAGAGCATGGCGTCTCTAGGGTCGACATAAAGCCCGAGGCCCGCGATCTTTCGGCCGCCGACCTCCAGGTCGTTCTTGCCATGGAAGCTCGCGACGATGCCCAGCCGAGCCAAGCCGGCGGCGAGCGCGGCCGAGAAGTTCTCGATGATCTCCCGCGGCCGTTGGCCGGCCGGTGCCCGATCCACGTAGGCGATGCCCAGCTGGCCCGATCCCATGACGATCGCCCCGCCGCCGGTGAGCCTGCGGCTGACCTCGGTACCGGTGCGGCGGCAGGCGGCCAGGTCGACCTCGGCCGCCAGGCTCTGGTACCGGCCGACCAGGGCGCAATGGTTGCGATAGCTGTAGAGCCGCAACGTCGGCGGGCGGTCGGGTTCGCCCCGCGCGTACCGGCCCATCAGCGCCTCATCCAGCGCGAGTCCCTCGGCGGCTCCGGCACCGTCGTCGGCCAGCAGCCGCCACGCCGCGCTCACCTTGCCACCTGAACCTTCGCCAAACCGATCTCCTGTGCCTCTTGCCAGGTCAGCGAGCAGCAGTACTCGAACAGCCTTGGCCTGAGCCCTCGCGACCTCGCGTACTCGATGGCGCCGTCCGCGGGGTAGGCGATGCCGTTAAGACCGAGGTCGATCGCAGCCTCGTCGAGCTCGCGCTTGACCGCGCCGAGCGGACGGGCACAGCCCAGATTGATGGTCGTCGCCGGCGCGGCCAAACGGGCCGCGGCGAAAAAGTCGGCCACCTGATCGGCCCTGGGCGGCGGGACATGCGCCATCGGGGTACCCGCCAGCGGCACGAGCACAACAAGCACGAGAGTCGAGACCGAGTAGCCGGTGATCATCTCGAGAGCACGGTGCTCGCCGAGGAAACGTCCATAGTGCAGTCCGAGCACGATGTGCGGGATGATCCTCAGACCGCGGTCGGAGAGCAGCCGCAGGGAGCGGTCCACGTCCTCGACGGTCAGGTTCAGGTGGTACACGTCGCGCAGGGTCTCGTCGGCGCCGATTATGTCGAGCATCACCCCGTCGGCTCCGGATGCGGCCAGCCCGGCCGCGAGCTCGGGCGAGACGAGCCCGCAGTGCACGACGACCTTCATCCCGAGTTCGGAGCGGATCCGCCCGATGTGGGCCAGATGAGCCAGCAACGGCACCCCACCGGTGCGAGTGGAGCCGCCGGACACGAGTAGTCCCTCGCTGCCCTGCTCGCGGAGCCGTGCCGCCAAACTGAACAGATCCTGGCCGGCCCCGACCGACATCATGCTGTCGAGCATCTTGGTCTGGCAGTGGTCGCACGACAGCGCACAGGCCGAGCCTGTAACTGACACGGGCAGGAACCGACGGGGGTTGGACGGGACCCACTCGGAGGTCTGCCAACGCTTGAGGCCGGGTGCGTAGAAGTCCATCACGTCAGGGAAATTCGCCCGCCGCACCTCTGGCGGACTCAGTGACGCTTCGGCTGTCGTCATTGCGCGATCACACCCATGCGCCTGTAATCGGCGAGCTTGGCCGTGAACCAGGTGGTGATCTCGGCCGCGTTCTCCAGCAGCCCTTGCAGCTCGCCGGTGGCGTCGCTCAGGCTGGCCTCGATCAACCATCCGGATCCGTAGGGGTCCCGCTCGGTGAGCCCCGCGTCTACGGCCGCGGCGTCATTGACGGCCAACACGGTTCCGGAGACCGGGCTGACCAGAGGGCCGACAAACTTGGCGGCCTCGAGCTGGCCGAACGGCCGCCCCGCGGTTAGCTCGGACCCGACCGGGTCGAAAGACAGCTGGGCCAGGGTTCCGCTGGTCTCGATACCGAGGGGGTCCATGCCGATCCGCACCCGGTCGGGCTCGGTCAAGAGAACCCACATGTGCGTCTCGGCGTGGTAGCGGCGGTCGAGCGCCAACGCAAAGCCGGACACGATGACCAACTCAGTTCGTTCCATCAGAGCCTCCCGGCCTCGGCTGTGACGAAGGCCGCAGCCAGGCGCCGCCCCGGCTCACCGAAGCCGCCAAGGACCTGAGCAACTGAATGCAGCGGGATCCCGCGAATAGCCCGTTCGGCTTCGCGCGTTGACCCGTTCAGTCCGCCGACTCGCAGCCGCACCTGCTCGACCGAGCCGCGCACGATGCTCGCGGCTACCTCTGCGCCGTCGCGCTTGGCTGCGAAGGTCCACACCCCCGCCCGCACCTTGACCTGGCGAGCCCGCGGCTCAGCGCCGGCACGCGGGGCGGGTCGATCAGGCCCGGCCAGCCAGGCGGCGCTCTCGAACTTCTCGTCCAGTTCTTCGACTGCGGTTCGCTCGAGCCCCGTCAACTCCCCCGCCGCCGCCACAAGCCCGAGCGCCGCCGCGTAGGAACTGATCATGGCGGCCTGGAAACGGGCCGGATCGACCGGCGTCGCGGCCACGAAGCGACGCATCAACGCAAGGGTCTGACCACGCTGCGCGGGGCCGGCTATCGCGAGCACACGTGCCGCCCGATCGTGGTCGAAGGTCTCGATGAGGTTGCCGCAGAGCACAACGGCGTCGTCAATCTGGCCGGCCCCGTGCCCGCAGATCTTGCGGTCACCGACGCAGATCTCGAGCTCGTCGTCCAAGCTGGCCGGCACTCCGACCGTGCGGAACGCTGTCACCGCAGGCTCGAGCAACATTCGCAAAGCCTGCCGCCTGGCCGCCGGCACAGCCCGCGCTGCCAGCCAGATCTGGAAGAAGAGCTGGCCCTTGTCAAGATAGACCGGACCACCTCCGACCATCCGGCGCAAGACGGGCAGGGCGTTCTGCCGGCAGTAGTCCTGGTCGACCTCGTCGATCCCGCGGTGGTAGCCGATGCAGACGTACGGGGTGACAGGCCGGGTGAACGAGAGCGTCGCGGCCTCGCCCGCTGATACCCCATAGGCGATCCCGTGCCACAGTGTCTGTGAACGCAGCGGCGAGTTTTCGCCGAAGTCGATCACACGCAGCGTCTCAACCACCGGCGGTCCCGATCCGCGTCGCCTCGTCGATCAGTTCGATGATGTCGCAGACCCGGAGGTCATCGTGACCTGTCGACTTTGCAGCATCGCTGAACCTGGGAACCTCATAGGGACAGCACACCACGAGCACGTCCGCGCCGGTCCCAGCAGCCTCACGGACCCTGCGCTCGGCCAGCCGCTCGGAGGTGTAGTCGCTCGTGAAACCGTCCAGCCACATGCCTCCACCGCCGCCGCCGCAGCAATAGGCGTTCTCCCGGCATCGGCCCATCTCGACCAACTCCACCCCGGGGATCGCCCCTATCAGGGTCCGCGGCGCGTCATACTCCCCGTTCTGGCGGCCGAGGTAGCACGGATCGTGAAAGGTCACCCGCAGGTTCAGCTCCCTGGCCCATTCGATCCCGCTGATCAACGGCGCGAGCAGCTGGGTGTAGTGCTGCGCTTCGAAGCTTTGCCCGCGTTGCGGATACTCCTTCACAAGGGCATTGAAGGCGTGCGGGTCAGGCGTCACGATCCGTCGGAACTCGTATTTCGCCAGGGTCGCGGTGACTTGCTCGAAAAGCGAGTCGAACAGGCCCCTCTCTCCGGCGAGCCTTTGCGAGTCGCCGAGCGTCTTCTCCTCGGGACCGAGGATCGCCCAGTCAATTCCAAGAGCGTTGGCCACCCGGGCGAAAGCCCGGGCGGCGTCCTGCCCACGAGGGTGGAAGCTCCAGTAGTCCTCCACATAGAAGAGCACGTCGACCGGCGCCGGGTCGCGCGCCAGGATTCGCACAGGAACCCCGGCGCTCTCTGCCCACTGCGCCCGGCGACGCTGGCTCTGGCCCAGGGCGTTGCCGAGCCGGAAGGTCTTCTCGAAGACGTCCTGCAGCTCGGCCGGTACGGCCGAGCTGCTCAGTGCGGCCTCGCGGACGGCCGGCATTATCGCGATCATGTCGACCCGCTTCGGACAGACCCGTAGGCAGTTCCCGCACGTGGTGCAGAGCCACAGGTCCGCGACGGCGAACAGGTCGGTACCGGTCTGGACATTGCGGTGGATCTTGCGCGGGCCGTACTCGCCCACCATGTCAACCGGGCAGACCGGAGTGCACTTCCCGCAGCCGTAGCACCACTCGAGGGACTCGCCGCCGGGAAGCCTCGAGATCGCGGCGAACCCCTCCGGGCCGTAGTCGGTAAGGACCCGGGGCTCGAACATCCGGTTCCACATTGGCGGCAGGTCGACCTCGCGCCCAGAGATGGTGGAGGCAACCCTGGCGTGCTCCTTCTCCACCGCGACGGGCGGTACCTTGCGGCCACCGATAGGCATGGTCCTAGCCCTCCAAGTGATAGACGCCGAGGAGGCGACGGACGAGATGGGGCAGCGTTGGGACGACCTGGTTGAACTCACGGGTCAACCGCATCTGCAGGACCGTGTACATGTAGACGCCGTAGACCGCGGCGAGCAAGACGTCCGCGCCGAACAAGCCGGGACCGGCCGCGGTGAAGCCGGCCGCTGTGCCGGTCTCGTTTACGAAGGCGATCGCCTGGCCGACATTCGAGTAGACCACCCCCCTCGAGGCTCCCGAGCCCAGTTCAGAGTCATCGCTGGTCAAAAGCGCCAGCGCACCGGTCCGGGCCTGCGGATCCCAGATCCACCTCGTCCACAGCCAATACCGGTCGGGCGAGGTGAAATGGAGCAATTCGGCGGGGAGATCGAATGCAGACCCGGCGAGGCCCTTCACCCCGTCACAGACGGAAAGACAGGCGTCGAAATGGTCGAACCGGTCCGCGACGGGGTCGCCGTCGTCGAGGAGTCCCGCGATGGCAGTTGCGAGTGGTCGTGGACCGATCAGGTCCAGGATCTGGTCAGCACGCCGCCGGGCCGCGAAGACCCATCGCAGCACTTGTCTCAGGATCGCCCGGTCCCAGGATGCCGGCTCGCCGGACAATAGGTCCCGAAGCGCGGCGGACTTGCGATCAAGGTCTGCCGCGATGCCCAGCAGCTCGGACTCGCTGACCCGGTCCAGGATTTCGCGCTGGAACTCCAGCGCGCTCGGCGTGTCGACGACAGGACCAGGCATCAGCTTCGCCCCAACTCAGTTCGCCGCGGCGGCCGAAAGCGACCGCAGGTAGCCGACAGCCCGAACGGCCGCGCTGGCCGCCGAGGAGACGGTGTCCTCGAGATCGGCCGGTCCGAAGGCCGCACCGCAGACGAAGATCGCTTCCCGGTCGGTGCCAACCGGGTCGAGCGGCCCGCATACGGCCTCGATGAAGCCGTACTTGTCCTGCTTGACCCCGAGCAGCTTCGCGACCTCGCGAGTTCCTCGTGAAGGTTCCATTCCCACCGACAGCACGACGAGGTCCATCGGCACCTCCATCGGCCGTCCCATCGTCGTATCCTCGCCGCGGACCAGGAGGCGGTCGCCACGGGGCAGGATCTCGGTGAT
>Ga0187875_10003484_pt1 | contig 11135 bp, 6 predicted proteins | sample June2016WEW_17_1_2_FD_132978 | JGI IMG/M metagenome (GOLD analysis project Ga0187875, IMG submission 132978) | Peatland microbial communities from SPRUCE experiment site at the Marcell Experimental Forest, Minnesota, USA - June2016WEW_17_10 | ecosystem: Environmental > Terrestrial > Soil >... | reverse complement strand
GCGTCGGGCTACAGATCGGCATCTCTTCCACGGACCTGGTCCTGCTGGTGATGAACGAACGTGGCATGAAGCGGCTGCTCACCACCAAGTTCACGCTGGGCGGTGAGGCTTCGGTGGCCGCCGGTCCGGTGGGCCGCAATGCGAGCGCGCAAACCGACGCCCTGATGACGGCCGAGATCCTCTCGTGGTCGCGTTCGCATGGCGTGTTCGCCGGCGTGTCGCTGGACGGCTCCACTTTGCGCAACGACATCGACGTGAACGCCGAGCTTTATGGCCAGCGCTGGGAGAACAAGCAAATCCTGAAGAGCGGCCTGCCGCCGCCGGCGGGCGCCGCTAAGCTGATCGCGGCACTGAATAAGTACTCGCCGCGCGGGACCCATTAGCTCTAATCGGAGAAGGCCGATTGACAATCGGCCTTCAGGTGGTCAACCTGCCCCACAGCTTTCGCGAAAGGGCCGATTCGCTTCGTACATCGCAATTCTGAGTCTGATTTCGTTCGCCAGCGCGGGCTGGTTTTCTTGGGCGGCTTGGGCCAGAGCCCTGCGCGCCGTCAACACTGCGTCGGCGAATTGCCCCTGCTCGGCGTACGCGGCGGCCAGCGTGTCCAGCAGACGCGCGTCCTTTTCGCCGGCTAGTTCAATCGCCCGCACCGCGAACGCCAGGGCCGCGTCGCCGTTGCGGATGGCCGCATCGGGCGAGGTCGCCAGTATCCAGGCGGCCCGCAGCAGCGCCGTTGCGTGGTTCGGTTGGAGCCGGATGCTGTCGCGCCATTGCGCGAGGGCCTCCGCAGTTTGCCCTTGAGCACACAACGCATCTCCCAAACTGGCGTGGGCCTCCGCGTTTTTCGGGTCTAGATCCAGCGCGATCCGCCATTCCCGGATGGCCCCCAACGCATCCCCGCTCTGGCTCAAAACCAGCCCCAGACTATAGTGTGCGGGCGCATACCCGGCGTCCGATTCCAGCGCCTGGCGCAGTTGCACGAGCGCCTCGTCCAGCCTTCCCAGCCTGGCCAGCGCGCCGCCCAGGTTGGCACGCGCCGCGGCGAAATCCGGCTTGAGGGCGGCGGCTTTCTCGAATTGCGCCACGGCTTCCTCGTCGCGCCCCATCCCGGCCAGCAGCACGCCGAGGTCGTTGAATCCGCGCGCGGACGAGGGGTCGGCCTGCAGCGCCGCGCGGAGCCGGCTCTCGGACGCCTTTCGGAGCAGCGCCGCGGATTCCTCCGGGTGGCCCGTCATGAGCAGCACGGTCCCCAGGTTGCGCTCGGCGACTGCGTCGCCGGGGCTGAGTTCCAGCACTTTCCGCCATTCGACGGCGGATGCCTCGTACGATTTGGTCCTCTGCAAATATGCCGCGCTGTTGACCAGCCGGTAATAGTCGATGACTGGGCCGCCGATTTGGCGCAATCCATCCGGGGGGACGTTCACAAACTCCGGAATGTTCACCGCGCGGTTGGCCGCGGTGGCGTTGTCGATCAGAATGGGCGGGCTGTCGCGGCCGTCCGGGTCGATGTGCGTGAGATACATCTGGGTGTAGGGCGAGCGGGCCTTGGATGAGAACACCAGCCAACGGCCGTTGGGCGAAAAGCTGTGCCACGAATTCATGTGGGGCGTGTTGCAGCGCATGCGCCGGGCCGGCCCGCCCGCCGCGGGAACCATGTACAACTGGCTGTCGGGACGCATGAGCTGCCCGTTGCGGGATTCCACGAACACGATCCATCGGCCATCGGGCGACACCTTCGGAAAGGTATTGCTCATCCCGTTCCGCGACGCGCCGGCGATGGGCTCCGGCATGCCTCCTTCGCCGTTGTGGAACGGGACCCGGTAGAGGTCATACCGGAGTTGCAGCTCGTTGGGGTCGTTGGCGAATTTCGCGAGCGACATACCCGGCGGATTAGGGTCCGTGGCTGGGGCGCGCGCGAAGACGAGGGACTGGCCGTCGGGACTCCAGACGGCGCCCATCTGCACAAAGCGCGGGTCGTCGGCGCCGGGCAGGGGCCGCAGCACGCCGGTCCCGCGGCTGTACCAGCTCAGGATTCCGCGCGTCGGATAGAACACCTGGAGGAACCGGTAATCCTTGAAATTGGCGACGTAATAGTTGCTGGGAGGCTCTTGGGGAGCGGCCGCCATGGAAGCCGGGTTGACGGTGGTTACGACGTAGTGCCCGTCCGGGGAAACCTGCGACATGAAGCCGATGCGGACGTTCCCCTTCAGCTTGCCTGCTTGTGAACTCCACTGAATCACGTCTTGCTTGCGGATCGCCATCGCGGGCGCAACCGGCGCCAGGATGTACATCCCGCGGTTGCCCTGGAGGCCGTCCAGATCCATGCCCATAGTCTTGCCGTCCGCGGAGAACGAGTGGCAGTTGGCGCAAACGGGCAGGTTTTGCATCACCACCCGGCTGCGGGCTTCCCCGACGTTGCGAAGCCTCCAGGCGACCAGCGGCACCGCCTCTGCGGCCAGAGGCTTGATCACGCCTTTTTCCAGCTCCGATGGCATCAGCGGCACGTCGCGATAGAAGATGGGTGCGCCCACCTGGTCGGCCGACGTGCGGATGTGGACCATTCCATGGGAGATGGCCTGGTCTGCGGCGTCACCGCGAAAGCCGGTGATGGTTACCGTCGCGGCGCTCGCCACGGAATGCCGTTTGATGGCCTGCCAGGTTGCAGAGTCGGGTATCCAGGAATGCGCCGCGGCCAGGCGGGGAGTCAACTTGGGCGGTTCGTTGGTGGCGGCCACGCAATCCGGATCGATCCTGCCGATGCGCAGGCGCTCGCCGGTGGAGGTAGCGTGAATCGCCGGCGGACCCGCGCCGACCGAGACGTCGATGCGCCATAGGGTGACGCCCTGCCCGCTATCGTGCCAGAGGAAAGCCGGGGGCGTGATCTCGGGCGGAAAGATCGATCCTTCCTCCGGGTAATCGATGGCGATCGCCGCCGCTTGGGGGCCCTGGGAGGCGCCCGCGGCCAGCGCCATCAGGAAGCCAGGCAGAAGGATCGCTCTGGGCGATAGGCCGGCGATCATGAGCATCCCGCCATAAGACCAGCTTACAGCCTCAACTCCGCATACGGTTCGAAAAACAGGGCGGGTCTGGAGACCCGCCGCAGGCGTGGACGCCCGCCCCACATCAATGTTGATGCATGTCTTGACTGGCTTCCGGACAGCCGTCAATCCAGATGTCGAAGGCATCCAGCGTGACCGATTGCCCGGATTGAGGCGTGGCGGAAATGGTGAGGGTGTGTGGCGCGCAGGGCAGTCCTTGCGTCTGCCAGACCGTCTGCTGGTACTGGTTTGTGGCAGCGGTAAGACTTACAGTACCTTGTGACACGCCGTCCAGTAAAATCGTGGCGCTACCCTGGAGCGGTCCCATCAGGCTCACCCAACGGACGCCTGTGCCGGTAAAGTTGAGGACTGCCGCGTTTTGGGACGTGGTCGTGGTCATATAGGCGCTGGTGCTGGCGCTCGCCGACGAGGTGGAAGACCAACTTCCCTGGTAGGTGATGGTCGGCGGCGGCTGGCCGGTGGTATTGCTATCGACCGTACGAGACTCCTCGATGCGCGCCGGCGGCGTCGTGTCCGTCCACGTGGAGCCGCCATTCGTAGACTTGTAGATACTATGATAGGCCGCCGCGAATACTGTCCGATCGATGGTGTAGTTCGAAGAAATCGCCACGGCCGTGACAAACTGGTCCGGGAATGCGCTCTGCGGAATCATCGTCGTTCCACCATTGGTGGATTTCATCACGCCCGACTGGATGGTGGCGGCAAAGAAGGTCTGGTCGGAGGCATAGTTCGGGGACAATTGAATATCCAGGACCAACAGATTGGCGGTTCTGGGAAGCGCGGTAAAGGTCGATCCGCCATTTGTGGATTTCAGGAGACTGCCGGTTATGGGAGCGACATACACGGTTTGGTCGGTTGGGAAGGCTGGAGAAACCACCACCACGCCGATTTGCACCAACGAACCCGGCAGAGAGACGGACGCCCAGGTCAGGCCGCCATCAGTGGATTTGTAAAGACCTTTGCTGGCACTGGCGGCAAAGGCCGTCCGGTCGGAGGCAAACCCCGGCGAGATCGCAACCGAGTTTACCGGGGCACTTAAGCCGGTGGGAATCCAGTTGTTGCCCTGATTAGTAGAGAGGAACACTCCCTCGTTAGGATACTGTTTGCCCTGATAGGTTACATAAGGGGGATTTACCGAGCCTTCCCCGCCGTTGTTAACCCCGATCAGGACTGTTCCATCCTGGGCGAAGGCGGGAGAGACAGCCAGACCTCTGACGTGTGCCGTGGCCCCCAGCATGGCCATCTTCTGGTAGGTGGTCCCGCCGTTGGTGGTCCGCTCCAGGTTCCCGGCAGTCCCGGTAAATGCGGTTTTATCGGCCGCGAAATTAGGGGAGACAGCCGCAGCGTCGGTATACGGGAGCAACATTCCGCTATTCTGGAAAAACCACGACGCCGCGCCGGTGCTGGTCCACAAGTTGCCGCCGCCGTAGGTGTTAGCGAACAGGGTCTGATCGTTGACGTAGTTGGGCGACATCGATACATGCCGGGCAAGGCGCGTGGGAATGATGTCGATGTATTGCCAGGATATCGAGTTGGCGGGCGAAGTCCACATACCTTCATAGGTCGCCAGAATCAAGTTTATGCCGCCTGCGCTGTTGGCCGCAGCCACGTTGTGATAATGCGACGTTGTCAGGTTCGACAGTTCCCGATTGATCAGGGGGGTAACTGTCCATGAGGTCCCCTGGTTATTGGACTCAAAAACCCCGCCGACCGCCGTTGCGGCCCACAGCGTTCCATCCTGCAAGTAGTTGGGGGATAACGTGACAGAATTTACGTTGGTATCCGAAAGACCCGCATTCGATGCGGACCAGGAAGATCCTCCGTTGGTGGAAATCAGTACGCCGCCATAGGTACCCGCAAAGACCGTCTGGTCTGAGCTGAAACCCGGCGAGAAAGACAGCGAGTTCACCGCGGGAGATGGCAGCGTGGCGGTGACCGAAACCCAACTGGAGCCTCCGTCAGTCGACTCAAAAATCCCACTGGTTGCGGAGCCTAGAAGGACGGTGCCGTCGACGGCGTAATTCGGAGACACGGCAATCACGTTCAGGGCCGAAGCGATCGAACCCGGCAGCGTGAGCTCGGTGAACGTCTGCCCGCGATCGGTGGATTTGAAAACCGTCATGTTGAAGGTGACGATAAACAGCGTGTTATCGGCGGCGAAATTCGGGGACAAGGCCACGTTCTGCAGCGCCAGACTCGACGCCAGGGTCCAGGCCGCGCCCTGATTGGTAGTCTTGAAAAGGCCGCCGGGGCCAGCCACGAAAACCGTCTGATCCTGGCTGTACGCCGGCGAGAAGACCACCGCCAGCATCTTGCGTACTTTCGGCAAGCCTGCCACTGCGGACCAGGTAACACCCCCATTAGTCGACTTGAGGAGCGCATAGACGCCTAGTTTGATAGAAAGATAGTCGGTTGCGGCGAACGCGGTGGAGTCTTGTGCGAAGTTAGGCGAAACCGCCACGGTGACGATGGGATCGTGGGGGTCGTGAGCTATGAGAGACTCGCTTCCGACCGCTAGACAGACTGCGATACTCAACAGAAGTGGATTGGACATTTACCTTTCCTTCGGGGCATTCAGTATTATACCCCAAGCCTGCCACGGGCCCCCTATGGGGCAGTTGAGGTTACGCGTAGGGCAGCAATTCGGATTCTTGCTCCGGGTGGGGCTGCCCGGGGCCGGGGCCGAGCAGGTGTTTAATGCCCACCGCGCTTAACACCGAAGTAGCCAGCGCCATGATGACCAGCGCCACGAAGATGCGCTGATCGATGAGTCCGTATTCCAGGGCGACAGTAGTCAGGACGATTCCCATGGCGCCGCGGGCATTCATCCCCAAGGCCACCATCAGGGCGTCGTGCGGCTTCTTCCCGCCAAGCCTGGCGCCCACGAAGACACCGCCGATCTTGCCGGCGCAGGCCACCACCAGAACGAAGGCGACCAGCCGCAGATCGAAGTTAGCCACGAAATTAGCCTTCAACCCGATGGAGACGAAATACAATGTCGCAAAAATGCCGGCGGTGGTCCGGTAGAAGCTTTGGTGCGCAAGCCGGCGCGCATCCGGGATGCGTCCCAATGCCACGCCGGCCAGAAAGGCGCCCAGCGTCGCGTGCGTACCTACGACCTCTGAAAGGATGGCGGCGGTGGTGAGCACCAGGAAGGTCAGTTTGAGTTGCAGCGTTTCTTTCGGCAGATTCAACCAGCCCACGGCCCGCTGTATTTTGTTGTTGGAGAGATTCAGAATCAGTCCAAAAACCAGCAGCACGGTCACCAGGCTGGCCCACCAGTTTCGGCCCGAGTGGCCTTCGCCTCCGAAGTTGCTCAGGATGACCGCAAACAGCCCCCAGCCGGCCAAGTCGTCAAGCATCGCGGCGGACATCACAATCACGCCCAGTTCCGTTTTCATGAGATTCAGGTCCATCAGGATGCGGGCGATCACGGGCAGCGCGGAGATGGACAGAATGGTACCGACAAAGAGCGCCAGGAGGGGCACATTACTCTGCGCCTTGTTACGCCAGAACTCCGGCCACAACAGCACCGATCCTACACCCAGCGCGAGCGGCGCCAGGATGCCCAGGAAACTGGACCAGATGATGGGCGGCCCCAGGGACCGCAGACGCTTGGGCTGCAGCTCCAGACCCGCCATGAATACAAAAAGCAGCAGTCCCAGTTCGGTGATTGCTTCGCGGCCCTGGGTGGCGCGGCCCAAGGCGGGGAAGACCCGCGCGAAGAGTTTCGGGTCGATCATGCCGAGAACGGTGGGGCCCAGCATGACTCCGCACAACAATTCCACCACCAGCGGCGACAACGCCAGCCGCTCGAGCAGCTTGGCCATGCACAGCGGTACCGCCAGAATCAGGCCGATCTGCACCAGGAGCAACGTGAGGGTGGGGCCATCCATCGGGAGGTTTAATTATAACAACGGGAGCGAGAGACTTTTCGGGAAGCGCGGAAGCGTCGCAGCGCCCGCTCCGCCGCAGCGCCCGCTCCCAAGGTGCGGGCGGGACTGGCAGTCCCGCGCAGGCCGGCACCCTGCCCCACATAAGACGCCGGGCGGTAGGTTGCGCACTTAGGGATGCAGCTTCTGCACTGTTTGTGGGCCATTCCCGCTATGTCATTGCCACTTTACCATTCAGAGGACGCGATTAGAATGTTTGGCGCTCCGATTGCATTATCGCCCGCCAGAACGGCAAGCCATGCCGGGAGGGAAGTATATGACGATCACAACTGCAACGAAAACGGGAGTGCCGGTTAACAAGCTTCCAGCGCAACCTTCAGGCTGGGATGGTGTTCAAGCTCGTATGAGACACCTTTGTTTCTGTGTCGTATTGATCTCGCTGTGCGTCACCAACCGTGCCGCCTGTCAGTGTCTGTCGGCTCCCGCAGCCTACTCCGCGACATGCACGGAGATGCAGGGCTACATTAGTACGTTCAATACAACCCTCAGTTCTCAGTGGAGCAACACAAAGGGTACGACGGTGTTCGGCACCGAACTGCTCTTCGCCAACAGCAATATCAGCCTGGCTGGCATCCTGGCGCCAAACGCTTTGAAGAATGTGCAGTTGGAGTTGGACGGCATGGCCAAGCTGGGTGTGCAATTCGTCACAATCGGCGTGTCGTTTCCTATCCTTTACCAGCCGTTCTATGACAACCAGAATGCACCGTCGCAAGACTATGCTCTGGTCTTGGCCTTCTATCAAGGTGTGATGGCGGCGGTCCGCCAGCACGGCATGAAGGTGCTGATCGAGACAACCGTAGTGTTTCCCGACTACGCCCCGGATCTGCCGACGCTGCCGGCCTATTACGGCGCGCTTTCGTCGTCGCAGTTCAACGCCGGGCGCGCGCAGATGGCGCAGAATGTCGCGCAGTTACTCCAGCCCGATTGGATGAATCTGGGATCAGAGCCGGATACTATATCCGAGCTAATAGGCCTGCCGGCCGAATATGCGCCGCAGGATTGGGCCGCGCAGATATCCGCCATCGTCACCCAGTTGCGCGGCGCCGGAATCAACGGGAAGCCGCTCATCGGCGCCGGCTGCGGCGCCTGGCAGCAGAACGGGGCCGACTATGTCCAAGCCCTGATGCCTACCGGCATAGACTACTTCGACATGCACACCTTTTCCGTCAATCTTCCCGCCGCCGGGACGGTGCCCTTTCTGGACGATGCCGTGACTTTCGTGAATATGGCCATCGCGGCAGGCAAAGGCGCGGCCATTTCGGAGACGTGGGATCACAAGCTGACCGATGCGCAACTGCTGGGAAAGACCGAATACGGCGTTATCAATTTGCTGGCCAACACCGAAGCCTACAACGCTTATAGCTTCTGGGCGCCGCAGGATGCCGAGTACCTTGGAGAGGTGATCGATTTGGCCTATTGGAAGCAGCTCCTATACGTGTCTCCCTTCGAGAGCGAACTCTTCTTCGCCAACGTGGACTACAATCTGACCTCCAGCTTAACCACGGAACAGTTGACCGCTCAAGAGACACAAGCGGAGGTTGCCGCGCTGAACGCCGGCACGCTTAGCCCCCTTGGGCAATGGTACGCCGCCGCCATCAAGCCGGTTAATGCGGTTACGATTTCAGCCGCGTGGAACACTGGCGCCGGCGGGCTGGCGCCGGGCTCCCTGGTGAGCATCTACGGCGACAAACTGGCGGCGACGTCGGCGACGGCCAACTCGCTGCCGCTGCCCACTAATCTGGCCGGGATCAGCGCTGACATCACCGATGCCAGCGGCGTTCAGACCCCGCTGCCCTTGTTCTACGCAGGCCCTTCGCAGATCAATGCGGAGATCCCGGAGAGCGCCAGTCTGGGCCCGGCGGTGATTACCATCAACGCGCCCTCCGGCCCTGTCGTCAGTCCCGTGGTACTGAACCCGGTGGCGCCCGCCGTGTTTGTGGCGAACCAGAGCGGCACGGGAGTGGCCGCGGCCCTACTGGTCACGAACCAATCGGATGGTTCGCAAACGGTGGCCGCTATCTTCAACTCGCCTTGCGCGGCCGGAAGCTGTGTGGGCATTCCGCTGGATGTAAGCGCCGGTGAATCCGCGCTGGAACTTTTCGGCACGGGCATTCAGAATCGCGGCTCGCTTTCCGACGTGACGGTGACGATCGGAGGCCAGACACTGGCGGCGGCCTACGCCGGCCCGGCGCCCGGCTTTACCGGACTGGACCAGGTGAACGTGCTGCTGCCGGCGAGCCTGGCCGGCAGCGGAACGGTCAATATCACGGTGTCGGTCGCCGGAACGGCATCGAATGTGGTAACGGCGACGTTCCAATAGGCACGAACATTCGCCGCCAGGAGCCGCCTGAAAGGCGGCTGCGGCCATGATTGGCCGCCCCACGGTGCAACTGAACGAAAATGGGATGATGACCGGCGTGAGGATGGACAAGTGGCTCTGGGCCGCCCGATTCTTCAAGACGCGCGCGCTCGCCCAGCGGGCATGTGAACATGGCAAGATCGAGTCTAATGGACAAGGGGCCAAAGCGGCGCGCGAGGTCCGGGCCGGCGATCTGCTGCAAGTGAAGAACGACAGCGGCGACTTTCAGGTGGAGGTGCTGGCTCTTAGTGAGATGCGCGGCCCGGCGGCGGTGGCGCAGACGCTTTACCGTGAGACGGAGGCCAGCCGGGAGATGCGGCTGAAGCTGGCGGAAGAGCGCAAGGCGACGCCGCATTTCGAAGGGTTGCGGGGAGGCAAGCCATCGAAACGCAATCGCCGCGAAATCGACCGGCTTCGGGGGCGGGGCTGAAGCCCCGCGCGGGATAAATCCCGCCCTCCAGACTAGCCTCCGATCGAGTACATGGGCCGCGGCGGCGCCACGAAGCGCGACGTATTGATCTCGTGGCCTTCCCATTTGCCGGCCACGTTGCGGCGAATCAGCGCCGCGATCTCCGCATCGGGGGCGCCGTCGCGCAGCATTCGCTTGACGTCGTCCTCCTCGATGGCAAACAGGCAATTGCGCAGCTTGCCATCGGCCGTAAGCCGCAGGCGGTTGCAGTTCAGGCAGAACGGACGGCTGACAGAGGCGATGAAGCCCACGCGGCCGACGCCGTCGGCGAACCGGTATTCCAGAGCCGGCGCGCGCGGGTCCGCGTCCGGGATGGGAATCAGCGGCGCGATCTCCCGCGAAAGCACATCGATGATATCGCCAGCCAGCAGCACCTTGCCGCGGTCCCAGAGCTGCTGCGCGTCGAGCGGCATGAATTCGATGAAGCGCACTTCGAATCCGTGCTCGCGGCCGAAGCGCGCCAGCGGAACGATATCCGGCTCCACCAGATTCTTCACTGCCACCGCATTCAGCTTGATGGGGCCAAACCCCAGCCGCTTGGCCACGGCGATGCCTTCCAGCACCTTCTCCAAATCATCGCGGCGCGAGATCTGGCGAAAGCGCTGGCGGTCGAGCGTATCCAGATGCACGTTGAGCCGCCGCAAACCGGCCTGGTACAGGGGTTCGGCAAGCTCCGCCAGCATTACGCCGTTGGTGGTGAGGGCCAGGTCGTGGATGCCCGGAATGGCGGCCAGGCGCCGGATCAGCACCGGCAGATCCCGACGCACCAGCGGCTCGCCGCCGGTCACGCGCAGCTTATCGATTCCCAACCCCACGGCGATGCGCGCAAACCGCTCGATCTCTTCGAAGCTCAGGATCTCGTCGCGCGGAACGAATTGGACGCCCTCCTCCGGCATGCAATAAAAGCAGCGGATATTGCAGCGGTCGGTGACACTGATCCGCAGATTGGTATGAATGCGGCCGAACGAGTCAATCAGAGGGTAGGTGTCCACAGGCACGCTGTCTCGGTGTCTTGATTCTATCAGACGCGGCCGATGGACAGATGGTGGAACAGCGCGCGCAACGCTGCGCCGCGATGGCTGACGGTCAGCTTACGCTCCGGCGCCGCATCGCCGAAAGAGCAGCCAAACGGCGGGTAGTAGAACAGCGGGTCGTAGCCGAATCCATGGGAGCCGCGCGGCGCTTCCAGGATCGCGCCTTCCACCGCGCCGCGAAATGTGCGGACCAGGCGTCCGCCATCCACCAGCGCAATCACGCAGACGAACCGCGCGGAGCGGCCATCGACGCCGCGCATT
>Ga0187875_10003482_pt1 | contig 11136 bp, 6 predicted proteins | sample June2016WEW_17_1_2_FD_132978 | JGI IMG/M metagenome (GOLD analysis project Ga0187875, IMG submission 132978) | Peatland microbial communities from SPRUCE experiment site at the Marcell Experimental Forest, Minnesota, USA - June2016WEW_17_10 | ecosystem: Environmental > Terrestrial > Soil >... | reverse complement strand
CCGGCCTCGGCTTGGGCGTGATACGGCGGTCCTGGATGAGGGAGAGCACGGAGGCCAGCAGGCCGAAGCAGAGCGCGGCTTGGGCCACCAGCAGGGCGGCTATGTGGGCCACCAGCCAACTGGTGCGCACGCCCTGGGAGGGGAATGTGTAGCGATCCGGCCCCAGCGCGGGCACAAAAACCAGGAAGAATGTCGCCGGCAAGGCAAAGATTCCCAGGGAGACAGCGTCGTAAATCCACCAGACAAGAAAGAAAAGCGCTGCGACGGCCAGTCCCAGCAGCGACTCCACCTCGCGCGCGCCCACCGGCACCCAGCTGTGCGCCTGCACCAGCATCTCGACCGCGGAGACGAAGTGGAAGAAGAGCGCCATTCCGCCCAGGTGGACGCAGGTCTTGCGCCAGCGCGGCAGCCCGTAAAGCACGGCAGGGAACACAGCGACACTCGCCGCCGCATAGAGGATCGCCGCAACTCGGAGCCAGAAGAGATACATTTCGATCTTCACCTTACGGGTGCAAATGAACAGTATACTGTGATGCAAATCACTAAAAACAGGGATCAGAGGTCAGGGATCAGGGATTTTTCGTGACCGGATCAGCGTCAGTCTGCGCGACTTGATCCTTCCCTTGTTCTTCCTTGGCCGCCCGCACCAGGCGAAGCGTCGTCGGCCATGTTGTCTTGACTGGAAGCGGTCGGCCCAATTCGAGGGCAGGAAAGGTGTGCTTGCGGGTGCGCTCAAGACTGAAAGAACTGGACAAAAGCGCGCAAGAAGGCACCCTTCCGAGTCTGGGACCGGCCGGCTCTGGGCGCCCGCGAAAGCTACAATCCGGCGTTCAGCACGTCGAGGCCGGCTTGGGAGACTGCGACGTCGTCATCGGCCGAGGCGCCGCTGAAGGCCACGATCGCGCAGCCGGTTTTCACGCGGGCAAAGAGGCCGCCCCGCCAGCCGAATTCGCCAATCATGGGCGGGCGCTTGGCGATGCCACTGTTCTCCAGCGTGTCCGCCATCTCGGCGGCTTTGGCGTAGGCGATGGCCAGGAAGTTGGTGCCCTTGCCGGTTGCCGAGGGGGCGATCTTCATGCGGCCCACCACCGCCATCTTCGAGGTCCAGTCCTGGACGCTGTCGCCCTGGGCATAGGCCACCACCGCGACTCCGGTGATGTTGAGCTCGGCGGCGCGGCTTTTTATGGCTGCAAGAGCCGCGTCGGTCAGCTCATCGATCTTCCTGGCGCTGACGGGTTTGGGGGCCCTTGCCGCGGGGACGGCTGCTTCGCCGGCGGCGACGCTCGCCGCGAGAGGCATTTCTGTTGCAGGCTGATCTGTCTTCATTCGCTTGTCTCCATGGGCCAAGTTGCGCTGCGATTCGCGCCTGGGTCATCCTTGCAGAATTCTACTCTGTGTGCGCTGTTTGCTTCTGCGCGAGTCGTCGATCAACCTGCCCTTTTCGTCCGAAATCTCGCCTAACCGCGCCCGGAAGACTGTTGTCTAATCTCTTAAACAGCCGAGAGCGATCGCGATCCCGTTCGTGGGCCGCACCCGGCTCACCGGCCCAGACGGGAATCGAACGGGCAAGCACGAGGAGGAATCATGGTCAGATCGCGTATGGTTCTGGGTGCAATTCTCTTGGCATTGCCGCTGGCGGCGGCAGCTCAGGCCACGGCGCAGGCAGTCGCTTCCACGCCTGAGCACGAAAAGAAGGCCTCGGCTACGGAACAGCAGGGTGATCAGCTCAGGTTGGAGGTGCGTCGCGTGCCCGTAGACGTGGTGGTGACCGATAAGCAGGGAAACGCCGTGCGGGGCTTGAGGAAAGCAGACTTCGTGGTTAAGGAGGATAAGACGCCGCAGACGGTTCTCTCGTTCGATTATTTCGACGGCTCCAAGCCCAGCTTTGTTCCTCATAAACTGCCCGCGCTGCCTCCGAATACCTATATCAGCCTGCCCGGCGAGCCGGAGCGGGGACCGCTGTACGTGCTGTATTACGACATGGTGAATACTTGGCAAGACGACCAGATGTCCTTCCACGAACAATTGCTCGACTTTGTGGATAAAGCGACGCCGGGAACTCGGATGGCGCTTTTTGTCAACGCTGCCGGGCTGCATCTGATTCAGGGATTCACCAGCGACCATGCGTTGCTGCGCGCGGCGATTCTGTCGAAGGGGCCCGGTCCGCACCTGCCCAAGGTCTTTTTGGGAGGAGTGACCCGATGGGGGCCCGGTGAATTCGGGGGATTGGACGCCGTCGCCGCGCTTTCCAACCTGAAGTTTATTGCCCAATACCTGAACGGGATACCGGGCAGAAAGAACTTGCTCTGGCTTTCGAGCCTATTCCCCATTCCCGTTGGCCCCACTTCAAACGCCCTTACCTATCTGCTTAGCGAGAGCATCCAGGAAACGTACGCAGCCCTGGAGGCCAGCCAGGTCGCCCTTTGCCCCGTGGACGTGCACGGAGTGGACAACAGTCCTGCCAAATACGATATCGAGCGTGAAATCGCCAAGGCGGCCGGCGGTCATGCGTACTACGCCAACAACAGAGCCACCCAACTGCTCGACAAGGCCGTGAAAGACGGCGAGAGCTACTACTCGCTGACCTATTCGCCGACGAATATGAAATACGACGGCTCGGAGCGCCATATCGAAGTTACGCTGGCCAAGAAGGCCAGTTATACCCTCACTTACCGGACTCTCTACTATGGCGTTCCGGATGACGCTCCCCGGCCCTCGGCTCAAAAGTCTAAAGTCCTGCAGGCACGCTTTGTGGCCGCCAAAGCCGCGGACACGCTCTTTGCCAACATCGAGCACGGGGCGCCGATGCTGCACGACCTGATCTTCAGCGCCCACCTGGCGGCTGTTGGAGAGCCCGTGCTGGCAACCGCGGAACAGATGGCGCAAATGGAGGACTCGCCCGCCTTCTTCCGCACCCGCCACAAGGACCGCCCGCTGAAACCCCTGCCGCCGGTGATGCTGCAGAAGTATCAGATCGATTATGTGGTTATCGACCCGAAGCTGAAGGAGTTGGCCGCGCGCGCCGGAAAGCCGCCGGCGCTCGAGTTTGCCGCTGCCGCCTACGATGACGACGGACTCGGGCTCAACAGCATGTGGAATCTAGGACTGGCCTCGGCCGAGCCCAAGGCGAACGGGAAGGCCGGAGCGCTGTTCCGCGCGGAGCAGGAGCTGGAGGCGCCGCCGGGAGCGGCCTGGATCAGACTGGCGGTCCGGGACACGTTGAGCGATCGCACAGGCACGATCGAAGTCCGGCTGCCCCTGAAGCCCGAACCGATCACGGTGGCGGCGAGCACGAGCAACTGAATTCCCGAGGCGCGAGCGGCGAATCGCCCGTCGCGGGCGGATATTGCCGCCAGCTTCTGATCGCCCGCGCGCATACTTTTGTCATAAGCCGGATTGCCGTGGCGGCGAAGCGGTTCAAACGGGAGCCGCTCCGCCGCCTGTAAAGCCATTACCCCAAAAGAATTAGATACACCGGCGCCGCGCGCGGCGTACACTCTACAACAGTTCTTTTCAGCTTTCTTGATGCCTCTTGAGGGACATCCCGGCGTTTGCCGAAGAACAATGCAGAGACGTTTCATCGGAAAGAGATTGCGCCGTGAGGTATTGCAGGAAGATGGGCACGAATGGGGCTTGCTGGGCCACGCCTTTAAGAGTGAGATTATGCCATGGCGAAGAGAGCGTCACCGGATTCAGGAAATGCCGAGATGCATGATCAGGTTGAAGCCAATCTTTCGGCCTTGATCGAAAGCACCGACGATCTGATCTGGTCTGTCGACCTGAACTATGGGCTGTTGACATTCAACCAGGCGTTTCAGCGGCATGTGGAGCGCAATTTTGGCGCCTTGGCGGTGATCGGCAAGGGCCCCCAGGATCTGCTTCCGCCGGAGAGGGCCGCCGTCTGGCCTCCGCTCTTCGAACGGGCGCTGTCGCAGGGCGCATTTAGGGCCGAGCTTCCCTTCGCCGACGGCCGCACTCTTGAATTGGCTTTCAACCGCATCGTTGTCGATGGCGAGGCAACCGGCATCTCCGTCTTCGGCAAGGACATCACGGAGCGGAAGCGGGCCGAGCAGGCGCTGGCTGACAGCGAGGCCCGCTTCAGGATGTTCTTTGAGGAAAGCAGCTCGGTCATGCTGCTGGCGGATCCGGCAAGCGGCGAGATTGTGGCCGCCAACCAAGCTGCCTCCGCCTTTTACGGCTACCCTATGGAGCGGCTGGTGGGGATGAACCTGAGCCAGATCGACACCTTGGCGCCCGAGCAGCTTGCCTTCGACCGGCAGCGGGTGCTCAGCAAAGAACGCGGCTTCTTTTCCTATCGCAGCCGGCTTGCCTCCGGCGAGGAGCGGGAGATTGAGGTCTATTCCTCGCCAATCGTCGTGGACGGAAGACTGCTGCTTTACGGCATCGTTCACGACGTCTCCGAGCGCAAGCGGGCGGAGGACGCGCTGCGCGAGAGCGCAGAGTCTCTCCGCGAGTCGCAGAGAATTGCCGGCTTGGGCAGCTATGTCCTGGAAATCCGCACCGGGACCTGGAGCAGCACCGAGGTCTTGGATGCTATTTTCGGCATCGATCCGGCCTGCGAGCACACCGTGGAGCGATGGGTAGCCCTCCTCCATCCCGATGACCGCGCCATGATGGCCGCCTATTTCGCCGAGGAAGTAATAGGCAAGGGCCACGCATTCGACAAGGAGTACAGGATCGTCCGCCAGTCGGACGGGGCGGTGCGCTGGGTGCATGGGCTAGGGCGGCTGGATTTCAATGCCCAGGGGCAGCCGGTGAGGATGCGTGGCACGATCAAGGACATCACCGAGCGCAAGCAGGCGGAGACGCGGTTGCGCGAGAGCGAGGAGCGCTACCGGGCTACCTTCGAGCAGGCCGCGGTGGGCATCGTCCATGTTGGGTTCGACGGCCGCATCCTGCGCTGCAACGCGCACTTCGCTGAGATTCTCGGTTACACCACCGAGGAGCTTACCAGCCTCACCATCTGGCAGGTCTCGCTGCCGGAGGATCACGCGCAGAGTACTCGGACCATCGAACAGGCCGCCAAAGGCGCCGCGCCGGTCGTTGTTGAGAAGCGTTATGTCCGCAAGGACGGCAGCCTCACTTGGACGAAAATTACAGTCTCAGCGCAACGCGACGCAGAGGGACACCCAATGCACTGTGTTGCCCTTGCAGAGGACATCAACGACCGCAAGATTGCGGAGGAGCGCCTTGCCGCCACTCAGGAAGCGCTGCGGATCAGCGAAGAACGCCACCGCATCGCATTCCAGACCAGCGCCAATGCCGTCAGCATCGTCCGCCTGGACGATGGGATGTATCTCGACGCAAATGAGGCATTCCTCAGCGCCATGGGCTTCGAGCGCAGCGAAGTCATTGGACGGACCGCGCGGGAACTCGACATTTTTGCCAGTCCCGGCGATCTGCAAATCGTAGCCGATTCGTTGCGCGGGAATTCGGTCGTCCGCGGTGAATTTCAATTCAGGAAGAAGAGCGGCGCGTTTCTCTGGGGCCTGATGTCGGCATCCCCGTTTGAGCACAACGGCGTTTCCTGCGCCCTCTGCGTCACCCAGGACATTACCGAGGCCAAGGCGGCGGAACAGCGTCTGGCAGCAACTACGGAGGCGCTGCGAATGAGCGAAGAGCGCTATCGCACTGCCTTCGAGACCAGCCTGGACGCCACCAATATCAACCGGCTGGACAATGGGATGTTTATCGAATGCAACAGGGCATTCCTCGATATCACGGGATACAAGCGCGAGGAGGTCATAGGCCGGACATCTGAGGAACTCGATATCTGGGCGGACCATCGCGATCGGCAGAGATTGTTCGAGATGCTCCACCAGAACTCAAGTTGCCGGGATTTGGAGGCCCGGTTCAGAAAAAAGAACGGAGAGGTATGTTTAGGCCTGATGTCGGCATCCGTGATAGATATCGATGGTGTTCCCTGCATGATCTGCATGACACGGGATATCTCCGCCGCCAAAGCTGCCGAAGAGCGCCTTGCGGCGGCCGCCGAGGCGCTGCGGCTGAGCGAAGAGCGCTATCGCACCGCATTCCAAACCAGCCTGGATGGCATCAATATCAACCGCCTGAGCGATGGAATCTACATCGAGTGCAACAAGGCATTCCTCGATATCACCGGTTATGAACGCGAAGAGGTCGTGGGGAAGAGCTCGCAGGAACTGAATATCTGGGCGGACCATCGCGACCGGCAAAGATTGGTCGAGATATTGCGGGAGAATTCAAGCTGCCGGGATATGGAGGTCCAGTTCAGAAAGAAGAGCAGGGAGGTTTTCTGGGTGGTCGTTTCGGCGGCGCTGATTGAGCTTGACGGCGTTCCTTGCATCCTTTCCGTGATCCGGGATATCTCCGCAGCCAAGGCCGCGCAGGACCAGATCAGAAATCTTGCCTTCTACGACTCGTTGACGGGCCTGCCCAACCGCCGCCTCCTGGTGGAACGTCTGCGGGAAATCCTGGCCTCCAGCTCCCGCAGCCGCCGCCGGCAAGCACTCTTGCTTGTCAATCTGGACAACTTCAAGATGCTGAACGAGACCATCGGCCATCAATCCGGGGACTTGCTGCTGCAGGAAGCCGCCCGGCGCCTGGTCGTCTGCCTTGGAGACGCCGGAGCGGTGGCGAGATTGGGCGGAGATGAGTTTGTGGTCACGCTCGACAACCTGAGTGCGACTCCCGAGGAGGCCGCCTCGCAGGCCAAGACGGCCGCCACGGAAATCCTCGCCGCCATCGGCCAGCCCTATCTGCTTGCAGGCCGCGCATGCCGCAGCACCGCCAGCATCGGGATCACCATCTTCAGCGATGGCCCGGAGACCGCGGAAGAGATCTTGCAACAGGCCGACATTGCCCTGGATCAAGCCAGGACGATAGGCCGCAACACCATCCACTTTTTCGCTCCCGCCATGCAGGCTGCCGTCAATGCCCGCGCGGCGCTGGAAGAGGATCTCCGCCAGACCATCAAGACCAACGAGTTCGTGCTCTACTATCAGCCGCAAGTGAATCGCGGCCAGTTGATCGGCGCCGAAGCCTTGATCCGATGGAATCATCCCAAGCGCGGCTTCTTGCTCCCCGGTGAGTTTATTCCCCTCGCCGAGGAGACCGGGCTTATCCTGCCCTTGGGCGATTGGGTTCTGGAGACAGCGTGCAAGCAGATTGCGACCTTGGCGGACCGGGCCTCGACTGCCCATGTCGTGATTGCGGTCAACATTAGCGCTCATCAGTTCCAACAGCCGGACTTCGTCCAACGCGTGCTCGATGCCCTTGAGCGCACCGGCGCCAACCCGCGGAACCTGGATCTGGAACTCACCGAGAGCATGCTGGCGGAGAATATCGAGGAGGTCATCGCCACGATGACCGAACTCAAGGCCCATGGAGTGAGGTTCTCCCTGGACGATTTTGGCACCGGCTACTCTTCGCTGGCCTATCTCAGGCGCTTGCCCCTGGACGTGCTGAAGATCGACCGCTCCTTCGTCCGCGACATTCTAATGGATGCCGGCAGCGGCGCTATTGCGCAAACCATCCTCTCCTTGAGCAGCGCGATGGGCTTGCCGGTGATCGCCGAAGGCGTTGAAACCGAGGAGCAGCGGGAGTTCCTCACCCGCATGGGCTGCCATTCGTTCCAGGGCTACCTGTTCAGCCGCCCGCTGCCACTGGAGGAGTTTGAGCGCCTGTGGCTGGCCTCCGCCACCGGCCCTGCCCCCATCCTCCAGTAACGGCGCAGCGATGCGGGCGCAAAAACACCGCGCCCCCGGCCTTTTACCCTCTTTCGGAGGAAAGGACCAGGGGCGCGGTGAAATCGGAAGGTTCAGGCGCCTATCTTGCGGCGCTTCCGCAAGCCGCCCGCCAGGGCTGCAAGCCCCGAAGCTATGAGGAGGGTGGTATTCGGCTCGGGAGTCGCTGTGACCTCACCCACATTGACGGTAAAACCCGCCGTGGCAAGATTGTCGAAGGCGTTTGGGTCTGTCCCGCCTTGGATCGTATACGAACCGCTGTAACTTCCGGAAGGCGTCGCGGGATCGACCGTTACATCGATGAAGGGACCGGTATAACCATCACCTGGCGATAGAAACAGGGGCGAATTGTTGAAGAAGGGCGAATCGTCGACGGTCAGGTCGGGGTACGGGAGAATAACCACATCGCCGTTCAGATACAGGTCGGCGTCTCCTGTATTCGTGAGGGTCCCCGCAAACTCGACAGTACCGCCAGCGGCGGTATCGAGGGTCGGGGGAGTTAAATCGAGGATCGCGTCCGCGCGCGCCGCACCCGCGAACGTCGCCGCGATTGCCAGCGCGAGGGTGCATTTGCATAGTTTCTTCTGCATCGATTCCCCCAATCTTCTTGTTCTTACAGTTGCGAAGCAGACACTTGACCGCACCGGCCCGCCGCGGTCAAGCGGCGGATATGCAGGGTGTAGCCCCAGCCGGGGCTATAAAACAACTTCCAGGACAGAGGGCTTCCCTTATCCGCGATATTCCGCGTCAACCTTTGGCCATTCGGACCCTGGACAACTACATCCCGCGACACTGGGGCGGCCATCTCAGCCAACAACATACTCAGAAGAGAGCGCGCCGTCACGTCGGAGCCGGATATGGTGGTTTTAGTTTGTGCTTGGAGCGAGCCCCCATTGAACGGAAAGTCCATTTCCCCAACCGATATCCCCGTGGCCTTGGTCAAGGACTGGCATATCTCTTGGAAAAGGCCGAGACGAGTACGCTGCCTCGGCAGGATCGTTATCTTTGTATCCAGGATGGGCGTCAATTGCTGGAGCTTTCCTTCTTTATTCAAGAAGTTGATCGCGACCACGTGAAAGATTCCCTCTTCTTTTGTGACGGTAAACGTCTCGGGACCACCCGAGGCGGCGTAGCCATCGAGCACGCTCGATAAAGCGTTGGCCACTTCCGCTTCGGCCTCTGCCCCGGTTTGACTCGACCCGCCTGAGGGCGGGGCAGCGGGCGGCAGCTTACAGGTAAAGGAAATGGTTCTTGGCTTTATACCCATGATTCTGTGGGACGGATCGGGGGTGCGCTGGACCTGCTCGGTAACATCCTCCAGCTGACTCTCGTTGACAACGGTTGTGTCTTCGTAAGTAATAGGTAACCCGTATATCCCTTCGATTATCTCGACTGCTTTTGCGACGGGTTGGCCGTCCGCGACCTCGAAGGTTCTTGATTGGGCATAGGCCAGTTGGCAGAGCGCAAGGCTGGAAATCAGCAGAATGTTTCTGGTAACCGTGGTGGTCGGTCGTGACATCAGTACCTCCTTGTGGCTGTGCCGCCAGCGCGCACAGATGTTACGGTCGTGGCTGTGATGATTGACTGCAGAGTGTTGACAGGGCCGTAGTTGTGCCAGGCATCGTCTGAACACCTCATCTGCATCTGTTGATGAACTGTGATTTCACACGGGACTCTGTTCTGGGCCCGGTAGTACGCCACTGTCTTAGGCAGCGACCCAACATAGTCTTCACCCCAGGTGTTGCCATCCTGGACCATCCATTCACCGCCTGTGACCGTCGTCGTCGGAATGACGCCGTCCTGGTTGGGGAACCAACAGGCATCCACCCCACCCCCCGCGTCGGTTTCCTGGACCGCAAAGCCGAAAAAGTTGTCGCCGCCTGGATCCGATACGGTCTGTTTCCACATCCCAACCGAGGGTTCGGAATCGGCAGCATCCCACCCGTCGAACGCCGTGGTTTCTTGCGCTGGAAGGGCGCAGGAATAAGCCGCCGACGTGTGCGCCAGATACCAATATTCGGGAGCGTCTATGAAGACTCCGGGCGATATCTCCTCCTCACTTGGAATATTCTGGGCCGCGCAGGCGCCTCCCCTTGCGCTGCATGTCTCATCGACGGCAATAGACGCTGTATCGCTCGGATAGGAAGGGGTAGCTGGCCACGGATAGGCATAGTAGCCCAGCGGATCGGAAAAGCAAGCCGCGGATCCGTATTGGCCGCATGCCGTGCCAAATGGATCGAGATTGAATTCGAGCGCGTGTGTGGAGTTAAGGGTGTAGGTGACGTTCGGCTGGGGTTGGAAGGTTATGGCACACTGCCCCGTTGGGTTCCCATAGGGAAACTTGAGTACCGATCCATTAGAGCCACCAGGACACTGCGCAGAGGTGATCGCGGTTCCAGTGGATGGGGTTACGGTGCAAGACGCGAGGAACGTGCTGTAATCGGTCGCTGCCGCGGAAGGCGGCTGCACGGGGTTATTTGGTTCTGCAGCCGATGTGGCGCAAGTAGCTATCTCGTGGTTGCCATCCGGCGCCACCGTGAATTCAGAGGATACCCATATCTGGGCGCTTGCGGCCTCAGGCAGAGCGAGGAAAATACCCGCGAAAATCAGCAACAATAGCGGAACGGCGTGAAGGAATGGCCCTACAATTGCCCCCCCAATTTGCCCCAGAGCTTGCGCATGGGTGCGGTCCTTTCAATGGTTTGGCTACTTGCCAAGTCGATGATGCAGGTCGCTGGCCAGTATAGCTATCGCGAGCCAGACGGCATTCGTTACGAAAGGACAAAATACTTTAGTAATGCCAGGAGCAGCGGCGATGTTGGCCGTGGGGTCGAACAGGCTGCCGTGTAGCCCTTCTGAAAGGGGGTCGAGGCTGGGCGCCCAGCGCTCGACTCTGAAACATGGGAAACTACGCATCAATCCATCGACATGCTCAACTGGTGGCGCACATCCGCGCCGCGAATCCAGAAGATCACATCGGTGGCGATATTCGAAGCGTGGTCGGCGATCCGCTCCAGGTGCTTGGCGACCAGGATGGCGCTCATCGCCTGCCGGGTAAACTGCGGCTTTTCCTCGATGAGCTTGAGCAGATCGTCGTGGGCGCGCCGGTTCATGCGGTCGATCTCATCGTCCATCTCGCGAATCGAGTCGGCCAGCCGGGCGTCGCCGTCGAGCAGCGCCTGCACCGCCGAGCGGATCATGCGGCCGGCAAATTCGCCCATGGCGGCAAAATCCACCGGCAAATCGACCTCCTCGACCTTGAGAATCTCCTTGGTGCGGCGGGCAATACCCATCGACTGGTCGCCGATCCGCTCCAGGTCGCCGTTGATCTTGATCACCGCCAGGATGAAGCGCAGGTCGATGGCCATGGGCTGTTCCTTGGCCAGCAGTT
>Ga0187875_10003481_pt1 | contig 11136 bp, 15 predicted proteins | sample June2016WEW_17_1_2_FD_132978 | JGI IMG/M metagenome (GOLD analysis project Ga0187875, IMG submission 132978) | Peatland microbial communities from SPRUCE experiment site at the Marcell Experimental Forest, Minnesota, USA - June2016WEW_17_10 | ecosystem: Environmental > Terrestrial > Soil >... | reverse complement strand
GCCTCGGCTTCTTTGCTCTTCTCAACTATTGCTGCCACAATTTCTTCGCGCGGAAAGACATCTTTTTTCCACAAAGGGTCGCCCTCGGCCAGCATGAAGGCGTTCGCCCCCAAGTAACCTTCCCTGAAATCGGGATCAAACCATACCTGCAACCGGTGAGGCCATTCAAACATTCGCCGCCCGCCGGCGCCACTGAACCAGTAATAGTCTTCGTTGGAGCGCGCCTCATCTTTGTCAGCCCAAGACTCGAAGGTCAGGTAGTGGATCACTGCCATCCACTGAAAGACGTCGAGTTGGCAGAGGAACTTAAGTGGCTGTCCGGTAATCTGATTGATCGGCCAGTACCGGTTTACCAGAGTCTTAAGGTCGGGTTTGAGCCCTTGGTGAGTGGCGTGCATGGCACTGCCGTTGATTGAGTTGACGAGGTCTGGCAATCCGCCAAGCTGCATCGGAGCCAGCGGGTTCAAGTCTTTGGGGGCGGGCTGAGCCTCCAGGTCGAGACGATAGGCCAGTATCGCTTTTTCCCCGGCTTTTTCTCGAGCCCGTTGGTACATTTGGGTGAACTTCTCAGACATCTTAACCATGCCATCTGCGTTGTCGGCGTGGGGCATTGCTCGCCGTAGGTTCTCCTTGATCCCATCGATCGGGTGCAGCTCGGTTACGATATTTGGATTCCAATCAATCTTCATGAATGATCTTTTTTGACTGGGTTTCGCTAGCGGTCAATGGTCTCTCCAGTGTTTTTACTTCCTGACCTCAAGCCACCGTTCCACCGTGTGCTCAGGGATTGAGTATGGGTAATAAACGGCTGCCACGGATTTATGCCGGTTTCCACGCACGTCCGGCCGGATAGGGAACTTTGGTGGCTCGATCTTGATCCAGCGGCTTGCCGCTGGTGAATCCACACTTTAGATCGGGTGGTGTCGAGCATGAAGACAGCAGTGCCTCCATTGCGTTCTTTGGTTTCCATTGCTTTGTGTTCCCAATCTGATTCTAAAGCATGTCTCGACGTTTGTGCGGACTTTTTCATCCTTCTTCGGCAATGGCGAATGTGCTGGCAAGCGCCTCGAAACTTTCTCTTTTCCAACTCGTCGAAATGGGCCATTTTTCGTCCCTGTGGATCCGTGTCGTAATGGTGGCGTCGCTGACCTCTTTGATCTTAATGGCCGTTCCCTTTTCGTAAATGCAGGGATCGTGAGCCAGATAGCCGAACATTCGCCTCACCATGTAAAGGCGTCCAGTCTGAATCCGGTCCAAGCGAGCTTGCCGCTCTCCGCCTTGATTTTCCATGAACTCACGGACAAGCCAGTCGTAATCATGCCCAATAACAGCGCATCTGTCGGTAAAAGTTGCACTATCAATCCGCCGCTGTTTGCCGCTGTACTCCCTCCGTTGAACACGGCCTATTACGGTCCCGGCAGGGTGCTGTTTGAGCGGAGAAGTAAGAAGCACAGGGGTAACTACAGTTCTATACCCCGCATGACGGTAGGTTGTGGTTTCTCCCATTTGTAACTGAACGCCTCGGGCGGTGAAACTCCTGGTCATCATGAGTATCTGCTGGCTTTTCTTCTGGAAAGTAGGCCGGGTTAAAAACGGTGTGCGTGTGGCCAAACTCCTCTCGCTGATATGCTTGGTGTGTTCACGTGACGGCGGCCAGCGGCTGGGACAGGTCCAACTTGATGATTCCAAGGTGGCATATTTCCTTATTGCAAGTTGTTTGTTTACCGCGTTGGTGTAAATTGGGCGTCGGCCCGTTAAATTTCCTCCTCAATTGTGCTTCCCGCTGGCTTGCAAATGACGGTTTGGAGTTTGCGAACGTGTTCCTCCCAATCAAGGGCAGCAGCCATTTCGAAAACCGGTCTGGCCTCCGGGCAATGAAGTGCTTTGAGGCATGCCGCAGGATAGAGAAACATCAGATGAATGAGCGCTCCCGCGAGCTGGGCTTGAAATGCCTCGAAAGAACCCGTGGCGTAGCTGCTACTCAGCGCCTTTTGGATATATACGAATGGTTTTCCCCGTGGGGTGGGAATGGAAGGGCAGGCTCGCAAAAACGCTTCGTTGTGGTACTTCTCTGGAAAGTGCTGTTGCTGGATCGGAAGGCCGGCACTCTTAAGCGCTTCGTAGGCTTGCCCCTGCAATTCTGCGGTTTCTGATGTTTGTCGAACCATATTATGTTTGTTTTATTGGATCCTCTTGTCTGGTTAGGTTGTTTAGCGAAGCTTTTTACTTTGTAATCCCTCTGGCAAGCCGAAAATAGTTCGTGTTATAAGGATCTGTCCAGCCAATGGTAGCTATGGCTTCAACTGTCGGCGCCCCGTATCAGGTGAATTGTTCCGTCTCGGAACACAACGCTGCCCGCCAAGGCAAGACAAGCCAGCCTTAAACCAGGCCGGTTGGCCTTTTTTGCCAGTCGTTACCGAATGGTAATTACAAGGTTCCCTTGCTTTAAAGTGCGGAGGCTCCTGGAGATGGCTGGGTGCTGCTGGAGAAGTCTGCGAACCTCCGGATTCGGGGCCCAAAGAGTGTCCAAAAGCGGTTGTGGTGTGTCAAAGCGCACGTCGAGTTTCCATTCGACATTGTCGGGGGCTAAAAATGACAGCGCAGCCAAAAAATCCTCTGCCTGCCAACTCTGGCTTCTGACTTTAAGTTCAATCTTTTTCCTTTCGGTGCCGGAACCGTTAGAAACCTTGCGGGTCGTCACCAGTTCCACCTCATACGGAAGCAAACTGTAAAAGGCGAGCGTTTCGGCCAACCGAAGCAGCGCCTCTTTTGTGTCTCCATGGATTTCTTTCTCGTTAGGGTCTTTGCCCTCCTTGGAGACGAACGGTGGTGCCATTTCCATCTGGTCGCTAATGATGCGCACCACGAAATGAGTTTTGGCCTTAGGGTTGAGGCCATGGAGCTTCCTAAGTAGCCGAATTGGGTCGTTGATAGAAAACCGCATGCCGTTTAGTTTGATGCGTTTCTCGGCGCTGGCGGGGTAGCCGCGATTAAGCCAAATTTAGAAGCGGCGGCATGCACAAAATATTTGGTGCCGGGAAGCAACTTTTCATCGCTTATTTTTAGGATGTGGAGCAGCGGGACGGCCTTCCAACCTCTGTTTTTAGCCGGCTCCAGGTTCATTAGTTTTGCTTTCGGTGGGAGTCGGACGGCAAAGCCGTGGGCTTCGTATGTGCCAAAGTCCGGGTTCTGCAGCCTCAGTTTGCCCAGTGGCATCATTTCCGTGGTAAGAAAGCCGGTTTCTTGATGCAGTTCCCGACACGCACTCTCCCGGCAGCTTTCGCCATCCTCAACCTTGCCGCCTGGAAAGCACCTTTTCCCGTAATTGTCCGTGAGATTTAAACGCGTTCCGAGGTAGGCTTTCCGGCCCTGAACCACTACGATCGATACTGCTTTTTGCATGTTCAATCCTCCTCTAGCTCGTAAAAATCGGTGACCATTTCGTCAACGGATTGGCCGCGAAGGAATCCTAATATCAAATACTCCTCAAAAGGCTTGGCTTCCTCGTGCAGGCGCGGGTCCACCTCACTTGGCACCCGGAATCCTGCCTCCATATGATAATCCAGGAGCCAAGGAACTTGCTGAATCAATTCCGGCAAATAGCTCAGGAACCAGCCGAGCTGGGCAGTGGCTCTTTCGTATTCGTCAGAGCATACACGGTGCCTTCCACATTCTCTTTCGATGGAGTTGTGCCTGTTGATCAACTTCGTCAAAAGATTGAGCCTGCTCGTAGTCATCTGTGCTTGCTTTGTTACCGTCTTGCTTGTTGCGAATTTGGCGAAGCCGACTGCTTCAATCTAATCCAAAGCTTCGTTAGTTAATTCTACAGCGGAAGAGTTTTCTTGCTCTTGATTTGTTCAAGCCGGGATTTGCCCGAACCGCCGGCTGGTCGAACAGCGAGCCGCAGGAATCCGAGGTTTGGATCCACCACCCCATTGCTCACAACGCCCAGGCTGTTCGTGCCATCGAAGAATTGCACATCGGCGACCGATCCGCCGCCCTTGCGCGCGCCGGCGATCAATTGAATGTTGGCCGGCGCCGCGAAGACAATGCCGTTGGTCGGAGAGGCAAGGTCCACGGAAAGGACGCGCCCGGTTTGCACCGTGATGATCCATTGGATTAGAGCACGGAAAATTTTACAACATCCAGGCCGATCATCCATGTGAGAATAAAGAGGATGGCCCAGGTTACAAAATACATCAGCGTTTTGAACGCCTTAAGGTAGCGGGTTTTTTCAAGGATCGCCAACAAAACGTGGCTGCCGTCCATTGGATAGATCGGCAAAAGGTTAAAAATCACAAGGTTCAGGTTGATGGCAAGCAAAAGGAAGAGCCCCATTCTGATATCCGTGTCGAAGAACCTGTGGAGATACAGCATCGTCGTCAACGGTCCGCTCATGTTCTGAAGATGGAGGTTTGTATTAGGGACGGCGATTTCGCCCAGCGACTTGCACAGCTGCCAGGTGGTGCCCCCTAAAATCATTAAGGGGTTTGCGTAGATGATCGGAGGGTCGTCTTCCCAAAGTGAGTACATCAACGGCTCGTTGACTTTCCATTCGCCTGTCTCCCGACGCCGATCTTCCAGGTAAACGACGTTGACCAGTCGGTTAGACCTCATGGCAATAGCAAAGGTATCCCCATTAAAGTAAGAGTTGCCGTCCACCGTCAGAATTCTCTGGTTAACCATTGGGGCCGGTTTTCTCACCAGTTTCTGGGCAGGGGATAGCGGTAGCCTTGGCGTAACCAGGTCCGGCAGGATAATCGGCACCTCATTTGTAATTCTCTGGTCCCCTCTTTGGACTACCATGGTTATGTTGGTTTTGGAGGTGCCGAATGCCTGCCCCATGATGTAGTTCCAGTTCTTTGGTTTCCTGCCCTCGACGAGCACCACTTCGTCTCCCGGTTGTATGTTCAGATCCGGGTAGTTGGCCGATACGTACCCGACCGTTAAGGAGCTGTTGTATATCGGAATACCTACAAAGGCCAGAATGGCGGCGAGGTAGAAGCACAGCACCAGGTTTCCGAGCGGGCCGGCCAGGGCAACAAGGCAGCGCTTTCGCCGGCTGATACCCGTAGAGGTGAAAAAGGTCATATCCGGTATGTCCAGGTATCCCCCGATGGGCATCAGCCTCAGATTGATCTCCAGCTTGCCCTTGTGGGAGAGCAAGATCGGCCCCAATCCAAGGTTCAGGGCTTTCGATGGGATGCCCAGCTTCCTGGCCACCAGATAGTGCGCCCACTCATGGACAAATAATGTCACGTAGAGTGACAACGCCACTATCAAAATTGAGATGAACATCTGGATCATAGCGGCGCGGGGTAGCGTTTAGGCCGCCAGCGCAAATTGTGACGGGTTCCCCTCCAGAATGGCGTCCATCTGGGGCAGCATCGCGATGCACATGGAGTAACTCCATGGTTTCAAAACGATGAGCGAACGCGCTTGCCCAAGCAGGGATTGCACCTTCTGGAGTTGCTCTAGTTTCTGGGGCGTCAGCCGCTGCTTTTGCAGCTTGCGACCGAGGTATATTCCGATGCGAATGATTTTCATTACTGCGAGATTTTGTTGTTTCATATGCTTAATCTAGTTCAATCGCTGGTTTCGGTGACAGAAAGGCATTTAGCCACTTGGTGGCTTCCTGCTCGGAAGCAAATTCTCCATTGATTTGGGCCTCGAAAGCGCTCTTGAGGATCTTGCCCATCTCGGGCCCCGGCGTCATGCCGCGGTCCAAGAGGTGGCGTCCCAGTAAAACTGGTTTTGGAGCCTCCTTGTCGATTTTTAGGTTCGCGGCCAACTCTCTCATCTTCACGACTTCCGGCGTCACAATGCGCGGTTTCGGCGGGCGGCCAAACTGGTCCGCAGTCAGGATGATGGCGAGATCCTGAAGTGTAGCCGGCACAACCTTCAGAGCCATGCGGCGAACCCACTTGGCGCTGGGTTCTGGGTTTCGAACCATGTGATATCGCACCAGCGGAGCGACTACCTCTCGAATCTGATTGGGTGCGTCGAGCCGGTTTAGGAAGCTGTCCGCCAGGGGCGCTCCCACGTCGTCATGCCCATAGCTCGTAATTCGGCCGTCGGGCTGAACTTCCGTGGCCTGCGGTTTCCCAAAGTCATGGGTCAATGCTGCGAACATGAGGGCGATGCGGCGTTCCGCAGGCGATTGCTGCCACTCCGGCATTTCTGCCAGCGCATCGCAGACATGGCAGGTGTGAACGAAGGCGTCGCCTTCCGGATGATGCTCCCTTTCCTGGGGCACGCCGATGAGGGCGTTAAGCTCCGGAAAGTGTTCAATCCAGCCGGTGTCTCGCAGAAACTGCAAGCCGTTGGAGGGCTTGGTCGCCTGTTCTGCCCACCTGGACCATTCGCCCCAAAGCCTGGATTTTGAAAGTTCGTGGAAGGTGCCCTTGATATTGCGGCAGATTTGCACCGTGTCCGCATGAGCAACCATGTCAAACCGGCTGACAAAGCGCATCCCTCGTAGCACACGCAGTGGATCTTCCTTGAAGCCATCGCTGGTATGCCGGAGCACTCCCGCCTTGATATCCTCCATGCCTCCAAAGTGGTCGATAACTTGACCCGTGCGCGGATCGAGGTAGAGCGCATTGATCGTGAAATCACGCCGGATAGCTGCCTCTTTCATGTTGAGGTCGGTTCGGTGGATGACTTCAAACCCTTTGTGGCCTTTATCGTTTTTGACCTCTTGCCGCGGAAGCGCAAAGTCGAATTCCTTCTTTTCCCCTGGCATCCAGAGCTTTAGGGTGCCGAATGAGTTTCCCACCAACTCAGCCTTGCCGAATTGGGAGACCATCTCCCTGAGTTGGTCATAAGTTACCCCAAAAACCTCCGTGTCATAGTCGTTGGGCCGTTGCCCGAGGATCAAATCTCTGACACAGCCGCCGACAAGATAGCTGTCAGGAAGCCTTACAAGGACCTCTTGCAGAGGTCTTGGAATGATATCCAGTCCGATAGTCATCGGTCTGCTCTCATTATATGATGGTTTGGGGAACTCGCTGCCGAATTCGTCCCTTACTCCTTACTATCTGAAAAAACTAACAGATAGCGCTGCTGGGCAACGCTTTAGCCCGCTGGATTGTGATTTCTTGCGTCAACTTTTGGTAGCATTCCCTCTTCCTGCCAGCCTTGATACTGCTCGCTGTATTCGCGATCCTCTGCCCAGTTGCGCATGTAGGTAAGGTCCCGGATAATCACACAGGCTTCGGTGCAGCCTCCGCTGGGTGAAAAATGGACCTCGATCCGCGCCTTGTTGCCGGAGTACCCCGTCCTGGAGATGGCCGTGGGGAAATGCCCGTTCCGGAATAATCCCGGTCCTGCCTTGATGCCGCAAATTATCAAGACCACGATCACCGCAACGATGATGTGGAAAAATCAGAATCTTCGGCAACCGTGATCCATGTGAGATCGGGAGGCGTTTGCAAGGCCCGCAGCGTTGCCTTGAGAATGCCGTTTCGGTCCACGGTAACCGCTCGGCTGTTTATAGGCTTTTGGCTGCGGTCCACCAGCCTTAAGGGATTGACTGTGAGGCAAATCTCACCGGTGAAATTGATCAGGTCAACGCAGATGGTAACGCGTTCCTCCGGCTTAAGCGGCATGAGTATTTGTCGCATAATGCGCTCCAACTCGGTTGTGGTCTCCACAGGAATGTTAATTCTCCGCGGTGGAAGATTGGCAAACTCCAGTTGGGGTTGGGGCTGCATGCTTACCAGTCAAAGAAGGGGAGCCCGTCGGCTTCGCCTCCGTCTCCATCAAAGCGGACGTAGGGTATGCCCTGGGCATGCAGCTGTTCGAAGATGTGGAGGAAGTGCTCGGAAAACCCAAATTTCCGCATGCTTTCCAACTGCTCTTTGAAACATTCGGCATCGCTTTGGACGGCAAAAAGATCTCCCGGCGAACCTTCGTCTGGAATGCAGGAGTCCACGGAGCCAATATGTCCTGGCGCTTCTTTATTTCCGATCAGTTCACCATCTTCCTTGGTGATGTATTTGGTGGACAAGTCCGCGACCTTGTAGGTTTCGAACTTCACCTTTTTGGGCTTTGCTGACTCTGTTTGTTTCATCTTATTGATAAGTTTGGTCGTTTTATGATGACGTTCTTTAAAGCGTCCAGTACGTTCACATGCAAGGCTCTTCCACTTTGACCTTGGGCTCCATTTTGTCGTAACGGATCCCTTTAAGGGTTGGGTTGCCGTGATTGAGGTCTTTGAGTGCGAGCGCCTCGATTTCTCCAATCGTTTCCTTGTAATTCTGCTCGGCCTCCAAAATCTCCGCGTAGAGCTCCGGACTGATTCCGGTAAAAACCCTAACCGGCTCGCCTGTCTTGGTGTCAACCGCCTCCACGGTGTAGGTGATTACTTTGCCCGTGTTCCGGCACGAATGCGACGTGATTTTAGCATCGACGCTGTGAAACGGCTTGAATTTCCATTTGTTGCTTCGGCCCCCCTTGTGCTGGCTATTCGGGTCGATCGCAACGAGTCCCTCATAGGGTTCTCCATCGAAATACACCCGCTTCTCCGGTTTTCCTTGGGCCCAACCTTGGTTGAACAGCTTGGCAGCTTCGGCCGGAGAGGCCAGGACGCAAGGCGACACGCAAATCGTGACGTTGCCATCGTTGGCCCAGACGTGAGGCTTCCCCCCGTTCTCTTCGAGGGATGTGCCCGCCAACCCGCACAGCTTCTTGTATCTGCCCAGGGCAGGGGTGGTGCCGGCATTGATTTCGGAAAACGGCAGGATGTCATGCACGACGACCCGTATATCGAAGGGGAGCGCAGCTCCGTTATAAAGATTCGCGTTCAGTTTGGTCTTTCCACTTTCGGACCAAGGGGTGGTCTCCAGTTCAGCTTCGAACACGTTGTCTCCCTGTTTTTGGAAATGGGAGATCAGCGCGCTCTGCACCCGCGGCTCCAGGCTTAACTCGTTTCCGTCCTTGGTGCATAGAATGGTCCTCCCATTGGTGCGTTCGCGGGTGACGTAGATGAAAGAGCCATCGAACTTGGGTTCAATCATCAGCGTGGCGCGCGGAATTCCGGCAATTTGCTCGGGATTGCGAATACCCTCGTTCAGCTCTTGTGGCTTTGGCAGTATGGCATTGAGGTTCTTCATGCTTGCAATTGGCTCATTTCCGGTTGTTGCATTTTCGCGAAGCGTTTTAGTTCCATGTACAATTTTAATGCAATGGAGCGCTACCAGGGGTGACAAAAGAGAGCCCCGCCCGGAACCACAACCGGACGGGGCCTTCCCAACAAACCTCAACCTATCAGATTCATTGTAGGTGGTTTAATCCAAGATGCAACCGGGATAATGTATAAAAATGAAGAGGCCCGCCTAAAAAAACGGCGGGCCTTTCCCGTATCAAAGCAAGCTGTGTTGCCTTCTCTTTCATCGGGTGTTCGTTAGGTGCAATTTTGCAGCTATAGGGAGCGGTTTTTGAGAAGATCAGTGAAAGTCTGTCTTTCCACTTCCGTTATCCATGGCGTCGTAGGGGTCCCAAAACATGTTCTTCTGCGCGTGTGAGCTGTGCTCTTTGAACTTTTCCAATGAGTGCTGATCCCAATCGAAGGAAACCGTGGCCGGTACGGTGTAGTTGAACGCCCTGCGAACGATTCCATCCTTGTCGATCGCCTTCATGGCGACGATGGCGTTGTATTTGCCGTACGTGTAGACGCCCGTAACCACGATGTCGGCGTCGTGCTCGGCTGCCAGCTTCTTGACATCGCGCGTTAGTGCAAACTCCCCGGCTGGTTCCTCGCTGATGGCGACTTCGGGATCGGTGCCGTCGTGGCGGAGGCGAGTTTCCACGACACTCAATCCGTGCTGCACAAGGCAGCCTGCAACCTGGTCAGAAGTAATCCGCCCGAATCCGTCGGTTTCCTGCAGATTATTTGCACTGACAAAGCTGGCCAGCAGAACATGCCCTTTGGGGTGCAAGCTCTCCACAGCATCTGCCATTTTGTTGCCGAATGCCTCATTTTTCTTGAAGACGGCCAATTCGTCCTCGTTTTGCAGGTTGGAGGAGTTACATCCGGTAACCAATAGGCCGGCCAAAACCGGCAAACCGAGAATTGCGAGTAGATTTTTCATTTTTTGAGGATTGGGGATTATGGGTTAAGCGGGTTAATTTTCCAAACTTTGGCTCGCACGTCTTTGGTCCCTGCCAAACTGGCCACTTGAGCGTAGCTGTTGGGTACCGTGGTTACAAGGGTGTCTTCCGCATTGGGCTCTGCGGTGACCACAGCGATAAGCGGTTCCGGCTGTTTTGGAAGGTCGATGGCGTTAAGGGGCGCGTTGGTAAGCGGTGTCCTGATGGCAGGCTCCGCCAATGACGCGTCCGGCACCAGGTCGGGCACTTTATTGGTGCCTGCGTTGAGCGCGAGCAACTGAATGTCGCTATCGGTACTTGTGCTTCCGGTGGTGCCACCTGACGTGACCAATTGGGGGTTGGAAACCGGGGGTTTGTTTTTGTGGGTTGCGCAGCCTGCGGCGATGACGCAGGCCATAGTCAGAGCCAAAAATGTCTTTATTCTCATATTGTATTGCCCCATTATTTTGGAGAGCCAATCCATTATAGAACTTTCTGTGCTGTGTTCAACCGGGTTTCTTACAAAATGTTTTTATCGGAATGTACATGCTCCAGAAGCCCCAAACTTTGGTTTCTCTTGAGCAAGCCAGTAACCGGCGTAAGCTCTGTAATGTTCGCACCGTGGGTTGCTATACAAAGCGTCATAAGTCGTTGCGCATGTAAATGCGCAAATCTGTCGCTATCCGAACGGGTTCGAGGCGCGACACAAGTGATTGTGGCACCTTGAACGGGCTCGGACCTGGGCACGCTGCCGGGAACTTTTGCCTCAAGGCAAGCAGCGTGCATCTGTTTCACCATCTTCCTCCAGAATCGGGGGGTCCTGCCGCCCTCTTCTGCGCTAACGGCCAAGTTCTCTCTCCACACGAATTTGCGCACCATACAGGTGCGCCGACCGCATTTGATGCTGATGAGGGGCATGTTTCGCCGTTCCAGCGCAAAGACTGAAGCTTGATTTGACGATGCACTTCCGATTACATTTCCAAGCCCGTTTGAAACAGTTGGGGCAGCTTGGTCAAATTGTGGCCGTTGGCAGCAAAGCCAAGG
>Ga0187875_10003480_pt1 | contig 11137 bp, 11 predicted proteins | sample June2016WEW_17_1_2_FD_132978 | JGI IMG/M metagenome (GOLD analysis project Ga0187875, IMG submission 132978) | Peatland microbial communities from SPRUCE experiment site at the Marcell Experimental Forest, Minnesota, USA - June2016WEW_17_10 | ecosystem: Environmental > Terrestrial > Soil >... | reverse complement strand
CCCACACCCATCTCCCCGTACCGCCTGCGTTCCGCCGTTGTGCCGCTGGTGTTCGATTGCTCCAAGGCACGCGATCAACTTCATTGGGAGCCGCGCGGTCACACCCGCGACGCGCTCCGCAAGCTACTCGCAGCCAGATAAGCATTAGATTGTCGCTTCGTCACCATGACGAGCTTTTGGATAATTGTTTTTCTCGTCTCCGCGACTGCCATCATTTGGTCGTACGCGATCTACCCGTTGCTGCTCGCGCTGGTACCCGTGCGACGCCGCGAGCAAACCGATGCCCCTCGCGATTGGCCGTCAGTTTCCGTATTGATCAGCGTCTATAACGAGGAAAAGCATATCCCGACACGCATCAAAAACCTGCTCTCCCTCGATTATCCAAGCGACAAGCTTGAAATCTTGATTGGATCGGATGGTTCGACGGATCGCACCAACGAATTCGTCAGGACGTTTCCAGACGCCCGCGTAAAATTGCACGCATTCGAGCAACGCGGGGGCAAGCCCAGCGTGCTTAATCGACTCGTTCCACAAGCGCATTCCGAACTGCTCGTATTCAGCGATGCGAACGCGATGTTCGGTGCCGACACGCTTCGAAAGCTCGCACGACATTTTGCCAATCCGCGAATCGGCGGGGTGTGCGGGAGACTCGTATTCCATGGTGACAATAGTGAGACCGACGAAGGCCCGTACTGGAAGCTGGAGACCTATTTGAAGATGCGAGAGAGCGCCCTCGACTCCTGCCTCGGTGCCAATGGGGCCATCTACGCCATTCGTAGATCGTGTTGGCCCCAGATTCCCGATAACACGTTTGTGGATGATTTTGTCATCGGCATGCGGGTGCGCGAGCAGGGACTCCGCGTGATTTACGACATGGAGGCGGTGGCCACCGAGGAATTGCCGCAATCGGTGGGCTACGAAATGATCCGACGCGTCCGCATCGGCGCGGGCGATTTCCAAGCACTATTTCTATGCTGGCGTTCCCTGCTGCCATGGCATGGGTTCTACTCGATTGCGTTCTGGTCACACAAGGTTCTGCGCTGGATCGCTCCGTTCTTGATGATCACTGCGCTGGTCTCAGATGTCGCCTTGCAGCCTCATCCGCTCTTCGCGGTGTTACTGGCACTACAACTCGTGTTTTACGCTCTAGCATTCTTCGGTGCCTTCATGCGGAAACGGAAGATTGTCCTATTCAGTGCTCCCTACTATTTCGTCACGATCAACCTCGCATTGTTGTTCGGGTTCTTCCGATTTATTACCGGCACACAACAGGCCGCGTGGAAGCGGACGGCACGGTAAGCCATGTGTGGGATCGCTGGAAGATTCAATTTCGGGGACAACGCGCCGGTCTCGCGCGAGTTGATCGCGCGCATGAATGTGGCCCAGGCGCACCGCGGACCGGATGGCAGCGGTGAGTACTTTGATCGCGGTGTGGGACTGGCGCATCGGCGCTTGAGCATTCTCGATGTGGAAGGCGGCCGTCAACCGATGACCAATGAGGACAACACGATCTGGATCGTGTTCAACGGCGAGATTTATAATTTCCCCGAGTTACGTGATCGACTCGAAGCGAAAGGGCACAAGTTCCGTTCCCACTGCGATACGGAAGCCATCGTTCATCTGTACGAAGACTTGGGTGAGAACTGCGTTGATGAATTGCGCGGAATGTTTGCCTTCGCGATCTGGGACTCGCGGGTCGAGAAGTTGTTTATCGCGCGTGATCGGGTCGGCATCAAACCCCTTCATTACACCGTGCTCAGCGGCAAGTCGCTGGTGTTCGGTAGCGAAATCAAAGCCATCCTGCAGGACGAAGCCGTTCCGCGCCGTGTGAACCCTGAGGCGCTCAGCGAATACGTCAGTCTGTTGTACGTGCCCGACCCTCGCACGATGTTTGTCGGGATCCAGAAACTACCCCCGGCGCACACGCTCACCTGCGACCGCAACGGCGTGCGCGTTCGTCAATACTGGGACGTCCGTTACGACGTGAAAGAATCGCTCACCGAGGAACAGGCGGCGGGGCAACTGTTTGATCTATTAAAAAGCACGGTCAGGGAGCATCTCCTGTCCGACGTACCTCTCGGCGCATTCCTCAGCGGCGGGGTCGATTCCAGCACCATCGTCGGCCTGATGCGGGAGGTCATCACCGGCAACCTCGTAACTTCCTCCATCGGATTCGAAGAGGAAGCCTACAACGAACTGCCGTACGCACGCCAGATGGCTGAACGGTTTCACTCGGAGCATCACGAGCATGTTGTCCACGCCGATGTCGAACACCTGTTTCCGCTCATTGTCTGGTCGTTCGATGAGCCGTTTGCGGATTCATCGGTCATTCCGACATACTACGTGAGCAAGACCGCCCGTGAGCACGTAACGGTTGCGCTCAGCGGGGACGGCGGAGATGAATTGTTTGCCGGTTATTCGCGCTTTCGAGTTGGACAATTGGAGCATCGATTGCGGCGGACGCTCGGGCCATTGCGGCTCTTGGGCGCAATGTCACGTGTGTTGCCCGATGATGTGCGATTCAAAGCCAGGAACTCGCTGGAGAGCATTACCCGCGCTCCTGACGATGCCTGCGCGCGCAAACACTTCTTGAACCTCTTCACCGAAGAGGCGAAGCGGCACTTCATGGCGCAACCGGAGACGCACGATTACGCCGCCAAGTTCCGCGAGGTGTATCGCCAGGCGCACGCGGCACCCGACGACTGGCTCAACCGGGCCTTGTATGTGGATCTGAAGACGTATCTCGTCGATGACATTCTCACCAAGGTCGATCGCATGAGCATGGCGGTCTCGCTGGAGACGCGTCCGCCGTTGCTGGATCACAAAGTCGTCGAGTTCGTCGCCACGTTGCCGCCGCGTTTCAAACTCAAGGGTTTCGAGAGCAAACACATCCTTAAGAAAGCCGCCTCGCGCCTCGTGCCGCAGGAGATTCTCTCGCGCAAGAAGCAGGGGTTCCGCCTCCCGATTGCGGAATGGTTACGGGGCCAATTACGCGGGACTGCGGAAGACCTCCTCCTGGGTCCAAAGGCGACACAACGGGGATATTTCAACAAGTCCGAGTTGGAGATACTCTGGCGCAATCACCTGAGCGGTCACCGTGACAACGCACACCAGATCTGGTCGGTCATTCTGCTGGAATTGTGGCACCGGAAGTACATCGACGATTCCCGTTCCCCGATTGCACCCAGGTCTGTCTCGGCTATTCACTAACCATGCCCGGTCCCGTCGGCATCATCTCCTTCACCCCACAGAACGACATCGAGCGTGCCCTGTCGTGCATGATTGTGTCGGTGCTGAGTCGCGACCGCTTCAGGACCGCTTTGTAGCCGAAGAGTCGTCGTAATGCTAGAAAATGTCCATCTGTGGTTGCCGGGCTACCTCAAGCGCCGCCCCCCGCCACTTGTCATTTCAACCCATGTTCTCTTCTGCTTTTGCGGACCACTACGAACCGTTGCGGGGCAAGGCTTATCGGCACCAGGGATTGGAGCGCGTCAAGCGCTGGTTCGAAAGCTATCCACCGATGGTAGATCGCTTTCACGATGCCGGCGGGCGCCCACCCCAGCACACGTTTTTCTATCCTGCGGAGGAGTACGCACCCGAGTACGCTGATTTGCTTGCTCAATTGTGTCAGCGGGGCTACGGCGAAGTGGAGATCCATCTCCGTCACGACAGGGATAAAACACCGCACACCGAGGATTCGGAAAGAACCAGCTGGTGCCGAGTTCCCGCACGCGGTTGTGAGTGAATGGAAGGTGTTGAGAACCAACTGCGGCGAAAAACTTCCGTCAGGATTCCACCAGCTGGTCCAACGAACGGGGCGTCAAACGAATTCCTAAGTCGCCATTGTGATCCCAGCACACGACGGCTACGTTGGTGCATTCATAACTATCTCACTAAATTGCGCGAGAATCTCCGGGTGCTTGGATTGCAAGTACGCCTCTATGCGCGGCGTTGTGATCAGTTTTCGGACATAGAACGATACTTTCAATAGGTCGGCGGAATACTGTCGGTATAGATTCGAATAGAACTCATGTTCCTTATCGACGTGTTGTAATCGAGTCATCATGTCCCTTCGCCGATTCTCATCCTCAGCCCACGGACGACGCAAACGTTTTCTTTTGACCCTCTTGGCCATGGGAGTCTGGACAATGAGGGACCGACAAAAACTGGGAGAGAAATTGTTAATCGATTTCATTTCAGCCAAGATTTCCAATTGACTCTACGGTACAACCGTTGCCAGCTCAAGCGCACACGCTTTGCTCAGGACATCTTGCTCAAATGCCTTCACGACGTCGGGATGCAGGCTTTTAGTGAGATGCGGTGCCAATCGATGCAGAATTGATTTGAGCCCGAAAGTGCTCGCAATTCTCGACTCGTCAATCGTCTCCAGTGACTTCCGCAACATGCGGATCTCCTGTGGCGCGGTCAACGGGTTGACATTCTTATTATAGGTATATGCTTGATTGCTTTTATAGACCAAGCACGGCACGGCGACAACCCCGAGTTCTTGACAAGCCCTGAATCTCAAGTAGCCATCCAATATGAGGTAGACACCCTCGTCGGTGCTCGGATGCACGGCCAGAGGTTCGATGAGTCCAACTACTTTTACACTGGCCTTAATCTTTAGAAACCCGGGATTCTTACTGAAATTAATGTCTCGGGCCTGAACCGGTTTGAGTTGCGCTAGCGGAATGTCTCGGCCCTCCATTTCAAACACGGCCTTCATTTAAGCCTCCTGGCCCCTAGAGTCCCCACATACTTCCCTAGCAACGCGGGGCGGTCTGCCAACCCCTCCTCCCTCAGGAGAGCACAAAAGCCCTCGTCCCTCCACACGGTGGCTAATCCGTCCAGCAGCGCCAACAAGCGGTTTTCCCTCACGCTCGCCTCCCGCACGAAGCTTTCCTTTTGATCCGTCGTCCTGGCGATCTCCTTTTCGAGCGTCCTGAGGTTGTAGGCCGACGCGTCGCTTGCTTCCTCCGTTGGCGGATGAGATTTTCGTCTGCCATGGTTGATACGTTCCTCAATCAAGTTACGCACTCTCGTCGTATTCGCGCTATTGATAAGTCCGGAATCGAAGGCATCCATGAGAATGTTTTGGATCGTCTTGTTCGATGATTTTGCCACATTTGTAGCGAACGCAATCGGAAACAGCCCCTCCTCGACCCCTCGAATCAACCGCTCCTCACCCAATTCCACGAGGCGGATGTATTCGAATACATAGGATTCACTTTTGCCGGCGATAACAGATATCTGCCGAATCGAAAGTCCACAGTCCTTCATGCGCTTCAGTTCTCGGGCAAACCACATCGTATTAGGACGGACCCTCGCAATGTTTTCCACGAGCGACAGGAGAAGCGCGGTGGCCCGATCGGTATTGATAATTTCCGCTGGGATTCTGTCGTGATTCAGCCGCTTGTGGGCAATATACCTCCCTTCACCGCAGACGAGATCATAGTATCCCTCGGTTTGCAGGGATTTGCTGTTTACTAAGATCGGCTTAAGCAGACCGATTGCTTCAATACTTTGGACGTTCTCCCGAAACAGAACCTCATCGCGATCGCGCGAATTAAGAACCCTTATTTTACTGAGCGGGATCAATTCATAAATCCGTTCCGACATGGGTACGATATTAATGTTTGAGTCTGACATGGATCCCCCGATTAAGATCGAAGTTGCTGAATTAGCGCGACGAGCGGACAGGCCCACAGGCTCGGGTCGTTCGTACCATTTGAGTGGACCCGTATCCTTTTCCGAAACAACAGCTTTGGAAACGCCAAATAACCCAAAATGTCACACCGTAGTGGACACGAAAGCGGTATACCGATTGTGATATCCACGGACATCCGTTGATCCGGATGGAATATCCAATAGACTTCGTATCCCACGGGGATCGGTAGCGCGGGTTGGAGCACTAGGCTAAAATAATTATCAATCACAATGAAGTCGTCGCAACGCTCAAGCGGTATGCCATTTTGCTGGAGCATTTTCTCCACTTCGGATTTCTTCTGCTCTATCAGAGGCCCAAACAGTGACTGGTAGGCACGGTCAAACGATTTGAAGTGGCGTTCGTAGCATTTTGGCGAGGCGACCCCAGGACTTCTGGCAATGAGTCGATAGGAAGCAGTGCCGTACCGTTCACATAACCGAGACAACGCTAACAACAGGTGCTGTTTGGACTGCCTCTCCTCCCTCTCTTTTTGTCTAGCCTGAAATAACGCTTGTGCTTTTTGGAAAATCTCTGCGGAAATGACGGGCTGAAACGCTCCTTCCGATCTGATCCATTCACAGGGGGGATTTGCTCGGCGCGCAGATCTCATCTTGGTTGAGCTGCGGTTCCAAATCATGGTGCCTGTGTAGACCTCATCACGCAGGATGAGATGAACCATCCGGTCAGACCATTTGGCCCCGTGAGGAGACGGAACTCTCTTTTTGTTTAGGTTGCGCTTTATCGCAGCGGGAGTCATTCCCTGGTTGACGAAACGATCAAAAACATCCCTGACGACTGATACTCGCTCATCACTAGCCGGGGTCAGCACGACACGCTGGTTATGAATGGCCTTCTGCTCTCCATCTTCCAGAATCCGCACCGGATTTCGCTTTTCATCTAGGAGAAGCCGCTGCATCCCGTACGGCGGCAACGCACCTGCCCAATATCCGTCAGCGGCTATCCGTGCAATTCCCTTCCAGACTTTGCCGGATAGATCGCGGCTATATGCTGCGGCCCTGTACCGCTCAACGCTCAAACGTAGACCATGGAAAATATCGTCTTGTTTGGGAAAACCGATCGTCGTGAACACGACCTGCTTGCCATGCTGAAGGCAAAGACCGGTATAGTACGCCGAAAGGTCCGTATCCTGAAACCGTCCCCACCGCGAGACGTCGAGCACCAGAATATAGTCAAACTCTTCCTTGCCGTTCTCCACTAAGTCGTGAAGCATTTCATTGAATGCATCCCTCCCCTCGGTAAACAAACCGGTCTTCCCCCTGTCTGCGAATTCGTGGATGATTTCTATCGAATGCTGCTTTGCGAATTGATGAACCTGCTCCCGCTGGATCTCGACACTGTTCTCCTGGCGGTCCTGAGCCGAATGTCTATAGTAGGCGACAGCTTTTCGCCCTCCGCTGGGCGGTACTTTGGATCTGTCCCAAGGCAACATCATTAGGAGAACCTAATTCTGTTTGTCTGGCAGTCTCCGGCCGAAGTTGTGTTCTGGCGCTAGCATGGAGCGATCTTGAAAAATAGGCCCCAATACACCCTGTATGTCAAGCCCCATTTTCGGCTTAATAAGGCGTGCCTGCAACCAGGGAACTTCGCGCCCAACTGAAGCAGTTCGGTGGGAACGTTCGGCGCACAAGATGCGCCGTCGGCCTGACCCAAGAGAAGCTGGCCGAGATGGCCGATCTGAATATCCGCACCATTCGGAAGATCGAGGCGGGGGACATCAACATTCTTGTCACGACCGCGATGCGGATCCAGCGAGCACTAAGATGCTCTTGGAGCAGCCTCTTTTCCTGATCGCGTCTGATGGTTCTCCTCAAGCAGGTACTCGATTCTACGTAACAGGTCTTCGTTGACGCTGCCGGTGATGTAGGCCAGCATTCGTTTCCAAGGCATGGGATGTTCCTCACGCTAATGCTATGTGCAAAGCGCGGCTAATGAGAATCTAGTGGTATCCACGCGTGGTATCCACTGCCGCTATCGAATTTCACCGAGAAAAAACAAATCCCCTGCAACTCCTTTCAATTGCAGGGGTAGAAGGTTGGAGGCGGGTGTGAGAATCGAACTCACGATAGGAGTTTTGCAGACTCCCGCCTTACCACTTGGCTAACCCGCCTTCGCTCAAGGGCGGAGAATACCACGGCTGTACCCTTATGGCGCCGGAAAAAAGCTACGGACGAGTACGACTGCGCGATGTCTCTTCTATACCGTTACCTAGCTTCGGTTCTGGAATCATCGCCCGCCGTGTTGCTATCCCACTGCTTCGATGTTGACGAACTGTCCCAGCTGCGTGCCACAATGAACTCACGAGATCCCACTATCTCGATATTGGAACGGGCCGAGCCCCGCCACGCAAACTCGTACCATTCCGAGTGACGTTCAAGGGACGCCGGAGAAGCATCCCGATGCCCCCAAATGCGCTCTGTTGCATTTTGGCCCACATGCCGCAAGTCATTGCAAATCAAGTAACTAGCTGATGGAGAGAACGTTTCGAGAATGGCGCCGGCAGGGTTCAACTCCCAGCCGGAACTGCTGAGTTTCCGAGCATTTTGAGCTTTTTCCAGTTTCGCGAGACGTTCAAGTGACGCATAGGATTATGCCGCCCGCGCCGCTTCCGTCACGACTGTGGCCGGCACAAGTGCCCAAAACCGCTCCGCGTCGGCCGTCGAGACGAGACTTTTGTAGTGGCTATGCAGCATGTCCGTACCGCCTGAATGCCCCATCAGATGAGCTGTGCGAACGGCATCCTTATGGCGCGCCAAATGATAGGAGGCAAACGAATGCCTCAAAGCATTACGCGGCCAGTCCTGGATGCCGGCCGCCTTTCGGAGCCTGTCGAAACGACTGCTGAAAATCTTGGCATCGATGATGGGGCCGCTGGTGGCCGGGCACAACTCCAGCCAAGTCGCCAGCGTTTCGCTGTAGCTCACGACGCGCCGCGACCGGGTCTTGGCTATGGTGGCATCGACGACAATCTCACGGTCCGGACGTTTCACGGCAGTCCAATCGAGTTTCATCAGCTCACAACGACGCAGGCCGGCAAAGAGACCGATACAGATGTATGGCAGAAAGCCAAACTCATCGGCATGCCGGAGAAGTTGCTGTATCTGCTCCACCCGGAGAATCCCAGGCTCGCCTGGGTCCCACTCAGGCCTAGGAATGCTCTTGGTCAGGTTCACGCTGACCCATCCTCTTCTTAGCGCGTGATTGTACAATTGGGACATCATCCGGAGGCGGTTGAACTGGGTGCGGGGTGCCACGTCCGGCGCCAGACAAATCTCGGTCAAATCGGGGAGCGTCACCGTATGCAATTGGCGGTCGCCGAAACGGTCGGCGATCTTGGCCAGGAAGGATTCTAGCGACTGAATCGTACTACTGCGGCGGCGGGCCTGCTCTTTTTCCTGCAACAGGTCGTCAATCATCTTGGAAATGTCTGGGGCCTTCCGGTGAACCAGCACCTGCTTGATATAGAAGTCCGTCGCCTCAGTCAGGCTCGCTCCGTACGGGGCCAACGCGGCCACGCATTTGGCCGCCTCAAGACGGACTCCCGCCGGCAGCGCGAAGGCGAGCTTGCCCTCGTTCTCGTGTTCGGCACGACAGCGTTTCGCCTGCTCCTCAGCCTCTCCCCTCGTGCGGAAGACCGGACGGACGCGCTTGCCATTAATCATCCCCACGTTGACGACATACCCCCGCTCGCCCGATGGATATCGGCGCACAGTGATGCGGGGCCAGTTTTTTGAACGTCTCATGTCGCAGTTCTTCTTCGCAGAGTCGCGCAAAACCATCCCAGCGCCACACTGCTTCTCGCGGAAAACTTACGGCATGAAGGAGGGATTTATCCATGGGGACAAAATCGGCGGTTGCTCAGCGGCGACGAAGTGAGGCACGAAACTTCTCTCTGAAGGTTGCGACCTACGACGCGATGCGGGTGTTTCTGGCGCGATTGGGCCGACGCGTGCTGAAACGTCATGTCCATCCACACCTGCTTCACCACGGTTCAGCAAACCACCACGTGCAAGCGAGAAGTTAAGCCTCGCTGTGCTTCGCTATCTTACTACATCGCCGCATGGCGACTCCTCATGGGCACCACGTTCGCCGCCTGTTTCGGGCTGATACTCCACCACGTGGCCGCGTCTTGTGGCATGACCAACTCGCGGTAGTGGCGGAAAATCATTGCGGGGGTGTTGCCCATTTCTAACGCAACCTTGGCGGCGTCCTGGCATTGCGCCAGCCGGTACGTGGCGTAGGAATGCCGCAACCCGTTCTTCGGCCAACGCAGGCCAATGTTCACGGCGAGCGCGGATGCCATTCGCCCAACGTGAGCCCACCGGCAGACTTTTCCAGTCCGCCCACGATAAGGCGCGAGCCACGCTTGCAAGTTCGGCTGAATCGGTATCAGGCGACGTTGGGCGGTCTTGGCCTTCTTCGCCTTAACCTCCACGAATCCTTGTGCAAAGCGAACATCTTCCCATTCCAAACGAAGAATCTCGGCGTGGCGCAGGCCAGCAAAAGCCCCGAGGGCCAGAAAGGGTACAACCTCCGCATCGGCTTTGGTGATCAGCTTGGCGAAGTCCTCGGGCCGGAAGATTTCGATCTCGGCGCCGATTGCCTTGACACGGGGCAAGCCATCCGCTTCCGTCGAGCGATCACGGGGCAAATACCCGCATTGTTTGGCGAACCGCCACAGAGTCACGATGACGTTGCAAAAATTGTTACGCGACCGGGGAGAGACAGGGAGCGAACGCAGCCATCCTTCGATTTGCGGTCTCGTCACCTTGATGATCGGCCCTGACAACGCCGCCGTGATATGCGGGAGTCGTGTGCTCAAATCTTTGATGTAGGACTCACTGGTGCCGTCACGCCTTTTGGCCTCAAGCATTTCCTTAGCGACATCCGCAACCATCTTCTGGGGCACATCGGGCAAATTGTGACGGCAGTAGAACTCAATCGCCTCGTTGAGGGAAGCCCCATGGAGTTTCTCTCTGCCCGCGACGTATTCGTGAATTGCCGAACTGAGCGGGATGCCGAAAGGTTCCAGAGCCTTCAGCGAATAAAGGTATCCCTCCAGATCTTTGCCGGTGAGTGCCTTTGCATTTGCCTGCTGATTGTGGACGGCACCGGCGATCTCCGCAGCCCTGTCCCGTGCCGCCTCCTTCTTGCGAAAGGCTTCGGTTCGTCGCCGGCCCGCAATCGAGTACGTGACAAACCATCGGCCATCTCGACCGGCGTAGCACTTGACGCTGACGCCTCCCACGGTGACCTGAAACGATCGGGTTTCAGCACCGACCTTTTTCGATTTGATTTTGGCCATCACGATGGCCAAATCTGCTACAAACTGCTACAGATTTCAAGACATTTCTACTTTTAGGCCGAAAAGTGGAGCGGGCGATGGGAATCGAACCCACCTCGCCGGCTTGG
>Ga0187875_10003478_pt1 | contig 11150 bp, 8 predicted proteins | sample June2016WEW_17_1_2_FD_132978 | JGI IMG/M metagenome (GOLD analysis project Ga0187875, IMG submission 132978) | Peatland microbial communities from SPRUCE experiment site at the Marcell Experimental Forest, Minnesota, USA - June2016WEW_17_10 | ecosystem: Environmental > Terrestrial > Soil >... | reverse complement strand
GGTCTCGGTCGAGGTGTCCGGGCTGGCCTTAATCCCGACGGAAGCGGTGCCCGTCACGAGATTCGGCGGCGAGAACGGCGAGGAGATCAATAGAGCGCTCCCGCCTTCGCCGTTGATCTGCGCGACGATGCCGGTGACGTTGAGGTTGGTACCCGCCTCGGCAACCGTCGCCCAGCCAGCCGGCACTTGCATCGGGTCGCTGCACGCGCCGACCAGCGCGGATGTCGTGCTCGTGAAGCCGTCCGGGCCGGAGACTGCGAACGAGAAGGACCCGGTCAGGTTGGTAGAAAGTGCGTCCTTGCAGATCTTCAAGTAGCCGGTGACCAAGTTGTTCGTGTAGGTCAGCGTCTCGGTCTGCCCGGTGCTGATCGTAAAGTCAGCCTCACTGGTCGTGAGGTTGGTCGCCGTGAGGCCGTGACCGAGCGTCTCGACGATCGAACTGACCGCGTACCACGGCGCAGAGGCCTCGGTGACTGAGTAGTTCCCGTCCGCCAACCAGACTGGGCCGGAGCATGAACCTCCGGAGACCCAGATCGGTGTCGCCGAATCATCACCCGCGACCTTCACCGTGAACAAGAACGGAGCCGCGGTGTTGACGCTCGCGTCGGCAGCCGGTGGGGCTGTGAATGTCTTGCAGATTTCGATAGAGCCGCCTGCCACGTCGTGTGAGACGCTGGCGCCCGCGGTTCCCGCCGTGATCGCGGAAGTCGCGAGAACCGGGACAACTCCGGCTCCGGCGAAAAGGAGCCCGACGAATACCGCGTGGGCCCTTCTCTTCAAAGATGAGTGATTCATTTACGTCCCTTTCTGGATGTCTCTGGTCTGGATGTCTCTGTGAGGTGAGCTGCTTCCTCGTTCTCTCGTTGGGGGCGGGGGCTCCCCTCACGCGAGCACAGGAAGGTGCTGCAATGTGGTGACTGATGCGTTGTTGTCCTCACCTCAGACTCGAGCTGAGGACGGCATCGACTCTGTGATCGATATCCCTGCTGGGCCCCCCTTCGTCTTCTGTTTCCAGCCGGCGGTTCCGGAAGATCGTCGGGCATTTCCTCGATCCCGACAACGTTAATGTAACCCGACTTGTGCAATCCCCGGTCGTCCGATCGTCTGAAGTAGACCTGAGCACTTGTACCCTACACGACGGGACCTTCAAGACGGTGCCCAAAGCGCGCATCCGGTCCCGAAGCCTTCTTTTACCTATGAACTTCGGGAACCGACAACACGAACCCTGGAAAGCGCACCACCTCCGAGCAGCGGTGAAACTCAGTTCCTCCTTCACGTCCTGCAAGGTCCAACTCGCGACCACCACCGTGTGCTCGTAGCAATTAGGCCAAATCACCCGATTCCGCAGCATCGCGTCGACGTGACGCGATCTGATTCAGCTCCGTTGCCGGGCCAGGAACATTCCGTGTCTGCAGCGTGTAACAGCCGTATCCAGTCCGCGAAGAACGCGTCGCGATGCCGTCGAGATAACGACCCTCCGTGGTTGTACGCGGACGCAGAGCGACCGTCGACAGGACGCCCCGTTGTGGCCCTTGAACACCTCCGGAGAAGCTGCATCGCACCGTATCCATAACGTTGCCAAGTTGTTGCAACATCGTTTCCGAAACGACTCTCCGTGGTCGAAAGCGGACACATGGTGACCGTCAATGAGACGCGTCGTTGCGGATCTCCAACATCTCGGGAAATGACGTAGTGCACCGCATCGAATACGCGCGTGTGAACGACTCTCCGTGGTCGTTCGAGGACTCAAAGTGATCGTCGACGAGCCCTCTCGTTACGATACGAGAGCGCCTCGCGAAATGGTGCAGTGCACCGTGTCGAAAGGCCGTGCATGAACGACTCTCCGTGGTTGTTCGTGGACTCAAAGTGATCGTGACTGGGGCACCTCGTTACGGTTCGAGAGCACCGCGTGAAATGGTGAAATTCCCTATGTCGTACGCAAGCCTGCTGCTCTACACTGCCGCTGAGAAGAAGATCGCGGGGTCAGTGCAAAAACCGTGCCGAGCTTCAGGCGCAGGGGACCTTGGCGGACGGGCTGGCGAGTGCTTACCCGGCGTGCGAGCAGTTGCAGGTCGCGGTTGTTGTGTGAATCCGGGGCTCAGCGGGAGCGTGGCTAGATTGTCGGATTCGTCGAAGATCGAATACGGCACCACTCCGCTCGCCGGAGCTGGTAACGCCGCGCCGGTCCGATTCGAAGCGACGACGTCACAGCAACTCAAGTTCCCTCGAATCGCTGACCACTTGAGTCTGTCGCGCGACTTAGACGAAGACAGCTCGGGCCTGATGCTTCTCGGCGGTTGGGCGCTCTGGCGAGGGGGCAAGCAAGTCAGGATGTCGCTGAGCGCACAACGTCTGTGCGTGCTGCTCGCGTTACACGGCGGCCAGCGGCGCAGCTACCTCGCCGGGATGCTCTGGCCCGACGTCCGTGACGGTCAGGCTCTTACCCGTCTGCGCTGCGCGCTCTCTCGTCTGCGACGCCAACACGACCGATTGATCGAGATCGACGGTCAGATAGTCGCACTTCACCCGTCCGTCAGGGTTGACGTCAACGAGTTAAAGGCAGTGGCACGCGATGTGATCGCGTCTCGGATCGGACGTGAGTATCTGGGAGCGGTGTGCGATCAGCTCGTCGATCCGCCTGAGCTGCTCCTCGGTTGGTACGAGGACTGGGTGCTCCAGGAGCGCGACCGGATCAACCAGCTGCGCCTCCGTGCCCTTGAAGCGCTCGTTGACCAGCTGCTCGAGGCGGGCGAGCACCATGCGGCCTTCGAGGCGGCGACCGCCGCCATCCGAATCGACCCGTTGCGGGAGAGCACCCACCGGGCGATGATGCGCGTCCATCTCGCCGAGGGGAATCCGGCGCTCGCCGGGCGGCAGGTCAAGCAGTACCGGGAGATCTTGCGAGCCGAGATCGGCATCGGCGAGCCGACCCCAGAGATGCTCGCCCTGGTGAACCTGCGCGATGGACCTGGCGCGGAGACGTCTATCCGGTCCGAATCACTGGTCTGGCCCGACTTCGGGGCGGACAGGGACTAGCCGGGCCGAGTCGACTGCGACGCCATCGCGTAGCCGCGCGTGAAGAGCTTGGCGAGCATGCGCTCCATCGCCATCTGCGAGAGGACCTCGGCAGAGGAGAAGAGCTCGTAGGCGGGGAGGCTGACCTCGCCCGAGCGAATTCGAAGACCTACACTCACCCCGACCCCAGACCACGTTGTCATAAGACGTGGTCCACTAAATGGGATACAGGCCATCCGGAGCGGACGACGGGACTCGAACCCGCGACCCTCACCTTGGCAAGGTGCTGCGACATGTCTAGCCCGTTCGATCGAGTGTGTTTGGCTGCACCTCCGTTTGGGCCACCGTCTACCGAGATCCCCCGAATTGGCCCCTGTTGTAGACCGGTCTACTGACGTTGCGCGGGTATTCGCGTGAGCACGGTTCCGTCGGATCTGCCGGCTGTTCAGTGGCCCGTTCGAGGACAGTTCCGCGACGTCGTGCTCGATCTCATCGTCGTCACTCGTAATCGCAGATTTAACCAGCGATTCCACCGCCTGCGGTCGGGACTGACGGCTCACTGTTCGTCGGGAAATGGAAGATCGGGACCGGGCCACTCTGGCGTCAAGTCGAAGAACTCGGAGGGCGTCAGGAAAGCATCCGTGTAGCAGAGGTTTCCCGAGGTCTCGTCCACGAGCGCGTGGCGCCACGGCGTCGAGCTGACGATTGACGGGTGCGTAGCGAATGGATTGTGCCAGAGCGTAGGAACTGTCCGGGCAATCGTTGTCGGCGCGAGCGCGTCAACAACGAGGATCCCCGACACTCGGCGGTTCCTCTTACCGGTCGGACCGATGAAGAGGCCGTTGCTAGCTCGCGATGGCACCACGACTGGTGTGCCGCCGGGCGCGGCGCGCACGGTGGCCTGCTCGCTCCCGAAGAGAGCGCTCACGATTGCGGTGTCTTTCCCGAAATACGTTTCGGTGCTCGCCGCGATGACGTAGGGAACATCGAACTTGCCGTAGGCGCCGGCCTTGTCCGCGAGCTGTCTCTGGATCGCGCGGTGGTCCTCGATGATGCTGGCCGCGCCCGGTCCGTGCATCCCGATCGTCGGTCCGCTCGTCGCGCCACGCCACTGGGGGGACTTCGGGATGACCGTGAACGCGACTTTCCACCCCTCGTGCTCCCACGTCGCGGTGGGGAGCGACCGAAGAGAGTTTCCATCGAAGCCCGCGGCTACCACGTCCGGGTCCAGCGTCAGTAGCCAGCGTTCCAGCTTTGAACGCAGTTGCGCCGAGGGCGGAGCCTTGGGTCCCTCGGCATGAACCGTCACACCGAGGAAGAAGGTCGGCGACGGGAGGTCGTTGATCGTGTCGAAGATCACGTCCTTGCGGCGTTCGGCGGACATCGCTTTGTTGGACTCGCCCACGACCGTGACTTCGAGGACGAACTGCTCCGTCCCGCGGATGGCGAGGTAGTCGGGACGCCTCGTCGTCCCCGGCACTTCCGGGTGACTCTGGATCTCATAGCCAAGGCGAAGCAGTGTTTCATGGCAGTAGATCTCGAAGAACGCCGCCTTGAAGCTCCGATCGTCGTCCGAGCGAAAACGCGCACGGATGTCGCTGCGGTCGACTTCCGGGATTCGGGTGAACCACTCGTCGAGGAGGTCGCGAACTCTTTGCCAGTACGCCCCGGCGATGCGGTTATAGAACGCGAAGCAGCCCTCGCTGTAACGCTGCTCGCGGGTATCGGTCCGCGTGTCGCCGTCGAAGAGCTGCATACCCTGCAGTCTTCCCGCGCGCTCATCCGGAGTCACGGACGTTACCCAACAGATATCCGAGACCGACCTCCAGACGACTCTCTCGCACACGGTGGTGGAGCGCAGGCGATGAACCTCCTCTGGCAGCGAACTTCATTGTTGACGTGTCACAAGGCACCGACCACAAAGTGATGCCGGTATGCAACGGTCGCGAACGGAGCGCCAAATCGCGCCAATCGTCCAGACTGAACGATCCGGGCGAGTCAGCGACACATCATGCGGACGAGCGCCTCCCTCGGTACGAGGATCCTCCTTCCGAGGCGGAGCGTTGGGATCTCCCCCCGAGCCGCGAGCTCGTAAGCATGCGCACGCGACACTCCCAGTGATCGCGCCGCCTCCTCGACGGTGAGCGTGAGTCGTTCGGGCCCATGGTTACTTCCTACGCCGATGCCGTGTGCGTGGCCGTCATCTGCTTCTGAGGGAACGGTCGGCACGTTCAGCAGATCCGTGTCGTCATCAGCCAGCGCCGCCGTGAGCTCGAGCAGTGACCGGGCGACCTTCTGACTGGTCCGTTCTGGACGAACGACTTGGCTCATCGTCGTTCCTCCTCTCTGTCCAAGAACGCGACGGCGATCCCCGAGGGGCTGTCCGCGCCCGTCTCAGATGCGGTGTCCGCCGTCCTTCGTACGAAGTCGAGCGACGCGATGACCTCGGTCCGAAGCTCCCACGAGCGCGCCGTTCCGACTGGCCGATCCTCGACGTCGCGGTGGTGTCCGTGCTGGCAGGCGACGAGGCCAGCTCCGAGCCAGCCGCGCATCCGCTCGTAGAAGGAGGGAAGGGTGTAGCTGTGCCAGTACTGCGCGCCGGAGCACGGCTACTTCGTGGCGCGGTATGACCACCTCGACCGCGAGATCGGTGTCCTTGCGCCATGAGAGTTGGACGAGCTGAAGCAAGCGGACGATCGCTAGGTAGAGGAACGAGAGCGCCATCGGAGGATCGTCGCGGTTTCAGGAACTCGACATCAAAGTCCTGCTGAGGACTTTGGACCGGGTTCTTGGCACCCAAACGTCCTCGGCGGGGTAATACATGAGCACCGACTCGTCGCATGAGCTGGGTAGACGGATTCTCGGCATCCACGGGTCCGACCACCTCGACGCTTCAAGTCAGGTGAGGGTGATCTTCTCAAGCCCTTGTGGCGCGTCCGGATCACGCTCGAGGTTCAGCGCCAAGCGATGGGCGAGTTGTTGACCGCGCACGACGCCGAGCACCGTGGCAAGGGCCTCGGGCGCCGCCGCGTCCCAGCCGGCGGCGGCTCCTGGGAACGGGCCGAGCAGACGGACTGCCGCCCCTCGGCGCTCGAGGTCCGCGACGAGCGAGAGGACGTCGCCAGCCGCAGGGCCGGGATGGGCGAAGGCCACGATCGGGACACCACGCGAGGCGATAGCGATCGGGCCGTGGCGAAGGTCCGCCGCCGAGAACGCCGTGGTCAACAGCGACGTCGTCTCTTCGACCTTGAGGGCGCACTCGGCCGCGGTTCCGTAGAGCAGACCGCGCGCCGTCGTCGAAAAGCACCCGGCCTCGAGCAACCAGTCGGCGAGCGAGGCGATGGGAGCGTCGTCCGAGAGCACCGCCGAGACCTGGTCACCGAGCCGCTCGAAGTCTTCCGATCCGATGCCGATCGGTGCGATGGCACTAGCCAGCATGGCGAAGACGAGGATCTCAGCGGTCACGGTCTTGGTGGCGGGGACGGCCTTCTCCTCGCCCACCCCTAGGGCAACCACCACGTCGGCGACCTCGGCGAGCGGGCTGTCGGCGTCGTTCGTGATAGCGATCGTACGGCCGCCCGAGCGCCCGGCGGCCTCGAGCACCGCGGCGATCTCGGGAGTGCGCCCGGACTGCGAAACAGCGACGACGACATAGTCCTCGTAGTCGATCTCGGTCCCGTACAGCAGCTGAATGCTTGGCGATGCCCCCGCCACGGGTCGACGGCTCGCCATCTCGAGCATGTAGGCGCCGCAGGTGGCCGCGTGGTCCGAAGACCCCCGGGCCACCACCACCATCCCGACGGGGGGCACCTTGAAAAGCGGCCGGATCTGGTCGGAGATCTCCCGGCGACGGCGCACGAGCATGGCAATCCGGTCGGGTTGCTCGAGCATCTCTGCTGCCATCTGGCGGCCGAGATGGGTTCCGGTCACGTGCCAACAGTACTATCGGGGTTCTTGAGCAGCTCGCCGACGTGATCATCGCTGAGCGTGCAGCCGACATCGGCCGGTCCCGACGAGAAGGCGATCAAGCCGTGGGTGCCCGACGCGGTGCGCACCGACCACGTTCCAACCCAAGAGCCGAACAGCTAAGCTCAGCGGAGTCGTCCGCGAGACCTTCCGGCGTCGTCGGGATCGTCCTCGGACGTGCATGCAACGTCACGGAGGCGAGCAACGACAAGGCGATGGTTCGCTCGCCATCGGCCGTTTCGGTCTGGATCCGGATCACCTGGCAGCGCTGCTCGGATCGCTCGGGTGGATCTGGGGGTTCAAGGGATAGGCATCAGTCGGTCCGTGACGACCGTCGCATCTCGAACGGTGCGCCATCGCGATGAACCTGACATGGTTGCGGACATGGTTGCGAAATCGCCTCGTTCACCGGATGGAGCCGCCGTGACCAATGAACAGCAGCGACGGGACCTTGGTGCCGAGCTCGCGCAGGCCCTTAGAGGAGAAATCCTCTTCGACGGCGCCACGCGAGCGATCTACGCCACCGACTCATCGAACTACCGGCAGGTCCCGATCGGCGTCGTGTGCCCGATGGATGCGGCCGACGTCCTCGAGGCGCTACGGGTGTGCCGCGACTTCAGCGTTCCAGTGCTCGCGAGGGGAGCCGGAACGAGCCTTGCCGGGCAAGGGTGCAACGTTGCGGTCGTGTTAGACATGAGTCGGCACATGAATCGCATTCTTGAGCTCGACCCGGTACGGAGAATCGCGCGGGTCGAGCCGGGAGTCGTCCTTGATGACCTGCGCCGCGCCGCCGAGGTCCACGGGTTGACGTTCGGCCCCGATCCGGCGACCCACGCCTGGTGCACGATCGGTGGGATGGTCGGTAACAACTCCTGCGGCACGCACGCGCTGTACGCGGGAAAGACCGTGGACAACGTCGAGCGTCTCACCGTCATCACCTATGACGGCGAGAAGCTCGACGTCGGGCCCTGCGACGCCGACGAGCTCGAACAGGTCCTCGCCGCCGGTGGCGAGAAGGGGCGGATCTATCGCGAGCTGAAGGAGTTGAGCGAACGATACGGAGTCCTCGTCCGGTCGCGCTTTCCGGACATCCCTCGTCGGGTTTCGGGCTACAACCTCGACGAACTGCTCCCCGAGCGCGGCTTTCATGTTGCTCGGTCGCTCGTCGGATCGGAGTCGACGTGTGTTCTCGTCACCGAGGCGACCGTCTCGCTCACACCAAGCCCCTCGCATCGCCGGCTCGTCGTGCTCGGCTTCACCGACGTGTACCTCGCCGCTGATTCGGTTCCGTACCTGTTGCGCCACCCCCTGCTCGGCCTGGAGGGCTTCGACGAGATGCTCGTCCGTCAGATGCGCGCCGCCGGACTGAACACGAAGGAGCTCGACCTCTTGCCCGAGGGCGCGGGCTGGCTGCTCGCCGAGGTCGGCGACGACGACCCGGCGTCGGTCGACGCCAAGGCCGAGGCGCTCCTCGCCGATCTGCCCGAGGGCGCGACGGCCATCCTGTACGCCCTCGACGAGGACCAGCGCGCCGTGTGGCGGGTGCGCGACTCGGCACTCGCCGCCTCGGCGCATCCGCCGGGCAAAGAGCGCAATCACGAGGGATGGGAGGACGCCGCCGTCGAGCCCGAGAAGCTCGGGACGTACCTGCGCGGCATCCGGCGGCTTTGGGGCGAGTTCGACTACTTGGGCGTGTGGTACGGGCACTTCGGCCAAGGTTGCGTGCATACCCGCAACGACTTTGACTTCTCGAACGCCGAGGGTCTCGAGAAGTTCCGCGCCTACGTCGAGCGAGCCGCGGATCTCTGCGTGGAACTCGGCGGCTCGCTCTCGGGCGAGCACGGTGACGGCCAGGCTCGCGGCGAGTTGCTGGAGAGAATGTTCGGGCCAGAGCTGATCGGAGCATTCCGGCAGTTCAAGGCGATTTGGGATCCGCAGGCGAGGATGAACCCGGGCAAGCTCGTCGACGCCCTGCCGCTCGACGCGAACATCCGCTACGGCCCCTCACACCGGACCTCGAGACTCGCGCCGACGCACTTCTCCTTCGCGGACGATGCCGGGAGCATGCAGGCCGCCGTGGAGCGCTGCGTCGGGGTTGGGCGATGTCGCCGCGACGACACGGGGGTGATGTGCCCGTCGTACCGCGTGGCGCGTGACGAGAAGCACTCAACCCGGGGTCGCGCCAAGTTGTTCGCCGAGATGTTCCAGGGAGAGGTCACTCCTGAGAGTTGGCGCAACAAAGACGTGCTTTCGGCGCTCGATCTCTGCCTGTCCTGCAAAGGCTGTGCGGTGGATTGCCCTATGCGCGTCGACATCGCGACGTACAAGGCGGAGTTTCTCTCGCACTATTACGCACGGCGGCTCCGCCCAGCCTCGGCCTACGTCCTCGGATTGATCCCGTGGAGCGCAAGGATCGCGATCCGCCTGCCCGGTGTGGCCAACATCGTGTTGCAGTCAGGAACGCTCGGTCGCGCTGTGAAACGCCTCAGTGGCCTGAGCACGATGCGCCCCACCCCGCTCTTCGCCAAGGTGGGTTTCCGGCGATCCGAAGCGGCGCGTCGTGCCAAGAAGGTGACGTCTCCGACAGTAGTGCTCTGGCCCGATACATTCAGTGACGTGTACGAGCCTGGGCGCGCTGCCGCGACCTTGGCCGTGCTTGAAGCTGCGGGCGAGCGTGTTGTCGTCCCGCGTCGCTGGGGATGCTGCGGGCGACCGCTCTACGACATGGGGATGCTCGACCTCGCTCGGCGGACGCTACGTCGGGTGCTCGACACGGTCGAGCCCTGGACGAGCGTTGGCCTCCCGATCGTCGTCCCCGAGCCGAGCTGTCTCGCCACCTTCAAGGACGAGCTGCCGAGGTTGCTCGCCGACGACCCACGCGCGCGACGGCTCTCGGAGTCGGCGCGCAGCCTTAGCGAGCACCTCTGCGCGATCGGATGGGAGCCGGAACAACGCGCCGACGGCCGGCGGGTCCTCGTGCACCCGCACTGCCACCAGCGTGCAGCGATCGGGACCGATGCCGACAGAGCCGTGCTCGAGCGCGCGGGCTTCAACGTCGAGATCCTCGACGCCGGATGCTGTGGGCTCGCGGGATCGTTCGGGTTCCGAGCAGAGCACGACGCCATTTCACGGCGCATCGCGGAAACGAAGTTCCTACCCGCCCTGGTCGACCTCGATCCCGATGTGGCACTCGTCATCGACGGGTTCAGCTGCCGGATGCAGGCAGAACATCTGCAGGTGCGGGCCGGAAGCAGCCTTGCCGAGCTGCTTCTCGAGTTGACAGGAAGGGCATCGCCGCCGAGGTAACGGGGTGAGCTGACTTGAAGACCTGCCGGAGACTCGTGTAAGGCCGGGACCGGGCCGTGTGGGTGCCGAGAATCCGTCTACCCCGCTGATGCGACGAGTCGGTACTCGTGTATGACCCCGCCGAGGACGTCTGTTCGTCGGAGGTGCGCGCCATCGACATCGCTGATTGGAGCTGGAGCTTGGGCAGGGTTGGATGGCGAGCGCTGTCCAGAGACCGACGCGGACGATGGCGGTTGCAGTGCTCGACGTGCGCGGCGAGCACGACCTCGAGATGGCGACGTCCGAGCACGAGGAGGCGGTGCAGGCACCCGCGCCGGAGCGTGCCGACGAAGCGCTCGGCGACCGCGTTCGCGCGTGGGGCGCGAACAGGTGTCTTGAGCATCCGGATGGCTTGGCCGCCGAAGACGGCGTCGAAGGACTCGCTGAACCTTGCGTCGCGGTCCCGGATAAGAAACCTGGTGACGGACGCCCGTTTAGCGAGATCCGAGCAGAGGTTCCGCGCCTTTTGGGTGACCCGCTCACGGGCGGGCTTGGCGGTCACGCCAGCGGGCCGTACGAGGCGCGTGTCGTGCTCGACGAAGAAGAGCACGTAGAGCCGCTTGAGCAAGACGGTGTCGACGCTAAAGAAGTCGCAGGCGATCAGGACTTTTGCCTGATGCGGAGAAACTCAGCCCAGCTCGGGCCTGACCGTCGCGGCGCCGGGTCGATGCCGTGGCGCTTCAAGATTGCCCAGACGGTCGACGGGGCGATGGTGACGCCCGGGGCCGACTCGCCGTGGATGCGCCGGTAGCTCGAGGTTGGGTTCTCCCTGGCCAGTCGCACGACGAGAGCAGCGGTGCCGGCGGGGATGGAAGGGCGGCCGG
>Ga0187875_10003471_pt1 | contig 11158 bp, 8 predicted proteins | sample June2016WEW_17_1_2_FD_132978 | JGI IMG/M metagenome (GOLD analysis project Ga0187875, IMG submission 132978) | Peatland microbial communities from SPRUCE experiment site at the Marcell Experimental Forest, Minnesota, USA - June2016WEW_17_10 | ecosystem: Environmental > Terrestrial > Soil >... | reverse complement strand
TCGGTTCCCATGTCGCGCTCGGCGGTGAATCCGGCCATCAGGTCGTCGCGCGCCGCCAGCACCGCGGCTATGGTTCGCTGCGGCACCGATTCCTGCACGGTTTGCAAGTCCTCCGCGCCGGGATGCAGGAACAGATGCACGTGCGCGTCAATCAATCCCGGTAGCAGCGTGCGGTCGCCCAGGTCGATCACTTCGGCATCCGCCGGCCGCGCGACTTTCATGCCAACCTCGGCGATCCGGTCTCCGCGCACCAGCACTTCGCCCGGCGCGATCACTTTCCCCGTCTCAACATCCAGCAGCCGGGCCGCGTGCAGCACGATCGAGCGATTCGCCGGCTGGCACCATGCCGCCGGCCCGGCCAGCGCCAGAACCAGTAACGAGAGCCAACGCAAATGTCTCATAGCCGTTGCGCGTCATCATACCACTTGGTAAGCATGCTTTAGTGGCTGCTGAAACGTCCGAAGGGAATTCCGGGCCACGGATGAACACAGATGAACACGGATAAGCCAAATCCACTCGATCGGTGTTTATCCGTGTTTATCTGTGGCTCGTCACGTCTCGGTGTTTCGGGTAACGGCGCATTGGAGTACATTATCCTTTGGGCGAACGCCCTTGAGGTGAATTCATGAAGCTGAGCACTTTCGGGTTTACGGCAATCCTGATCTCGCTCGCGTCCACGGCGGCCTTCTCGCAGACGCAGCCCTCCGCTAACATCCCGCATCTTCAAAAGCAGGGAACGGCCACGCAACTGATTGTGGATGGCAAACCGTTCCTGGTCCTCGGCGCGGAATTGAACAACTCCAGCGCCTCCAGCATGGAGTACATGCGGCCGCTCTGGAGCAAAATCGCGGCGACCAACCTCAACACCGTGCTGGCAACCGTGTCCTGGGAGTTGCTGGAACCCGAGGAGGGCCGCTTCGACTTCAGCCTGGTCGACGGTGTGATTCAAGATGCCCGCCGATATAACCTGCGCCTGATCCTGCTCTGGTTTGGAAGCTGGAAAAACGGCAAGTCCACTTACCAGCCGCTGTGGGTCAAGGCGAACCAGCAGCGGTTTCCGCTGATTCAGGACGAGAAGGGCAGGGGACTGCCGACCTTGACCACCCTGCGCAATGCCAACCGCGATGCCGACGCGCGCGCCTTTGCTGCGTTGATGAAGCATATCCGCGAGGTGGATGGAGACTCGCACACGGTCATCATGATGCAGGTCGAAAACGAAGTCGGCGTGCTGGGGGTCTCGCGCGACCACTCGCCAGCGGCCAACCAGGCGTTCGCGGGGCCGGTGCCGAAGGAGTTCATGGACTACCTGCGGACGCACAAAGACACGCTGATTCCCGAGTTGCACAAGCGTTGGGAAGCCGCCGGCTTCAAGACTTCCGGAAGCTGGGAAGAGGTCTTCGGCGCCGGCGTGGAAACCGACGAACTCTTTATGGCCTGGAATTACGCGCGCTATGTTGGCTATGTCGCAGCGGCCGGCAAAGCGGAGTATCCGTTGCCGATGTTCGTCAACACGTGGCTGCGCCAGGGAAAGTTCAAACCTAACGAGGACATGCCCGGCGGTTATCCGAGCGGCGGGCCATTACCCCAGGTAATGGATGCCTGGAGGGCCGGCGGGCCGGCCATCGACATTCTCGCGCCGGACGTCCACGTCCCGAATTACGACGATTGGTGCGCCTGGTACATGCAATCCGGCAACCCGCTGTTCATCCCCGAGTCAAGAGGAGACGCGAGAGGCGTGGCTTGGGCGTTTGCCACGGCGGGCAAGTATGACGGCATCGGCTATTCGCCGTTCGGCATCGACCGGCTGGCGAACCCGGAGGGTGAGCTGGCCAAAGGCTACCAGGTGCTCTCGCAGATGGCTCCGCTGATCCTCGAACGGCAAGGCCTCGGAAAAGTGGCGGCCGTGCTGGTGGATGAAGCGACCCCAAGATCCAAGGTGCGGTTGGGCGACTACACGATCGAGGCCCGCTTCGCCCGGCGCAGTCAGGACCCGAATTCGCCCGTCGCCGCCCCGGTGGACCAGGTGGCCGGCCTGTTCATTCAATTGGGCCCCGATGACTACGTGATTGTCGGCAGGAGCATGCGTGTCGACTTCGAGTCGGCCACCGACGCAACCCAGAGCGTCGGACTGGGCACGGTCGAGGAAGGCGAGTACGTCGACGGCCGCTGGGTTCCTGGACGCCGCTTGAATGGCGACGAGACTCCCGAGTGGAAGGCGCTCTGGTTCCCCGGCGACCGTTACACAATCCAGAAGATCAAGCTCTACCGCTATCGCTGAAGGGGGCCGCTGCCATGTGGCGCGGGCACGATGTGATTCCGTGCCCGCTAAAAACAGGCGGCTCGCCGGATCGGGACCGTCTCTGCCGCGAACTGGTCCAGCACTTCACGCAGGGTTTCGGCACGGCGCAGCAGAGCGGCGCGGTCGGTTTCGGCAATGCCTCTGAGCGCCGGCAGCAGGTTATGGGCTTCGCGCCAGGCATTCTCCGCGCGCAGTTCGAAATCCCTCGCCCCCGGCCCTTGCGCCTGCGAATCCCGTGCCGCCAGCACTCGCGCATACGCAAACCCGCGATCCAGCCGGGCGGAAATCAGTTCCGCCAGTTGCCGGTCCGTGCGGGCACGAAGCTGCGCGAGTTTTTTCGTATGGCGTTCCATCTACTGCAACTTTCCGGATCGAATCGGTTATTTTCCGGGCTTAAACTAATAGACGATTGAATCTCCGGTTTTGATCGCTCCGCGGAAAATATTCCTGAGGAAAACCGGTGGCTGCGCCAACGGAACAGGTGTGACTCATTCCATCGAAAGGACTTGGGGTCAAGTGGCCGGCGGTCACCAAATCTGCCGCACGCCGCCGATATAGACCGCTCGAGCGGTGTCGCGCCCGAAAAAGTACGGCAGCTCACGGTAGTCGTCACAATCGTGTATCGCGAAATCGGCGAGCTTGCCTTCTTCGAGCGACCCCACGATCTCGCCGCGCCGCAGGCTGTACGCAGCGTTGATGGTGGCCCCTGTGATCGCTTCGGCACAGGTCATTTTCATTTGCGTTACGGCCAGCGACAGCACCAGCGGCATGGAAGTAGTGGGCGACGATCCGGGATTGAAATCGGTTCCGAGCGTCACCGCGAGGCCGCGCTCGATCATTTGCCGCGCCGCGGCGTAGCGGCCTGAGCCGAGGCAGTACACCGAAGCCGGCAGCAGAACCGGCTGCACTTGCGCCGCGGCGAGCGCCATCCAGCCGCGTTCGGTAGTCGCTTCCAGGTGATCCGCCGTATCGGCGCCCACCTCCGCGGCCAGCAGCGAGCCTTCATCGGCGCTGAACTGGTCGGCGTGCACGCGCAAGCTGAAACCGAGCGCGCGCGCCGCTTCCAGGATGCCGCGCGCCTCTTCGACCGGAAACACCGTTGGCTCGCAGAAAACATCGCACGATTCGGCGAGGTCCCCGCGCCACACCGCGGGCAGCATTTCTTCGATCACCAGGCGTACGTATTCGCTCCTGCGGCCGAGGTATTCGTCCGGCACTTCGTGCGCGCCCAGGAAAGTCGGCGCAAGGCGCAGGCTGCCTTCCGCGTCCAGCTTGCGAATCACGCGCAGGATCTTGAGCTCAGCCTCGATCGTCAGCCCGTAGCCGGATTTCGCTTCGATGGTGGTGGTGCCGCCGCGCAGAAACCATCCGCGATAGCGGCGCGCCACGGCGAGCAAATCCGCTTCATCGGCGGCGCGCGTGCGCCGCACGGTGGAGCGGATACCGCCGCCGCGCGCGGCGATTTCGGCGTAGGTGGCGCCTTCGGCGCGTTCCTCGAATTCATCCGCGCGGTTGCCGGCGAAGACCGGGTGGGTGTGCGCGTCCACGAAGCCCGGCAGCACGATGCGGCCGCCGGCATCCACGATTTCCGCATCGGGAGAAAGCACGCGCTCAATTTCCGCGCGCGTTCCCACCTTCAGGATGCACCCGTCGCGCGCCACCAGCGCACCATCCGGAATAATCCCGAGCTTGCGCATTTCCGCGCCGGTGCGCGCCCGCGCCGGACCGGCGAGCGAAACCAACTGCCGGCAATTCGCGACGACGAGGTCAGTCATAACGGTTCGAGCCACGGATGAGCGCTGGTAAACCTTTAAGCCACGGATGAACACAGATAAACACAGATACGACGCAAGAAACGTCGATCTTAAAGTCCTTTTTCCTATCCGTGTTCATCTGTGTTCATCCGTGGCCAATCCTGTTTTGGTTTTAATGCGTGGCCTCCGTCAATCGGCTCAGCCGCTCTTCCACGGCGGCTTTGAACGCCGCGTCCGCGATGCTTTCGAGGTTGATGCGCACGTTTTCCATGGCGCCGGTTTTGGCCGCCGCGATCAGCGCCTTGGCCACCGCGAGGTCGGAGCCGAACCGTGCCGGCACCTCCATCTTTTCCAGGCGCGCGTTCATCGCCGAGGCGCGCTCCAGCACTTCGAGCGGCACCAGCGCGGCGCCGTGGAGCGCTTCTTCCACAAATGGCGCGCGCTCGTCCTTGGGCTGCTTGTAAGCCGCCATCACCCGTTGGAAGGCTGCGGCGTCGCGCTCGACGGCTGCGGTGAAGAAGCCGCGGTCGTCTTCAAACGCTGCCGGGTCAAGCTTGGCCAGCCGCGAAACCATCGTGCCCAAAGCCGCGCCCATGGCGGCCGCGGCGGCCGCCGCGCTGCCGCCGCCGGGCGTGGCGGTGCCCGCGGCCAGCGCATCCAGAAATTCCGGCAACCCGCCGCGCGCGGCTACGGCATCCGCGATACGATTCTCCAGCACCAGTTGCGGACTGAAGTTTTCCGCCCGCAGGAAATACTCGGCCGCCATCTCAATCGCCTTGCGCGGAATCAGCCCGACGATTTCGCTGCCCACCACCGGCACGCCGTACCGTTCGGCCTCGCGGCGCACGGTTTCGAAAACCAGGTGCAGCGGCGTCTGCTCGAAATCGGTCAGGTTGATCGAGACCTGCGCCAGGTTGCGCGAACCGAGCATGACGCCCATCGATTTGACGAAGCGGAAACCGCCGCTCGAGAAACGGATGGTCCTGGCGATCCGCCTGGCGAGTTCCACATCCGGCGTGCCCAGGTTGACGTTGTAAGCGATCAGGAATTTGCGCGCCCCCAGGACGACCGCGCCGGCAGTGGGATGGCACACGGGCTCGCCGATATCGGGCGCGCGCCCGGGCTCCGTGCCCATTTCTTTTAGCAGCGCTTCGAATTGCCCGCGGCGAATGTTTTCCAGGTTGACGCGCTCCGGGCGCCGGGCCGCGGCTTCATACAGGTAGACCGGCACTTTCAGCCGGCTCCAGATTTCGCCGCCCACGCGCTCGGCGAGGCGAACGCATTCTTCCAGCGTGACGCCCTCAATCGGAATGAAGGGCACCACGTCGGCCGCGCCGATGCGCGGATGCGCGCCCTGGTGCTTGGTCAGGTCGATCAACTCGACGGCCTTTTCGACGCCGCGCAGAGCCGCCTCCGCCACCGCCGCCGGCGGCCCTACGAACGTCAGCACCGAGCGATTGTGATCGGCATCCGCTTCGCGATCGAGCAGCGTCACTTCGGGCACCGCCGTGATCGCCGCAACGATGGCGTCCATCTTGGCCGCATTTCGACCTTCGGAGAAATTCGGAACGCATTCTACGAGTTGTCGGGACATAGGTTTTAGGCGTCTACGAAAAAAAGCCCGCGCTAGGGGTGCATCGGAATCTTCACGCCGTGCTCCTTGGCGAACCGCACGGCTTCATCGTAACCCGCGTCGGCGTGGCGCATCACGCCGGTCCCCGGGTCGGTAGTCAGCACGCGCTCCAGGCGCCGCTCGGTTTCCGCGGTCCCATCCGCCACCACCACCATGCCGGCATGTTGCGAATAGCCGATGCCGACGCCGCCGCCGTTATGGATCGACACCCAGCTCGCCCCAGCGGCGATATTCACCATCGCGTTGAGCAGCGGCCAATCCGCGATCGCATCCGAGCCGTCGCGCATCCCTTCCGTCTCGCGGAAGGGCGATGCCACCGAGCCCGCGTCCAGATGATCGCGGCCAATCACGATCGGCGCTTTCAATTCGCCCGACCGCACCAGGCGGTTGATGGCCACGCCGAATTCGGCGCGCTCGCCGTAGCCCAGCCAGCAGATGCGCGCCGGCAGCCCTTGAAACTGTATCCGCTTCCGCGCCAGCGGCAGCCAGCGCGCCAAAGTTTCGTCGCGCGGAAACAGTTCGAGCGCCAGCCGGTCGGTGCGATGGATGTCGGCCGGGTCGCCCGAGAGCGCCACCCAGCGGAATGGGCCGCGGCCGTGGCAGAACAGCGGCCGTATATATTCGGGCACGAAGCCGGGGATGTCGAAAGCGCGCTCCACGCCGGCCTTCTTGGCGTGGGTGCGTATGTTGTTGCCGTAATCGAAGGTCACCGCGCCGCGCTTTTGCAGCTCCAGCATGGCCGCAACGTGCACGCCCATTGACGCGGTCGCGCGCCCGACATACCCGGCCGGATCGGCGCTTCGCAGCGCGGCCGCTGCTTCGAGCGTCATGCCATGCGGCACGTAGCCATTGAGCGGATCGTGCGCGCTGGTCTGATCGGTGAGAACATGCGGCACGATGCCGCGCCGCGCCAGCTCCGGAATCACGTCGGCGCAGTTGCCCACCAGCCCGACCGAAATCGCTTCGCCGCGCGCTTGCGCCTCGCCGAGCACGGCCAGCGCGCTATCCAGGCTGCGTTCCATGCGGTCGCAATAGCCGGTGTCCAAGCGGCGGCGGATGCGGTCCGGATCGACGTCGACGCCCAGAAAGCACGCCCCGTTCATCACGGCGGCGAGTGGCTGTGCGCCGCCCATGCCGCCCATGCCGCCCGATACCACCAGCTTGCCCTCGAGCGATCCGCCGAAATGTTTGCGCGCCACCGCCGCGAAGGTCTCGAAAGTCCCCTGCACGATGCCCTGGCTGCCAATATAAATCCACGAGCCCGCGGTCATCTGCCCGTACATGGTGAGGCCCAGCCGCTCCAGCCGGTTGAATTCGTCCCAGTTCGACCAGTGGCCCACCAGGTTGGCATTGGCGATCAGCACCCGCGGCGCCTCGGGGGTGGTTCGGAAAATGCCCACCGGCCGCCCGGATTGCACCAGCAGGGTCTCGTCGTTTTCGAGCGCACGAAGCGCGCGCACAATCGCGTGGAACGCCTCCCAGCTTCGCGCCGCGCGGCCGGTGCCGCCATAGACGATCAACTGGTCCGGGTTTTCGGCGACCTCCGGATCCAGATTGTTATGCAGCATGCGCAAGGCGGCTTCCTGGTGCCAGCCCTTGCACGTAAGTGCGCTGCCTCGCGGCGCGCGGATGGCCGTTCCGCCGATCATATCAGCCCCAATCATACCGCCCAGCGTCAGTGGGGGAGGCTTTGTATCAGTCGCGTTATGAAGAAAACCTCACCCGCCAGGATGAAAATGGGGGAGCGAAGCGGTAGGGTGGAAGACGGCGGACGCCGCGTGCGAAGGACGTTACCCTACAGCGACCGCGAGACTCTCCAACGGAATCGGATCGGGCTTTTTCAAGGCTGGCCCGCCACCAATCAATGCCTCGCGGCACCTGAGGCCATGCTGATATCCGGGCACTGAAACGCACCAGTTTTATAATCGGCCATAGCTTGCCGCCCGGGTCTATGAACAATTAGAAACGCCGCATGCCGCGGACTCAAGTAAGTTCCTGGTTCAATACATTGCCGCGTTGCGCATGAGGCTGCTGATATCGGCAGCCCGGCCCGGCCAACCCGAACACGTCCGGGGGTTGTTCCGCGCGACGTGTCATCGGGCGAGTAAGATCGTTCCAGGAGGGACATCATGAACGCACTGGAAGTCGGACTCACTACCGGCGCCACGGGCGGGCTCGAACGCTTCGTTACCGAAGCGTTTCTGGCAGCTGGGGCGAGGATCGCGCTTTTCAAGCCCGAAGCCGGTTTTCAAATGGCGCCGGTACAACGTGAGCACGGCTCAATTATCGTACACCAATCGTACGCAGCCAAGCTGTGTTTCTCGAAGTACATGATTATATAGTAGATATCGTTGGAGGCGCGGGTCGGAATCGGATTCAGACCGGTTGTTGAAAGCGCATAAGTTATTGAAAACACAAAACGCGCGAGTCGGACGAAACGGGGGTTTGGACGTTTCACCGCACAAAAAGCCGCACAGGTCCGCTCGGCCGGTCCTCGCGTTTTCTGGCGCTACAATAGAAGCATCATGTATGTGAAAAACGGTGACCCCTTCGGCGTTGGCAGAGATGTGGACCGCGCCGATTTGATGATCCGTCTAAAGCATTCTAGGAATGGTTTCCACTACGGTACCGGCATTAGTGGCAACTTGGTTGCGCACAAAACGCCGGAGCTCGGAAAGCACCCCGGAACCGTGGATGAATTCTGCGCCGCTTTGCCGTGTTGGCGGGTACGCTATGAGCGCACGCCGCTGGAAAAGATGAAGGTGGAGCAGGTTGCGGTTTCAGATTTCGGAAGTGCGTGGTCGCCCCTTGCCAATTGCGAGCACGATGCAACTCTGGCGCAATTCGGTGTTGCGTATAGCCCAACCGTGGAGAAGGTTTTGGGGCTTGGCATCATCGCACTCTTGGCGGGTATTGCCATTGCGAGCAGAGACAATTAGAAGGTAATTCACAAACTTCAGTGCGCACGCGGACTTGCGCTGACATCTATAAGAACAAGGCTTCGGGATTTTTCACGCCGCCCCGGATCACCGCTTCGCTACTCCCCCATCTCGCGCAAAATCTCCGTAATCATGCCGCGATGCAGTACCCGCTGAAACACTGGCGACGATTCATTGAGCCATGGTGAATGCAGCAGCTCGGTTCGCACCTTCGTGCGGAGATTTTGATAGTCCACCGGCGAGAGTGCCTGCAACCGCGCTTCCGCTTGGACACGTCGTTTCTCGGCGAGGTCGGCGGTGAGCGCCTCAAAATCACGCTTGGCTTTCGTTTCGGCGCGAAGTTTAGCCGCAGCCTGTTCCCTGCGACAGAGATCGCCATAAGCGCTGGCCGCCCGCGCCGCGTATTGGAGGATGCCGCCGAATGTCTGGGGTTTGTACTTGGTTTCCGCGGCGGCCGTATGGGCGAAGTCAACGACGTATTTTGCGCAAGCGAAGCCGTACTGCGCGACCAAGGTTGTTGCCTGCGCAATTTCTTTTGATTGCGGCTGCTTGTTGCCGATCCCGTGAAAGACCTTGTGGAAGTGGTTACAGACTTCAAGGGCGGCGCTGTTTTCAGCGGCTATCGGCCGTGCTTTCGTCTCTCCCATCAACCGCGGCTCATCGGGCGAGACAGCCTGACAGTTGCCCTTCTTAACCGTGAGCTTGTAGTCCGCGTCGTCCTTCGTTTTCTCGATCTCGATCATCGCGACCACGCCCGAGGTGAGGGTGACGCCGCGAAGCTCGGCAATCGCTTTGGAGAATACCCGTTTTCGTTCGTAGACGCGGCTGTACTCGCTGCCGCGGAGGCCGAGGTCTGAGCAGAGTTCGCGGGTCCGGCGTTCATAGATCCGCTTGTCCGCCATAATCAGGTCCAGGTGGGTATATAGCAATTGGGCAAGGTCCGTCCGGAAGCCGAGGATGGTTTCAAAGATCACCGGCTTGGTATGCCGGTTGAGAAGATTCGTGAGGGTAAAGTCATTGAAGCGGAAGTAGCCCGCTTCTTTCGTGACCCGCCCGTCAACCTTCCTGCGCACAATCTTCAGCTCAGAAAGGATGTTCAGCATATCGATTTGCTCCAACGTCTCGCGCTTGCCGGTGTCGAAGTAGGCGTTTTCCCAGGTGATGGGTGTTGCCCGGAGGCGGCGGAGTGAGGCCGTCGTTGCGTCAATGACGTTGGTCCCCCACTTCTTGTGAAGCATCCTGGCCAAGCCGCGAATCGAAAAGAAGATCTGAGTCGGTGAACGGCCTGATAGTTCCCACTGCTTCACCAGGGCGTAGTATGTTTTTTGGTCTTCGGTCGTCAATCCGCCGAGATGAGAAAACCCGATCTCCACCTTCGCCCGGAGCCGCGTTCCATCTTTCGCGGTGTATTCGCGTTCAAGTGTGCGAACTTTCGCGGTAGTTGGGGAATGTGAAGGGCTCCACAAGCCAGCCCATTTCTCAATGTTCAGTTCCGGCCGGATGCGGTCGGCTGCCGCTTCCGTTCCATGACTCCCCTTTTGCCGGATGCCTGTCTCCGAAGTGGGATCTTGGGATTTAGAACGAATCGTGGTGTCCATTTGGAAGTTCTAATGGGGTTTGATTTTTGGTTACACACACAAATGGTCTGTGTGTATTTAAGAAGTATCTAAAGAGTATCCCGTCGCCGGCCGGATGACGGAAACTTAGGAAAACCGCGGGCTAGATGCTGTTGTGAATCCTGCGCCAGCGGGACTCTAGCACCAAGTGAGCGGGACTCTAGCACCAAGTGAGCGGGACTCTAGCACCATGTCCGGCGGGTCTACAGCACCAAGCCAACTCGTGCGCCCCGGCGTTATGTCTCCCCTCTCAGGAGTCCCGTTCCGGAGTGGCCTCGCTCATTATCAGCGCCATGTTTTCATGAGATCGACAACACTACCGAAGCTTTCTGAAATTCAGTATAACGGCAATGCCGTTCTAGCGGAAGTGGATAAAGGCACGTGAGGGCTCGCCTGAAAAGTAGCCGATGGGTCGTTGATCGGACGGCATTGGTTCGACGGGCGGCGAAGATCGGTCCTTCTAGGGGTGTTCTGACCTGTCGCGAGGCGCTGTGGAAGCCAATCTCTCAACATACTCACCAGTCTAGCGACAGTCATGACTCTGTTGAGTATCCATATACTCAACAGACTAGAGAGCGAGGTTCAGCCGAATTTCGGCATGGACCGGGACAGCGGCAAAAACAGCGGCCTCATAAACACGCCGTAGCGGGACGCATTTTCGCGAATCATAGGTTCACTCGTGTTGGGGAGTAATCGCCCTTGTCCCGCCTCAGCTGGAAATGGAAAGGGCGCTCAACCGTTAAGATAGCGGAGAGAGCGCGTGAAGAAAACACGAAAGCATTACACCGGAGAAGAGAAGGTCGCCATTTTGAGGCGGCATTTGCTGGAACAGGAGTCGGTTTCCAAGCTCTGTGACGAGTTTGGGTTGCGGCCGACAGTGTTCTACCGTTGGCAGAAGGAGTTCTTCGAAAACGGGG
>Ga0187875_10003467_pt1 | contig 11167 bp, 9 predicted proteins | sample June2016WEW_17_1_2_FD_132978 | JGI IMG/M metagenome (GOLD analysis project Ga0187875, IMG submission 132978) | Peatland microbial communities from SPRUCE experiment site at the Marcell Experimental Forest, Minnesota, USA - June2016WEW_17_10 | ecosystem: Environmental > Terrestrial > Soil >... | reverse complement strand
TCGCCGCAAAGTGGTGCGGTAGTTGTAGGTTTTTTTGTATGCTTGCTGGCTCGCAGGCATTCTTGCGAGGGAGGCGCTTACCCGTAGCGCCCCCGCGCTTACTCAGTTTTCAGTGGCGCAGACGATCGTTTTTAGTCGTCTGCGTGGTGCCCAAGCTGGAAGGCCACAGAAAACGATGGCCTGCCCCACTGTCCAGCTAATAGCTTTTCTGGAAGGATTGCCGATTTTGGAAATCGATAGCGGCGCGCTGGAGAACATCCGAGCGGCTCAAAACCCGGATGGCGGATGGCCGTATCGCAGAGGCGGCTCGTGGACCGAGCCTACCGTGTACGCGTTACTGGCGCATCAGGCCGGCCTTACCACGGCTCCGCGCAGTGCGGAGACGCTGGCGTGGCTATGCGCCGCACAGCAGCCCGACGGCGGATGGACGCCGCGCCCGTCGGTGGATCAAAGTACCTGGGTGACGGCACTGGTAGCATTGTTGCCTCCGGAAACGATTGGGGCCGCCAGACACGCACGCGCCGTGAAATGGCTCCTCGGCGTAAGCGGGATGGAATCCTCGCCGCTTCTCCGTCTGAGCGTGTTTCTGCGCGATGGCAAGCTGCCGGACGCTCCGGACCTGAACGGCTGGCCATGGTTTCCGGGAACCGCGGCTTGGGTGACGCCTACTTGTCTGGGCGTTTTGGCGTTGAAAAAGTGTTACTGGAGGCAACCCTCTACGGATTTGCGGGAGCGCATCGACCAGGCGCAAACCTTTCTGCTGGCGCGCCGCTGCGCCGATGGCGGATGGAATCACGGCTCGGCCCGCGCTCTCGGCTATAACTCGGATTCGTACCCGGAGACTACCGGGCAAGCTTTATTGGCGCTGGCGGGCCGTGATCCGGCCAAGCTGGAGGCCGGCTTCCGCCTGGCGCAGCGGTTTTTACGGGAGCAACGGTCTGCGGCCGGCGCTGCCTGGTTACGGCTCGGGCTGCTGGCCCACCAACAGCTTCCGGCCGATATACCCCTTGCGACCATGCCTTGCCGCACCTTGCCGGATACCGCGCTGACGTTTTTGGCCGCGGCGGCGGAGCAGGGTTGCAACGTTTTCTTGGAGTAGGACGGGCCTCCGGCCTGTCCGTTGAGCATGCAAAACGGACTTACACGTCGAGGTTTTCTCATCGGATGCCCTCTGGGCGCCGCAGCCGCGGGGCTGGCGGGCTGCGGCCGTACGGCAGCGGCGCGCCCCCGCTCGCCGGTCGACATTACACGGGCAACCGCCTATTCGCAGGACATCTACGACACCATGCGCCGCGTGCTGGCTTCGCACAAACTCAACGTGCGCGGCCGCCGCGTAGTCCTGAAGCCCAACCTGGTGGAATTCGAGCCGGGGAGCGTCATCAACACGCATCCCATGCTGGTGCATGCCACGCTCGAAGCCTTCCGGGAACTGGGCGCATCGGTGGCCATTGCGGAGGGGCCCGGCCATCGCCGGAGCACGCTCGATCTGGCCGACGCCGCCGGATACTTCCAGACGATTCCGGGGTTTGAAGATATCTTCACCGACTTGAATCTGGATGAAATCTCGCGCGTGCGGCTGGCCCGTCCGGTTTCCCGACTGCGCTCGCTCTACCTGCCGCATACCGTGCTGGCGAGCGATCTGCTGGTTTCCATGCCCAAGATGAAGACGCACCACTGGGCGGGCGCCACGCTGTCGATGAAGAATCTGTTCGGCATAGTCCCCGGAGGAGTCTATGGATGGCCCAAGAATGTGCTGCACTGGGCCGGTATCCACCAGTCGATCGCGGACCTGCACACGCTGTTCCCCAATCATTTCGCGATCGTCGATGGGATCGTGGGGATGGACGGCAACGGACCGATTCAGGGGCAGCCCAAGGCGGCGGGCGTGATCGTCTCCGGGCCGGACCCGGTGGCGGTGGACGCCACCTGCTGCCGCATCATGCAGATCGAGCCCGCGCGCATCGACTACCTGACTTTGGCCGGGGGATTGGAAGGAATTGCAGAGGAAAACATTCGGCAAATAGGAGAAAAGCTGGAGACGGTGGAAACGCGGTTTGAATTGATAATGGAACTGCGAGAGCTGCGGAGGACGCGCGCATGAAGCGCGTGGCGCACGCACTCATGCGTGCCGCGTCCCCACTCATGGGGACGCTGGCTTCCTTAGTATTGCTGGTGCCGTGTTTCTGGCAGCCGAGAATACAAGCGGGCGATCTTTCGAGCCACATCTACAATGCCTGGCTGGCGCAATTGATCGAACGCGGGCAGGCGGCGGGGCTGACGCTGGCCCCGCAATCCAATAACGTTTTGTTCGATCTGATGCTGAGCGGATTGATGCGCGCTTTCGGGGCCTCCGCGGCGCAGCGTATCGCCGTTTCCATTGCAGTACTGGTCTTCTTCTGGGGCGCTTTCGCGTTCGTGTGGTCGAGCTCGCGGCGCGGCCCTCGCAATCCGCCTTGGCAACTGGCGCCTTGCCTGGCGATGTTGGCGTACGGGTGGGTCTTCCACATGGGCCTGTTCAACTTCTATATGTCGCTGGGCCTGTGCTTCGGGGCCATGGCTCTGGCACGCCATAGGAAACCTTGGACGGTGGCGGCGGCGATTTTGCTGCTGGGGATCGCTTACGTGGCGCACGCGCTGCCGGCGGCCTGGTCGGTGGGAGTGCTGGTTTACACGCGATTCGCGCAGGCTCTTGCGCCGCGTCGCCGGGTCGCCCTGATGATAGGCATGTTGGCCGCGTTGGCCTTGGTGGGATTCGTCTTGGGCGCATTCTTTCCGACGCGCCGGGGAATGCATCAACTATTGGCAATCACCGGGGCGGATCAGGTTTGGATTTACGGCCGGTACTATGTCGCCCTTTCGTTGGCGGTCCTGGCGGTCTGGGCGCTTTGCTTCGAGCGCGTGTTGCGTATGCGAGGCATAGCGCGCACCTTGCTGGACGTCCGTTTTCAGGTGTGCGCGTTGTGCGCGGCTGCGTGGGTGCTGCTGCCGGGCGGCGTGCTCCTGCCCGGGTTCAGGTCGGCGCTGGACTATATTGCCGAGCGCATGTCGCTGGCGGGCGCCGTGCTGTTCTGCGCGATGATCGCCTCGGTACGGTTGCCAAAGCCGCTGGTGGGCGCCATGGCTGTCATCGCGTTGGTGTTCTTCGGACTTTCCTATGCGGATGAACGCGCGCTGAACCGGGTGGAAACCGAAATGGAGCGGGCGGTCGCGCAACTGCCGCCCGGACAGCGCGTGGTGAGTGTGCTGGCAGATCCGGAAAGCCGCATCAAGTCTCTGGCCCACGTGGTCGACCGTATTTGCGTCGGGCGGTGTTTCAGCTATGCCAATTACGAGCCCGCCACGGCGCAGTTCCGCGTGCGCGCGGACCATGCGAATCCGTTCGTGGTATCGGACTACGGCGAATCCTGGGAGATCCAGACGGGCGGGTATGTAGTGAAACCGCGGGATCTGCCGATGTATAACATCGACCTGTGCGCTCCGCCCAATCCACGGATTTGCGTGGCGCCTTTACGCGCCGGCACAACATTACACAACACGGGCTTGCGGGTAGTCCCCGCTCTTGGAGGAGGATAACGCCATGCGCCATGGAAGCACGGCCGAGTGCGTGCAATACGACGCTCCGGATGTCGAGATGAATACAGAGGGTGTAAAGATGATTCTGCGCTTGAAAGCGATTCCTTGGGCGCGCCTCATTGTAGATACGCTCCTGGTAGCGGCCCTGGTGCTGGCCTCATCGAGCTTCTTGTCGGTGAGATAGCCTCGGGAGCGCGCTTTTGCATGCGGCCGGAGGGTACTGCGCGGGCCGACTTCCGCCGATTGTCTGTAAGTGGCACGCGTTCGGTTCCTCTGCAAAGTGATCGCCTCCGCCGGTGTCCTAGCCGTTCTGGCTGGGCTGATGCTTCACTTTTATATTGCCAAGTATACATATCTGGAATCGGCACTTGCAGGTTCTGTGGCAATCTACCTTTGGACCCGTCCAGCCGTCCGCAGCCTGGCGGTTACGCTACTGATCGGCGCAGCATTTTGGGTGATTTACAGTGCGCTCCAGGGCCAGCCCAGCCTGGGGGCCTGTCCAGCCTTCCTGGGTTTGGGTAGCCTGGGAAGCTTGGGCTTGGCCGTTTTATGGTCGGCACCCGACCAACGGCAAGCCGATCTGGATACCTGCCTGACAGCGTCCATGTTTCCTTTTTTCCTGGTCGTCGCAGGATTCTCGCTGGCCGTGACAAGTATCGTACATCCAAAAACTTACGACGTGTTCTTGTATGCGTTTGATGAACAGTTGGGTGGGCAGCCCAGTTTTCTCGCCGGCCGGCTTTTGGCGCGCTTCGGCGCCCTCCGGCAGGTGTGCTATTTCGGCTATGAATCGTTGCCTTTGGCGATGGCGATAGCTTTTGCCATGGAGCGAAGCAGACCCGGCCGGCATTTGTCGAGTCTCATGCCGGCTTTCGCCGTGGCGGCCGCCGGCGGATTCCTCTTGTACAACTTGTATCCCGCAGTCGGGCCCCTGCACGTCTTTGGAGCACAGTTTCCTTACTCGCCGCCACCGGCTGGTTCGTCTCCTTTCCAGTTGGTGGCGGCGGGTGAGGCGCCGCGCAACGCGATGCCGTCGGTGCATATTTCCATGGCGCTACTGATTCTGTGGAACTCGCGGCCGTGGCCCAAGGTTTTCCGCGTTGTGGCCGCCGCGCTGCTCGGAATCACCATTCTCGCGACGTTGGGATTCGGCGAACACTACCTGGTGGATTTATTTGTGGCTGTGCCGTTCGCGTCGTTGGCGCAGGGGATGGCCTCATACGGTGTTCCGTGGCGGAATGCCGCCAGGATGGCGTGCGTGGCCACCGGCGCGCTATTGGTGCTGGCGTGGTTGAGCTACCTTCGGCTGCCTTCACGTCCACTCGCGCGCAGCGGCGCTCTGGCTTGGAGCCTGCTGCTCGGCTCGGCATTGACATCCGCAATTCTGGAATCGCGTTTAAGCCGGGTCGCGGCGCGGTCTGGTGTTTCGGCGCTAACCTGGGTTAACGAAAGAGAGCGTGTGGAACGGCTGAGGGTGCCCGGATAATGGTGCTGTGCTGCGTGTAACGTGCCTTTTTGGGGTATGCGTTTGCCTTTGGATTGGCGTCAGCCTACCCGAGCGTGGCACCGACTTTAACCAGTTCTATTCCGCGTCGAAGCTGGCCGGCACCGGCCATATGTACGATTGGGGCCGCGTTCAGGAACTGGAGCTGCGCAACGGAGCTCACCCCATTCCTTTCGGTCGCCTGCCCGTGTACGGAGTGCTGTTCAAGCCCCTGACAATCCTCGCTTACAGCTACGCGCGCGTGGCCTGGCTGATGGTGAACATCGCCGCCTTGATCGGGTTTGCGATGCTCTGGCCTGTGCGCCGGCGACAGGATACCCTCATGATGCTGTGCTGGTCCTGCCCGGCGGCCGTCTTGCTCTCCACGGGTCAGGATACGGGACTCTTTCTATTCTTTGTCGCCGTGGGACTGCGGCTCCTCGAATCCAAGCGGGACTTGGCGGCTGGCCTGGTTTTCTCGCTTTGCGCCGCCAAGTTCCATCTGGCGCTGGGGATTCCAATCTTTCTTCTGGCCCGGCGCCGGTGGGGAGCCTTGGCCGGCGGCGCGGCCGGCGGGCTGGTCCAATTGGCGATTTCGTTTGCCGCGGAGGGCCGGGACTGGCCGGCACGGCTGTGGCGGCTCTCTTCCATTTCGGATTTCAGCCCGTCGCCATCGAAAATGCCGAATCTGCTAGGGCTCACGCATGGGCTGCCCTATGGTGGCGCTCTGGAGGTTGTGCTGGTTGTGCTGACACTCGCCGCGGTATATATCGTTTCGCGGCGATCCGCGCTGAGCATAGGAGCCACGGCAGCAGTCGTTGGCGGATTGATGGTTAGCCCTCATGCTTACGTATACGATGCCGTGCTGTTGCTGCCGGCATGTGCGCTGGCCTTGCGCATTCCGGCCGCCAAAGCCCTTCGGTATGGGGCGCTCCTGCTGTCGATCCCGATACCTTATCTGCTGCTGATGCAAGAGCACGGACTCTGGGCGGTGGCGCAGGTCGCCATCAATGGGTTCGGCCTGTCGTTATTGGGGCTATTGGCCTTCCATGGTTTGAGAAGACGTTCGAGATTATCCGCCCGGACACAATCCGCGCCGCACGTTGTGCAAACCTATTCTTAATGAATCCCGTCACCGCCTATCGCGCCTGGCCAAAGGCGGAGTTGCATCTGCACCTGGAAGGGTCCGTGGAGCCTGCGACCATGCAGGAACTCGATCCCGCTCTCACCGCGGACGCCGTGCGAGCCATGTATCGCTTTCACGGTTTTCAGGGATTTATTCAAGCCTACAAATCGGTGGTCGAGCGGTTGTGCGCGCCGCAGGACTACGCGCATATTACGCGGGCGTTGATGCGGCGTCTGGCGGCCGAGACCGTGCAGTATGCCGAAATCACGCTTTCGGCCGGGGTGGTGCTATGGAAAGGACAGGAGTTCGCCCCCGTTTACGCCGCCGTCAGGCAAGCGGCCGCGGAGTCTTCGATCGATGTGCATTGGATTTTGGACGCGGTCCGGCACTTTGGCGTCGAGCATGCAATGCAAGTAGCCGAACTGGCCGCCGAGCGGGTGAACGATGGCGTTGTGGCGTTCGGGATCGGCGGCGACGAAGAGCGTGGACCCGCCGCGTGGTTCGGCGAAGTGTACCGGTTTGCGAAGGCCGCTGGGCTGCGGCTCACGGCGCATGCGGGCGAGACGGTAGGGCCGGAATCGGTGTGGGCGGCCCTGGAGATCGGAGCGGAGCGCATCGGACACGGCGTACGGGCGGTAGAGGATCCGGCGCTGCTGCGCCACCTGCGCGACCGCGAAATTCCGCTCGAGGTATGTATCACGAGCAACGTAGTGACTGGGGCAGTCGAATCTCTGGAGGCGCATCCGGTGCGGCGCCTGTACGATGCCGGCGTGCCGATCACCCTTAACACGGACGATCCCGCCATCTTCGCGACCACGCTGTCGGGCGAATACGACTTGGCCGCGCGGCAGTTTGGGTTCTCCGGGGCCGAGTTGCGCGAGATTGCAGAAAATGGCTTCCGCTACGGGTTTCGAGCCCGTGGGGCAGGCCCGTGGCCTGCGGCGGCCTCCCAGGCCGCCCGCCGCTGGCGCTAGCGCACATCCACGTGGTGCACGCACCCTCGAATGTCAGGGAGTTGCCGAAGGCAAGCCCTTTACTTTCAGAACCATTTTTGCACGGCCCTGCCGTGATGGGAACACTCATGCGTGCCGTGTCGAGATTTATCTCTACACCTTGCAGGCGCCTGCATGCGGGCCTACCGTGCACTCACCAGAGGTAACACCGCCCCATCCAACTCCTCGTCGGTGAACTTCCGCAGCCGGACATTCTTGTGCAGCGTCCAATGCTCCACATGCTCGAGCGATGCGCCCGGCTTCAAATGTTGCAGCGGACCGAGCGTCTCCAACTCCAGAAAATCGGCGTTCGTAAAGGTTTCGAACGAGCAGCCGAAATCGGGGTAGTTCTTCGGGGAATCCTGCGCGTCGTAGCGTTTAATGAACAGCCCGTCGTGGAGCGAATAGGCCGCCCAGGTGCTCTTGTTGAAGCTGCCCAGCTTGGTGGGCTCTGCGTTGGAGGGGTCCTGGTGCAGCATCAGGTATTTGCGCGTGTAGCGCCAGCGGTGGTCGGAAAGGTTGCTGAAGGCCCACATCACCAGGGGGTTGGTAGGATACAGCACCTCGGGATGCTTGCCGCGCGGTGGGAAGCCGTGGATGCCCACGCCGCCCTGCGCCATCATCGTGAGCGCCCAAGGCGCCAGATCCAGCGGATGTTTGCCCGCATTCCTGATGCGGTGCAGCACTTCCACGCTGGATCCCTGCGGCGACAATTTCACCACAATCTGTTTTTCGAGGCCCGTGAGCGGCTCGACGGGCTCGGTAGCCTCCAGCACGTCACCCTTGATTTCGATGTGCACCGGCCCGTTATCGGGGGCGTAGGTGCGAACCGCGTCTTCTGGAGCGGCCCAGACGCGATGTCCTCCGCGCGCCACCCAGGCCGGTTCGCCGGATTTGCCGAGGCCTTCGGGAAACTCCTTGAAGAAGTTCTGGCCGCCCACAAATGCATAGCGCATGATGCGCGGGCCAATGTCGCTGGTAACGATCAGCTCGACTTCTCCATTCGTGATGCGGTAGCAGTTCGGCCAGCCCTGGTAGCTGGTCTTCACGATCTTGACGGCGGCGGTGGCGCTCATGGTCAGCAGCAGGAGGAACGGCGCAACTTTTAGCATAGCCCGTATTATCGCGCGCTTCACGCCCTGGGGCACGCGAGGCAGGAACGCTTCTCCCGTCCTTTTTCTTGGCGGACTTGGCGTCTTGGCGAGAAAGTCTTGGTTGGTCCCCGGAAGCCGCCCGCTCCTAGCATCCCGGTCTCCGGCCTAGAATGACAGCATGGGGGAAACATCCCGCTTCATCTGGGAACCTTCGCGCGAGTTTATCGAGAGCACCAATGTATACCGTTTCATCGAGGCGCCTCGGCATCGCCACATCTCGGGATTTCATACGTCATTCCCCGGAGCACCTGGACGAGCCTTGGGACCACCTGGCGCGCGAACTCTCTATCGAGCGGTTCGAGCCAAACAGAGAAGTCCTGGACGCGCCGCGCGGCGTGGAGTGGACGCGCTGGTTTACCCGGCTTTCAGCCGGCCCTGGCCGCCTAAAAGACGGCTGCGGCCAAGATTGGCCGCCCCACAATTTGTACAGAGTTACCAGCATCGGGAAAAGTATGTGGCATTGCGCTTTAGCGGGGCGCCTTTCACCGCACCGGAAACGTAACCGAGCCCACCTCACTTGTGCCGCGGTCCATCACCATAATCCGCACCCGCTCGACCGCGTCACCGATCGGGTGATCGAAAGAAATGGGAATGCCTTCCGCCTTCATCGTGCCGTACTGCTCTTTGGTCAGGTCCAGGTTGAAGTCCGACACACTCGGATCGCCGATGGGGCGGGGCAAAAGGCCGGCGCCGGACGAGGCACCCAGATCCCCAAGCACCAGGGTCAGCGCGGCCGCTTGCTTGCCATCCTCTTCGCGCAGCAGCAGGTCGGCGGCGTCTATGCGGATATCCAGGTGGATGCCTTTCGCGGCGGGCGACACTTTCACGCGCAACCCGATACCGGCCGTATCGCCAGGTTTTTGGAAGGCCGCCTGCAAGGTCTCCTTCTGCCGGTCGCCAGCCACGCGCGCATCCGGCAGCGCGTAGTAGCGTTCCCGCACCTGCAGTTTGACTCCCTTCCGGTCACAGGCGACGCGAATTCGGTGGAACTTGTTGTCCCAACTCTCCGCCGATGGCGCATAGGCAATCTCGTAGGTGTTGGAGGCATTACGCGCGACCTGTTTCAAAACGTCGCGGATGTCCTGGAGGTAGTAGGCGTGGCCCCCGGTCAAAAGCGCCATCTGGTCGAGGTCGTAGCTGGTGGTCGGCTGCGGCACTCCGCTGGAGAAGTCCGGATTCACCGCGACGCCATCGTGATCGAGCGTCACGCCCATATGCGCCACATAAAGCCCGCAGTCCACCCAGTCGCCGGTGCATGGCATGGCATTGGTGATACTCGGCATCGTGTTGGTGATCCAGACAATGTCCCGCCGGCCGGGCAGAGTGGCCAGTTGGTTCGACACGACTTCGAGCTGATGGTAGGTTCGCTTTGTCCGGTCCTCTCGATCCAGACCGGCCGGCCGGGCGAGGTCGGCGTTCTCCATGGCCTTGTTCAGTTCTTTGTCGAACGTCTGCAGCCAGGTAGTGCCTCCGGCGGCTGGTGGCCCAACGGGCCGAATGGGAACCAGTTCTCCGGCGAGATTCAGCACATAGAAATACACCTGCTCGGCCGATTCGAGTTGCGGGATCGATTTTGCAAGGCTGTGCCACGTGTCCAGCCGGTTGGCGTCGCCCTCGTTCAGCAGGTCGAAGAGGATGGCTGTGCTGTGCTGTGTGACGCCCCCAGGGTGGTTGGTATATTCGTGTGGTCCTGGCGGCGCCGAGGCATTCGCTGCGGGGGGCCGGAACAGGAGGATCGTCTGGGGCTTGCCTTGATCCGCAATCTTGAAATCGCCGCCGTTCAGATCCGTCACCGGCTGCCCTTTAGAGTCCAGCGCGAGAGCGTGTAGATGGACGAGAAGCGGCGCGGTAACTTGCGCCAAAAGCCCGGGCAAAGCCAAAGCGACTATGGCGCATAGCCTTCCGAAGTGCGGCATATTGGCCTTGCACGTTCCCCCTAGCGCACCGGGAACGTCAGCGAGCCGACGGCGTTAGTATTCTGATCGAGCACGATAATCCGGACGTGTTGCACCGCATCGGTAGTAGCGTGATCCTGGTCCATCGGGATACCTTCCTTCATCACCGCGTCGTGCTGTGCGGACGTGAGCTCAAGATTGAAGCTCGATACACTCGGTTCGCCGAGCGGGCCGGATGCGCCGCGATCGGAAACCAAAAAATATACCGCGCCGGTAAACTTGCCACCCTGCTCGCGCAGCATGATGTCCGATGGATTGATGCGTACCTCCATATGCACGCCCTGCTTGGCTCCTTCCAAGGGCGCGATCTTGGTACGCAGGCCTATCTCGGCAGCGTCGGAGGGGCTTTGATAAGCCCCCATCAAGGCCGCCTTCATCCTTTCCGCAACCGGCCGCGAGTCCGGCAGTGCGTAGTAGCGCTCCCTGACCTGCAGTTTGACTCCCTTTCGTTCGCAGGCGATGTGGATTTTGTGCCACTTGCTGTCCCAGTTCTGCGCCGATGGATCGTAGGCAATCGAGTAACTGCTTTCGGCGTTCTGGGCCACTTCCTTCAGGACAGCGCGAATGTCTTCTCGAAAGTAGGGGTGGCCGCCGGTCAGCAGGGCCATTTGGTCGACGTTGTAATTCGTGTCCGCACTCAGGGACCCGGAGAACCCATATGGATCCACCGCGACGCCTTCCTTTTCGAGCGTGACTCCCAGGTGCGGCACGTATAGAGTGCACTCCACCCAGTCGCCGTTGCAGTTGGGAAGCTTGGGGTCCGCCACGGTGGTGATGCCGTTGGTGACCCACAAGATGTCCCTGCGGCCTGGAAGCGACGCCAGTTGGTTGCCAAGGTCTTCGAGCGCCTTGAAGGTTTTCTTTACCTGGTCTTCGGCGCCGAG
>Ga0187875_10003463_pt1 | contig 11170 bp, 11 predicted proteins | sample June2016WEW_17_1_2_FD_132978 | JGI IMG/M metagenome (GOLD analysis project Ga0187875, IMG submission 132978) | Peatland microbial communities from SPRUCE experiment site at the Marcell Experimental Forest, Minnesota, USA - June2016WEW_17_10 | ecosystem: Environmental > Terrestrial > Soil >... | reverse complement strand
TAAGGCCCGTACCCTTCAATTCATCCACCGCCAGGAACTCTCTAGTTCTACAGCTCCTCGATGGTGACGTGGTCATTGGTGTAGATGCAGATTTCGCCGGCAATCTGCATCGCCTTTTCGGCGATCTCGCGGGCGCTCAGGTTGGTGTTTTCCATCAGCGCGCGTGCGGCGGCGGTCGCGTAAGGTCCACCGGAACCGATGGCGGCCAGTGGCTCGTCGGGATCAATGACATCTCCCGATCCGGAGATCAAAAATGTCTGCCCAGCATCGGCTACCACCAGCAGTGCTTCCAGGTTGCGCAGCATCTTGTCGGTGCGCCAGTCCTTGGCCAGTTCGACCGCGGCACGGTTCAGGTTGCCGGCGTACTGTTCCAGCTTGGATTCAAAACGGGCGAAGAGTGAGAAGGCGTCGGCCGTGGAGCCGGCAAACCCGGCGAGAATCTTGTCCTGGTAAAGGCGGCGAATTTTGTTGGCCGAATGCTTCAGCACGTGGTCGCCCAGCGTGACCTGGCCATCGGCGGCCATCACCACCTGTCCGTTGCGGCGAACGCAAATCACGGTAGTGGAACGAATTTTGTTACGAGACCGGTTGCGATTTTGGGAATCAGGCGCCGGTCCGGGATTTTTGCGAAAAGCCATGAAAAAACCTCTGAAAACACAGCATCTTGCTGCGAAAAACTACATCAAGACGCAGTCACGAGTATATCGCAGCGCGTTAACCGGGATGCGACGGCATGAAACCATAACCGGTTTTACAACCCGTCCGGCCTCACAGGCCCCCGCTGAGGTATTCTCTAGTCAGGGACCGAAAGGGAAGTGAACCGCCTCGAATGAATCAACTCAGTGCAAATACGTGGGTGATTGCCGCAGCCGCAGCTTTTATCGTCGCGCTCCTTGTGGCGGGTCTCTGGCTGCTGCTGCGCAAGGGTCCTACGCCGGATGAGCGCGAGCGAGCGCGCCGTCAATTTCTGTCTCACTCCGGGCGCGTAGTGGACGGCATGTTGCTGGACATCTGCGAGGTCGAGGGCGCAGCAAAAATCAAGAACGGGCCAAGCCGCACCCTGACCATGCTGCTTTACAGCTATCGTATCGGCGGCGTGGACTACGAGTCCTCTCAGGACGTTACCGACCTGCTCCGCGAAGGGGATGCGGCCCAGGTGCGTGCAGGCTTCCCCTGCTCGGCGCGCTACCAACCGGGCAACCCGCAGAACAGCATCGTGGTGTCAGAAGAGTGGAGCGGCCTGAGGGCCGGTTTGCCGGTTTTGCCCTCCTTCGAAGATCCTGATCCGATCGATACGAGCCATCTGGAAGTATTGCGTCCGGGGCGCGGGTAAACGGGCTGCGGATAAGGCTGTTGCATGACCGGCCGCATTGAAACTATTGAATCGCAGGTCAAACATTTGTTCTATCCCACCCTAGATCACCCCGATGACAAAGACCTGTCGTTACCACCCCAGGAAGCAAATGCCGTTTCTTGTGGACCCCGGTTGTTGGGGATATTGAAGCTGCAAGAACAAAGACGAGATGAGGGTGGAGCACACATTCGGCTTGCTGCGCATTGGCTTGCCGTCTTTCATAAAGAGGACCTACTCATGATGCTACGAAAGCCGCTTGCCTCACTGGTTTTTCTGACGCTGGTTTCATCCGCATTCATTTCCAGGCCGCTCGGGGCCCAATCCGCTGCTCAGCCTGCACAAGCTGCGGTCTTCGGCTACACGGACTTCACTGCGCAGGCCAAGATCGAGGAGAAATTCCTCGCCGTTCCCGACGCCAGGCTGGCCGGAGAGCATCTGAAAACACTAACCGCGGAGCCGCATCTCGCCTCGACTCCCGAAGATCACAAGACCGCCGAATACGTGGCTCGGAAGTTTCGCGCCGCCGGCCTGGAGACGGAGATTGTCCCGTTCCGCGTCCTGCTGAACCAGCCCAAAGAGGTGCGTGTCGAGGCTTATGATTCCAGTGGCAAGTTGCTGATGAGTGGGCCTACGCGGGAGCACGTCGATGGCGATCCATTCCAGGACGATCCACGAGTGGTGATGCCGTTCAACGGCTCGTCAGGGTCGGGCGATGTAACCGCTGAGGTGGTTTACGCCAACTACGGCCGTCTGGAAGACTTTGACCTGCTGGCTTCGCGACACATCGACCTGAAAGGCAAGATTGTCCTGGTGCGCTACGGCAGCAACTTCCGAGGCGTGAAGGTTTTTATCGCCGAGCAGCGCGGAGCGGCCGGCGTACTGATCTATTCCGACCCGCAGGACGATGGCTTCACTAAAGGCGACGCTTATCCCGTGGGGCCGTGGCGGCCGGAGACAGGCGTGCAGCGCGGGTCAGTGCAATACATGTTTGAATATCCGGGCGACCCGGAGACTCCGGGCGTTGCATCGACGCCGGAGTTGCCCGACTCGGCCCGCGTCTCGCCCTATGGCAGCCAGCCCCGCATCATCTCCATTCCCATCAGCTACCACGACGTCGCACCGATTCTGCAGGCTCTCAAAGGCTCCGGAGTGCCTCAGGGCTGGCAAGGCGGGCTGGGCTTCCGCTATCACATCGGAACGGTTGAGGGGCAGGGAAGTGTGCGCGTTCACCTGGTCTCCGTGCAGGATTATCAGCGCCGCATCATCTGGGACGTTATCGGCAAGATTAAAGGAACAGAGTACCCCGACGATTGGGTCGTGATCGGCAATCACCGCGACGCCTGGGTTTACGGCGCTGTAGATCCCTCCAGTGGCACTGCGGCCATGCTCGAATCGGTATACGGAATTGGCGCGCTGCTGAAACAGGGTTGGCGGCCCAAGCGGACAATCGTCTTTTGCAGTTGGGACGCCGAGGAAGAGGGCCTGATCGGCTCGACGGAGTGGGTGGAGCAGAACGCCAAGGCGCTGGAACACGCCGTAGCCTACTTCAACACCGATGTGGCCGTTGCCGGGCCGGATTTTTCCGCCGCTGCTGTTCCCTCGCTCAAGGAGTTTCTCCGCGAGCTGACGCGCTCGGTTCCCAGCCCGCTGGGCGGGACGGTCTATCAGCAATGGAGAACCAATTCCGCAGGCAGAAATGAGCATCGCCGCTCCAACGCCCCGCCCGTGGCCGGCGAAGAGGTGCATGTGGGCGACCTCGGCTCAGGCTCCGATTTCACGCCCTTCCTGCAGCACGTTGGCGTGCCTTCCACCGACATCAGTTCCGGCGGCCCGTATGGCGTTTATCATTCGGTCTTCGACAACTACGCCTGGTATACGCTGAACGCCGACCCAAATTTCGTTTATCTGCAGGAGATGGCCCGCGTCTTCGGTCTGGAAGCCCTGCGCATGGCCGACGCTGACGTGTTGCCCTACGACTACGTAGCTTACGCGCGCGAGATCAGTTCGTATATTGAAGCGGCCAAACACAGAGCCGCGGAGCAGGAACTTTCGCTGGACTTTGGCGCTGCGCAGGCTGCCGCAGTGCGCTTTTCCGTTGCGGCGGAGCACGTTCGCGGACTGCAAATTGCCGCCTCCGGCAATCTTCCAAAGCTCAACGTAGCTCTTCGCCAGGCCGAGACCGATCTCACCTCAGAAGCCGGCCTGCCCAATCGCCCCTGGTTCCGGCACACCATCTTCGCCCCCGGCGAGTACACAGGCTACGCGGCGGTGGTGATTCCCGGCGTCAACGAGGCCATTGACAGCAAAGATCAGAAACGGGCCGCGCAGCAATTGACGGTGCTGACCCAGGCGCTCAACCGGGCGGCGCAAACGCTGGAGGGAGCGCGGTAAGCTGGTTTCGCTCTTACTACGGTTGACCCAGCCCGGTATCGCCCGTATCTTTAAAGGGTGACGATGAAAATTTCCCCCAACACACTTCGCATCGGAATCGCGGTGGCCATAGTCGTGGGCACCATTGTCTGGCTGGCCATGTCCGGCATTGGCGCCAGCAAGAGCTACTATGTAACCATTCCCGAGCTGAGCGGGATGGGCGACAAGGCTTTCCACAGCCAATTGCGCGTGGAGGGCTTCGTGGTGCCCGGCTCCATCGAGCAGAGCGGCACCCATGTGACCTTTGTATTGAACGAATTCGAGAGCCACTCTCCCAAGGCTGCGACAGGGCGCGTGCTCACGGTCAACTACAAGGGCTCCGAGCCGCCGCCGGACACCTTCAAGGACGACGCCCAGGCCCTGGCTATGGGCACCTATGGCCGCGACGGCGTTTTCCATGCGAGCGTCTTGCAGGCCAAGTGCGCCAGCAAGTATGCACCAGCCCAGCCGGGTAACGCTCAACCCGGCACGAAGCCCATGCAGCCTGCCGTGAAGCCGAGTGCTCCAGCCGCGCAGCCGGCCACGGACTCGCGCGCCGCTGCTGCTGACACCACGCACCCTGCCGCGGCAAACTGATCGCAATGACTGCTCCAGCATCCGAGACCGCCAGTTCGACTGCTAGCGCCCGTCTCGACGGCGTCTCCAAGCTCTTCGGCTCATTTGCCGCGCTACGTCAGGTTACGGTGGAGTTGGAGCAGGGGTGTTGCTACGTTCTGCTGGGCGAAAACGGCGCGGGCAAATCCACGCTGCTGCGCATTCTGGCCGGCCTGCTCCGGCCCAGCTTCGGTTCAGTCACGGTTTTTAACGGCGTTGATCCTCACGACGCCCGCGAGCGCATCGGCTACATGAGCCACGCACCCATGCTCTACGACGAGCTGACGGCAGTGGAAAACCTCAGCTACTTTGCCAGCCTCTATCCCGGCCGCGCCTGCCTTGCGCCTGCCGAGGCCCTGCGCCAGGTGGGCCTGGACCCGGAGCTCGATCGCATCCTGGGTAAGTATTCGCAGGGAATGAGGCAGCGCACCTCGCTGGCTCGCGTGCTGATCTCCGTTCCCGAACTGCTGCTGCTCGACGAGCCTTTCTCCAACATGGACGTGGAGAGCGCTCACCAGATGGTCGAGCTGCTCGCCCGGTTTCGCCAAAGCAACCGGACGATTGTTTTGACGACGCATCAGCGCGAGCTGGCTGCGCCCATCGCCGACTGGGTGCTGACTCTGCACGCCGGTCGGGTGGCTTCGTTGGAGCCAGGGAGGCCTTCACGATGAAGACCAATGGCGCGCGGCTGCTCGAATCTCTCGGCATTCCCTTCGAACTCCAGGAGTACGAGGTCGATCCGGAGGATTTGTCGGCCTTGACAGTTGCCAAAAAAATTGGGATGCCACCCGAGCAGGTCTTCAAGACATTGCTGACCACCGGCGGGCACGATTCCTACGTCTTTGCCGTCATTCCCGGCAACGCGGAGCTGGACTTCAAGAAACTGGCTCGAGCGGCTGGCTTGCGCAAGGCCGAGATGGTCCCGCTGAAAGATGTACAACCGCTGACGGGCTACATTCGCGGCGGCGTCACGGTCTTTGGCGCAAAAAAAGCCTTTCCTGTCTTCGTCGATGAGACGGCAATTCTCTTCGACAAGATCAGCGTTTCGGCCGGCACGCGCGGTACGCAGCTTATTCTTTCGCCCGCCGACTACCTGAGAGCCGCGCAGGCCCAAACCGCCGACCTGACCAAATCCGCAGCACCGGAGGGCCACAACCCATGACCCGCGCCCTGTGGACCCATCTGGTCAAAGACCTGCGCATTGAGCTGCGGACGCTGGACGCCCTCGTCTCCATGCTGTTTTTCTCTCTGCTGGTGGTTGTGCTGTTTTCCATCGCCTTTGACCCGCGCGGAGTCTTTTCCCAGCAGATCGCCGGCGGCGTACTCTCGGTGGCCACCATGTTCGCCTCGGTGAGCGCGCTGAACCAGGCCTGGGCGCGCGAGATTCGCCACCAGGTTATGGACGCGCAGCGCATGACGCCCGCTCCGGGCGCGGAACTCTACCTGGCCAAGGTGATTGCGAACTTTCTCTTCGTCACGGTCGTCCAGGTGATACTGGCGCCGTGTTTTTTCATCTTCTATAACCTTCATATTGCGGGCCAGGCGTGGCTGCTGGTGGTGGTGCTGCCGTTGGGTACATGGGCGCTGGTGGCGAACGGCATCTTCTTTGCCGCGCTCTCCATCCGCAGCCGTAACCGCGAACTGCTGCTCTCGCTGATCCTGTTTCCGATCTTCATTCCGGCTCTGCTGGCCATGGTGCAGGCCACCACCGCCATCCTCACCGGCGAAAGCGACCCCACGCTGTGGATCAAGATGCTGGTAGGTTACGACATCATCTTCACCACGGTGAGCCTGTTGCTGTTTGACGTGGTGTTTCACGCGGAATAGCAGGAGATGCCGACGCGAAAGATATTGGCTTCTCCATTCCGTCCATGAGCCGGCAAAAGCCCCCCTTGCTACCGTTTTGGGATTGCGTTTTCGTTTATGGAAATGCCCTTGAAAATGCTGTGACCATCAGCACTCGACAGTGTTTCGTGCGGGTGATACGCTTCCCGTGGGGTTTCCCCTGGAAATTTCCATCGTTTTTCCGGGTCCGTTCGTGGTAAACCATCAAAATTTCTGCTTGGAGGATTTGTGGACATTGTTCAGTATTGGGTGTACTTTTTTCTGGGCGTAAGCGTGCTTTCGCTCTTTGTAGCCTGGCTGTTCGCGCGCCAAGTGCTGGCCGCGGACACAGGAACCTCGGCGATGCAACAGATCGCTGGCGCCATCAAGGAAGGCGCCGAGGCATTCTTGAAGCGCCAGTACAAGACCATCTATATACTCTCCGTGGTGGCGGCGATCCTGATCTACGGCCTCTACCTCTTCCTGGGCAAGGGGCAGCCCTTGGCCATCAAGACGGTCGTCAGCTTCTTTGCCGGCGCGGTCTGCTCCGGCATGGCCGGATTCATCGGAATGTTCGTCTCCATACGCGCCAACCTTCGCGCGGCCTCGGCGGCGCGCACCAGCCTTAACGGAGCGCTCAAGATTGCGCTGCGCGGCGGCGCTGTCTCCGGCCTCTCGGTGGTGGCTCTCTCGCTGCTCGGTGTGGGAATCATCTTCCTGGCCTTCGGCGGCATGGCCAATCCCGGCGATGTACCTTATGAGATCGTGGGCTTCGGCTTCGGCGCCAGCTTTGTGGCCCTCTTCGCCCAGCTCGGCGGCGGCATCTACACCAAAGCCGCAGACGTGGGCGCTGACCTCGTGGGCAAGGTCGAAGTCGGCATTCCCGAAGACGATCCCCGCAACCCGGCTGTCATCGCCGATCTCGTCGGCGACAACGTGGGCGACTGCGCTGGCCGTGGAGCCGACCTCTTCGAGTCCACCGCCGCGGAGAACATCGGCGCCATGATTCTGGCCGTTGCGCTCTTCCTCAAACTCAAGTCCATGCCCGGCATACCACCGGAAGCGCTGCTGCTGGCCATCTTCTTCCCGCTCGTGGCCCGCGCCTTCGGCCTCATTGCTTCGATCGTCGGCGTCTTCAGCGTCAAGCTGAAAAACGAGGATGAGGACGCGATGGTTGCCCTCAATCGTGGCTACCTGGTGACCACGGTTCTTGCCGCCGGCGGCTTCTGGGTCGCTGTTAAGTACCTCCTGGGTGACATTCCGGGAGCAAACTGGCAGTGGTTCTTCTATGCCGGCTTGATCGGCATGGTCATGTCCTTCCTCTTCGTCTGGATCACCCAGTACTACACCGAGTGCCAGTATCGTCCGGTGCAGTCGATTGCCAAGAGCTGCAAGACCGGCGCGGCCACTGACATCATCAGCGGCCTTGCCGTCGGCATGGAGTCCACCGCCGCACCGGTGGTTGTCATCTCTCTCGCCATTCTGGGCAGCTTCTACTGCGGAAAATTTGCCCTGCCGATGGTGGATGGCACCAGCGCCGGACTCTTCGGCACCGCCATCGCCACCATGGGAATGTTGGCCACCTGCGCCTACATCCTGGCCATGGACACCTTCGGCCCCATCACCGACAACGCAGGCGGCATCGCCGAAATGTCGCATCAGCCGGAAGATGTACGCAAGCGCACCGACCGTTTGGATGCCGTGGGCAACACCACCAAGGCGCTCACCAAAGGCTATGCCATTGGCTCCGCGGCCTTGGCGGCCTTCCTGCTCTTCTCGGCCTATATCGATGAAGTCAATGAGCTGATCGTCAAGAAGTTCGGATCGACCGCTCATCTGCTCTCTTCGATCGATATCAGCAAGCCCCCTATCTTCGTGGCCTCGCTGATCGGCGCGGCGCTGGTTCTGCTGTTCAGCTCTCTGGCTATTCAGGCTGTGGGAAAGAGCGCCTACGCGGTCATTGAAGAGGTTCGCCGCCAGTTCAGGGAAGATCCGGGCATCATGGCCGGAACCTCGAAGCCCAACTACGGCGCATGCGTGGACATGGTCACCAAGGCCGCGCTCAAGCAGATGGTGGCTCCCGGCCTGCTGGCCGTGGGCGTGCCGATTTGCGTCGGGTTAATATTCAAATTCTTCAACACTGCGCTTGACCCGACCCTGGCTGCAGAGGCCGTGGCCGGCTTGCTCATGGTGGGCACCATCAGCGGCATCCTCTTCGCCATCTTCATGAACAACGGCGGTGGCGCATGGGATAACGCCAAGAAGCTGATCGAAACCGGCGCCTACGGTGGCAAGGGTTCCGACGCGCACAAGGCAGCCGTAGTGGGCGACACGGTCGGCGATCCCTTCAAAGACACTGCTGGCCCCTCGCTCCACGTGCTGATCAAGCTGCTCTGCACGGTCACCTTTGTCATGGCGCCGCTGTTCCTGTAACGCCTGGCAACCACCCCGCCAAATCAGGCGGACAATAGAAATGCCCAGCGGCCCCACGCGCGATTGCGTGGGGCCGTTTGGTGTTTGGGTCTTCTGCTCCCTCAACGCCGCCCATGCGAGCGATTGGCCGCATCACAGGTGCTTTGGCAAAGTTGGCCAAAAGCTCTATACTCAAGCTGAGGTACCCCTATGCCGACTCGCAATGTCAGCCTGACCAAAGAGCTGGACCAATTCATCGCCGCCAAGGTAGAGGCCGGACTCTACACCAACGCCAGCGAAGTGATGCGCACCGCCCTGCGTGTTTTTGAGCGGGATGAGCGGGAGTATGAGGAGAAGATGGCAGCATTGCGAGCGGCCATCGATAAGGGACTTGCCAGCGGAATCGCCGAACCGGGCGTATTTTCTCGGATACGCAAGAAATACGGGCTTCCGGAAAGAAAGGCTTGACGATGCTTCAAGTTGATGTTTCCGTTGAGGCCGAAGAGGATATTGACCAGATTGCGGAATATACGACAAGAACCTGGGGATGGCGACAAACAAATCATTACCTCGCCAAGCTGGAAGATGGTTTCAGTCTCCTGGTTCAGAATCCTTCCATCGGGAGATCTTGCGATTCAATCCGTCCTGGCCTACGCCGCTTTGAGATTGGCAAGCACGTTGTGTTTTACATTCTGGAACCCAACTGTATTCTGATCGTGCGCGTCCTGCACCAACAGATGATTCCGGACAAGCCGCACTTCGAGCAGTGATTGCTCGTTAGTTGCTCGTTCCTGCTGCCCTCTTCCGCGTATATCCGACCAAATCTCCACATCTCCCACAGCCACACCCTGCATCTGCACCATTTCTGCGTCTTGTACCCGACCCCGGCAAGGACTAGGCTTGGGTTTTGGGGGTGACGCTGTCGTACATTCCCAGGTTTGCACCGGATTTAGGGCAGATTTGACAGGCGGAAACCCGTGCCCCGCAAGGGTCTTTAGAGCTTTCCACAGGCAAATGCCTTTGTTTGCAAAGTAGGTGCTTGAAACGTCAACAAAATACAAGATGTTGTGGTTTTTAGTTGACATGTACCACAGACAGAGGTACTTTTTCATCTGCGGCCTTAAACGGGCTTTTAACAATCTATGGTGTGAGCGTTCCACCTGGAGGCCGCTGAGAACAGAGAATTCGCGGCACTTTTTCATCCCCGTTTCCGTTCTTTGACCAGGATTAATTCTGACTCCATTCAGGCCGCACTGAGCCGGAGAGGAGCCGATGTTTCAACCGATTTTTTCGACTGAGAGGGTTTTATGAACGAGGTCCAGTCTCATTCCGCCGCCGCCCAGCAGACTCCCCAGACCCAGAGGGGCCTGATCTTTACCCGTCGCTTCACCACTGAGGGCGTCTCTCCTTATGACGAGATTCAGTGGGAGCAGCGCACCGCTTCGATCTCCGATCACAACGGCAACTCCATCTTCGAGCAGAAGAATGTCGAGGCGCCGGTCGACTGGTCGATCACCTCGACCAATATCGTGGCATCGAAGTACCTCCACGGGCATGTGGGGACCCCGGAGCGTGAGACGGGGATTCGCCAAATGGTGGCGCGCGTGGCGGAGACCATCCGTGACTGGGGCCTGACCGGCGGTTACTTTGCCTCCCCCGAGGATGCGGCCATCTTCCACGACGAGCTGGTCCACATGCTGCTGACGCAGAAGGTGGCCTTCAACTCGCCGGTGTGGTTCAATGTGGGCTGCGACCGGCTGGAGCCGGAGGCGGATGGGCAGAACTGGCACTGGGATCCCTCCACCGGCGGAGTGAAATTCTCCTACTCGGGCTACCGCAATCCCCAGTGCTCAGCCTGCTTCATTAACGCGGTGGACGATTCGCTGGACTCGATTCTGACCTTGGCCAAGACCGAGGGGATGCTCTTCAAGTGGGGCTCGGGCACGGGAACTAACCTGTCTCCGCTCCGCGGCTCGAAGGAGCAATTGTCGGGCGGCGGCCAGGCTTCGGGTCCCTTGAGCTTCATGCGCGGCTTTGACGCCTTTGCCGGGGTCATCAAGTCGGGAGGCAAAACCCGTCGTGCCGCCAAGATGGTAATTCTCAACGCCGACCATCCGGATATTATCGATTTCATCGAGTGCAAGTCCAAGGAAGAAGCCAAGGCCCACTCGCTCATCAAGGCCGGCTACGACGGCAGCGGACCCGACTCCGAGGCCTTCTCGTCCATCTTCTTCCAGAACGCCAACAACTCCGTCCGCGTCAGCGACGAGTTCATGCACGCCTACGAGGAAGACGGCAACTTCACCACTTACACCGTCAAGGATCACCAGCCGGTGCAAGCCTACAAGGCGCGCGACATCATGCGCAAGATCGCTCAGGCCACCTGGCTCTGCGGCGATCCCGGCCTGCAATTCGACACCACCATCAACAAGTGGCACACCAGCAAGAACTCCGGCCGCATCAACGCCTCCACCCCCTGCTCGGAGTACATGTTCCTGGACAACTCGGCCTGCAACCTGGCCAGCTTCAATCTGATGAAGTACGTCACTCCCGCGG
>Ga0187875_10003460_pt1 | contig 11177 bp, 9 predicted proteins | sample June2016WEW_17_1_2_FD_132978 | JGI IMG/M metagenome (GOLD analysis project Ga0187875, IMG submission 132978) | Peatland microbial communities from SPRUCE experiment site at the Marcell Experimental Forest, Minnesota, USA - June2016WEW_17_10 | ecosystem: Environmental > Terrestrial > Soil >... | reverse complement strand
GCGCCCTTCAATGACGAGGAACGCCCGTCGGATTCCTTCTGGATGGGCGCACCGAAGTCGTTCACCGCCTCGCCGTGATCCGTGGTGGCCACCAATTGGAAGGCGGCTTTGTCCGGCAACACCAGGCTGATCTGCCCGCTGCGCGACCGTGCGTCGATCTTGGCCAGCGGCGTGTGCTTGGGCTGCAGCTCGATATCGCCGCGATCGGTTTCGAGCTCCAACGAGTTGGAAAAGTCTTCGATCTTCACATCCTTCGATTTGGTTACCAGATGCACGGGCCCCACCAGGTTATTTCCCGTGAGCTCTCCCAGGTCCATGCTGATCTGCCCAGGCAGCGCCGCCAGGCGCAGATCGGTGTTGGGAGTTTCGAAATGCAGTGGTTTGGCCAGGTTCTTGAATTCCAGATTGCCCGAATAAGAGCCGTTGACGGTCACCTCTCCGCCGATGTTCTCCAGCTCGATGTCGGAACCTTTGCCCTGTAAATCGAGCTTGCCCTTAAGATCCGCCGCGCGGACCAGGTCGCTGCGCTGCAGTTCGACGCGCGCATCCCCGCCGATTTTGTTCAGGCGCACATCCGATCGATCGGCCTGCACACTCACGCTGCCGTTGACTTCGCTGACATCGTAGTCGCCGGAGTTGCCATGCACTTCCACGCTGACGCGGCTGGGAACGGTGATCTCCAGATCTTCGGAAATCTTGCCCCTGGTGGGGTTGTGGTCCTGGTTGGTGCGCACGGTAATGGTGTCGCCTTGCGCCACGATCTCCAGCGGTGTGCTGTCGTTACCGCGGTCCGCCTCGGTCTGATTGATGGCTTGGATGGTCTTCCGCCCGGTCACCTTGATATCGGTGGTATCGGCGCCGATGACTTTCACGTTGCCGTGGGTATTTTCGAATACCACACGGGTGGCGTTGCCCGCCGGCTGCTGGTCTCCGACATTGTAATCGTAGTGTTCGCCGAATGCTTCCCAGGCGGGCCGGAAGTGCACGCCATGGCTATGGGCCTCGAAGGCGCCCCAGCCGATGAAGCAGGCGAAAACGATGAGGACCACTTCCCCGCCGCTGAAGCTGGATGCGTGCTGCAGGCTGCCGCGGAAATAATCCACCAGCACTTCCAGCAAGCGCAGCGTCCCCCAGGCGATCAGCAGGAACGGCCAATACTGCGCCATCAGGTCGAAGAGCTCGATATCCGGCCGCAGATTGTAAATGAGAAATGCGGCGCCGAGCAGGATGAGCAGGATCGGGCCGGTGAGCGAGCGTCGTTTCATCGCGGGCCTCCGGCTACGGGACCTGCCCCAGATGGGGGCGGTCCTGGGGGCGTGACGGCCGCCGTGCGTCCCAGCAGGCTCAACAGGCCGAAGACGATCAACAGTACGGGCCAGGTCTGATTGAAGCCGTAGTTCGTAAAATTGTTCAAGGCGAACAACGTGCCCAGCGTGATCAGGGTCACGGGCCAGCGAATGGCTCGGAGCAAGTTGGCATCATTGGCGCTCATGTCGCACCTCGGGCCGCACCGGGTTGCCACCCTCCACCCGCACCCAGAGCATGTAGGCGCCGGCCAGGATCAACAGAATGGGCCAGTATCGCAGCAGGTAACGGAGCTGGATGACATCCGTGGTGCTCAGCAGCAGCAGCACGCCCAGCGCGATGAGAGTAATGGCGCCCACCGGAAAGCCGCTGCGGCGGCCATGCACATCCAGAATGCTGGAAAACTCGTCCACCGGCTCGCCGGCGTGGCGTTTACGCGCGGTGTGATAGGCCTCCAGCGCCATGTACATGACCCACACGCCGATCAGGATGCCGAAGAGCGGTTCCAGGTCGCCCGCATTGCCCGAACTGGTGATGGAGACCAGCAGTCCGAAGACGATGGCGTGCACCAGGCCCTTGGCATACTGGCCGTTATAGATGGCGCCCACTCCCGGAATGAAGCCCAGCAGGCAGGCGAGCCCCGGAGATACGTCGTTAGTCGCAATGGAGCCCGCCGCGGGTGGAGGGGCAGCCGCCGCGGCGGCAGTCTGCGCCATGCGATCCACGATGGCCTGTCGAACGGCGCCTTCGACGGCTGCGGCCGGCGCGTGCTCATCGCAGAAAATGGTGCCTTGCGCGGTGCGCTTGCAATCGTTGCAGAGCGCCTTGCCGCAGGCGCGGCAATAAGCGACGGCCGGTGTATCGGAATGGTTGAAGCAGTTCATAATATTTCCCCTAACGTTTCCGCTAACTCAGTGGGACAGGCCTCCTGGCCTGTCTTCTGTGCCTTTGACCGGCAGCCGGTGGGTGTCCGGACTATGTCCGGATTTCTCCGTATCGGCCGCCGGCTTGGTCTCTTCTTCCTGTTGCTGCTGCCAGTCGTGCAGCTTGGATTGAATCTGGTAAACGACCTTAATACTTTGATAAAACTTTACGGTGCGCTCCCAACCGCGGTACACGCGATCCTCGAGGCCCGCCCAAACCTGGCCCGGCGCCAGGTCCGCCGCGTGCAACTGGCGCGCCGGAGCTACCCATCGCGCCAGCATGGCAAACGATAGAATGGTCATGGCCATCCCCATGGCGAAGCGCGGCTGCAAAACGGGGTGCAGCACCTTGCGAAACCAGTTCTTCACGCCCGAAGTGGCCGTCCTGGCGTTGACCCACGGCGCGTGGAACAGCAGCCGGGTCATCAACTCCGGCGGCGGCTCGACTTCGGCCGCGCGCTCCATGAATCCCACGGCGGCGGCGGCATCGTGCGCCAGTTCGGCGCAATTCCGGCAGCCGGCCAGATGCTGCTCGACCGTAGTTCTGGCGTCCGGCCCTAACGTGCCGTCAACGTAGTCGCAGATAAGGATTTCGAGTTCCGCGCACGTCATACCAGTACCTTCTGCCTTCGCAAAACACGGGCCAACTCGGCCCGGCCCCGGTTCAGCCGGGATTTCACGGTTCCTTCCGGGATACGCAGGACGTCGGCGATCTCCCGGTATTCCAAATCCTGCAAGTCGCGCAAGATGACCGCTTCGCGCAACTCCGGCGACAGCTTCTGCAAAGCCGCCTGCAAAATCTCGCTGGCCTCGCGGCCGGCCACCATGGCGTCCGCACGGGCTACGGGCCGGAACGTCGCCGAGACCGAGTCCTCGATTCCGGGAAGCTGCTCTTCAATCGAATCCGTAAGCCGCTCCTGGCGGGTGCGCCGGTAATTATCGATCAGCAAATTGCGCGTCAGGCGCGCCAGCCAGGTGGTAAAAGCGCCTTCCGTCGCCCGGAACGTTTTAATCGTCCGGTAGACGCGTAGGAACACCTCCTGGGTCAGATCCTGCGCCTCGCCGTCCTTTCCCGTAAACCGATAGCAAAGCCCATAAACGCGGCGGGTGTGGGTTTTGACCAAATCCTCCCAGGCGGCTTCGTCGCCGCTCAGACACCGCTCCACCAAGCTGTGATCGAGGTCCAATCTCTGTTTTACCCAATATTGGCGGCCGCTGTCCGTTATTTCTTGGAACGGATTGCCCGAAACCATCGCCATGGCTGCGGCCGCCATAATTACCTCGTCCTCCTCCTCAGTCCCGCACGGGCGGAAACCTGTGCTACCGGCCGGCGTATCGTATTCATCCGGCTTACATTTAAAGAAACGAGGCTTTATCATGATAGGTTCATTTTTTCCGGCTGGCAAACCGGTTCAGAGGGGCCGGGCGGGTGGTTTCGTTTGCACAGGCGAAGCGCCGCAAAGCTTGTTGGTGTGCGCGCCATTCCCCGCCTCGCAGAAAATCCGGTCGCTCGCCGGTCCTGGGAGCTACCCGGGCCGCGCCTTGTTTGCGACGCTGCGCGTACCGATCTTTCCCGCCCGACTTGCCGGCTGGCTTGGCCCGGCTGTTTCGGTTGCTCCGGCTTTTTTTTGCGGGTTGCCAGCGATTTGACGCACGGCTTCCGGGGTCTGGCTATGCCAAGCCCGGCTGAAACCCGGCCTGTAGCCAAGAGCGCCCTACAAGAATCGGTGGATGGCAGGACAGCAGGCATCCGGAATCGCTGTGTGTTAGGCTCATTTTCTCCTAGTGTAGTGTCCAGAAATTAGCCGGACAGTGGGACAGGCCATCGTTTTCTGTGGCCTGCCAGCTTGGGCACCACGCAGACGACAAAAAACGATCGTCTGCGCCACCGGGAAAGCGCACCTGGAGTGTCCAGCTAATTTCTGGAACTGCACTAGAGATGAGGAGTTCCGATTAAACGCAACTGGAAGTGGCTGGCGCTCGGCCTCGCGTGCCTGGCTGCGGGCATCTGGCTTGTGCGCCTTTTTCTCAACAGCCGGGGGTTCGACTGGCAGGCTTTCCGCGCCACCTTACTGTCTCTACGATGGTGGTGGCTGGCGGCGGCCAGCGGGTCCGTGGTGGCCGGCTATCACGTCCGGGCGTTGCGCTGGCGCGTGCTGATACGTCCCGTCAAGCCGGAACCCAGTCTCTGGAACCTGTTCTCCGCCACCGTGATCGGTTTCAGCGCCATCACCTTACTGGGGCGCCCTGGCGAATTCGTGCGGCCGTATCTGATTGCCACCAAAGAGGAAGTTTCAACTTCTTCGCAAATGGCGGCCCTAGTGCTGGAGCGCATCTACGATGTGCTGATGGTGCTGGCCATATTCGGCTTTGCGCTGGGACGGGTACGCCGCTCCGATGCGGCGCTGGGACCCGCGCTTTCCTGGGTATTCGCCACGGGTGGATGGTTCGTGGGAGGGTTGTCCATTGTGGTTTTGGGGCTGTTGGCGGCCTTCCGCCACTTTTCCGCGGCCATGCGCCGCCGGCTGCTGCACATTCTGTCCGCCTTGCCGGAGCATCATCTCAAGAGAGCCGATCGCCTGATCACCGCTTTCGTGCAAGGGGTAGAATCCACCAAGAGCCAAAAAGCTATGCTGCTGGCGGTGTGGTACAGCGTCTTGGAGTGGGCCACCATTGCCTTCACAGTATTTTGTGTCATGCGGGCATTTGGGGCCGCGTTGCGCTTTGGCTGGCTGGATGTGCTGATCTTCCTGGGATTCCTGGCTTTTGGGACGGTCGTCCAGATTCCGGGGGTGGGCGGCGGCATGCAGGTGGTTTCCGTACTGGTATTGACCGAACTCTTCCGCGTTCCCCTGGAGATTTCCACCAGCGTGGCGCTGGTGCTCTGGTTTATTTCATTTGTAGTAGTTGTACCCCTGGGTTTGGCCCTGGCGCTGCACGATGGCATCCGCTGGCGTACCCTGAAACAGTTGAAACCCGAGGTTGGAGCATGAAGTGTCCTTTTTGCAATCATATAGAAGACAAGGTGGTAGACTCACGCGAGAGCCGGGAAGGCGATGCCATCCGCCGGCGGCGGCAGTGCTTGGGTTGCGAGCGACGCTTCACTACCTACGAGCGTATTGACGAAGTTCCCTACATGGTCATCAAGAAAGATGGCCGCCGGGAGAAGTTCGATCGGCAGAAGGTACTGTCGGGGCTGCTGAAGGCTTGCGAGAAGCGTCCGGTGAGCATGGGAAAGCTGGCGGAATTGGTGGATCAAGTGGAAGCCAGGGTAACCGATTCCGCCGACCGGGAAATATCTACTATTGAAATAGGAGAATTGTTGATGGACGCGCTTCGGGACCTCGATAAGATAGCCTACGTACGATTCGCATCAGTTTACCGCGACTTTCAGGATGAGCAGGCGTTCTTTAATGAGCTAAAGAATCTGATGCGGCATAAATTGCCTTAGGCGTCCGTGTAACCAAAACGGTTCTGAAACATCTTTCAAGGATAGGACTTAACATTACAGGCGATCAATGCTATCATCAGTTGATGTGCCCGGCGGTGTACTTAACCCCCCGCATTGGCGTGCCGTATCGTCAGGTCGAAGCTTTTCAGGAGCCCCATAATCTAATTAAGTAACAGATATTTTCCGACGGCGTGATAGGGGAGGTGAGTCGAACGGTGGATCAATTCGAAGATCAATTTTTAGCGGAAAATCCGGAAGCCTTGGGCCTCAACTTTGAGGAAGATGCCAAGTTTTTCGATCCCGAAGCCGGTCACGAGGCCGATTTTCTGCATCCCGCACCGGTGGAAGAGTCCATCTACACCGACGACCCCGTACGCGTGTATCTGCGTGAAATGGGAGCGGTTCCGCTGCTGACCCGCGAAGGCGAAGTGGACTTGGCCCGCCGCATGGAGCGCGGGAAGTTGCGCATGCAGAAGGCCATCAGCCGCTCCGCTCTGGTACAGCGGGTGGTGGTGGAGTTAGCCGAGCAGTTGAAAAAAGGCGCCGACGAGATCGACAACGTAGTGGACGTGGGCGATGTCGAGGAAGGCACGCCGGCCGATCTCAAAAAGCGCGCCGATTTACTGAAGTTGTTTACCGACTTGATCTTAGTGTACCGGAAACTACAGCAGGTCACCGACAAAGTGGAGACGGTGCCGGTCAACATGAAGCGGCAGCGCAAGCGCTGGTGCAATAGACTGAACCGGACGAAGGTGCAAGTATCTCAGGGGATTCGAGCTATCCCCTTTCGCGCGCTTAAATGGAAGGAATTCTCGAAGGAGATCGAGCGCGCCGTCGAGGAGTTGGGCCAACTGGACCGGGAGGTCAAGAAGATCGAAGTAAAGGCGGCTGGCCAACTGCAAATCCAGCAACGGCTGAAAGACCTAAAAAAGGAGATCCGGAAGCGGGAAACCGTGGCGGGCGCTAATCTGCCCGACCTCAAGCACACTCTGACGGTAATCCGGCACGGGGAAGCTGAAGCGGAACGCGCCAAAAAAGACTTGGTGGAGGCCAACCTTCGCCTGGTAGTTTCCGTCGCCAAGAAGTACGTGAATCGCGGACTTCACCTGCTGGACCTCATCCAGGAGGGCAACATCGGATTGATGCGCGCGGCCGATAAGTTCGAATACCGGCGCGGCTACAAGTTTTCCACGTATGCGACGTGGTGGATCCGGCAGGCCATCACGCGCGCCATCGCGGACCAATCCCGGACTATTCGCATTCCCGTTCATATGAACGAAAGCATGAACAAGTTCCTGCGGGCCTCGCGGGAGCTGGAGAAGGAGCTGGGGCGAACTCCTACAAATGACGAAATTGGGCGCCGGATGGACATCCCGGTCGAGAAGGTGCAGAAGCTGAAGACCATCTCGCGCGACCCCGTCTCGCTGGAAACACCCGTGGGGCGCGACGGCGAATCCGCTTTGGGCGACTTGATCGAAGACCGTTGGGTGGGCTCGCCGGTGGACGCCGTAATCGAGACCAATGTCCGCGACGAGACCGCCGGCATCCTGAAGACCCTTTCTCCCAAGGAGGAGAAGGTGATCCGGCTGCGGTTCGGTATCGGCTGCGAGCGGGAACACACGCTGGAAGAGATCGGCCAGGAGTTCGACGTCACGCGCGAGCGCATTCGGCAGATCGAAGCCAAGGCTCTGCGGCAGTTGCGGGCACCCGAGCGGGCCCGGCGGTTACGTGCGCTGATGGCTGCCCGGTAAGCGGCAGATGTGGGGCAGCCTCTCAGGCTGCGGACCCGCTTTCCAGCGGGTCCTGCCAGGCTGAAAGCCGGCTGCGGGCAAGATTGCCCGCCCCACATTCTGATCACACGCGGCTGAACCTCAAACCGAGCAAAATCCACAGCAGCGAACCGGCAATCGCGGCACGATTGATCCAATGCGCCACCCGCATTTCGGCGCCGCCATCGTAGTGCAATTCAATCGTGCAAGTGCCGCTCCAATTGGGAACCACGACCATCAACCCCAGCTTGTCGGCGAACACGCGGCGCGCGGAGCCATCCACCGACGCGTGCCAACCCGGATTGGCGTTCTCCTGGACACTCACGATCTGCCCGGGTTTCAGATTCCCCGTAATTACCATAGTTTCGTTGTCGGGCCACCGGACGGACAGGTCGGGCGCCTCCGGCCGGTCGATGGCCGCCACGTACGGAATCAACGGATCGGTATCGACGCCGTGCATGGGCGTGCGTTTGACCAGATCGCCCGGATCCATGGCATGCGCCAGTGAGTAGTATCGCCAGGGCACTTCATAAATCACGTCGTCCCCATTCCGCCAGAGCACGGGCAAGCGGCCTTCAAATTTCTGAGGATGATAGAAGGGCTTGTACACCTCGGTGCTGCGCGGGCCGGAAACCGCTACGGCCCGCACTCCCAGGGCTTTGAACCAGAGCAGGCTATTCTCGAAGGCGCGATTCTCGGCCGTAAGATCGGTATCGATTCCATAAATGGCCACCGGGACGGTGGGGGTCCGCACGCTTTGCAAGCAGCAGCCCTCCAATTGCGGCGTATCGGTGAAGACGTTGAGCCAGAAGGTGGTCGAACCGGGCACCATGACGCGGCTGTCGCGCATGTGCCGGTCGAGCCAGCGGGCGGTTTTGTACTCGCTGGTTTGCGTGATATCGATGCCCTGTATCAGGCGCCGCGCGTAGCTTCTGTATTGCACGAATTGGAAGACGCACAGGATCGCAAAGGCTAGTGCCAGGGGCGGCCTGAGAGGCCGCCGCAGGCTAAGAGCCCGCCTCACGGTGAAAACCAGGCTCAGCGTGAACCCCATCTCCATGGCCATGTGAAACCGGTTGGGCTGCGCCAGCAGAGTGACGCCAAGCCAGTACCAGCCCAGCGTAATCGCGGCCATGTAGAAGAAGTACAGAAGAAAGAAGCGCAGATATCCGGGCACCCTGGCGAACGAGAAGAGGCGCAGGAGAATCCAGGTTGCCGCCGCCACTATCGCGATATAAACCAAGTGGTAGGGATTGAATCGATTGGCTGGATCCAGGCTCTGCACGGCAGCTTGGGTGTTGAGGATCGTGGACGGCGGCATCCACGGGACGGCTAGAGCATACGCGAGGGCGGCCAAACCGATCATGCGCGCCCACACCCTCAACCGGCCGGCGCTGGGGACGGATAGCCCGTAGGCGATCGCTGCGCATGCTAAGGCGATGGCGCCCGGCCAGTTGGTCAGAGGGACCGCGGCCAAGGCTAGCGCGGCGGCCACGTAATAGATCGGCCGCCGTTTTTCGAGCGCCACGTCCAAGGCCAGGATGGCCAGGGGCAGGAGGGTGAGCGATGTGACGTGGGGGTTATCCCCGTAAGTGGCCATGACATGCAGCCGCTGATCCCAGAAGAGGCTGCCGAGATCCCGGCGGATGTCGGGCACCAGAAAGGCGGATGGCGAGATGAGCGAATACAACAGGCCGGCGTAGAAGCTCCAACTGGCGGCGTGCGTCAGCCGGAAGGCCATCCAGAAGAGCGTGACCGGACCCAGGGAGTACATAACAGCCACCACCAGGTGGAACGCCGCCGCGGCGCTGATATGTGCGCAGTACGAGAGAGCGGCCACGGCGAGAAGGAGTCCGGGCACGTAGGCGTTTTGGAAGGGAACGCCGGCGAACCAGAATCGGCACCAGCCCAGGTCCGGCCAGTGGTCGCGAGCATATCGCGCATAGGCGATGGTCAGGCTTTCCCCGGTGCCGGTTTGCGACAGATACTCGACGTGGAATAGGCGCCACACTATGGCGGCGTTCAAAATAAATAAAGCGGCGGATAGCCAGAAGATAGTATGCCGCCAATAGAGGCGACCGCCGCGCATAGCCTCAATTCTGGCATACTGGGCCTTCTGGTGCGTCTTCAGAAAAGAGCGGGGCTGGTATGCCTGGGTGTGGGCCTGCTGGCCCTGGCGGTGCGGTTGGCGCTGCTGCCGGTGCGGCCGATTCCGGAGCCGGTGGTGCAGGATGAGTTCTCTTACCTGCTGGGCGCGGAGACGTTTAGCCTGGGGCGGTTAACCAATCCGCCGCACCCCATGTGGATGCACTTCGAACCCTTTCAGGAGAACTCCCAGCCAACCTATGCCAGCAAATATCCGCCGGCGCAGTCGCTGTTTCTGGCGTTGGGATGGAAGCTGTTTGGACATCCCTGGTACGGTGTGTGGCTGAGCTGCGGGGCGATGTGCGCGGCGCTGTGCTGGATGCTGCAAGGGTGGCTGCCGCCGCGCTACGCGCTGTTGGGCGGCCTGATGGCGGTGGCGCAGTGGGGCATCGCGGGGTATTGGGTCAATTCCTATTGGGGTGGCGCGGTGGCGGCGGCCGCGGGAGCCCTGGTGGTGGGGGCTGTGCCGCGGTTGGCGCGGCGGCCCACGGCAAGTGTGGCGGCGCTCGCGGCGTTGGGCGTGGTGACGCTCGCGAACAGCCGGCCCTACGAGGGTGCCGTTACAGTGGCGGCCGCGGCAGGCGCGCTGTGGTTCTGGCGGAGCCGCACGCACCGGCCATTTCGCGAGTTGGTCGCATGGCGGAAGGCTGCGCCGGCTGTAGCGATCCTGGGCTGCGGGTTGGCGGCGATGCTATACTATAACTACCGCGTGACAGGCAATCCGCTTCTGATGCCTTACGCGGTAAACCAGGCGCAGTACGGGGCGTCGCCGATCTTCTGGATGATGCCGCTGGGACCGGCGCCCGTCTACCGCCACGACATCATCCGGCAGTTTTGGACGACTTACGACCTATCTTTCTATCAACGTGCGCGGACGTGGCCGTGGCTGGTGCCGATGTTCTTCGTGCGCACCTTATGGTACTTCTTTGTGACGGCGGTCTCGGCCCTCGCCCTGATTATCGCCGTGTTATTGCGGCGCGGCCGGAAGGTGCGGATGGCACTGGCGATCATGGGAGTTGCGACGGCCGGACTATTGCTCGAGAGATTCCCGAATGCGCACTACTTTGCCCCCGCCACGGCGCTAGTGTTGCTGTTGGTGGTGTTGGGGGTGCAATACCTGCGGGTGAAGGCCGGTGCGCTGGTGTTGATGGTCTTCGCCGTGCTCTTCTTCGGAGGCGCGGCGGTTCATGCGTCCCGCCTCACCCCGGATGAACATCCGCACCCGCTATTTGCCGAGCACCGGCTCAGCGTGATCCACCGGCTGGAGGGCGCGGGCGGCCGCCACCTGGTAATCGTGCGGTACGCGTCCGATCACGACCCTCTGGACGATTGGGTTTTCAACCACGCGGATATCGACGGATCGGCGATTGTGTGGGCGCGGAATATGGGCGCGGCGGGGAATCGCGAGCTGCTGGACTATTATAGGGACCGCCATGTCTGGCTGCTGGAGCCGGACGCCCGGGAACCAGCGCTTGTTCCGTACCGCCGCTAAGCTGACCTAACTTAACTTAACTAACTAAGGTTAGCAGACAACCGCAGTATTAGTTGTCAGCCAAGTTAGCGAAGCGTAAGCTGGTGTCTGAT
>Ga0187875_10003451_pt1 | contig 11197 bp, 9 predicted proteins | sample June2016WEW_17_1_2_FD_132978 | JGI IMG/M metagenome (GOLD analysis project Ga0187875, IMG submission 132978) | Peatland microbial communities from SPRUCE experiment site at the Marcell Experimental Forest, Minnesota, USA - June2016WEW_17_10 | ecosystem: Environmental > Terrestrial > Soil >... | reverse complement strand
TACGACGCATCGATATCTTCAGCGAACACCCAGTGAATGGCGGGTTCGAACGGCGGCTTCCTCTTACGAAAGAATATGACCGCCTTATCGCGTGACACGGCGCCAATGCCTTTGCCAGGGTAAAGCCATCCAATCTCAAAGCCAAGCGCATCTCTGTAATGCCGTTGTGCGCGTACGACATCGGCGACCGGCAACTCCGGCACTGGTGGTCCCATCGAGGTCATTTTTGCGGTGGCAATCCTCTCTTCGGCGATCTTCTTTTTGGCGACCATGGAGACTCCCCTGATTCTCCTTATATGCAACAAGACTATATGGAACAAGACCGCCCCGACTCAAATCAGGACACTGCCGGCCGTTGTGGAGTGCGACGGGGTCAGCGGGGGAGGATCGCTGGAGGAGAGCACGTGGTGGTGGTGCAGTTTGAAAGCCTAATCCTTCGTAGCTTCTTTTGCGATCCGGACAGCGTCTTGGCTGAAATCTTCTCGCGTAACTTTCTTCATTTGTTGCTTGGCCTGCTTCTTGGTGTGGGAGGCCTGTGATTGGCGGTCTGAGTACGTCTTTTTGCGATCTTTGGGCATGGCGACAGTTTCCCACAGACCGGACTATGGCGCTACCCTTGCCGATTTCAAACCGCATCACTACCAGAGCATGCGGGTAGATTGTCTTGAAAACGCCGGGGTGGTAGTCTAACCAATCGAGCATGAAACTTGCAGCCGGAAGCTGCTGTTTCTGAGATTTGTTCCGCAGCTCAATCAGAGCGGCCCTGGTATATGGGTTGTGCCCCGGCTTCCCAAGCCGGCGAAATGGGTTCGAGTCCCATGGGCCGCTCCACTTTCAGTCAGCGGAAAATCCCGTAGACGCCCTACGCCCGAGGAGGGCGTATCTGTCGCAGTTTAGCGAGCAGCAGGGGCTTACTTACCTGCTGTTGACGACGAGGCCGCTTGCGCCATCGAGTGCAATTGGATCAGGCCGATTCCCAAGCCCCCCACGGCTCCAGCAAGCAATCCGAGCAGCAACAGCACGGGCAGGCTTTCAATAAGCGACTTCTTCTTCACGGTTTTCCCCTTTGATCTTCGCGACGCGGAGGTGCTTTCTGCCTTATTTTAGCATTCCGGCTTCCATTTCCAAATGGAGAAATATGCTGCAAGTTACTGAAGTAGCACGAAATATTGCAGAATTGCTAAATCCACTCTTCCTCGTGTGAAGAGTTTTTCATCTTTGGGGAGAGGGTAGTCGATGGGGATTCCTACACCCGGGAAGGCGCTCCTCAATTGAACTTGGGATCGACGGGCATCGTAAACTTGAAGCGATTCGGGAGACCCAATGAAATCTCGCAGGCTCGTCTTTTTTGCGGTGCTTTTATCATTCATTACGGGGTCGAATCTCAGTGCCCAGGCTGGCGCGGGCGGCAGCCCGGAACAGACCCCGGCGAATATTCAGCGGCGCCCCCGCATCGCGCTGGTACTTGAGGGTGGCGGAGCGCTCGGGTTAGCGCATTTGGGAGTCATCCGATGGCTGGAGGAAAACCGCATCCCCGTGGACATGATCGCCGGCACCAGCATGGGCGGATTGGTAGGAGGGATCTATGCATCGGGCGAATCGCCCGAGCAGATCAGCAAGCTGATCCGGGATATAAGGTGGAACGAAGTGCTGCGTGGCGCAACGCCCTATACCGACCTCTCGTTTCGCCGGAAAGAGGACCGGCGCGAATATCAGAATGCATTTGAATTTGGATTGAAGGCCGGGGCGCAATTCCCCAGCGGATTCAATTCGGGGCAGCAGGTGGGATTGATTCTGGATCGGGTGGGCCTGCCGTATTCGGAAATGAAGACCTTCGACGATCTGCCGATTCCTTTTCGCTGCGTGGCTACCGACCTGGTGTCAGGAAAATCGTACGTGTTTGACCAGGGATCGCTGGCCGAGGCCATGCGGGCGACGATGGCGATCCCGGCATTTTTTGTTCCCGTGCGCGATGGAAGCCGCGTGATGGTGGATGGAGGACTGCTCGACAACCTGCCCGTCGACGTTGCTCGCCAAATGGGCGCCGATATCGTGATCGCGGTTCACTTGAAGGCGGAGCCGCTCGATCCGAAAAAGGCGTTGTCGTCGATTGATGTTCTGGAGCGGTCCGCAAGCGTGGCGATTGACGCCAACGAACTGGCCAGCATGGAAAAAGCCGATATCGTTCTGACGGCTGAAACGCAGAAGTTCTCGACCACCGATTACAAACTCTTTGAACAGATCGAGGCCGAAGGATACAAGGCCGCGCGGAATAAAAGCGCATTGCTCGCTCGTCTGCAGGTTGATCAGGGGGAGTGGCAGCAGATTCTGTCGGATCGGGCAGGCAGACGCAGGCAAGCGCCGGTGCCGCAATTCGTAGAGATCACGGGCGCGACCGGGGATATAGAAGATGGCTTGCGGCACGAGCTGGCAGGCCTGGCGGGTGCTCCGGTTGATCCGAAGGAAATTAACGCGAAGATGATGGAGATCACCGGTCTGGGACGGTTCGCCCGAGCCGGATACCAGGAAGTCGTGCGAGACGGACAGACGGGATTGTTGATCGAAGCCGCGGAGAAAGAATACGCGCCTCCGACGGTGCATCCTTTGCTGATGATTGACGGGGCCGATTACAAGAATGTGCTCTTCACGGTAGGCGGGCGCGTCACGTTCATGGATGTGGGTGGTTTCGGCTCCGAGTGGCGCAACGATCTGGTGGCGGGTTCGGAGTATGGATGGAAAACGGAATTTTTCCACCCGTTCAACGCGCATACGGGTTGGTTTGTGGCCACGCATGGAACGGCGGACAGCAGCCCATTTTATGTTTACCAGCGGGACAAAATCCTGGGCGAGTATCGCAACCGTTTGATGGGCGGCGGGGCTGACCTGGGCTATACATTCGGACGCAGCGCGGAACTTCGCGCCGGATACGAGGCGGGTTACCAGAAGATCAGCGAGGATATCGGAGAGCCGGTTGCGCCCGCGGTTCGCGGAAGGTACGGAGTCACCTCGCTGCAACTTCGGGTTGATCGTTTTGACGATCCGGTGATCCCACGGAGCGGGATGCGTGTGGAATCGACTTTCCACTTTTATGACACGAAGCCCGGAACCTCGAGCACGGTGCCGACCGAGGAACTGCGCTTAGGCTTTGCCGAGCGGACGAGTCAGAAATCCTCAGTTCTGCTGTTTGCATCCGGAGGGACGTCGTTCTCAACCAAGGACACAGGATTCCCCATCTTCAGTTTAGGTGGGCCACTGCGTCTTGGCGCGTATGGAACGAACGAGTTGCTGACGAATCAGTACTTTCTATTGCAGCCAGGCTTCCTCTATCGAGTGCGTCAACTTTCTCCATTGCTGAAGCAGAACGTCTACCTGCTTGCGATGTACGAGGCCGGCAAGGCGTACGGCCTGCCAGCCAAGACAACTGAGGTGGCGCAGGACGCGACAATTGGCCTTTTGTTTCAGACCGTGTTTGGTCCGATGTTTTTCGGAGGCAGCATCGGTGACAGCGACCACCGCAAGTTCTTTTTCAAAGTGGGAAGGTTCTTTTGAGCTTTCTGACCTGAAACGGCTGATCTTCTCGACGAAAAGGCTGCGAGCACCCTATGATGAAAAGAAATCCATACCAGGAGCAGTTATGACCGAACCAAGCTATGAAGAACTCAAGGCGAAGCTGCAGGAGTTGGAAAAGCAGGTTGAGACCAAGAAACGCAGCGGTGCCATGGAATTTCGGGTCAGCGAAAAAGGCGGCGTCAGCGTCTACGGATTGGGGCGCTTTCCCGTCACACTCTATTACGAGCAGTGGACTCGGCTACTGGGGGCGGCGGACGAACTTAAAGCGTTTATTGAGGAAAACAAGTCTAAGCTCAAGTTAAAAGATGCGTAACTCCAGCGCAACGGGATCCTAACCAGTTTAGAACGTGCCAGGCGGAAACCGGGGGAAGTCATAAGGCGAGGGGCGATATGAAAAAGCGATTCGTAGCGATGATTGTGCTAGCAGCAAGCGTGGCCTTATACGCGCAAGTTTCGCTCGATGAGTCGAAAGCGGAGAGAAGTAAGTTGATCGCCCTCGAAAATGCCTGGAATCAGGCCCAGATTCATCGCGATGGCAAGGCCTTGGGCCGATTGGTTGCTGACACGTTTGTATACACCGACACGGACGGCACGGTGATGAACAAGGCAAAATTTATCGCTGACGCTAAGGATCCGTCTGTGCAGACGAGCATGGTTGCCAACGACGATGTGAATGTGTACCTCTATCCCAGTGTCGCCATCGTTATCGGAACCTATCACACGAAAGGTTCGGAGCGGGGCAAGCCCTTCGACCACTATGGCCGCTTTACCGACACATGGATACTTTCAGCGGGACAGTGGGGATGTGTCGCAAGTCACACGAGCCTGGTGAAAAAGCCACTTCGATAGCGGTGACCAATCACGGCGAGCAGGATCGTTGGCTTGCTACAATGCACGCTGATCGGGATGTCCGCGGTTGACATATCCGATTTGAATGCCAGCCTGACTATGGCCGCTCCCGGCGAACTCGAGTCTCTCTTCGACGCCGAGGATGCGTTTGAGGGCTTCGAACGGCTGATGCCGTTTCGCGTGCAGGATATCCTGCTGGTCAGCAACCTGTACGATTCCTTCATTCTGCGGGAAGACGGCCGACTCAACGAGTTGCTGATCGGTGAATCGCGCGAACTCAATCTGCAACAGATTCCCGGCATCACGCATGTATCCAGCTGCTCGCAGGCGCTCGATCTGGTGCGCTCGCAATCGCGCTTTAATCTGATCGTGACCAATCTAGCGGTCGGCGAAATGAACGCTGCCCAGTTGGCGCGCGAAGTCCGGGAGCTGGGGCGCGATATTCCGATCGTCGTGCTGGCCTACGATTATCGCGAGGTCAAGAGCTTCATTGCCCGAAATCCCTCCACCGAGATCGACAGAATTTTCTTGTGGCAGGGAAATGCGCGCATCCTGATCGCGATCGTCAAGTACGTCGAAGACAAGCGGAATGTCCGCCACGATGCCAAATTGCTCGGAGTGCCGGTGCTGCTGGTGGTCGAAGACAATATCCGGTACTACTCTTCGATTCTGCCGGTGATCTATACGGAACTGATCAGCCAGTCGAGCCGCGTGATCCGCGAGGGGATCAACGTAGCGCACAAGTTGGTGCGGCAGCAGGCGCGGCCGAAAATCCTATTGTGCTCGGATTATGAAGAGGCCGCACAGGTGGCCATGGATTATCGCGACAACCTGCTGGCAGTCGTCTCCGATGTGCAATTTCCGCGTGGGGGCGCGGCGAACGCGCAGGCGGGATTCGAACTGGCGCACATGATCCGGGATTCCGTTCCCGATGTGCCCGTCGTTCTGCACTCCAGCCACACCGAATACCGGACGCGCGCGCATGCAGAAGGATTCGCTTTTCTGCAGAAGCGCTCGCCGACTTTCCTGCGAGACTTTCGCAAGCTGTTGACGCAGCAGTGCGCCTTTGGTGACTTCATCTTCCGCATGCCCGATGGCGTCGAGGTGGCGCGGGCCAGTGACATGAACTCCCTGGAAGCACTGCTGCACACCGTGCCCGCCGAGAGCCTGGGCTACCACAGCCAGCGGAATCATTTCTCGCGCTGGCTGACGGCTCGTACCGAATTTGCCGTCGCGCAGAAGCTGCGTCCGCGCAAGGTTTCGGATTTCGCGGACCTCGAAGCGCTGCGCCAGGATCTGATTCAGTCCATCAACGACTACCGGCGCGAGCAGAGCGAGTTTCTGATCGGCGATTTCAATGCGGCGACCTTCAAAGCCGGGGATGCCTTCTTTCTTCGGATTGGCTCGGGCTCGCTGGGAGGGAAAGCTCGAGGCTTGGCGTTTGTACGGCATCTGCTATACAAACGGCGTTTTTCGCGGCGTTTTCCTGGAGTCAAAATAAGCGTTCCTCCCGCGCTTGTTTTGAGCACAGATGTATTCGATCGCTTTCTCGCCGAAAATAACCTGCTCGAGTTCGCGATCAACTGCAACGACGATACGGAGATCCAGAGACGGTTTCTGGCATCGCCGCTGCCGGCCTCTCTGCGCAGCGACTTGCTCGCATTCCTGCTCGAGGTGACATGGCCGCTGGCGGTGCGTTCTTCCAGCCTGCTGGAAGATTCGCAATACCAGCCCTTCACGGGCGTCTATGAAACGTTCATGCTCGCCAATCACCAGCCAGATGTTCAGGTGCGTCTAGAGCGGCTGACGGAAGCGATACAGCGCACCTACGCGTCAACTTTCAGCCAGCATGCGAAAGCTTACGTGCGCGCGACACCCTACCGGACGGAAGAGGAGAAGATGGCGGTGATCCTGCAGCAGGTGGTCGGCGGGACGCACGGCGACCGCTTCTATCCGGATTTTTCGGGCGTTGTGCGGTCGCGCAATTTCTATCCCGTGCCGCCGATGGCCCCAGAGGACGGCATCGCGGCGGTTGCGCTTGGGATGGGAAGGGAAGTGGTCGAAGGCGGGAAGTCGATGACGTTTTGCCCGCGCTATCCGCAGAACCTGGTTCAGTTCTCGTCCGTGAAAGACATTCTTTCTAATTCCCAGTCGGAATTCTGGGCGCTCGAAATGAATCGTAGGCACCGCGAAGAAGGCGCAGAAAATGCACAGGGCGATGGTTCCGGGATCAACTCTTCGCTCAGCGAATTACGCGAGGCGCGCTTTGGCCTGCGCGACGCCGAAATCGACGGCACATTGCGAGCCGTCGCTTCCACCTACAGCCGCGACAACGATGCGGTTTACGACGGGACGAGTCGTCCCGGCACGCGCATCGTGAGCTTCGCGCCCGTGCTGAAACATGAAGTCTTTCCGCTGGCTCCGATCTTGCAACAGCTTGCGAAAGTCGGCGAAGGCGCTCTGGGACAGCCGGTAGAGATCGAGTTTGCGGTTCGCTTGCCGGAGCGGGCGCAAGATGCAGCAGAATTTGGATTCCTGCAGATTCGTCCGCTGGTGTTGTCGCGTGAAGAAGAAGAGCTTCGGATGGGCGACGTCAAGGCTGCGGATCTGGTCTGCCGGAGCGCGATGGTGCTGGGCAATGGGCGCGTGCAGAATCTGTGCGACGTAGTGGTGGTGGATTTCCAGCGCTTTGAGCGCGGACGCAGTCAGGAGGTTGCCGAGGCCGTCGCCCATTTCAACACGAAGCTCACATTGGAGAACCGTTCCTATCTCCTGATCGGCGTCGGCCGTTTGGGCTCGAATGATCCCTGGCTCGGAATTCCAGTGGAGTGGGACGAAATTTCAGGAGCGCGCGTAATCGTTGAGGCAGGCTTCCGGGATTTCCGCGTCATGCCATCGCAAGGCAGCCACTTTTTCCAGAATCTCATGGCCTTCCAGGTCGGATATTTCACGGTGAATCCAGATGCCGGCGAGGGCTCCGTGGATTGGGAGTGGCTCACGGCGCAAACAGCAGTCGAAGAGTTGGATTGCGTCCGTCACCTGCGCTTCCAAGAGCCATTGCTGGTCGTTATGAATGGCAAAGCGCGGGAGGGGATGATCTTTAAACCGGGATGCGGCCCGGGAGCGTCAGCATCCTGAAAAGCCCCGTGGCGCGTGCTCGTCTTGACTGCTTACTCCGGTACAGACGTATCAGCGATGAGACTGTCGTCGAAGTCCCGCGCCGTCTCAGCGTTTTGTTCGCGTCCTGACCGCCTTCGGTTTTATGGTGACGCCCGCGCGCGTCTTGCTGGGATGAGGGGCGCCTTTAGCGCTCACAGCATTCTTTGGCAGGTCCACAACAAACGAATCGAGCTGGGATGTCTTTCCGGTAGTCTCATCCACGCCGAGCGATTCGCAGAGGATCGAGTTCTGATCAACCGTCAGCCGCAGAAATCCATAAAGAGTGTTGTTGTAAACATCGAGCGTAAGCTGATTCCCTTGTCCGTCGGTGCCCGGAATGCCAGGCTGAGGATTGAGCCCGTTCTTTCCAGTTACCGGTTTGCTGAGATTGAAATATCCTCCGTTGCCCGCCACCACATAGGCAATTTGCCGGCCATCGGTTTTCATCGTGCGCGTGTACCGTTCGTAGAGATGGGCATGGCCGGAGAGTACAAGGTCCGGCGAGATGTTCGCCTGGGCGCACGCGCTATCAATCTGGGCGAGCATGGCGGGACTCGGAAAGTGTGAACTGCTGATGGTGAATGGCGGATGGTGCACGGCTATGATCAAGGCAAATGAATCGGCGCCCTTCTGCGCCCGCTGTGCGGCTGCGGCCTGTAATTGGCTCTGCAGGAATGCAAGCTGCGCAGATCCCGCGGCCCCGCCACTGATCACGCCGGTGGTCTCACTGGTATTGGAATAAAGCCCGATGATCTTCACGAAGGGCGCGTTGAGCGTGAAATAAACTCCGGGCTGCGTCATGGTCGTGCGCGCAAATCCCTGCGCCGCCGGATCGTTCGCCGGAGCCTTCGCGCAGAAGTTTTCGACGAAAGGCGCTAATGAGTAGGGCACCGGCTCGGCCGAGAATAAAACGCCGTCGTGGTTTCCGGGAATCGCAAAGATCGGCCCCGCATAGTCGCGATAAGGATCGTAGAACTGGTCGTAGTAATAGCGCTCCTGCCCGAAGAAGTAGACTACGTCGCCGAGATGGTAGAAAAAAGCGGGACGTCCGTCGGCATAGGTGTGGGAACCAATGTCGGCAGCCATTGCGTCTGCAACCGCAAACTGATGCGACGGTTCCTTCACGCCTCCCGTATCGCCTACGGAATGAAAGACGATCTGGCCGGCGCTTTGAATTTGCTGTACGACGCTTGCCCCGAGAACGTCGGCGAGCGAGAGCACCGGCGGCGTTTTCCACGGCGCCGGGACAGGCTCCGTCACTGGCTTGGTCGCGACGGCCGAGTCGGCATAGACATCCTGCGGGTTGAACTCGTCAAAGTTGTCAGGCGAAGCCTTCGGATTCGCGAACGCAAACTTGGCCATGCGATTTACCTTCCCGCCCAGGAGTACCAGCGAGACTTCTATCCAGTGCGATAATCTAGCACGAGTTACTCATCATGTTATCCACAGTGCGAATCGACAAGTGGCTTTGGGCCGCCAGGTTCTTCAAGACGCGGTCTTTAGCCGCAAAAGCCTGCGAATTGGGCAGGATCCAATTCAATGGCCAGGCGGCCAAAGCGGCGCGAGAGATACGGGTCGGAGATAGGTTGCGAGTGACCAACGAGGGCGGGGATTTTCAGGTGGAAGTCCTGCTCCTCAGCGAGGTTCGCGGACCGGCCTCCGTTGCACAAACGCTTTATCGTGAAACGGACGAAAGCCGCGAACTCCGCCAGAAAGTGGCCGCCGAGCGGAAGGCGATGCGTCAGTTTGAAGAATTGCCAGCCAGTCGCCCATCCAAGCGAGACCGCCGGAGAATCATTCAGTTCCGCGGGAGAGGCTGACCCCTTCTAAGAACGTGGGCAAAAATTCACTCGTCCGTAACAGAGTGATGGCCCCGGCACTTTCGCTGACGCCTATGCCAGCGACATGATGGAGTTTTCCCGCTGGCTTCGCCCAGAGGGTTCACTCCCATTGCTTCGCAGTATGACGCGGATCATTTCATCAACAGCACCGAGCCGCCCACAGATCCGGATGATGATTAGAAGGCAGTTCGGATGGGCGGGGTCGGATGACTGTTGTGGGACAGAGATTCGGTTTAGAACGGATCGAGGCTTCTATTGGGTCTTTGCGGCCTGTTCTGCCACGGATTCGAGGAAGGCGCGCAATTCGTTGAGATCCTCGGGGAGGATCCTGGCGAATTCAATACCGTTTCCAACCTGGGGGTAGCAGGTGACGACCCTTCCGAGGATGAGAAGTGTGCATTCTCCCACCTGCAATTTGAGGTCGAGGGAGGTGCCGATCGGGAACGGGTACATGGTTTCTATGTAACAGCCGTCGACGCTGAGGTCAGAGGTGGCACAACGATACGGAGTCGCGCTGCCTTCAGGATGAACTTCGACGGGCACGCTTACGTTGAATCGCGGGTGCCTGCGGTGGTGAGGATAATCCATGGCCCGGCCTCGACGAGAACCCTGAGCCCAAAGAACTTACACCACAAGTATAAACCTGGGATGCAAGGCGGAAGTGTGGATGACACACCAAAAACTAAGGGGAGGATAAGGGGTACGGAATAAGGAAAAAGATGGTGCGCCCGGAGAGAATCGAACTCCCAACCTCATGGTTCGTAGCCATGCACTCTATCCAATTGAGCTACGGGCGCTTGAATGGCGTTGCGTTCTAGAATTATAACGGAAACGAAATCTCCTCGGCCACTGCGCTTCGTTCATAACAGCAAATCAGGAGCGATCGTGCGAAACCCTGCTGGGTCGAAAGAGTAAACTTTTCCGACGATGCGCAAAAGCTACCTGCTCCATCGTTCTACCAATGCGCGCAGGCAACAGCTTACGAATGGCAGTTGACCTGCTTCTCCTCAGGGCAGACGAAGTGGCGCGCAACGGGGCATTTCGGAAAATACTTCGGCCAGAGGTCTTTCCGGATGCCCCTTTGCATTTTGTAGTATGCTGCACACTCCGTTCTGCTTTCTGGCAGCCTTCCCCCAAGTAGTTTCAAGAGCAACTGACAGAGAGCAGAGCGGAGTGGTTCGGCAGCCCTATCCTTCAGTGAACGGTCCTCAAGTGCGGAATGGCCCGGTAGACGGGTTCAATCAGGCAAGAACCAACTGCTCCTGGACATCAATCCCTGCCTGGCGAAGCAATTTGGCAACTGCCTCGGCCTTCAGGCGCGACGCGTCGTAGGTGACGCGCACGGTGCGCTCCTTCTCGTTAAACTGCACGCGTTGGATGCCGTAAACCTCGCGAACACTGTCGATGGCCCGCAACTCATTCTCGCCGGGCGCGGTTTTATAGGGGTAGACAGCTTCAAGGTAGGTCATTCGGCTTCTCCAATTTCGTTCTCAAAAATACTGCTTTTTAACTTCGCACGCGAAACTTGAAGGTTCGAGGGTTACCCTTAGAGTATCCAATAAGGGCGGCATTCCGCCAAGGGCGATCTGGCCGAAACGTCTGGCCGAAAGTATGGACCAAGCAGAGACAGGACACGCGAACCCAACCCCAGCTCTCGACCCCGTATGTGGGATGAAGGTCGATCCGGCGACGGCAGGCTTAAAGGCTTTTCATGCCGGCAAGGAATATTTTTTCTGCTGCGCCGGTTGTAGGACGAAGTTCCAAGCGAATCCCGACGG
>Ga0187875_10003450_pt1 | contig 11197 bp, 11 predicted proteins | sample June2016WEW_17_1_2_FD_132978 | JGI IMG/M metagenome (GOLD analysis project Ga0187875, IMG submission 132978) | Peatland microbial communities from SPRUCE experiment site at the Marcell Experimental Forest, Minnesota, USA - June2016WEW_17_10 | ecosystem: Environmental > Terrestrial > Soil >... | reverse complement strand
TGACGCCGCTCATGATCGTCGTCGCGGCGTCGAGATTGGTCGTCGTCGTGCCGCCCGAGCTCACGGTCAGCGGCGTCGAGGCGTCTTGGCCGCCCGGACCATAGAGGAGCGTGTACTGGGCGGTGAAACGCTCGGTCAGTTGCTTGAGCTTGGTCGGATCCGTCAGATCAGACATCGGCATCATCCGCGAGACGATCGCGGCGTTGGCGTCGATGCTGCCATAGGAGTTGAGCGTCACGCCGAAGATGGTTTGGAACGCCTCGAGCAGGTTGCTGTCGCCGAGCACGTTGTAGGACGAACTGATCGTCGGCGCGACGCGCTGGAAATAGAGCGCGAGCTGGACGCCGACGTCCTGCTGCCCCTCCTGGCTTTCGAGCTGCTGCTCGTCGTAATTCGATTCCGTGGTCGAGATCGCGCTCGCGGTCGAGATCGAGCTCGCGCCGTCGGCGGCGAAATTGAAGGCCGCGGCGAACTTCGCCCAGTTGGGGTTGCTGAGCGTGTTGGCGAGCGCTTTCGAGCTGCTGACGCCGCCTTCGAGCACCTGGGTCACCAGGGCCTTGTTGTCGACCTGATCGCCGAGCCCATAGGCGGAGAGCGCGTAGGACAGCAGGCGGTAATTGTCGACCAGGTCGCTGATCGAGCTGACGCTGCCGATGTTGGCGGCGTAGTACTCGGTCGCCGTCTTCACCGATGGCTCGCTGGCGACCATGTTCTGGTAGCGCGCCAGATTGTTTTCAATCGACAGATAAGTCGACGTGGTCGTGGACAAAGTCTTGCCTCGTCGCCCCGGTCGGCGCGCGCCGGCGCCGCCGCGCGTTCGGACGCGGCGCCGTCTCTTCGATGGTTGCCGCGAATTGGTTACGAAGACGTAAACCACGCCAATTTGCGCGCAACCCGAATGGACAATTGCGGTTGAGTTCGTACTATGGCGCCATGCGCCGCCTGCGCGTTCGCGCAGCGCGGCGGACCTTTGGGAGAGCGGCGAACATGAAGATTTCAGCCCGCAACATACTGCCCGGAAAGGTGATCGCTCTCACCAAGGGCGCGACCACGGCGCATGTGAAGATCGAAATTGCCGCCGGCGCCGTCGTCACCGCCTCGATCACCAACGACGCGGTCGACGCGCTCGGCCTCGCGGTCGGCAAGAAAGCGAGCGCCGTGATCAAGGCCTCCGACGTCATGGTCGCCGTCGACTGACGCAGTTCGACCAATCCGTCAGCCGCGCGCACTCGGGCGAAGCGGCTGATCGGGCGCCTATCCGCCGGTCAGGCTGATCGGCCGAGCGGAAGCGCGCGGCGCCTCGCCTCGCCCGGGCCGAAGGCGTGGTCCTCCGGACCCAGCTGCTCGCCCGCGCCGACGCGGCCGGCGAAGCCGTCGAGCCGTCTCAGCGCCGATCCGCAGGCGCAGGGCGTCTCGATGATCCGCGCCAGATCGGCGTGACGACCGCGCCGTGGTCCAGACAGGTCTTGCGCCGATAGACGACGTCGCCTTCGGCGAAACGCTCCGCAGGAGCCGTCGCGAAGCGGGTCGGGCAGACGCTCTCGATGGCGCCGAGGCTCAGACGGCGGTCGCGGCAGGCCATGAGCCTCCTCCCGCCGGCAGGGCAAGCGCCGTATCGTCGTCGGTCGTGAGGGACCCGATGCGCGCCTCGAGCGCCGCGGAGATCGCCCGGGCGCTGGCGAGCCGTCGCCGCACGCCCGCCAGCGCCGACGGGTCGCCGGCGAAGCGATCGAGCGCCGCCGCGAAGCGCGTCTCCAGCGAAACGCGGGTCTCGCCCCGGACGAGCTTGTCGGCAAGGTAGACGACTGCGCTTTCGTCGAGGCGCCCGGCGTCGAAGGCGAGATCCATATGACGCGCGACCGGCGCCGCGAGCTCGGGAAAACCGAACTCGCGCAGCAGCGCGGCGCCCGCCGCGGCGTGACGCCGACGGCCTTTGGCGATGTCGTGGACGAGCGCCGCCGCCCGCGCCAAATCGGGATCGATCGCCTCGCCCGCCGCTTGCAGCCGCCGCGCCAAGCTCATCGCCAGCGCGGCGACGACGCGGCCGTGGCGGCGCGTCGCTTCGGGCGTCGCCGCCACGTCGAACATGGTCTCGCATTCCGCGACGTCGGGCATGCGATGTCCGGCCAGCGCCGCCGCGAGCCAGCGATAGTCGTCGCGACGGTCCATGTCGATCAGGCATCCCCAGTCGAACACGGCGACTTCGCTCGCCTCGTCCTCGTGGCGAGCGAGCAGCGCCCGCAAGCCGCCGTCGCCGTCGCTGTTGAGGATCTCGGCGAACAAGGCGCGACGGACGAGCGGCGGATGGCCGCGCTTGCCGCGAAACGTCGGATAGACGATCGTCGAATCGCGCGCCGCCGCGGCGCGCAAGATCCGTGCGATCGTCGACGGACGCAGGAGCGGCACGTCGACCGGCGCCAGCAAGAACGCCTCGACGTCCGCCGGCAGCGACGCGACGCCAGCTCGCACGCTCGAGAACATGCCGGCGGCGAAAGCGGGATTGTGCGCGCGCGTGACGTCGAGCCGCGCCAGCTCCGGCGCCAAGGCGTCCGCCTGGAAGCCGGTGACGACGTGGATGCGCCCCACGCCTGCGGCGCGCAGGTTGGTGACGAAATGGTCGACCAACGTCCGCTCGCCGAACGGCAGCAGCGGCTTGAAGGCGCCCATGCGCGAGGAGAAGCCGGCGGCCAGAACGATCGCAACGATCGAAGCGGCGGCGTCGCGATCGGCTCGGCGCGGCATGCTCTAGCCCTTCTCCCAGATCGCCGGCGCCGGCCCGGCGACGTCGATCGCCGCGACGCCGCGCTCACACAGCAGCCGCGTCGACGCGCCCAGGCCGCAGCCTACGTCGGCGAGTTCCGGCGACTTGTCGGCGTGCGGCGCGGCGATCACGGCTTCGCCTCCAGCCGCATGCGATGGCCCCACGCCCGATGCGGCAGGAAGCCCACCGCCGTCGCCTCGTATTCGGCCCAACAGGTGAATTCTCCGATCCTGAGCGTCGCGATCGAACGGCCGGCCGCCTTGTCCTTCGGCATGCGGCCGCTCGCCTCAGCTTCGGCGATCGCGCGCGCGACGTCTTCGACCAGGATCAATTTGCGCTCCATATCGGCGCGCACGTTTTCGGGCGCGATCAGGTCGATCTCCGGAGTCGGGTCGGTCATGGCCTATCCCCATGTTTCGCGCAGCATACGCGCCTCGAGGGGAACCCGGTTGTCGCGCCGCCGCGAGAGGCCGGGATCGGGCCGCGCCGCCGGATCGCCGCCCTCGAGCGAGGGGAAGACGAGGTCGGGCAGATGGTCCAAGCGCTTGCCGTGGCGGGCGAAATTGTCGCGGCGCATCGCGCAATAGGTCAGATAGTCGTCGGCGCCCTCCCCGATGCGCCGGTCGACGATCTTGTCGGCGACTTCCGGATTGGCGAACGACGCCAGGCCGCCGAATCCGCAGCAGGTCGTGAGCTCCGCGCCGCCGAGCCCGGCGGCGAGGCGCCGCACCGCGCGCTGCGCATCGAACGCGCGACGACCCATGCAGGGGTCAGCGCCGCCGCGTCTTTTCGGCGCTGAAGAAGACAATTATCTCCTCGCGCAGCGACTTGTTGCGCAAGGCCACGCTCTCGGCGGGGTTCACGCCGTGAAGCTCGATTGCTCGGCCATCGATTCGTTCCGTTCCGCGAGGCTCTTTCGAATCGCGCGACCGGGGCGGCCGCTGCGGACTGTCGGACGCTGCGCGATTCGCGGCCGCCTCGATCCGCCCGCCGCAGTGCCGGGCGGCCGTTTTCATGATCTAATGGCAATAGCGGACTGAGACCATCCCCTCGCGACGCGCGGCAGGCCAAGAGCATGGGACGCATCGACAATTTGCTGACGGCGATGACGCTGGAGGAAAAGATTGGCCAACTCACCATGGTCGCCGCATCTCTCGCAGTCACCGGCCCGGCCAAGCTTACCGACGCGACGGAGCGCATCCGCGCGGGGCGCATCGGCGCCTTGCTGAACCTCTGGGGCGCGGATGAAACGCACGCCGTGCAGCGCCTCGCCGTAGAAGAATCTCGACTTGGCGTTCCCCTGCTGATCGGCCTCGACGTCGTCCATGGCCACCGTACGATTTTCCCGGTCCCGCTGGCGGAAACCTGCCTGTTCGACCCCGTCCTGTGGGAGGAGACGGCGCGCGCGGCCGCCGAAGAAGCGACGATGGACGGCGTCGCCATGACGTTCGCGCCTATGGTCGACGTGGCGCGCGACCCTCGGTGGGGGCGCATCGTCGAGGGGCCAGGCGAGGACCCTTGGATCGCGTCGGAATTCGCCGCGGCGAAAACGCGCGGCTTTCAGGGCCGCGACCTCAGCGCCGCCGACAGCCTCGCCGCCACGGCCAAGCATTTGGGCGCCTACGGCGCCGTGACCGCCGGTCGCGAATATGCCTCGGCCGATCTCTCCGAAAGAACGCTGCACGAGATCTATCTGCCGGCGTTCGCGGCGGCGGTCGCGGCGGGGACGGCGGCAATCATGCCCGCCTTCAATGACATCGCCGGCGCGCCAATGACCGCAAACGCGGCGCTGCTGCAAGGCTGGCTGCGCGGCCGCCTTGGTTTCGACGGCGTGCTGGTCAGCGACTACAACGCCATCGCCGAGTTGCTCGATCACGGCGTGGCGGGCGACATCGCTGAGGCCGCCGCCCTCGCCCTCAAGGCCGGCGTCGACATCGACATGATGAGCGACGCCTACGCGAAAGGCCTGCCGGAAGCGTTGCGAAGCGGCCGCGTCAGCATGGTCGAAATCGACGCCAGCGTGCGCCGCGTGCTCGCGCTCAAGGAGCGTCTCGGCCTTTTCGACGATCCGTATCGACGCGGCGCGACCGGCGCTCATGCGACGGCGCACGGGGCGTCGCGCCGGCGCGACCTGGCGCGCGAGGCAGCGCGGCGAGCGATCGTGCTGCTCACCAACGCGCGGGGCGTGTTGCCCCTGTCGCCGGACATACGGCGCTTGGCGCTCATCGGCCCGCTGGCCGCGGCGAGGCAAGAAATGCTGGGGCCGTGGGCTTCGGCGGGTCGTGGCGACGAGGCCGCGTCGATCTTGGCGGGCCTCGAGGCCGCGCTGCCCAACTGCCGGATCGACCACGCCGCGGGCGTCGACATAACCGGAGACGATGCGCGCGGCATTCCCGCCGCGCTCGATCTCTGCCGCAACGCCGAGGCGGTGGCGCTGTGCATCGGCGAGGCCGCCTCAATGAGCGGAGAAGCGGCAAGTCGCGCCGATCTTGGCCTGCCGGGACGCCAGCGCGCGCTCGCCGAGGCGGTTCTCGATCTCGGCAAACCTGTCGTGGCGCTCGTCTCGTCGGGTCGCCCGCTCGCGGCGCCGTGGTTGTTCGAGCGCGCCGACGCCGTTCTCGCCGCATGGTTTCTTGGCGGCGAAGCCGGCCATGCCGTGGCCGATGTGCTCACCGGAAAATTCAATCCAAGGGGAAAATTGCCGGTGACCTGGCCGCGCAGCGTCGGGCAGGCGCCGATCTTCTTTGCCCAACGTCCTTCCGGTCGACCGGCCAAGGCCGGCGAGCGTTACAGCAGCTCCTATCTCGATCTGCCGGTCGCGCCGCAATTTCCGTTCGGTCACGGCCTGTCCTACAGTCGGTTTGCGCTGCACGACCTGCGGTGCAATCCGCCTCGCGTGAAGGCGGGGGAAGCCGTCGAGATATCCGTGACCGTCGCTAACGACAGCGGCGTCGACGGCGAGGCGACGCTGTTCCTGTTCGTACACGACTTGGTCGCAAGCGTTGCGCGCCCGGTTCTGGAGCTGAAGGGCGTCCGCAAGCTCGTCTTGGCGGCGGGCGAGCGCGGCGAGGCGACGTGGCGGCTCTCCGTCGCGACCCTGGGGTTCGTCGGTCCCAGTCTCGATTCCGTGCTGGAGCCTGGGCGCTTTGAGATTCACGTCGGGCAAAGCGCCGATCCGGCCGGATTCCTGACCGGCTTCTTCGAACTGGTCTGACGGATCGAATCGATCGTCGTCGCTGGCGATCGGCTGCGCAATCCAGACCAGCCTCGCCGACCGCCCGTCGCTCCGCCGCATCCGGTCTTCCCACGGCGTGCGAGCCCTCCCGTGACCTACGGCAACGGGCGGAGCTTTCACCCACAGGAGATCATCAGCTTTTCCTGTCGCGCTCGGGTTCGCTCCGCTAGAGCGTATCGCATTTGGGTTTGCGCGGACCTCATCCTGAGGCGCTTTCGCGTCAGCGCGGGCCTCGAAGGATGCTCCAGGGATCGCGTTAACGCGCCTTCTGGAGCGTCCTTCGAGGCCGCTTCGCGGCGCCTCAGGACGGGGGCGTAGGCGGCAAGCGATTCCAAGCAAACGCGGCGCGTTCTAGCGCCGCCCGTCTTCGCGCAGGAAGGCCTCGAAGGCGCGCAGCGTCGCGGCCGACACGTAATGCTCGATGCCCTCGGCGTCGGCTTCCGCCGCCTCGCGCGGCGCGCCGACCGCCACAAGCAGCTCGACCACCAGGCGATGACGCTGACGCACGCTCTTGGCCATGGCTAGTCCCGCTTCGGTCAGGAAGATGCCGCGATAGGGCCGCGCCGTCGCGAGCCCCTCGCGTTTCAACCTGGCGATGCTCTTGGAGACGGTCGGGTGGGCGACGCCGAGCCGGCGGGCGATATCGGCCATGCGCGCTTCGCCATTGGCGGCGATCAGATCGGCGATCAGTTCGGTGTAGTCTTCCAGCGTGGCGGCCGAGCGCGCGCTGCGCGCCTTGCGGAAGCGACGCGCCTGCGCGGATTCGGCGGAGAATTCCGGTTTCTCGGCCGACGCTTTCTTTGCGCGCCGTATGGTGGCCACGCCGCCCTCGCTCCATCCTTCGCGGCCGCGCCGTTCGCCCGGCCGCGATACTTTGCTCGCTTCGCAGTCAATATGCAGCCATGGCTGCAAAGTGCAACCAGCTTGCATAAATGCGATCGCCTTCGACCCCCTTAGGCTCGAACCGCGTCGTGGCGATGATGTCCTTGTGTTCCAAAGGTTTTTCTCACATCGGGGCTGGATCGTCACGCCCCGGCGGAAGCCGGCGCGGCACAATGCCGCGTGAGGTCGCCGGGAAGTCTCGCGGGGCGGAGAGCTGAGCGCGCCATTTTGCACCCGCTGGTTCCGAGTGAACCCGATGCGCTCAAAGGACGCCTATTGACTTAAATGTACCATTGGCTACATTAGACCGAAATCGTCGATAGGACAGGCGCGAAAGCGTGCGGTCGCGCGCATCGGAGGCATCGTGAGCGAGAACACACTGAACTTCGGATTTTCAGCGCTGTGTGCGAATGGCGACGGGCGCATCACCTACGAGGACGTCCTGCGCGGGCAGGATCGCCTGAAGGTCCTCAAGAGCCGCGCCGCCAAAAGCTCGCTGCGGCTGCTCTGGCTGCTGGCCGGTCCGGGCGTGTTGGTCATGCTGGGAGAGAACGACGGCCCCAGCATGGTCTCCTACGCGACCACCGGCGCGACCTACGGGATCGGCTTTTTCGCGCCGTTCATCCTGCTCACCTTCCTGATGGCGTTCGTGGTGCAGGAAATGACGGTGCGGCTCGGGGCGGCGACGCATCGCGGCCACGCCGAACTCATCTTCCAGCGCTTCGGTCCGTTCTGGGGTTATTTCGCCATGGGCGACCTCGTGTTCGGCAACTTGCTGACGCTGGTCACCGAGTTCATCGCCATCCAGGCCGGCGGCCTCTATTTCGGCGTGCCGGCTTGGGCGTCGGTCGCGATCGGCGTGGCGCTCGTTTTCGGTTCGCTGGCGTTCCGCCGATACGCAACCTGGGAGCGCGTGCTGATGGGGCTGGCCGTTTTCAACCTGCTGTTCGTTCCCGCCGCCTTGCTGGCGCATCCGGACGGCGCCGCGCTGACCCATGCGCTCGCCACCTGGGGGCCGCTGCCGGGCGGCTTCCATACGGCGTTCCTGACGCTGGTCCTCGCCAACGTCGGCGCGACCGTGACGCCGTGGATGATCTTCTTCCAGCAGAGCGCGGTCGTCGACAAGGGCTTGACCCGCGCGGACGTGCCGCAAGGCCGGATGGACACCGCGATCGGCGCGATCTTGGCCGCCGCGGCGGCGATCGCGACGCTGGTGGCGACCGCGCCGCTGTTCGCCGCCAAGGTCGACGTGACGCAGTTCGCCAACGGCGCCGATTTCGCCACGGCGCTGGTTCCGCTGATCGGCTCGACCGGCGCCACCCTTTTCGCGCTCGGCATCCTCGAGGCGGGGCTGGTCGCCGCCATGACGATCTCCACCAGTTCGTCCTATGCGCTGACCGAGACGCTGTCGGCGGCCGAGAAGGCGCCGGCGCGGCATAGTCTCAACCTCGACTTCGCTCACGGGCGCTTATTTTACGGAGTGGCGATCGGCTCGACCCTCCTGGCGGCGAGCGTGGTGCTGATCCCGGGCGCGCCCTTGCTCGCCATGACCCTGACGGTCAACGTCATCGCCACATTGCTGATGGCGCCGGCGCTGCTGCTGCTGCTCCTGCTCGTCAACGACTCCGAGATCATGGGGGATCTGGCGAATGGCCGGTGGGCCAATCTGGCCGGAGGAACGATCGTCGTCGCAATCGCCGTGATTGGCGCGCTCTATGGCGTGATCACGGTCTTCCCCAACCTGTTGCCCAAGTAAGAGGAATTCCATGCCATACGATCCCGCGCTGGTCAGCGCCCTTGAACCCGATCAGTTCGTCGCCGCGACAAGGCGCCCGTACCCGCGTCGCAAATTGAGCCAGGGGGTCTTGGCCCTGCTGGTCATGCTGCGCGTCTTCATCATGATCGCGATCCCGATCGTCATCTACGCTTTCGTTCACGCTTTGCTCGTGCCGCAGTCGTAGCGAAGGAAAGCCGTTGTCCCACAGTCGCTGGTCGTCGCGCCGGTCGACTGGGGCGCGGCGGGGCGCCACAGCCGCTTGGCGGCGCCCTGACGGATGCGGTCGCTCGTCGACGCCAAGCGGGCGAACAATTCCTTGCCGGCGCCGCTCTCGCCGCGCAGCAGCGCTGTCGAATTCGATTGGCGACAACTTCGATCGTCGTCAGAACTTTGCCGATCGCCGCGCCTTCGCCGACGACGCCGTTGACCTTGGGCGCCGGGCCACGGCGCGAGTCGATCAGTCGCCCGTCGAGCGCCTTTTCCAGGCTTCGCATCTCGTCAAGGAAGCGCTTGCGCTCGGCCGACAACAGGCGGCGACTGTCACGGACCCCTCGCAAAAAACAAAAAAATAGCTCGGATTTCTCCGGGCCTGGTTGATGGTGGTTGATTGGAAAGGCTTTTCTTTATCGAATTTGGTTGCGGGGGCAGGATTTGAACCTGCGGCCTTCAGATTATGAGCCTGTAGTTGTGCCATTGATATCATTTGCATCCGCGAACATAGTTTCTTCTTTTCAATATGTTATGATTGCATCGAGCGTCAGCGCCTTGCAGCGAATTGCATCCGTGCGATTTGTTGGTTGTCGCATTTTTGTCGCGGAGCGAAAGTCAGGTTCGGAAAAGGGGGCGGTCGCACGGGGCTATCAAATTCGCACGCGTGACAGACCATGCCGAAGTTCTGGCTGAGCCAAGCGCCTACAGTCCTGCTCGAATCACTTGGACACCTTGATGGCACTCTTCGAACAATCGGGGAAATGGCCAGGCCGGGTTTTTATCCGCCCGTCCGTCGGTTGGAGAAGCGCAACGAACACGATCGCAATCCGCGGGAGATCGACGCCGGCGAACTCGCCCAGTTGACTCGCACCATTGTCATGGAGGGTCATAAAGACAAATTTGCACATTCAGTTGTGTTCATCCATTACGACGGTCAAAGTCGGGTGCAGACCAACGTTCACGTCAAGATGGCGAACGCAGAATGTTTTCTTTCCTCCTATCTTAGAGCGGACGATCACATCGAAATAATCGATGAGCCACGTGTCGACCATCTCTGCGATCTCGAGACGACTTCTCTGCCGGACATTTCTTTTAAATCCCCAGCAGCAGCGGGCCGAGTATTTTGGCAATGTTGCAAACGAGAATTAGCTCTTGCCGTTATGAGCCCACTGGGTGGCGTCAAGCTCACCGGCAAGCCGCGCGGCGGAAAAGATCGAGAAATTATTCCAAAGGAATTACTTGAGTGCGAAATTATCGATGTTTTTGACGAACAGCAACTAATAGTACACGAACGTGAACCAACGTTGAGAGTGGATTGGTTTAATAATCAACTCGCCTATAACCGACAAATCTGGACCAACGTGAGGGTCATTGCGAGCAAACCGATATTCCCAGGAGAAAGAGCAAGGCGTAGGGCGCGGGTCGGCGCATGCATTGAACTCATAGCCAACTCCATAGATTATGCTCCAACGTTCGCACATTGCCGCAGTATTGTCTCAAATCTCAAGTTGTCTGAATTTGTCAAATCCTGGCGCGTCGTTAAACGTCGGGGGCGTCAATCGCCGCCTCGTAGCAAAGAAGCTAGGCCGGGAAAATCGGCGACCATCGGTGAGCCGCCGTAACGGCTGCCACGCAATCCTCGACCTCGAATCCACTTCTGAGGGACCAAACAGGACCCTGCCCATTCTCCAGTTGCCGGCGTCCGGCCGTCACTGATTCGGAGTTTCCGCCGTTTGACCGGTTCGGCGTCAGTCGCCCCCGGGCGAGAGTGTCCGCATGTCCGAACCTCTCTTCGTCGATCGCCATGCGGCTGCCCGGCTCACCGCGCTCAGCTACTCGCTACTCGCCCATCGTGCCCGATCGCTCGACGGCCCGCCTCACCTTCGCATTGGTCGCCGGATAGTATATTACGTTCATGATCTGTTGATATGGATGAATGCTCACGCTTGCCGCCCCCACCGCCCCCGCGGCCGACCCCGCAAACGACCCCGCAAAACGTACTCAAAGGCGAATTCGCGACCGACGGGAGGCGCCAAGTGATGCGCCACAAGTTGGCGAGAGTTGGCGAATGCCACGTCGCCGCAGGCCGCGGCCTAAATCGCTCCGTCAATCCGGCCGCCGGCAGTTCTGCAATTTGCAGTCTGTCTGACTCGCCTTGCCTCGAGGGCGCCACGACGATCGCGCCGATCAACGTCGCGAGTGCGGCTGATGACGAGGCGGGACGCGGGGCGATTTTCAAAGCCCCGACTGGATCGGTCAGCTGCGACCGCGCTCAGCGCCGCCGACGCTATGGCACCGGTCGCGAGCCCCACGACGGACTTCAGCGCCGACG
>Ga0187875_10003439_pt1 | contig 11213 bp, 10 predicted proteins | sample June2016WEW_17_1_2_FD_132978 | JGI IMG/M metagenome (GOLD analysis project Ga0187875, IMG submission 132978) | Peatland microbial communities from SPRUCE experiment site at the Marcell Experimental Forest, Minnesota, USA - June2016WEW_17_10 | ecosystem: Environmental > Terrestrial > Soil >... | reverse complement strand
CAGATTGAAAGGCTTTCGGCGCATATTCTCGCGCTTCGAGAAACTGGACGTGGTCTTTCTGGCGTTTCTCTATTTCGCCCTGATCGTCGAAGCCCTGCGCGTAGTGTGAACACGCCCTAATTCTTGTCCAGGGTAGGTATCTGCTTGACTCAGGTAGGCCCAGCAGGTTGTGGTTTCTCTCTTGCTTCGTATCGGGATGAATAATTTGATTCAGGGTTACAGGATCGACGGCCACGGCTTGCTGCGCGAGACGGTAAAAGAGTTTGCCACGGCTTTTTCATCGCCGCCGGTTGAAGCGAAACGTGAACTCATCCAGATAGTAGTCCAGGTGCTTATGGCTGATCGCCCCCTGATGGGTTCCCATCATCCACCGTTTCAGGTGCGAGATGACCAGATGAACGCGGCAGCAGCTCCGATGCGGTCTTCGTGTTTTCCTTCAGGTACGTCACATCGTGCTGATATTCACTGCTCTTCAGAGGCAGGTATCCCAGCCAGCCATCTGTATGCACGGTGCTGCCGGCCACCACCGACTCCCGCACAAAGGGGATTAGACTCTGCGCGGAAGCATCCACGATCTGGCGCAGGCGAATTTTGCCGATGCCAACCCCATCCTCCTGCGCGGCAACAACCACCAATGCCTTCTTTAAGTTGAGCCGTCCAGCAAGCCCTTCCTCTGGGCCGCCCACATAGCATTCGTCCACTTCGACCCTGCCCGTGAGCATATCCCGTCCCGGCCTGACCATGGCGCGGCGAAACTTGTGCAGCCATGCCCAGGCCGTCTCATAGCTCTTCAGCCCCAGCACTTGCTGTAGCCCCAAAGCGCTGGCGCCGTTCTTCTGCGTCGTCCCCCACCACATGGCGTGAAACCAAACCGGCAGCGGAGTCCGCGTGTCCTGAAGAATCGTTCCGGCGGTCAAAGAGGTTTGGCGGTCGCAGTCCGCACACTGAAACAGCACGCCTCGTTTCAGCCATGACTTGCCGCCTCCACAGTGAGGACACTGAAATCCATTCGGCCAGCGCGGACGGGCCAGGTAATCGCGGCAGGCGGCTTCGGTTGAGAAAGCGGCCTCCAACTATATCAGATTGCGCGGATATTCCTCGATCACGACCGTATACCCCATCTTGGGGTTACCTGAGTCAAGCAGATAGCTACCTCGTCCAGATTCCGGATTGCGTCGGCCCCTTCCAGCTTGCGGCTCCTTTCAGTCCCTTGTGCTACGCCCGAATTACGCCGAAGTCAGCGCTGGAGACGGCGTGCATAATTCAGGTGGGACGGAGCTGCAACGGCGATGTCGACCAAATACACAGTGCTGGATAAGGAAATCGCGGGAAGGTCTACGAGGTGGAATAGATGTTGAGAGCGAGTGTCGCTATCGCCACTTGGAATAGGCGAGCACTTCTTGAACAACTTGTGGATGCTCTGGAGAATCAGACAATTCCTGCATCCGAATTTGAGGTGATAGTTTGCGATAGCGACAGCACGGACGGGACCAAAGATGCCATCCTGGCTCTGGCCGCCCATCATAAGAACCTCCGCTATGTTAACGTTGCACAAAATACACTGGCGGCGAAACGAAATCAAGGAATCCATGCTGCTAAGGCAAATATCATCATCTTTATGGACGATGACGCGATTCCAGACGCGCGATTTGTCGATTCCCATGTGAAAGCACACGAGAAGAGTGCTGGGATTGTCTTCTGCGGTCAAATTCGGTACCCAGAGAAGTGGATCACACAGAGCAACTACTTTAGATACCGCGACAGTCGGCACTTGGGGCCAAGCCGTCCAGACGTTCCCCCAAGCGATCTTCCGCCCTGGATGATAACCGTGATGAATCTCTCTTTTAAGCGAAGTGAAATCGTCAGCCAAGTAGGCTATGTCTCAGAGGAGTTTACACGCTATGGAGGAGAAGATACTGAGTTAGGCTTCAGAATCGTTGCAGTCGGGATGAGACTAGTTTATCTTCCCGAAGCACTCGTTCTCCATTACGAATATGAGGGTTCAATAAGAAAATATTATCGAAAGGCATATGTCGCTATGCGCGACAGCGCACCGGTACTATACAGGCTCGCGCCTGGGTTCCTGCACGCAACGAAAGGAGGTTACCTGGAACGCATTTATGCTAACACTAACGTATGCACAGCTATTCTAAGGCAAGTGGCTCGGATTTGTACGCATCCCTGGGCAGTCCGGTTGACGATCGGATGTTTAGAGCGGATAGACAGATACCGGTTTCTCTACCTTCCTTCCGCATATCAATATCTAACCGCAGTTGCGGCACTAGCTGGAATTCGTGATCGTGCATGCACTTTACAATCTCTCCAATTAAAAGGCGCGTGGTTCGAATGAGTGCGGGAGCCCGCGGAAGGAGATGACAAATCGCGAAGCAACAGAACCGTATCGTCAGGCGGCAGTAATCGGGCTCTTATCCGTGTGTGGTGCATCCTTACCGGGATCGCTACACGCATTAAAAGCCATCGCGCCAAAGGCAAGCATTTGAGAAGGTAAACGCCGACATTGGAGCGCAGGGTCAAAGAGATTGATCACGGCAGACGATTTAACCGGGAGGAAGCGTGGCGGAAAGACAGCACACAGAAATGTTCAAAAGCAGGACGCTCCTGATCACAGGCGGGACAGGAACCTTTGGCAATGCCGTCGTTGACATGGGAACCAAGGCTGGATTCGGCAAGATCCGTATCTTCAGTCGGGACGAGAAGAAGCAGGACGACATGCGCAACCGGCTGAAGAACAGCGCGGTCAGTTTCTATTTGGGCGATGTGCGGAACTATGATAGCGTCTTGCAAGCAATGCGGGGCGTGGATTTCGTGTTCCATGCCGCTGCTTTGAAGCAAGTTCCATCGTGCGAGTTTTTTCCCATCGAGGCCGTGCAGACGAATACACTAGGCGCCGAAAACGTAATGAAGGCGGCGCTGGCATGCGATGTTGGCAAAGTGATTGTGTTAAGTACGGACAAGGCAGTGTATCCTGTGAACGCGATGGGCATGTCAAAAGCGCTGATGGAGAAGTGCATGGTGGCCAAGGCGCGGATGTACGGTGACAGTTCCACGGTGTTCTGCGGGACGCGATATGGGAACGTGATGGCCTCCCGAGGTTCAGTGATTCCGCTGTTTTTGAATCAGATTCTAGCTGGGAAACCGCTGACCGTGACCGACCCAAACATGACCCGCTTCATGATGACGATTGAAGGAGCGGTCGATCTAGTGCTCTATGCCTTCTCGCACGGCGCGCCGGGAGATATTTTTGTACAGAAAGCTCCGTCGGCGACCATCGGTACTCTGGCCAAGGCCCTTTTGAAGCTCCTGAATGCGCAGAATGAGATTCGGATTATCGGTACGAGGCACGGCGAGAAACTCTATGAAACACTCTTGAATCGCGAAGAAATGGCGCAGACAGAAGACCTTGGCGATTACTACCGGGTGCCGGCCGACGTTCGGGATCTGAACTACTCCAGCTTTTTCAGCAGTGGAAGAGTCGAGGTTTCGAAGGCTGTTGATTACAATTCCAACAACACGGAACTGCTGGACATGGATGGGATGGCAAACCTGTTGCTGAAACTACAGTGTGTGCAGGATGCTTTAAAGGGCAACGCGGTGATAGCTTGACGAAGATTCTCATCACCGGCGGACGGGGGTTCTTGGGGCGCAATCTGGCCGCTCATTTGGTTGAGCGCAAGGATTGCGAGACGAGGATTTTCGATCAAGATAATTCGGCAGAGGACTTGAAGAGCTGGGTGCTTGACGCAGATGTCATCTTCCATCTGGCCGGCGTCAACCGGCCACAAGATCCGGCAGACTTTGAGAGTGGAAATGCGGGCTTGACCGAGAGAGTATGCAAGTTTCTGCGGGACGGCGAGCGTTCTTCGAAGATCGTATTCAGTTCTTCAATCCAGGCCAAATTCGATAATGCCTACGGAACAAGCAAGGCAAAGGCTGAGAATGTTCTGCGCCAGTTATCCTCGGATACCGGAACTTGTGTACGGATATACCGCCTGAAAAACCTGTTTGGGAAATGGTGCCGGCCCGACTACAACTCGGTCACGGCGACGTTCTGCCATAACATTGCGAACGAACTGCAAATTGCCGTCTCCGATCCGGCCTGCGAGCTAGAGCTTAGCTACGTGGACGATGTGGTGGCAGCATTCTTGTCGGAGATCGATGGACAAAAAACAGGCGGCCTAACTGGTGAGGAGATACGGTCATACAAGATCCAACTCGGCGACCTGGCCGGTAGAATCCAAGCGTTTCACGAGATGAGAACCACGCTGACGTTGCCGGACTTTGCAGAGTGGTTTAACCGGGCGCTCTATGCAACCTACTTATCGTATGTTCCGCAGGCGGCACTGCAGCAAAACTTGGAGATCAGGTCTGATGCCCGTGGTAGCTTGGCGGAATTCATCAAGCAGAATCACTTTGGGCAGATATTTGTATCAAGAACCAAGCCAGGAGTGACGCGGGGAAACCACTATCACCACATCAAGACGGAAAAGTTCCTTGTGTTGGAAGGAAACGGCCTGATCCGCATGAGACCCATTGAAGGTGGTCCAGTTAGAGAGTATCCAGTGATCGGCAGTGCGTACCAGGTGATCAGCATTCCACCCGGATTCACGCACTCGATTACAAACGTGGGCATGGGAGAAATGGTAACCCTGTTCTGGTCGAGTGAGATGTTCGATCCGAATCGTCCTGATACCTACTTTCTTTCCGTCGACTTTGAGCCCTAAAGCAAGTGCTTTATACTGGTGAAAGCATGAAGGTAGCAACCATTCTGGGCACCCGGCCGGAGATCATCCGGCTGTCGCGAGTAATCGCGGCATTGGACCGCTATACGAATCACGTACTGATTCATACCGGCCAGAACTATGACTATGAGTTAAATGAGGCATTCTTCGAGGATTTAGAGATTCGTCGGGCCGATTACTTTCTTGAAGCGGCCGGAAAGAATGCGGCTGAGACAATTGGGCAGGTGATTTCCAAATCCAGCGAGGCGCTCGCCGAGATACAACCGGATGCGGTGCTGATTCTGGGCGATACGAACAGTTGCCTGGCTGCGCTGGCGGCCAAGCGAATGAAAATCCCAGTCTTTCATATGGAAGCCGGAATCGCTGTTTCGACGAGCGGGTGCCAGAGGAGATCAACCGCAGGATCGTAGATCACGTCAGCGACATCAACTTGCCATATAGCGACATCTCGCGCGAATATCTATTGCGCGAGGGGATCGCGCCAGACCGGGTGATCAAGACCGGGAGTCCCATGTACGAGGTTCTAACGTACTATCGCCAAAAGATTGACCGATCCGATGCCTTGGCGCGGCTCGGCTTGACCGAAGATGGCTACTTCATGGTTAGTGCGCATCGCGAAGAGAACATCGACTCTCCGAGGCAGTTCCTAAACTTAGTGAGAGTCCTGGAGAGTGTAGCTTCGAAATATAGGCTGCCGGTGATTGTCTCCGTGCATCCGCGCATGCGGAAGAGGATTGAAGCAGAGGGAGTAAGCTTTTCTGAGAATGTCTGCCTGGTAAAGGCTATGTGCTTGTCCGACTACGTCCATCTTATGATCAAGGCCCGGGCAACGCTTTCGGACAGTGGCACGATCACAGAAGAATGTTCGATCCTCAACTTCCGAGCCCTGAACATCCGGGAGGCTCATGAGCGCCCTGAGGGAATGGAGGAAGGAGCGGTGATGATGACGGGGCTCGACCCTGAATGCGTTCTGGATGCGTTGAAAGTGCTAGAGGCACAGCCAAGAGGCGAACAGCGCGCGCTTCGAATCGTGTCTGATTACAACGTCCCCAATGTGTCTGAAAAGGTGGTAAGAATTATTTATAGCTATACCAACTACGTGAATCGAGCGGTGTGGCATAAGGCATGAGAATTATGGGAAATCACGAAATGTCTGGACTTGACACTGCAACAGTAATACCGCTTCTCAGTATAGGAGAATACCCCTCAAAATGAATCCGCAACTAGTCGCCGTCCAGGCGAGCACATACGCCGAGTACCCCACCGAGGCGCCGTTTCATCCCGGGACTCGATACCCTGAATACGACCTCGGGGAAACCGGAGGACCGAACCATGCTTATGAGGCGGTAAGACTGTGCTTTGCAGCGGCGGGCCTCGATGCGAGTCGGTATGGGACTGCTGCATGGAACCCGCTCAATGGGCTGATTAGCCCAGGGGAACGCGTAGTCATAAAGCCAAACTTCGTAAGAGAGACACATCCGCGGGACAGTATGGGGTGGCGATATGTTCTAACACACGGCAGCGTAATCAGGGCTGTTGTGGACTATGTTTGGAAGGCGTTGGACGGGCGCGGCTCAGTAGTCATTGCGGACGCACCGCAGACCGACTCCTCCTTTGATGCAATCTGTCGGTTACTGGGCCTGTGTGACCTCGCGGAGTTCTATCGCCGGCAGGGGCTTGATTTCTCCTTACTTGATCTGCGGCGCGACGAGTGGGTCAATCGCGACGGCGTCATTGTCGCGCGACACGAGTTAGCAGGCGATCCCAGAGGGTACTGCCGCTTTGACCTCGCCCAAGCAAGTGAGTTTTCCGGACACTGCGGCGGTGGGCGCTATTACGGAGCCGATTATGATTCCGATGAGCTGAATTGCCACCACACTGGTGGGCGTCACGAATATCTTGTGTCGAGGACTATTGTCGATGCCGATGTTATTCTTAGTGTCCCGAAGCTAAAGACGCACAAGAAGGCCGGCACTACAGGTGCTTTAAAGAATCTTGTAGGAATAAATGGAGACAAAAACTGGCTCCCGCACCATACAGAGGGCACTCCTGCCGATGGCGGTGACGAGCGACCGGATTGCCGCAAGTCCGAGCGGAACCTGGTGATGGGAGTCCGGAGCGTATTGCTTCACACTCCTCTCATCGGGAATATCCTCCACCGTCATGCTCGCAAGGCCGCTTTAAGAATATTCGGCTCAACGGAAGAAGTGATTCGGAGCGGAAACTGGTACGGCAACGATACAGTCTGGCGGATGTGCCTAGACCTGAACAAAATATTGCTTTACGGGGATCCGAGCGGCACTTTTCGGGAAGATGGGCCGGAGAACCGAAAGCGCCACATAGTGCTCGTGGATGGGATCATTGCCGGAGAGGGTCGCGGGCCGATGAACCCTGACCCGGTACCCTCGGGGATAGTTGTTTTCGGAACCAACCCGGCAAGTGTGGATGCTGCTTGCGCCATCCTAATGGGATTCGATCCCGAGAAGATTCCCATCATCCGCCAAGCCTTCCGCTGTAAGCGCTATACCTTAACCGACTGGGACTGGCGAGATCTGAGGCTGGTAAGCAACAAGCCGGAGTGGAACGGCTTGCTGACGGACATGCCTTTCAAGGATACTTTTCATTTCGAGCCGCATTTTGGGTGGAAGGGCCACATCGAAAGGCTAGAAGGCAAATAACGAGTGGGGGCTCGATGAAGGACCTGTACAATATCTATTCGCGGCTGCCAATAGCCCTACAGAACCTAGCGTGCAACGTCGAAGGCTGGCAAATCCAGCATAGGCGTTACGGCAACGGCTTTCTAGAGTTGTTGAGGGACGTGGAGGCTCGAGCTCACTTGAATCATGAACAATGTGAAGAGTTCCGGGACCAGAGGCTTGCCAGCTTTATACAACAGGTCGTTACAAAGGTTCCTTTTTACCAATGCCGATTCCGCGAGTGGGGAGTGGATTCTAGTGACCTACGCTGCTTGAGTGACTTGCGTCAGTTGCCGGTTATAGACAAGGGGATTGTCCAGGAACACTCAGACAAGCTCTCGCCCGACGGGCTGCATCTTGGGCCGAAGAAACTGCTCCACACGAGCGGAACAACTGGAAGCGGCTTTCGCTTCTGGGCAACGCTGGGGGCCGAGCGCGAGCAATGGGCCGTATGGTGGCGCTACCGGCGATGGCACGGGATCAACCTTGATACATGGTGCGGATATTTCGGTGGGCGGTCGGTCGTACCCGTGTCCCAAAGTTGCCCACCGTTCTGGCGGGTCAACTCACCAGCCCGGCAAATCCTCTTTAGCGCTTACCACATGACCCCTGTAAATCTTTTATCCTATGTTTCGGAGCTTAGACGTCGGCGGCCTCCGTGGCTTCACGGATACCCCTCGGTTCTCGTTCTCGTTGCTGCCTTCATCCTAGAGACTGGAGCAGATCTCGGTTACCAAGTCCGGTGGATCACCACAGGAGCAGAGAATCTTCTCCCCCAGCAGGTTGAACTCATCCAAAAAGCATTCGGAGTGAAACCCGTGCAGCATTACGGCATGGCGGAAGCGGTTGCGAACTTCTCTGAGTGCGAATTTGGCCGGCTGCACACAGACGAAGACTTTTCCGCTGTTGAGTTCATTCCCACTCACAATGAGAACACCTACAGAGTGATCGGGACAAACTTCACAAATCCAGCGACTGCTCTGGTCCGTTACGACACCGGAGACATCGTGACGTTATTCAGTGGGGTATGCCCCTGCGGGCGGCCGGGTCGGCTTGTTGAACGTGTTGACGGGCGCCAAGAAGACTACGTGGTTCTTCAGAATGGGGCACGTATCGGTCGCATGGATCACATCTTCAAAGATCTTTTGAGCATCCGTGAGGCGCAGATTTATAACGAGAGACCGGGGAAGATAGTGTACCGAATTGTGCGCGGAAAAGACTACGGGCTACAAGACGAGCAATGTCTACTTGAGGAAACGAGATTGCGCCTGGGAGATCTGGTGTCCATCAGAATCGAATACGTCGATCGAATCGAACGAAGCCATACGGGCAAACTGCGGTTTGTTGTTTCGGATATACCTGATGGACGCACAGTAGGATCCAAGAATGTTGCAACACATACATCTTGAGGCTAAGAAGTGAATCAACTCCTGCAAAATCTGAGACAAGGCACGCTGGAACTAGCCGAAGTACCCTCCTTTGGAGCCAAACCCGGTGCTATTCTCATCCGCAGCGATGTGAGCCTGATCTCCGCTGGTACCGAGCGGATGCTCCTAGAGTTTGGCAAAGCTGGCTGGATCGACAAGGCCCGCCAGCAGCCCGACAAAGTCCGCCAAGTTCTCGACAAGGTCCGAACTGACGGGTTGAGCGCTACCTTGGAATCTGTCCGCGCGAAGCTCGACCAACCCATTGCACTTGGCTACTCAAGCGCTGGCGTCGTACTCGAAGTTGGACCGGGAGTCTCTGAATTCTATATTGGAGATCGCGTCGTCTCCAATGGCCCCCATGCCGAAGTTGTCAGTGCCCCGAGGAATCTATCTGCGAGAATTCCAGATGGCGTTACAGACGAGGCCGCGGTCTTCACCATCCTTGGGGCTATCGCACTCCAGGGCATCCGGCTTGCTCAACCGACTTTAGGCGAGACCTTCGTGGTGACCGGTCTTGGCCTGATCGGCCTCATTGCCGTTCAACTCCTGCGCGCTCAGGGCTGCCGAGTTTTAGGAATAGATTTTGATGCGCGGAAGCTGGCAATTGCTCAGTCGTTCGGCGCGGAAACTGTCAACCTCAGTACGGGCGAGGACCCTCTGGTCGCAGCCGATCGATTCTCTCGAGGTCGGGGCGTGGATGGTGTAATCGTCACCGCCTCCACGAAGAGCAGTGAGCCGGTCCATAAGGCCGCGCTCATGTGCCGCAAACGTGGCCGCATCGTTCTTGTCGGCGTGACTGGCCTCGAACTCTCCCGTGACGACTTTTACAAAAGAGAATTGAGCTTCCAGGTTTCCTGCTCGTATGGACCCGGCCGATACGACCCTGCATACGAGCAAGGAGGGCATGACTACCCGCCTGCTTACGTCCGCTGGACGGCGCAGCGGAATTTCGAAGCAGTGCTGGACATGATGGTGGATGGTCGTCTCAGCGTTGAGCCATTGATCACCCACCGCTTCCCGTTCGAACGCGCCCTTGATGCATATAAGCTTCTCGAAAGCGATGAGTTTTACCTCGGGATACTTCTTGAATACGCGGCTGATCGGTCGAACTCCGAACTTTTCCAGCGGCGAATCTTTCTGCGGGCTGGAGAGCCGCCACGCCCACCCGCCAGCGCCTCGATCGGATTCATTGGTGCGGGCGGCTATGCCACGAAGGTCCTCATCCCTGCATTCAAAAAGACAGGCGCTCGTTTGGCTTCGATTGCGGCGAATGGCGGGCTCAGCGCGGCTCACGCAGGACGGAAGTTCGGATTTGAAGAGGCAACTACTGATGTCGATGTAATCTTGGCTAATCCCACCATCAACACCGTGGCAATTGCCACACGGCATGACAGCCACGCCGCGCTTGTGTGCCAGGCGCTGAGAGCCGGGAAGCACGTTTTCGTTGAGAAGCCGCTCGCACTCAACCCAGAACAGATTGTCGAGATTGAAGAGACTTGGCGTTCTCTCTCTCAACCTCCCCTTCTAATGGTGGGTTTTAATCGTCGATTTGCACCTCAAGTCCTGCGCATGAGTCAGTTGCTCAAGGGCGTGAAAGAGCCGAAAGCCATCGTCTACACAGTCAACGCGGGGTCAATACCTCGTGACCATTGGACGCAAGATTCGGAGTCGGGAGGAGGTCGCATCATTGGTGAAGCGTGTCATTTCATCGATCTCCTGCGATTCTTGGTTGGCTGTCCCGCCCGGGACGTTCAAACGATACGGCAGTCGTCAGACACAGTCGCCATCAACATCACCTACGAAGATGGTTCCATCGGCACCGTCCATTACTTCGCCAGTGGGCACAAATCGTTCCCTAAAGAGCGTCTTGAGATTTTTGCAGGTGGCCGCATCCTCGTACTCGACAATTTCAGAAAGCTGAGTGGTTTTGGCTGGCCTGGCTTCAAGAGCATGAGGCTCTGGCAGCAGAACAAAGGCGCGGTCGAGATGGCAGCCGCCTTCGTCGCAGCCATTCACTCCGGCACTGCATCTCCAATTCCATTCGATGAGCTGCTCGAAGTCTCTCGCACCACTCTTCAAGCCGCCTTGCTCTAGGGAAGGGTACAGGGTTGACGCGGTAGATCTTTCGACGAAGATGATCGAGCGCGCGAGGTCCAGGTTTCACATCGAAGGTGTTGATTTCAACTCCTGCGAAGATACAGTGAAACTGCAGTTCGCAGACGGGACGTTCGACGGGATAGTGGAGTCTAGAACCCATCTCATAAACATTTTGGGCTGTGGTTTCTGCGAAACTGGAATTGCTCAAGGCGTCTCTGCGCAGATGAATGGCT
>Ga0187875_10003434_pt1 | contig 11218 bp, 8 predicted proteins | sample June2016WEW_17_1_2_FD_132978 | JGI IMG/M metagenome (GOLD analysis project Ga0187875, IMG submission 132978) | Peatland microbial communities from SPRUCE experiment site at the Marcell Experimental Forest, Minnesota, USA - June2016WEW_17_10 | ecosystem: Environmental > Terrestrial > Soil >... | reverse complement strand
TCGTTCTACCAGCCCGGCGGTCCATAAATGGGGCCTAGCGGGCCCCACGGACCCCAGGCATCCCAGTTCCAGGCGGCGTCATAGTACAACTGGGCAGTTATCTTCTCCTGGCCATACAAATCGAGCTGCTGATTGGATACATACTGATCGAAGGCCTGCTGATTCCCGACATATAAGCAGCTGCAAGCCGTCGGATCGGCGTACACGTAGAGCGTGACGCCGCCACTTTCGCGCCGCACGAACTGATTGGCCGGTAGGCGATGTAGCATGGCCTGCCGTTCCGCCGTGTTGGCAAGCTGGACCACAAATCCCGCGGCCGAAAGATTGTCCTCGTGCTGAATAATCGCTTGCTGCTGCAGCTGGCACGCGGCGATCGATCCCGTGATCAGGAAGAGTGCGAGGAGGCGCGCGCGCACGGTGTCCATTCGTTCTCGGTTATAGCATCTGACGCAAGCGTGGCGCTACGCGAGACGCAGCACGGCGGCTCCGATGGCAATCGTACAAGCGGCCGCGAATCGTGCGAAGCCGATATGCTCCTTGAGCAACAAGCCCGAGATGACGGCGCCGAACAGAATTGAGGTCTCCCTCAAAGCAGCGACCACGGCGATGGGCGCAATCGTCATCGCCCAGAGCGCCAAGCCGTAAGACGCGACGGTACCCACGCCGCCGATCAGCCCGAAATACCAGTTGCGGCGCGCGTATTCCGAAAGGGCAGCTCTGCCCCGTGTACGTATCGCCCAGGCGGCGAGCGGTATGCCGCTCACGAGAAAGATCCACAGCGTATAGGCGGCCGGCGCGCCGGAGCGGCGCACGCCGATACCGTCAATGATCGTGTAGCCGGCAATTACCACGGCATTGAGGAGGGCGAGCGAAATGCCCCTGCGATTGGTTCGCCGATCCCCTGCGGCCATGCCGAGGATCCCCAAGCAAATCATCCCCACGCCGAGCCACATCGTCACGCTGAGGTGCGCTCCCAAGGCAAGCACGCTCACGATGCCCACCAAAAGCGGGGCCGTGCCGCGCATCACGGGATAGGTCTGACTCATGTCTGCGAGGTGATAAGTGCGCGCGAGCAGCGCGAAATAAGTGACTTGAAACAATGAAGAGGCGACGATGAAAGGCCAGCTTGCGGCGTTCGGCGCAGGTAGTGCCGGCAGGGATATGGCCGCCAAGAGGGCGGCCGACGTGGTGACCAGTATGGTGGTGAGCAGCTTGTCGCGGGCGCCTTTCACGATGGCATTCCAGCTCGCATGCAGCAAAGCGGCGAACAGGACTACTCCAAATACAGCGAGCGTCATCGACGACCCAACCCGGCGGCGCGGACGGTATTGGGCAAGCCAGCCGAAAACCTGGGGCTGGACATATAATATAATCGTTTATTAATCAGTAGGTTATCCTCAAACGCCGCCCCCGGCTTCTCAGCGCGGCGCGAGTGTCGTAGTTTATGGCATAGCGACAAGCACGATCAGGAGACCAACATGTCAGGTATCAAGGTCCGCAATCTGAGGGATGATCTTGCGTTCGGCTCGATTGTGGAAGGCGTGAACCGGGAGACGCTGGCCGATAACGACGTGCGCGGCGAGCTCAACGCGCTGTTCGAGGACCGTGGATTCATCGTGTTCAAGGGGGTCGAGCCCACCGCGAAGATGCAGGTGGAGCTCAGCAAGGTCTTTGGGCCGCTCAAGGATCATCCGACCAAGTCCACGCCGCGCGATGCCGCTTCGGAGGATCTCGCCGAGGGCGTGATCGACATGCACTATGTGCCGAACAACGACCCCAACAATGTCGGCGGCTTGGTGGAAATTGGCGGCCGGCGACTCGCGCGCTTCTCACCCTGGCACTTCGACCACTGTTACAACAACGAGCTGAACCGCGCCGGCGTGCTGCGCGCGCCGATCAACGCGCCCGAGGGCGGGCGGACCGGGTTTGCCGACGGCATCGAGCTCTATAAGCGCTTCCCTGCTGAGATGCGCGCGAAGCTCGAGAAAATGAACATCATCTATACGCTGGACGTCAGGCTCACCAAAATGCGCTTTGGCGTGAACTTCAAGCCGCTCGGCGATGCGCCGCAGGCCAAGGAGCTGCTCAAGGAAGTCGCCATTTTTCCGCGTGCCATGCACCCCGCGGTTTGGACCAGACGCACGGGCGAGAAAGTACTGCACGTCGGCCCGTGGATGAGTGTCGGCATCGAACACTACGAGACTGCGGAAGGCGACGCATTCTTCGATGAGGTATGCCACACCGTCAACCGCTTGGCAGCCGGTTCCAGCGCTTACTGGCATGACTGGACGCCGACCGACATGGTCATCTGGGACAATTGGCGGATGCTGCACGCGGTCGAGGGCTGCGATGCCAAGTACGAGCGCCGCACGCTGCGCACGACGATCAAGGGCGACTATGGCCTCGGCTATTTCGAGGACGGCAAGAAAATCGGCGAGGTTCACCGCGTCATTGCGGATTAGGGCGGCCTCGCCGCCCGCCTCACTCCGGCAGATTCATCTTGTGCAGGAACGTCTTGTAACGGGGGTCGTCGCGCAGGTCCGCTAACGGCGGGTCGGTTTTGATGTCGGAGAGGCCCCCGTCGCGCTGCTGATAGGCTCGCTCGAGCCACTCAAACGACTTATCCCGCTCTCCTCGCCAGGCATATATTTCCGCGATCTGGAATGCCGCTTCCTTGGCGTGTTGCGCGATCAGCTGTTCGAGGTCCTGCTGCGACTCTTTCGCGTGACCGAGCGTGTGCTCGGCCATCGCGACGCTCGAAAGGCGAAAACCTTCATTGTCTATCCTGCGAAACGTCGCGAGCGCATCCTTGGGGTTCCCCTCGAGCAGCTGCAGCGTGCCGAGGTCGTTCAGCGAGAAATCCGATTGCGGGCTGAGCTCGAGTGCGCGATGACTCGCATCGTGGGCCGCGCTGAAATCTCGGCTGGACACGAGGAAAATCGTAAGTGTCTGCCATGCGCTATGCGATAGCGGATCGAGCTCGATTGCCTTTCTGGTCACCGCAATCGCCTCGGGCAACCGGCCTTGCGTCGCCAGCAGCTCGCCGTACCGCTGCTCGAACCGGGCATCGCCTGGATCGAGTGCTATGGCCCTCTCGAAATCCGCCTGAGCGCCGGCCCAGTCCCAGCGAATGGCGTAGCGAATGAAGCCGCGCGCCGCGTAGCTGCTGGCATCCTCGGGCCCGAGTAGCACCGCCCGGTTCGCCGCCTCCTCGGCGCGCTCGTAGCCGGCTCCATCCCCCGTCTGATCCGCGACAAAAAATTCCGCTGCCGTGAGGCCTTCATAAGGCGCGACATAGTAAGGATCGAGCGCAATCGCCCGACGGTATGCCTCCATGGCGATCCGATAGCCGTCGAGGTTCCCGCGATTGAAGAATTGCTGGCCGATCAGGTACTGATTGTATGCCTCGATGTTCGAGGTGCGTCGCGCGGAATACTGCGACACGGGCGCGAGGGTGAGCTTCAGTTGCGCCACTACTGCTTGCGCAATTTCGTCCTGAATGTCGAACACGTCCTTGAGCTCACGGTCGTAGGTCTCGTACCAGAGCTCCTCGCCGTTGGTTGCACGGATCAGACGGGTCGTGATTCGCAGCCGATTGCCCGATTTGCGCACGCTCCCCTCGAGGATGTTCGCAACGTTCAGCTTCCTTGCGATCGTGGGAATGTCGACGGACTTGCCCTTGAACGAAAATGAGGAGGTTCGCGCGATGACGTAGAGTCCCGGGGTCTTGGTGAGCAGGTCGAGCAGCTCCTCGGCGAGCCCGTCCGACAGGTATTCTTGATCTTTCTTCTCGCTCATGTCGACGAACGGCAGCACCGCGACCGAACGCGCCGGCGGCGTGAAAGAGGCGGGTGAGGCGACGTTATCCGAGCCGCGCGGGCGTATCAGACGGTCCACTGCCACGGCCGCGCAGACAGCGACGGTCGACATGAGGATCAGCCAGGCCGTTGCGCTGTTTCGGCGCAGAAACTTGCCGACTCGATAAGTAAACGGCGTCAGCCGCGCCTTGACGGGCTGGCCGCGCAGGTAGCGTTGCAGGTCCTCGGCCAGGCTCGCGGCACTGTCATAGCGCTCCGACGGATCCTTGGCCAGTGCCTTGAGCACGAGTGCGTCCAGGTCGCCCCGCAATTCGCGCGCGAGCTGATCAGAAGTCGCGGCCCGCGCCGCGCTAGCCTTCGGGGCGAGCTGCGCGCTGGGCTTTTTCACATCCGTCGTTGCGACCGCATGCCTCAGCCCGGCAAGCGAGGCTTCCGGGCTCAGGCGATAGGGTCGAGCGCCGGTCAGCAGTTCGTATAAGACCATCCCCAGCGAATATAGATCGCTGCGGACGTCGACGGACGCGCCGCTGAGCAGCTCCGGACTCGCATAATCGGGCGTGAGCGCCTGCCCATAGATGCGAGATATCTGCGTTTGATCCCCTTCGTCCTGCAGCAACTTGGCAACGCCGAAATCGAGCAGTCGAACCTGGCCCGATTCAGTGACGAAAATATTGGAAGGCTTGAGGTCCCGGTGGATGACGTGCTTCTCATGCGCGTATTTCACGGCGTCGATGACTTGCAGGAACAACGACAGGCGATCCGCGATGCCCAGGCCTTTGGCATCGCACCACCCGAGCAACGGCTGCCCCTTGACGTACTCCATGGACAGGTACGGTAGGCCGTCGGCGTCCACCCCCGCATCGTAGAGGCGTGCAATGTTGGGGTGCTCGAGGCTCGAGAGGATGTCCCGCTCATGCACGAAGCGCGGCTCGAGATCCTGACGCTGGCGGGTCAGTAGCGGAAGCTTCAGCGCCACCTCGCGCTTGAACGCACCGTCCGCTCGGCGAGCCAGCCACACTTCAGCCATTCCGCCGGCGCCGAGGAGGCGAACCAACTCGTAGGGGCCGACGAAATCGCCGGCGTTGAGGCCGCTCGCACCAATCAGGTTGGGGTCATCATCGGACACAATCGGGGGTAGCCTGGTCACGCGGATCCCGCAGCAATACTACTCCAATGCCTCAGGCAGCGCCCTGCGGTTGCCGCTGACGGCGCCCCGGCGCCTCCCTGTGCCGGATCTACTCCAAGGCAATCACACCCAACATGATGGCTTTGCCTTCCAGCTTGCGTAGTACGGAGCAATCTCGAAGCTCGGGCAGGAACGAATATCCGCTGGGTCTCGAATGAATGATGGCGGCATAGCCGAAATCTTGCCGACGACGCGCGGCACGGGATTGGGGTGCCCACTTCGATCGAGCGCCGAGCCCGGATTGTCGATATCCACGCCGTCGAGCGCCGTGGCGAATCGGTTGGAGTAGCTTTCGCGTCGCATCTCGCCGTCGGTGATGCGCCCCCGGTATAAGCCCGGGCATAACGAGGCGCCCGCAGGTCGCCGCGATCGTTTTGATCAAAAAAAAGCAAGCATACGAAAGACGCCGGGATGCCCTACGAGGATGATTGTGCCGAGACCCAACTCGGTCTCGGAGGGCGACTATGCAAGGCTTGTGGGTTGTCGGGGTCCTCTTTGGACTCGGATTCTTGATGGTGGTCGGACTTCACAGTGTGCTGCGCGAGCTATTGGCGCGCGGCCCGTATGCGCCTGATTTACATCCGAGCAGCGCTGCTGCAGACGCAGTCGGGATTCGCGAAGACTCGAAGGACACGATCGACGTTCGAGACAATCGGAGCATAGGCGTACAAGTCCGGCGCGCTTAGTTCTGCAATAGTATTTTTCACGGACCGTGGAGGGTCCGCCGCGAAGCGAAACTAGCTCCCCCGCTCCCAGCGCTTCGTGTTTTGCCGGCGGATCGCTTCGTCGATCCGCCGGCCCTTTAACCGGCCGACGTCGCGAGCAGCAGCGAACTGCTCTGCGGACCGACTTTCTCGCTTCCGCGGCGGATCTAATGATAATCTCCCCGCCTCGCGCGATCCGCCTCCGTGAAATCAAGGAATTAGTCCCATGAGTGAACACCTCCATCATAAGCTCGACGTGCTTCGGCAAAATTTGTTGCAGGGCAAATTGCCCCGCAGTGTGCGCTGGGACGACGCGCTGGAGCTCATCGAGCATTTGGGTCGTGTGGAGGCGCACGGCGGCGAGGAGTTTGCGTTCGTCGTCGGCGCACACCGGGAGCTGTTCAAGCGTCCGCACGGGCAGGATTTTGGCATCGACGAGGTCTCGCGGCTGCGCAAATTTCTCAAGGCGGCGAGCGCGGAACCTCTCGCCGCCGAACACGCACAGCCCAGGACCGTCGTCGTCATCGATCATCACTCGGCGCGCATTTTCGGCGGGGGGCAGCCGGATGTCGCCCTCAAGCCGTATGATCCTCATCACTTTCACCATCATCTGATTCATCGAAAAGAAGCAAATTACGAAGGCGAGCGGGTTCCGGAGGAAACATCATTCTACGAGGAGATCGCCGCGGCGCTCGCGCCTGCCCAGGAAATCGTCCTCGTTGGCCACGGAGTGGGGAAGAGCAGCGCAGTGGAGGTGCTGCTGAGCCATTTGAAGTCGCACCACGCCGATGTTGCGCGACGAGTCAAGAAAGTCGACGTGATGGATCTTTCTGCGTTGAGCGAAGCGCAGATCGAAGCCATTGTGAAGCGGAGCATGACCGCATCGTGAGCCCGCTGCTCGGCCGCTTCAGACCGCCGCGTACCCGTACTGCTCCAGATACCATTGCTGGAAGGTGATGACGCGACGCTCGTGCTCGGAGTAGCGCCCGGGCCGGTAACGCGTCGATTCGACGCCCGCCTGATTGTTCTCGGTGATGATCTTGTCCTGACGGGTGGTGCGATCCCAGCCCCAGATCATCTTCTGCACATCGACTTGCCCGGCCTTGCCGTCGACCAGCCAGTATAGATCCACGTCGGTGCTCGAGGTGTCACGCGGCGTGAACTGAAACAGAACGGCGAAATCGTTCGTCGCCACCAGCTGCGTGAATGGGCTGAACGAGAGGTACATCCGACCTTGATCGAACTGGGTGCGCTTGCCCATGAGCTGCGCCGCCGGGGTACCGTCCGCGGTCTCGCTCTCGAATCCCTCGCGAATCGTCCGCTGTAAGAGGAGCCGCAGATGCGAGGAGGCAGGACCATCGTCGACGGTACCGATGGGCCGTCCGAGCGCGGCCGCGCGAGCCTCCCATGCCTTGAGGGCGGGCAAATAGGCGTTCACCGCTTCGGGAGGACCCGAGCTCGGGCCCGCGCCGAAAGCGATGAGCGCCTGCGGCGGGTGCATGGAGGAGAATTCCGGGTGCGACGGGACACAGTGATAGCACTCGACGAAATTCTCCACCACGAGCTTCCAATTGGCGGTGGTCGGATACGACGCGGCGTGAGCGATCTTCGCGTCGGCGAAGCCGTGAAAGTCGAGGTACGGTCCGAGATCGGCGAACGTGGCGTCAAAATCGACCGGCGCCTCTTCGGACAGATTGACGAAGATGAAGCCGTGAAACACCCGCGCGTGACAGCGGTGCAGCCCGTTTTCCGCCCTGGAGAAATCGGTGGGCATGAGCCGCGCTTGCATGAGTGCGCCGTCCAGACCGTACGACCAGGCGTGATAGGGGCAGGTCAGGCGCGCGACGTGCCCTTCGGGCTCGGTGCAGATCACGGAGCCACGATGCCGGCACACGTTGTAGAAGGCGCTAATGGTGTGCTCGTCGCTGCGCACGACGATGATTGATTCCTTGCCCACCTTGAACAGGAAGTAATCGCCCTTGCGGCGCACCCGATCGACGTGTCCGGCCACGACCCACTTGCGCGTGACGATCTGGCGCATGTCCGCCTCGAAGACCTCGCCGTCGCAGTAAAAGCGCTGATCCAGACTGTAGCCTGACCGGTGTTTCGCGGCTAACGCCGCGATCAGGCTCAATTGCGCAACGGCTCTGTCTTGATTCTGCATGGCGGTCTCCGGGCAAAGCGCTCCGCCTAGCGGCGGATGCGCTCTTGCTTGGGGTCGTAGAGGGGGCGCAACGAGGCGAGGGCGGCATGGCGCACGCCCGCCACCTCGATCTCGTAGGCGTCGGCGTCGATGCCGCCGGCGACATCCGTCACATAGCCGAGGCCGACGGCGGCCCCGAGGGTGTGTGCGTACATGCCGGAGCGGATGAAGCCGACGATGGTATCGCCGCGCCAAATAGGCTCGTTGTGGTAGAGCAGGGGCTCGGGCGAGCGCAGCTGGAATTGCACCAGCCGCTTCGCAATGCCGATCTCGCGCTGACGCAGCAGCGCCTCGCGCCCGATGAATCCGCCCGGCTTGTCGAGCTTCACCGCGAAGCCGAGGCCCGCTTCCCACGGCGTGTCCTCGTCCGTGATGTCGTGGCCGAAGTGGCGGTACGCCTTTTCGATGCGCAGCGAGTTGAGGGCGTGGTAGCCCGCGTGCATGAGTCCATGCTGCACACCGGCGGCGACGATCTCATCGTAGACCCCCGTCATGAACTCGGTGGGCACATACAGCTCCCAGCCGAGCTCACCCACGTAGGTGATGCGCGATGCGCGCACCAGCGCGTAGCCAAGCTCGATCTCCTTGCTGGAGGCGAAGGGAAACGCCGCATCCGACAGATCGTCGGGCGTAAGGGGCTGCAGGAGATCTCGGGCGAGCGGCCCCATCACGGATAGCACGCCCATGCCGGAGGTCACGTTGGTGAGGACGCAATGCCTGCCTGAATCGATGTGACGTTTCAGCCAGTTGAAGTCCTTGGTTTCGGTTTCCGCACCCGTGACGATGAGGAACTCGGACTCCGAGAGGCGAGTTACCGTGAGATCCGCCTCGATGCCGCCGCGCTCGTTGAGCCACTGCGTGTACACCATCTTGCCCGGGGTGACATCGATGTCGTTGGCGCACACGCGGTTGAGCACGTGCGCGGCATCGGGTCCCTCGAGGCGGAGCTTGGCGAACGAGGATTGATCGAAAAGACCCACGGCGGTGCGCACGGCGCGGTGTTCGAGGGCGGATATCGAGAACCAGTTCTGCCGCCCATAACTGTACTCGTATGCCGGCACGACGCCCGCGGGCGCATACCAGTTCGCGCGTTCCCAGCCGAACGCCTCGCCGAAGCAGGCCCCCGCTTGCGCGAGGCGCTCGTGCACGGCGGAGCGGCGCACACCGCGCGCAGTCTCGTATTGCCGAAACGGCCAGTGAGTTGCGTACAGAAGTCCGAGGCTCTCGCGCACACGCGCCTGCAGGTACTTGCGGTTCTTTTGAAACGGCATATTGCGCCGCACGTCAACTTCCCACAGATCGATGGGCGGACGCCCGTCGCGGATCCATTCGGAGACGACTTTGCCGATGCCCCCTGCGGATTGCAGACCGATGGAGTTCAAGCCCGCGGCGACAAAACAGTTCTCGCGCTCCGCGGATTCGCCCAAGTGGTAGCGCACGTCAGGCGTGAAGCTCTCCGGGCCGCAGAAGAATTTCTGAATGCCTGCGCTTTCGAGCGCCGGCACGCGCCGCATGGCATCCATGAGCACGGGCTCGAAGTGCGCGAAATCACCCTCGATCTCGCCGAACGAAAAATCCTCGGGAATGCCGCGCGTGCCCCAGGGACGCGCATTCGGCTCGAAGGCGCCGACGAGGAGCCTGCCGGCATCGTACTTGAAGTAGCTGCAATGATCGGTGTCGCGCAGCACCGGCGTCTGCGGATCGAGCCCGGGCACGTCCTTGAAGAGCACGTAGTAATGCTCGCATGCCTGCAGCGGCACCGTGACGCCGATGCTCGCCGCGAGATCGCGCGTCCACATGCCGGCGCAGAGCACGATGTACTGCGCGTCGACCGCGCCTTGCTCGGTGTCGATTCCGGTGATGCGCCGCCCGTCGTGACGGATGCGAGTTACCTTCAAGTCCTGAAAAATCTTCACGCCCCGTGAGCGCGCACCCTTGGCGAGCGCCTGCGTGATATCGACGGCGTTCGCATAGCCGTCGCTCGGGATGTGAATGCCGCCGATCACATCGTCGAGATTGGCTAGCGGATACAGCTCGTGAATCTCGCGGGGGGAGACGACGTGGACGGGCAAGCCGAAGACTTTCGCCATGGAGGCGTTGCGCTTGAGCTCCTCCATGCGCCCCGGCGTGGTCGCGAGAGAAACGGATCCGCATTGGCGGTAACCCGTCGCCTGGCCCGTCTCGGCCTCGAGCCCGCGATAGAGCTCCGCCGTGTAGCGCGCGAGGCGGGTCATGTTCATGCTCTGGCGCAGCTGACCGACCAGTCCGGCCGCATGCCAGGTGGTGCCGCTGGTGAGCTGCTTGCGCTCGATCAGCACGACGTCGCTCCAGCCGAGCTTGGAGAGATGATAGGCGATGGAGCAGCCGATGACGCCGCCGCCAATGATCACGACCCGAGCGTGCTTGGGAAGATCGGCCATGGCTCAAACCCGCATGCGCGCGTTGTCGGGATCGAAGGCGGGGGCAGGGAGGACCCGCGCGCGACGCGACTCCCCTTGCAGCAGGATGTCGAACACGGCCCCGGGCGCGGCGAACTCAGGGGGTACGCAGGCAAATGCGAGGCTCTTACGCACGCGATGGCCGTAGGCACCCGAGGTCGTCACGCCGATGCAGCGATCGCCGGCGAGCACTGGCTCGCCGCCGCGGACATCGGTGTCCTCGGCATCGACTTGCGCATAGACGATCCTGAAAGGTCGTTGCGGCGCGGCCAGAGTGGCCCCCTTGCCGACGAAATCGTCCTTGTTGGCGGCAAAGAAGCGTGCCATGTCCGCCTCCAGCAGGTTGAGCTCGTTGGTGAGCTCGCTCGACCACGCCTTGTAGCCCTTCTCGATGCGCATGCTGTTGACTGCGTAGAGACCGTAGTTCGCGATGCCGAATTTTCGGCCGCCTTCCCACAAGGCCTCGTAGAGCTGGGACAGCGCCCCGATGGGCGGATGCAGCTCCCAGCCGAGCTCGCCGACGTAGCTCACCCGCAGGGCGCGCACTTCGCTTCCCAGCAGCGTGATCTCGCGCCCCGTGAGCCAGGGGAAATCCTCGTTGCCGAGCCGCGCGTCCGTGAGCCCCTGCAACAGCTCGCGCGACTTAGGTCCCGAGAGCACGAGTACGCCGCGATCCTCGGTGACGTTGTCGAGCTGTACGCGCTCGCCTGGCCGCAGGCTTTGGGTGAGCCAATCCCGATCGCGCAGTTCCGCGGCCGCGGCCGACAAGGCATAGAACCGGTCATCGGCCAGGCGCGTCACCGTCATCTCACCGAGGATTCTCCCCTGCGGTGAGAGCAGGTGCACGAGCGCGATGCCGCCGCTCCTTC
>Ga0187875_10003428_pt1 | contig 11232 bp, 7 predicted proteins | sample June2016WEW_17_1_2_FD_132978 | JGI IMG/M metagenome (GOLD analysis project Ga0187875, IMG submission 132978) | Peatland microbial communities from SPRUCE experiment site at the Marcell Experimental Forest, Minnesota, USA - June2016WEW_17_10 | ecosystem: Environmental > Terrestrial > Soil >... | reverse complement strand
GCCGCTCGGCCGGGATGCCGAGAGCCTGCAGCGTTTTCCAATTCGTCGCCGCATCCCCTCTAAACTCCGACCCAGCTGCCGCCAGCAGGACGTGCAGCGACGCCGGACGGAATCGCGTCCACAACTGCCGCGCGATCACCAGCCCGTCGCCGCCGTTGTTGCCTTTGCCGCAAACCACGACGATCCGCTGGCTCGCCAACGGCGCGAACATCCGCTCCAGGAATTCAGTCACCCGGCAGCCCGCGTTCTCCATCAGGATCAACCCCGGAATGCCGGCTTCCATCGCCGCGCGGTCGACTTCGCGCATCTGATCCGAGCTCAGAATCTTCATGACACAGCTCCCGTCACCCGGGCCTCCAGGCGGCGCAACGGCTCCGCCTCGCCCATGACAATTAAAAAATCGTTGGCCTCCACGGCCGTCTCCCCCGACGGGCTGAAAATCATCTCGCCGCTGGCCCGCCGGATCCCCAAAACGATCACCTTCATCTCGCTGGCGATTCTGAGTTCCGCCAGGTTCTTGGCGATCAGATCGCTGCCACCGATCACCTCGACCTGTTCGATGCTCACCCGCGGGCCCGGATGCGTCGTCGTGAAATCCAGAAACTGCCGAACGTGCGGCTTCAGCAGCGACTGGGCCATGCGGACCCCGGTCATGGTGTACGGCGCGAACACCGAGTCCGCGCCCACCTGGCGCATCTTGCGCTCCGCCTCTTCCTCGGCCGCGCGCGCCGCCACCCGCAATTTCGGATTCAGCGTTTTGGCCGAAATCACGGCGAACAGATTGTCCGCATCCGTGGCCAGCGCGGCGATCAGACCCGCGGCCCGCGTCACGCCGGCCTCCTTCAGCGTCTCGTCGCGCGTGGAATCTCCGAGCACGCCCAGGTAGCCGTTCCGTATCGCCCATTCCACGCGCTCTTCGCTGCGGTCGATGATCAGCAGACGCGCGCCGGCCTCGCGCAGCTCCTGCGCCGCGCCCCGGCCCACGCGCCCGAATCCGCAGACGATGAAATGGTCGCGCAACTGGTCGATCATTTTTCGCACCCTTCGTTTCTCCAGCAGGTTTCCGAGCTGCGCCTCGATGATGCCTTGCGTCATCACCCCCATGGCCAGCAGCAGCGTGGACACGCTGAGCAGCAGGTAGAACGAGTTGAACGCGCGGCCGGCCGTCGTAAGCGGCCGGATCTCCGCGTAGCCCACGGTCGTCATCGTGATCAGCGCCATGTAGAAGGCATCGAAAACAGGGTAGCCCGCGACCGCCACGAAGCCGGCCGTGCCCACGCCCAGCGTCACCGCGATGGCGGCGGCAACAATCAGAATTCGCCGCAATACACCGCCCATGGTTTACAGCTTCCGCAACACCAGCAGTGTCATGTCGTCCTGCAGTTCGTCCGGGAACGCGGTCCAGCGCCGCACCGCATCCATCACCTCCGCCGTGATCTCCGCGCCGTCCCGGTCGGCGTTGTCCACGAGCAACTCCCGCAGCCGCTGCTCGCCGAAGTCCTCTCCGTATTCATTTTCCGGCTCGGTAATGCCGTCGGTGTACAGCACCAGCAGGTCGCCGCGCTGCAGCTCCAGCCGGCTTTCGTTGTAACTCGCGAACGGAAACGCGCCCACCACCATGCCGTTCGTGTCGAGCGTCGAGGCCTGCCCGCGGCGCACCAGAATCGGCGGCAGGTGCCCCGCATTGACGTACGTCAACTGGCTTGTCCCGTCGTCGTACAGGCTGAAGAAAAACGTGGCGAATTTCTCCGGCGCCGTGGAGGCGTAGACCTGCTGGTTTAAATTCGAAATCAGCCTAGAAGCGCTGAACCCGTCCCCGCGCCCGGCCTTGATGGCCTCGCTCCATTGCCGCAACTGGCTGCGCATCGACGACTGCAAGGTCGCCATCAGCAGCGCCGCCGAGATGCCCTTGCCGGCCACGTCGCCGATGGCCAGGGCGAGCTGGTTCTCGCTGATTCTCTGATAGTCGTAATAGTCGCCCGAGACCATCCGCGCGGCTTCGCAAACCGAGTCCAGGCGCAGCGATCCCAGCCCTTGAATCGGCTTCGGATGGAGCTGGCTCTGGACCTCGCGCGCGATCTCCAGCTCGGCCCTCAGCCGCTGCCGCTCCTTTTCGCCCTCCAGCAGTTGCCCCAGGTTCTCCGTCATGCGGTTGAACGACCGGCTCAATTCCGCCAGTTGGTCGTTGCCGTGCACCGCGATGCGGTGCGTCAGGTCGCCGCGCATCACCCGCTGCGTCCCCTCGTGCAGCGCGTCCACCGCCACCATGATCGTGCGCGTCAGGCTGATGCCGATCCAGAACGAAAACGCTTCGACGATCAGGAACCCGAGAGCGAACGCCCCCAGCCACACCAGCAGCAGTTCCGTGTCGGCTGTCGTGCTCTCGCGCCCGAACAGGACGCCGTACACCGACGACATTCTCGTGCGCGTTCCCAGCACGGCCTCGGTGAACTGCTGCGGCGCCTGCCACAGGCCCACGGGCATGGTGTTGCCCCACTTGATTTCCAGGTCCAGCGGGTTCACCGCCGCCGTGGTCACGTTTTCAGGGCTCGGCGGTTCGCCCTCCACCGGCGCATGCAGGCGTGCCGCCGGCGTATCGCCGCGGCGGCTGACCGGAACCCGCAAGCGGATCTCTCCCAACCCCGGCACCAGCGACAACAGGAACGTCCGCGTCACCGGCACGATCACCGCTACGTCCACGCCCTCGCCTGAGGAATGGGCCCACAGATGATACTCGCCGTCTTTGAGCAGCAGGCCCTCGCACTCGCCGTGCCCTGGCGGCGGCGCCTCCGGATTCACGTTCTCCGGCCAACCGCGCACCCGACCGCCCCGCTCCCGCAGCACGACCCGCGAGCCGGGATAGCGCTCACGGTAATACATGCCCGCCCGCCGCAGCGCGTCGGCCCGCATCGCCTCGGGCACGTGCGCCAGCGCCTGTGCCGATTGACGCACGACTTCGATGCGCCGGTCGATCTCCGTCTTCAGCAGATACCCGCTCACCTGGCTCGCCACGGCCAGGGCGCCCATCTCAATCAGAAACGCCAGCAGGAGGATCGGCACCAGCGCAATGAATACGTATGCCACCAGCAGCCGCTTGCGCAGCCACCAGATCTGCTTGCGCACCTGCCGCAACCCGGCCCGCAGAATGACGAACGATCCCAGCCCGACGACCACCGCCCAGGTCGCCAGCCACACCCCGTTCCCCAGCCGCCCCGGCAACCCCGTCAGCGCCAGGACCAGCAACACGGCGAACACGCGCTCGGCCCAGCCGATCTGCTCCAGCCAGCCGCGCCAGCCTTTTTGCGCCATTCCGTTTCAGGTTATCCGATCGGCCCCTGCCCCGGCGTTTCAGATCCGCGAATGCGCGATGTCCGGCAGGTCGTCGGCGTGGCGCACCTGCTCCGGCTGCAGGTAATTCGCGGTCAGAAACAGCTTCAACGTCGTCAGCGTCGCCTTCGGCTCGTCGGTGTAACGGAACAGGTTCAGATCCCGCTCCGATATCATTCCGCGCTTCACCAGCGCTTCGATGTTGAGGATTTCCTTACAATACTCGCTCCCGTACAGCAGGATCATCATCGGCTTCTCGAGCTTTTCGGTCTGCATCAGCGTCAGCAGTTCGGTCATCTCATCCAGCGTCCCGAATCCGCCCGGAAACACTATCAGCGCTTTCGCCAGATACGCGAACCAGAACTTGCGCATGAAGAAGTAATGGAACTCGAAGTTCAGCTCCGGCGTGAGGTACGGATTCGCATGCTGCTCGAACGGCAGTCCGATGTTGAAGCCGATACTGATGCCACCTGCGTCGTGCGCGCCGCGGTTGGCCGCTTCCATAATGCCCGGGCCGCCGCCCGTGCACACCGCGAAGCGCCGCGTGGGCGGCTCCAGCTCGTCGCTCCATTGGGTCAGCAGCCGCGCCACCTCGCGGGCCTCGTTGTAATACTTGCCCATCGGACCGTCTTCGGTGATCCGCGCCGAGCCGAAAAACACGATCGTGTCCCGTACTTTGTATCGCCCCAGGCGGTCCAACGGCTCCAGGTATTCGGACAGAATGCGCAGCCCGCGCGCGGACCAGCTCTCCATGAAACGCTTATTCTGGTACGCCAGCAGCGCCCGCGAGTCCTGTTGCATTTCGCTCATTGGCTTTCCTTTGTCTCCGCGCTATGCGGCGGCCGCGCCGCTTCCAGTTCGGCCACGCGCCGCTCCAGTTGCCGCAACTGGCGCAGCATCTCCGGCAGCCGTGGAAACGCCGTCACCGCGCGCCGCCACGTCGCCGCGTCGAACGCCGGTGAGCCCGCCACCACCGCCCCTGCCTCCACGTCGCCTCCAACACCGCCGTGGGCGTACACGATCGCGCCGTCGTGGATCGTCAGGTGCCCCGAAATGCCCGCCTGGCCCGCCAGCAGAACGTTCTTCTCCAATATGCTGCTGCCAGCCAGTCCGGCTTGGGAACAGATGATGTTGTCTTCGCCCACCTCGCAGGCGTGCCCCACCTGCACCAGGCTGTCGATCTTGGCCCCGCGGCGGATTCTCGTCTCGCCCACCGTGGCGCGGTCGATGTTGCTCAGCGACTGGATCTCCACGTCGTCCTCGACAATCGTCGGGCCCGATTGGGGAATTTTTTCATGACTCCCGTCGGCGCGCTTGGCGAAACCGAACCCGTCGCCGCCCACCACCACGCCGTTCTGTAGAATCACGCGGTCTCCGATCCGGCAGTATTCACGTACGCTGGCCTGGGAATGCGCCAGGAAGTCGTCGCCGATCTCAGCGCCTTCGTAAATCGTCACGTGCGGGTGCAGCACCGCGTTGCGCCCGATCTTCACCCGCGGCCCGACCACCACGTACGCTCCGATCGACGCGTTCTCGCCGATCGTCGCATCCGCCGCGATCACGGCCGTCGCGTGGATGCCCGCCGCGGGTCGCGGCGCCTGATAGAACAACCCCACCGCGCGGGCGAAATCCAGATACGGATTCGCCGAGATCAGGCACGGCAGCGGCGCATCGCCCTTCAAGTGTTGGAAAAACTTTTCGTCGACGATGATCGCCCCGGCCTGCGTCTGGCGCACCTTGGGCGCGTATCTCGTGTTGGCCAGAAACGTGATCTCGTCCGGCCCGGCCGTCTCCAGCCCCGCTACGCCGCGAATCTCCTTCTCGCCGGCGTTCTCGCTCGCCGCCCCGTCCGGGCCGGGAGCCTTCAGCACGCACCCCAGCTTCGATGCGATCTCCCGTAGTTTCATGCCACCAGCCTAGCGCACAGGCCCACCAGGGCTGCCACGCTAAAATGAAGTGGACCTGATGTCAAAATCGTTCCACCTTCCTGCCGCTGTGCTGAGTGCGGTCTTCCTGGCGGTGGCAGGCAGGGCCGAGACACCGCCGACGCCCCAACCCGTGCCCGCGTCGCCCTCCGCATCACAGGCCTCGGCGAACTCTCCTCAACGCCCCGGCGAACTCGAGGCCGCGGCGGAGGAGTTCAAACTTGCCACGGCATCGCTTGGCCTACGCGCCGACAGCCCGCGCAAGACCGCTACGGGCGGCATCAAGCTCTCTGCGTTCCACGGCCGGCTCTACGAAAACTTCCGCAACGACTTTCTCGACGCCGTGCCCCATGAGATCGCTCAGAACGGCGGCACCAAGGACCTGCTGCGCCGCAACCAGTTCGGTTTCAACATTTCCGGACCCGTCTTCCTGCCCCGCATCTACAACGGATCGCGCCGGACTTTTTTCTCCCTCAACTACGAGGGCGTCCGCGAGCACATCGGGCGCTCCTACCTGCAAAGCGTGCCCATCATGGCTGAACGCGGCGGCGACTATTCCTCCGTCGTGGATGCGGCCGGCGTGCCGCTTCAGGTCTACGACCCTCTCACCACACAGGCCAATCCCGCTTACGACTCCACCCAGCCCGTCTCCACCTCCAACCTGCAGTACGACCGCGCGACTTTTCCCAACAGCATCATCCCCGCCGCCCGGCTCGATCCCGTCGCTCAAAAGATCATCTCGTACATCCCCGCGCCTAACACCGACGTCGGCCCGTACTTTCAGAACAACTATTTCGTGGTCTCGCCCGAGACTGACACCGCCAGCGGAATGATCGCCAAGGTGGACCACAGCTTCAATGAGAAGCACCGCCTGAGCGTCAGCATCGCGTACACCAACGGTTTCGACGCAGCCGCCCATTACATCGACAATGCCGCCGATCCCGGCTCCCCGGACCGCCAGTATTCCAACCGGCGCGTCACCGCCGAGCACGTGCTGACCCTCTCGCCCGGCAGCGTCAACACCGCCACCGTCGACATTAGCAGCAACGTCTCGGCCAACGCCTCCGGCTCCATCGACCCCGCCACGGCGCTTGGGTTGACCGGCCTCTCGGCCCAGGTCTTCCCGCGCATCAGTTTCGGTTTCCTGCCCGTCGGCCGCTATAACCCCAATACCCGCATGGCCCGCAACGTTTTTACCTTCACCGATGCGCAATCCCTCAAGCTCGGCAAACATAGCCTGCGCTTCTCCGGCCAGTTCCAGCGCCAGCAGGTCGACACCTATCAGCCCTCCGCGCCCGCCGGAGCTTTCTACACTTCGGCCGGCTACACCGACCTGCCCGGCATCGTGAACACGGGCTCGCAATTCACGAGCTTTCTTCTCGGCGCCGTGGATTCCGGCTCGGTCAGTGATATCCTTTCGCCCAGCTACTTCCGCATCTCGCGCTACGTGCTCACCGCCGCCGACACCTGGGAACTGGCTCCCGGCCTGACGCTCAGCTTCGGCCTGACTCTTGAAATGCAATCGCCGCGCATCGAGAAGTACAACCGCCAGTCCACCGTCGACCTCAACGCCGTCAATCCCGCCGATGGCCTGCCCGGCGCGTTGATCTTCGCCGGCCTCAATGGCGCGCCCACCGGCTTCCAGCCGTACATCGGCCGCGGCGACCCCTCGGCCTCGGTGGCCTGGAGTCCCGGCGCCAACCGCAAGAGCGTCATCCGCGCCAGCTATGCCCGCAGCTACCAGGAGCCCCCGCTCTACGGCAATCAGTGGGGCACGCAGGGTTTCAATGGCGTCCAGACCTTTACCGCGCCCAATTCGGAACTCACGCCCGCCTTTTTCCTGGCCGGCGGCGTGCCGTCCGCCGGCCCGCTCCCCGATCTGCGCGCCGACGCCGCCAACGGCACCAACGCGGCTCTCTTCGAAAGCTCGGGCAAGGCCTCCATCTACCAGTCCTCCGGCGTCTCCTATGAACGCGAGGTGCCCCTCCAGATCGTCCTCTCCGCCGGCCTTGGCACCGCCTGGGGCCATGGCATTTTCGTCGGCAACTGGGCCGCCAACCCCAACGCTATTTCGCCCAACGACCTGCAGTACGGCGTTCTGCTCAACGACGCCAATTTCCGTAATGCGCTGCGCCCCTATCCCGACTACCTCGACTTCGACGTCAACAGCCTCTGGCCCGCGGGCGACTACCGCCGCAACAGCGGCTGGTTCCGGGTCGAGAAACGCACCTCCGGCGGGCTCAGCCTGAGCACGACCTACGAGTACTCGCGGCAGTGGGACGACTACAGCGGCCCTTACGGCAAGCAGGATTATTTCAACCCCCACAACGAGTGGGCCCTGACGCCTTGGAACCCGCCCCAGCGTCTATCGCTCAACCTCAGCTACGACCTGCCCATCGGCGCCGGCAAGCCTTTTCTCAACTTCCGCGACTGGCGCCGCCACTTCGTCGACGGCTGGTCGGTCAGCGACATTTCCACACTCCAGGACGGCGGCCCCATCGCCCTCGAGACGCTCTTCAACAACACCGGTGGCATCATCAGCGCCCTTCGCGTCGATGTCGTGCCGGGCGTCTCGCCGAGCGTGTCGAACCAGAGCCCCACCCTGTGGTACAACCCCGCCGCCTTCACCCAGCCGCCCGATTTCACGCTGGGCAACGCCTCGCGCACCATCTCGATTCTCAACCCCGGTCTGCAGAACCACGACCTGTCCCTGGCCAAGCGCTTTCCCCTGGACGCCGATCGCGCCGTCGAGTTCACCGCGTCCGCCTTCAACTTTCTGAATCACGCCAACTGGAATAACCCCGACCCGGTCATCGGATCGGTTGCTTCGCCCAACACGGACGCCGGCCATATCATCGGCTCGCGCGGCGGGCGCGTGGTGCAGCTCGGCCTGCGGTTGAGTTTCTGACAATGGGAATCTGACCATGCTGCGCAGACAACTTCTCGGCCTGCTCGCCGCCGCCACGGCGCTTCCGGCGGCCGACAAGCCGTCCTCGCCGGCCGCCGCCCTGCGCTGCCGCGTCACCGCCTGGTTGGGTGATCCGCCGCTCGACCCCGCCACTCTAAAGGCCACCGTCGAGGGCCGCGCTGCGAAGATTGTCGGAATCCGCGATCCGGACTCGGCCCTGCTGCTGCTCATCGTTCTCGATCTGACCGGCGATCTGGCGTTGATTTCGCCCGCGCGCGATGCGCTCAAGAGCGAGCTGCAGGCCCTGCCGGCCAACGTCTGGGTGGCGCTGTTGCGCGCACAGGACGGTTTGCGCGTGCTGGCCGATCCGGGGCCCGGGCGCGCCGCCGCGCTCGCGCAACTCGATGCGCTGGAGACTACCGGCCGCGCTGGTCTGCTCGAGGCCGTCGAGCCCGCCGCGGCCCTCGCCGAGCGCATCCTGCGCCGCTCGCCGGTCCGCACCGCCGTGCTGTTCCTGACCGACTCGAGCATCTACAACTACCGCGAGGACTACACCAATCCAGTGATCAACCCCAGCGACTCGCGCGACCTCAGCCGCCGCTTTCCCGATGCCCTGATCCGCGAAAAAGCGGCCAAACTCGCCGCGACCCTCAATGCTTTCGACGTGCCGGTGTTCATCCAACACCTGGCCTTCCTGCGCGACCGGCTGAACGAGGCCTATCAGACCGGCCTGCAAGAGCTCGCCGAGGCCACCGGGGGTTCGGCCGCCTTCAGCCGCGCGCCGGGCGACATTCCCGGCGACGTCGGCCAGATGTTAAAAAAAATCGCGAGCCTCTGGGCGGTCGATCTGGAGCTGCCCGCCGGCACGCCGCGAACCTATAGCGTGCAACTCACGGCCGCAGGCCGCGAGATTCAGTACCGGACCCGATTCACACTCGCCGCACGGGGAAAGGAACCCAAGTCATGACTCGCTGGCCTCGTCTCGCCACGTCGGTAGTGCCGCTGGTTGCGGCCTGCCTGTTTCTGATTCTGTGGATCGGCAGCCGCCGCGAGGCGCACCTGGCGAACGCGGACGTCGCGCATGTGCGCAAGGCGTACGCCGACGCCGAGACGCGCGTCCAGACTGTGGAGGCGCAGAACTCGGCCCTGCGCGCGCAGCTTGAATCCAGCGGCCTGCATCCGGCCCTGCCCCCGCCGCCGCCCCGCTCCGCAAGCGCCTCGGCGGGCGTCGAGACGGTGCGCGTGCTGGCGCTCACCCAGCGCCAGTTGAGCGATACGAAGGCCGCCCTGCAGGGCGCCCAGTCGCGCCTGCAGCAGATCGAGGCTTCGCTCGAACAACTGCAGGCGGACAATCAGCGGCTCGAGTCGGCGGCCACTCAGGCGCGCGAGGAAGCCGACGGCCTGCGGCGAGTGAATGAGACCATCGAGGCCGAATTGAAATCCAAGACCGCCCGGGCCGATGCTGCCGACGAGCAGCTCCGCCGCGTGCAGGCCGAATCCGGCGAATCCCGGCAACGATTCAACCAGGCGGCGGCGACGCTGCACGAACTGGACGATCTGGCGCGGCGGCGCGACAACTACCTGAACAACCTGCAGCGCCGCTACCGCGACGTGAATGAACAGTTGCGCGCGATGGCGGCGCGGTTGGATCACTATCGCGACTCTAGCAGCGCCCCCAGCTTCTCCGCCGACCTGCCGCGCCTGCAGAGCGTGATCCAGGCGGCTGAGGAGGATTTGCATCAGGTGCAGAGTCTCAACGCCCAGGCACTCCGGCTAAGCCAGCGGCTGCAGACGAAGTAGCGGCCGCGCGCGGGCCGTCGGGCGTATACTCATCGGCAATCGGGCGCCACGATGGAGGTCCCGGCTTGGAGGTTGAAGACGATGCGGCAAAAAACATTCTTGTGGCTGGTTGTTTCCGCCGGGATGGCGCTGGCGTCAAGCACTGCGATCCGTGCGCAAGCCGCTCGCCCAGCGCCGATCTACCTCGATCCGAAACGGCCGGTCGAGGATCGCGTCGACGACCTGATGAGCCGGATGACGCTCAAGGAAAAAGTCGGACAGCTCAACTTACCGTGTGTGTATGTGGATGAACTGGGCAAAGACATCCCCTCGAAGCTGGAGGCGTGCAGGAAATTCACGGCCGGAACCTACACCTCCGAAATCGGTCCGGCCAGCGGCTTCTTCACGCTCGCCGATCAGATTCTGCACGAAGGCGCGCGCCAACAGGCGCAGTATTTCAACGAGCTGCAAAAAATCGCGCTCACCCGGACGCGCCTGAAAATACCGGTCATGCAGGACGAGGAAGGGACGCATGGCGCCATGTTTTCGGGCGCCACGGTTTTCCCGGAGGGCCTGGCCGTGGGCAGCTCTTTCGACCTGGAACTGGTGCAGGCAATCTACGCGGCGGCGGCCGAGGAGGCACGCGCGGTCGGGATCCACATGCTCTCCACGCTGGTGATGGAAGTGGATCGCGATCCGCGCATGGGACGCAACGAGGAAGCCTACACCGAAGACCCCTACCTCTACATGCGCCTCGGAGAGACCATCGTGCGCGCCACGCAGGGTTCCGACATTTCCGCTCCCGACAAGGTCATCGCGGTGTTGACCGATTTTCCCACGCAAAGCGAACCGGCGAGCGGCCTCGAGCGCGGCGCGATTGAGGTATCGGAGCGTTCCTTGCGCGAGAATTTCATGCCGCCCTGGATCGGCGCCATCACCAAAGCCGGGGGGTTGGGCGTGATGGCCGGTTATCCGGAAGTGGAAGATGTGCCGGCGCACGCCTCGGTGAAGTGGATGAACGACGTTTTGCGGCAGGAGATCGGTTTCAAGGGCGTCGTCGAGAGCGAAGGCGGCGGCTTCTCCACCCTGATCTACGAGCACATCGTGCGCACCCAAAAGGAAGCCGGACAGTTGGGCTTGAAAGCCGGAGTTGATTTGAATATCACCTACGAGCCGGCCTACATGGGGCCGTTGGTCGAGAGCGTGGAACAGGGCCGTGTCCCCATGGCGCTGGTGGATCGCGCCGTGCGCAGAGTTCTCGAGCTGAAGTTCCGTCTGGGCCTGTTCGAGAAT
>Ga0187875_10003427_pt1 | contig 11233 bp, 9 predicted proteins | sample June2016WEW_17_1_2_FD_132978 | JGI IMG/M metagenome (GOLD analysis project Ga0187875, IMG submission 132978) | Peatland microbial communities from SPRUCE experiment site at the Marcell Experimental Forest, Minnesota, USA - June2016WEW_17_10 | ecosystem: Environmental > Terrestrial > Soil >... | reverse complement strand
GAGCTTGAGTCCGAGCGCCTCTCCCTGGGGTGTCGTCTTCGGGATGACCCAAACCTCTCCACCGAGCGGTCCGACCGGCGACATTCCCGCCTTCGGCACCGGGATCGAGGCAACGCCCCAGCTGAGCCCCTTCGTCGAGTTGAAGTCCGCGAACTCCCAGGGTCCTATCACGATCATCGCGGCCTTCTGGTCCTGGAACTGCTGGGCGATGTCGTTCTGCTGGTAGTCCACCACGGAGGCGGGCATGCTGCCGTCCTTGGCGAGCTCAGAGTAGAGCGTGAGTGCCGCGACGCCACCAGCGTCGTTGACGTGCTCGAGGTCCCCTCCGGCGGTCCAGAAGAAGGGCAGGAACTGCCAGGTCGCGTTGCCACCCGAGTTGTAGCCAGCAACCTCGAGGCCGTACACCCCGGTCGCCTTGTTGGTGAGGGCCTTGGCCGCCGTCACAAGTTCAGCCCAAGTCGTCGGAGGTGTCACACCCGCCGCTTTGAGCAGCTTCTTGTTGTAGAACAGGCCGAGGGAGTTGTTCCCGAAACCGATACCGAATTGCGTCCCGTGGAAACTCCCCGCCGCTATTGCCCCTTCCGTCAGCCCGCTTGTCTTGACACCGAGCTGGTCGAGCGGGACCAGGTCACCCGCAGCAGCCAGTCCGCCCACCCAGGGGTTGTCCATCATCAGCAGGTCCGGGAGCTGACCCGCAGCAGCCTCCACCAATTCCTGGGACTCCATGGTGGCATCGGCCACCACGTCGCGCTTCACCGTGAAGCCCGGGTTCTGCGCCTGGAATTGCTTGATGAAAGCCACCATCTCGCTGTTGTCGCCGGCGGTGTAGTAGTCCTGCTCGGTGATCACGCCTCCCATCGCCGCCTTCGGCGTGCTCGAGACGGACGCCACGGACCGGGTGGACGCGAAGGCTGTCGAGCACAGTCCGGCAACCATCAGCATCGCGGCGAGCACCCCAAGCACCGGAGTGACACCTCCACGGCGACGGTTGGAGGCTGATCCCTCTCTTCGCTGAATCGTCATCATTCTTATCGCTCCTCCCTTCTCATTACTGCACCATCATGGGACTTGTCGGCTTATGGTTCAGGCACGTCTTTTTCGGAGATCTGGGCCTTCATCAATGCTGTTCAAACGGCATTTCCTCACGTGGTCATGTCAACCTAACCTTGCATGTACTAGTGAGGGCTGGGTGGGCGTGCTGAATATCTCGCCCAGTACGACACATGCTGCGCCACGGGCCCACCTGGCATCGTCAAGGGGCTCTGTCGCGAAGATGATCTCCGCGTTCAGCTCTGGGAACACCGTGGACTCGATGGCTTCCTTCATCGGGTCGAAGCGCCAGTGCCCAGCCTGAACGCCTTCCCCACTTATGATCACCAAGCGGGGATTGATCACTGTCATCAGCATTGCCAGGCCACGACCGAGGTAGTGACCGGCTCGAGCCAGAACTTGGCGGCTGAGCTCGTCACCTTGCTCAGCGGCAGCGGCAACGTCGGCGATCGTGAGCTCGCACAGGTGTCTCGTACGGCGAATAGAAGTCGGTGCACCTTCCGCGACCGCAGCGCGGATGTCGCGCAAGATTGCCCTGTCCGACGCCCAAGCCTCGACGCAGCCGACTTTGCCGCAGGAGCACAGTGGTCCCGTGTCGCTGAGCTGGACATGGCCGAACTCGCCCGCGGCGCCGTCGGTGCCACGATATAGCTGGCCATTGAGCACCACGCCCGAGCCGATCCCAGCGCCAACGGCAACAGCAATGAAAGTGTCGATGCCAGCGCCTCGACCAAACCATTGTTCCGCGGCAGCTAGCGTATTGGCGTCGTTCTCAAGGACGACTGGGTACCCCAATCTTTCTGAGATGGGCCGCGCCAAAGGTACGTTCTTCCAGTTGAATGTCGGCGATGAGCGACAGACGCCATTGGCCGCGTCGACTGGCCCGTTGATGCCTACGCCGACGCCGATTATGCGGGTCACGTCGACTCCGGAAGAGGAGAGGGCGGTCTCGACCGCAGCGCAAATTGCATCGACGATGGACCGCGGGTCGCGGTGCGGGGCAGGCCGGGTTGCTTGGTCCGGCTCGGCAGCGGCCGGCCCCACGAGCTCGGTCACTTGGGCGTAGGTCACCGTGGCGCTCAGGTCGGTTATCACAAGGGATATTGCGTGACCCATGAGCTTGAGGCCGATGACATAGTTGGCCTTTTCGTTGAGCCGGACCAGATAGGGGGGCCGTCCACCGCTCGAGATGCCCTGCCCGAGATCTTCGACCAAGCCTCGGCTCGTGAGGTCGGCAACGATTGACGAGACAGTCGGGCCGCTCAATCCGGTTGCCCGTGACAGGTCGGCTCGTGACATCACCGGGCATGTGCGCAGCAGGTTGACAACGAGGTTGCGGTTGATGTCCGCCATCAGCTGCCAGTTGCCCCTGCGAGGGCGGCCAGGGCCCGGACTATCTTGGGAAAGATTCATAAGAAAGTAACCTCAAAAAAACGAGGAGGTGAACCTCGAACGCGTTTACGGTAACGAGAGTCGCTCGGCGTGTCAAGCAGGGCGGCCGTTGTACAGCTACCCAGGTCGGGGGAGCGATCTACCTGCGCCTTTGCCGTTGGTGTGCAGCGGTTTGGTGCGCCTGTCTGGTGGGGAAGAGTGGGACGGGGCCGCGAAACGGCCAAGAGCGCGGATACGCGGTGCAAGGTGCCTGGTGGTGATGGGTGTGGGTCTGGTCCGGATGTGCCTCGGCCGCACCCCGGCCGCCAACCCCATGGCATCTCGTCGGCTGGTCACGGTGCCCACCGTCGGCGCCGGCGGCTCCCGCATAGGTGGTTGTCTGTAGAGGGCGGTCACACCTTGCGGAACCGCAGAATGTCCTCGCGCGAGCCCTCGGCCGAGAACTGGATCTGGGTAGCTTCTTCCGCGCTGTGCCCCATCTCGGTAACGTCGTGGACGATCCGGCGGGCTCGCCAGGAATAGTCCGACAGGTTCGTCCAGGAGTTGTCCTGGAACTTGTGGTCGGCGTAGTGCTCGTCGTTGGGCGAGATCACGGTGGTGCTGCCCCACAGTTCGATTACGAGCTCGGGACCGTCCACGAGGGCCTGGACGCTGGTGATGACGTCGCTGTCGTCACTCACCACCCACCCCTCGCCGTTCGGGGGAAACTTCACGTGGGCTGGAAGGTCTGTCATTGCAAGGACAGTAGCCCGGGGCCCCACCAGACGCCGAGGTGTTGCGGCATCGTGTGTCATTCAACGCTGGGGAGCGTTTGAAAGACGCAACCGACGAGGAGCTGCGGCGGTTCGAAGGATCGTGTCGGCTTGGGGCGAAGCTCGCCGGGAGCAGACGGTGTGCCTTGCCACGCCGACGGTCGAACCCGGTCCCTCACGGCACCTCGTCGGCTGGCCACGGTGCCCACCGTCGGCGGTACGGTCGGCCTTGTTGTCATCCACGAGTACGTGCCGGTGCGTGAGCCATCGATGAGTAAAGTGGACCCGTGCGGCGTGTGCTAGCGATAATCCTGCTCATCGTCGGAGTCGCCGCCATCGTGGCTGGTGCGCTGTACTTCACGCAGCCAGCGCACTCGCTGCCGACGTTCTTCCCCGGGTACGCGGCTCACGTGGTCGCCAAGCACACGAAGCGTGGTTACGCGGGTATCGCGCTCGGCGCCGTGCTCGTGATCGTCGCATTCGTGGTGGCATTGACCGGTCCGCGGCGGCGAAGCCTGTCCTGAGATCCTGACGCCGGCGCCGAACGCCTCGGCGACTGATATGGGGCGGTGCTTGGTGGCGACCGATGGCCTTCGTGACACAGAAGCCCGCCGAAGGCGGCATACTCAACGCAAGCTCGCCGTCCGCCGGAATCGGACCAAACCCAACAGACGAAATGCTCACCACGACTTTTGCTGAACGCCCTGACCTTGCCGCACGGACATCTGAGATTCCGTCCGTCTGGCCGGAGTTTATGCAACACGACGAAGTCGTCGAGCGCTATTGGCTCCGGTTACGTACCGAGCTGCCGCAGTTCCAGCTTGTCCTGTACGACGAAGATTGGGATGCCGTCGTGGGTGAAGGCCGCACCGTCCCGTTCAGATGGGATGGCTTGCCGGAAGGCCTCGATGATGTTCTGGTACGCGGCTTCGCAAGCGATGGCCGGCCAACGGCGCTGTCAGCGTGCGTAGCGATCGTTAGTCCGGACCGCCGCGGCGAGGGCCTGAGTCGCCTTCTGATTGAGGGAATGCGCGACATCGCGCGGCGCCACAAGCTCAAGACGTTCGTCGCGCCGGTCAGGCCAACCATGAAGGGCCGCTACCCGCTGACTCCGATGGAACGATACGTGCAGTGGACCGGTGATGACGGGATGCCGTTCGACCCATGGATCCGCGTGCACATTCGGTGCGGTGCGGAGGTCCTTGGGGTCTGCGAGCGCTCGATGGTGATCAGCGGCACGGTTGCCACCTGGGAGCAGTGGACCGACATGTCGTTTCCCGACAGTGGCAGCTACGTCGTCGAGGGCGGTCTCGTGCCCATCACCATCGATCGCGAGGCCGATCGGGGTGAATACCTGGAGCCCAACGTCTGGATGCGCCATCCCGTCGACTGAGTACCGATGGCCGCGAGGGAGGGAGCGCTCTCCTCAGTCCCACCGCTACATGATTGCCCCTAACCGGCGAGCCCCCCCGACTGCCACCCAGCCCCTACGCCGCCACGTGGGCGCCTGTCGTGGCCAATGTGGGCGCCCGATGCTACGCCCTGCGTACGCGCGGTTTGGGTGGTTGTGGACAACCAAGCGGGGTCGCGGCGGTGCTCCGGTCCTGCGTACGGGCGGTTCGCGCGCCGGATGGGGCCTTGCCATAGGGCCGCGCCTATTTGGTTGGTGGGGAGAGAGAGGCGGGACCGGGAAAACGCACCCAATCCGTAACGGGGGCGAGAGCGCGAGCCCAGGATCAGGGAAGACGCGAACGAGCCCGGGCGGCGACGGACGCCCGGGAGGGGCGGGCCGGCGAGCGCATGGGCGGGGCGGAACGGAGGGCGGGAGGTTTCGTCGATCGCCGAGAGAGAAGAATTAGGACGGCTCTTGCTGCGCAGGCTGCGGTTGGGCCGAAGAACCAACGACTTCAGCATTGTCAATCCATCGAGCTAGAACACTGAGTGCCGCTAGCTGCTCCAGGGCGAAGCTCTCCTTAAGCCGTCCGCTTCCGACTACCGGCGCGGGAGGCGGACACCGCATGTCTCGGACAGTTGCCGCGGATTCCAGATCCAGTTCCACCTAGTGTCTCGATTCAGAAATTCGTAGTGATATGGGAATTTTCTTCTCCGGTACTAGCGATCATCACCCGTAGCGGTGGCAACTTTGACGACCTACTCTTTTATCAGGAAAAGCGCATAGGCAGGCAGCTCTGTCAAGGAGGGCCACACGCGCGGAGATCGGTCTGACGAGGTTCTGGAAGTGCTCGAAGCCGTAGCCGAAGGGCTCGAACAGAACATCACACTACTGAAGCTGGCCCTCGAACGTACGGTTCGGATCCGCGAGCAGCGTCTTTCGGGCATGACGTACTCGGAGATGGCGGATCACTCGGACCTGCCAAACCTCGTGGAGATCTTTAGGACCAGTCTGCACCTCCTCGAGCTGCACGGGCACCGTCTACGGGTCGAAGGAATGCGAACGCTGTATGCCGAAGGCCTCAGCATCGACCGAATTGCGGAACTATTCGGTGTCTCACGACAGCGAGTCTCGGCTCTCCTTCGATCACGTCCCGGCGGCTCAGCACCGTTATGACGGTTGCGTGCCGAAAGAGACCTTTTGGCCCTAAAGCAACGGCCGTTGCACTGTCGATGGGTCCACTGTGGAAATTCCCGCAACCAACGGTCGATCCCGCACCCCTGTCAGCAATGTTGATAGTTCAGCACTTGGCCAGTCCCTAACTGACTTCTCGCGGGCCGAGCCCCTCGCGGCACCACGAGGCAACTCGATGACAAGCGAAACGGTTCTCTCTCTGCCTCCGATCTCAGCGTTCATGAGGGTGGCAGTGGAGGCGCGCGCGACGAGCGTCGGCTCTAGTGGCACCAATCGGGGCGCCGGTCTAAACAACGCCCGATCACTGGTCGCAGAAAGCTGGGAGGCCACCTTCAAGGCGAGCCTCGAGACGATGCTCGACCCGTTCGTGATCCTCACCCCGGTGCTTGACGTCGACGGGACAGTCGTGGACTTCACCTATGAGTACGCGAATTCCGCGGCGTGTGTGGAGAACGGTATGGAGCGCGAGGATCTCATCGGACGTCGGCTGTTGGAGCTCTTCCCGGAGCATAGGTTGTCAAGGTTGTTCGAGATGTATTGCCACACGCTCGATACCGGAGACCCGTTGATCCTCGACGGCCTTTGCTATCAGACCGAGTGTTGTGGTGAACAGACGGTGCGGCGCCTCGACGTCCGCTCCAACCGGGTCGACGGCGCACTCGCCTGCACCTGGCGTGACGTGACGCCGGAGTTCGATGAACGCCAGGCCTTGGAGGACCGGGTCCTGCAGCAAGCGACCATCAGCCGCCTCAGCCGGTTCGTCCTCGGTGGAGCCGCCGAGGAACAGATACTCGACGAGGCCGTACGGGCCGTCGCCGAGGCGCTGCACGTTGAGCTGGCCAAGTATCTCGAGCTTTCTCCCCGGCAAGACGCCTTCGTGCTGAGAGCCGCTGTCGGGTGGCCTGAGGGCCTCGTGGGCACGGCCACGATTCCCGCTGGAGGGCATCGGTCATATGCGGGCTATGTCATCTCGGAGGGCCATCCCGTGTCAGTGCAGGATATGAGTACCGAGACGCGGTTCACTCCGATGCCGCTTCTGATCGAACGTGGCGTGGTAAGCGGGCTCAGTGTCGTTGTATATGGGGACCATGGCACTCTCGGTGTGTTGGGTGGCCACTCACGAACCGGGCGACACTTCACCGAAGACGAAGCCGATTTCCTGCAGACGGTCGCAAACGTAGTGTCTGCCGGAGTCTTGCGCCGCCGGGGCGAAGAGGAAGTAGCTGCGCGGACCACGGAGCTCGCCAACTCAAACAAGGAGCTAGAGGCGTTCAGCTACTCCGTTTCTCACGACCTGCGCGCGCCTCTTCGGGCCATTCACGGCTTCTCCAAGATCCTCCTCGAGGACTACGCCCAGTGCCTCGACGACGAAGGGAGACGAGTCCTCGGAATCATCTGCACCAACACCGAGAAGATGGGCCAGCTGATCGATGACATCCTTGCATTCTCTCGACTCGGTCGTCATGACCTCCGGTCTTCGATGGTCGACATGGACGGCCTCGCCCGATCGGTCGCCGACGAATTAATGGAGCTCGAGCAAGGGCGCGAGATCCGTATCCACATCGAACCACTCCCCGAAGGCTTCGGCGACCTGGCGCTCCTGCGCCAAGTCTGGGCCAACCTGGTCTCCAACGCCTTGAAGTTCACCGTTTCGAAGCCACGAGCAGAGATCACCATCGACTGCGACGAGCGAGCCGACGACATCCTCTACCGGATCCGTGACAACGGTGCAGGATTCGACATGAGGTACGTTGACACGCTTTTTGGCGTCTTCCGACGTCTTCACGGACATGAATTCCCCGGAACAGGCATCGGGCTCGCCATCGTCAAGCGCGTCGTCACCCGGCACGGCGGGACCGTGGGCGCCGAGGGACGCGAATACGAGGGCGCCTGCTTCACGTTCACCCTACCCCGCCCCGACAAGGAGACGACTCATGACAAGTGACCAGGTGGAGATCCTCCTCGTCGAGGACAGCCCCGAGGACCGCGAGCTCACGATGCGGGCCCTGATAAAAAGACGACTCGCCAACAACATCGTCGCCGTCGAGGACGGGGCGGAGGCCCTGGACTTCCTCTTTGCCCGAGGCAAGTACGCGAACCGCGCCAACATGGACCGCCCTCGCCTCGTCCTCCTCGATCTCAAGCTGCCGAAGGTCGATGGCATCGAAGTACTCCGCCAGATCCGAACTGACCCGAGGCTCCATACAATGCCGGTCGTCGCGCTCACCTCGTCTTCCGAGCAGCGAGACATCATTAACACCTATGACCTCGGTGTCAACAGCTTCATCACCAAGCCGGTCGAGTTCGAAGACTTCCAACGTGCCGTCGAGGAGATAGGCCTCTACTGGATGATCCTCAACCGACCCCCGATTGACTCTGGAGTCGCGGCGTGACCCGATCAGCGACGGCCGCTAGAGCATCGCCTGCCCGAAACGGCGAGTTGCGCGTCCTGATCCTCGAGGACGTTCCGGTGGAAGCCGAGCTGACTGCCCGGGCCCTCAAGCAAGCCGGGATCAACGCTCTGGTCAAAGTGGTCGATACGAAAGGGTCCTTCGCCGAGGAGCTGACCGAATCGCCGCCTGATCTCATTCTCTCGGACTACTCGTTGCCCGGATTCGACGGCGCGCAAGCACTGCAGATCGCCCGAACGATTGCACCAGAGGTGCCGTTCATCTTCGTTACCGGAACACTCGGGGAGGAACATGCGGTCGAGCTGATGAAGCAGGGCGCCTGGGATTACGTGACCAAGGAGCATCTGAGCCGCCTGGGGCTCGCTCTCAGACGAGCACTCAAAGAAGTGGCGGATTCGAGGGATCGCGAGGAGCTACGCCAGCGAGAGCAGGCCGCCATGACCGCGCTACGAGAGAGCGAGGAGCGCTTTCGTGCCCTCGTGCAGAACAGCGCCGACATCATCATCACCGTGGATGAAGATGGGATCACCACATACGGCAGTCCTGCGGCAAAGAGCGTCCTCGGCATCGACCCGGGCGACGTCCTCGGCGCGAACGTCTTCGACCTCGTCCATCCCGATGATCGAGATCGCGCTGTCGCCACATTCCGGGAAACCCTCCAGCTCCCGGGTCCCCACGCTCCCCTTAACTTCCGGGCACGTCGGGCTGACGGTATCTACGTTGACCTCGAGGCAGTCAGCAACAACCTTTTGGAAGACCCTTCTGTACGCGCAGTGGTAATAAACGCCCGTGACGTTACCGAACGTCGACGCGCCGAACGACTGCTCAAGTCAGAGGCACGGCTCCTAGACGACATCGCCGGCGGCGCCCGCCTCGAGCACAGCCTGAAGGAGATCGCGCGCGAGATGGAAGGCTACGTCTCGGACTGGCCGTGTCTCATCATCCTGGCTGCCGAGCCGATCCCGATCTTCTCCGCGGGAGACCGCTTGCCGGCCAAGGCACAGCTCGACTTGAGTCGGCTAGCACTTGGAGCGGACCGGTGTCCGTGGTTGGAGTCGGGAACGGGTGATGATCGCCTGATCGGCAGCCTCGAAAGTGACCCCGCGTGGCCACCGGCCGAAATGCTCACGACTCGTTACGGTCTCCGGGCCTTCTGGGGTGTTCCGATCCGCGGGTCAGCGCTTTCGGGGTCCATAGGAGCTGTGCTCTTTCTCTCGGGAGTCAACCCGCAGCCCACGCCCAATGACATCGAGGTGGCTCGACTCGGGGCACGGCTCGCGGCGATTGGCTTCGAGCGCCGCAGGGCGCAGGCCCAGATAACACACAATGCGCTTCACGACGCGCTCACCGATCTGCCCAACCGCACGCTGCTGCTGGAGCGAACGGCACAAGCTGTCGCTCGCTCGCGCCGATCCGGAACTCTTATTGCATTGCTGATGATCGATATCGACCACTTCAAGTACATCAACGACAGCCTTGGACACTCAGTGGGCGATCAAGTCTTGATCGAGGTGGGTAAGCGCTTTTGCACCGTAGTCCGCCCTGACGACACGGTTGCCCGGCTCGGCGGCGACGAGTTCATCGTACTGTGTGACGGACTTCCCAACGAGGCGCAGGTCATGCGGTATGCGCAAAGGATCCTCAGCACGCTTGTGCCGCCCATGCACGTCGCCGAGCACGACGTCCGCGTCGGCGCCAGCGTTGGCATCGCGATGGACGGAAGCGTCCTGGAGCCTGAGGTCTTTTTCCGAAACGCAGATGCCGCGATGTACCACGCAAAGGAGAACGGCCGGGGCCGCATCGAGATCTTCGACACCAAGATGCGAAACCTTGCTATCACCCGGGTGGAAACCGAGGATCGTCTTCACCGCGCGGTTGAGCAAGGCCTTATCCGACTCCACTACCAGCCGATCGTCGAGCTTGGGTCTCAGCGCGTTGTCGGCGCAGAGGCGCTCGCGCGGTGGAACGACCCCGAGATGGGCGAGATTCCGCCGACAGTCTTCGTGCCAATCGCCGAGGAGGACGGGCTGATCGTGCCGCTCGGCGCCCAGATTCTCACGTCCGCATGTGCCACCGCGGCTCAGTGGCCATCTACGCTCGACGTGAGCGTCAACCTTTCGGGTTGCCAGATTCGTGATCCAGGTCTAGTAGACACCATCGAGTCGGCTCTGTGCGAAGTGAACCTCGACCCGGGCAGGCTCCTTCTCGAGATTACCGAAAGCGTCTTTATGAAGGACTTGACCGCTAGCGCTGACGTTCTGAGGCGGCTTCGCGAGCTCGGCGTCCGCCTCGCCATCGACGACTTCGGGACGGCCTACAGCTCCCTTGGCCGCTTGAAGCGCTTCCCCGTAGCCCAGCTGAAGATCGACCGTTCGTTCGTCGACGGGCTCCCTGAGGATGCAGATAACTTGGCCATCGTGGCCGCCGTGATCACCATGGGCCACAGCCTCGGCCTCAAAGTGCTTGCGGAAGGTATCGAGACAGAGGCGCAGTTGACTGCACTTCAGTCGCTCGACTGCGACCTGGGCCAAGGCTTCCTTTTCTCCCATGCCCTGCCGGAGGCCGAGTTCACCCGCTGGCTCTGCGAGCACGACTTCCGGGCAACTTCCTCACCGGATCGTGCGACGAAGTCTGCCGGCTTGAAGCTCGTCGGATGACAGTGACGATCGCAGAGTTCTCGTGGTGATACGTAACTACCACCCCGCCCCTACGCCGCCACGTGGGCGAACGTGGGCGCCTGTCCGCCGAAGCATTCCGCCCTGTTCGGCGTCTCCTCCGGTTTCCCGCCGACCGTTGAGTGGCGCCCTCTGGCGCCTTGTCGAGAATCGGTCATTCATGCGCAAGGGTCGAATGACCAATTCGCTCAAGAAACTGGGCGAATTTGACGATAAACACGAGGTGAGAACGGTGGATCGGCGCCGTGTGGAAGCCGCAGCAACCGTCAGCGCGCTGTCGATCACCCTGGTGTTCTTCTTGTGGCTGGTCCTGCACGTCGGCGGGAGCGATGGGGTTCGCTATTTCGACGACATTGTCACGGCGCT